>Ga0075471_10000212_pt1 | contig 32487 bp, 50 predicted proteins | sample DEB19_08_DNA_2_FD_74787 | JGI IMG/M metagenome (GOLD analysis project Ga0075471, IMG submission 74787) | Aqueous microbial communities from the Delaware River and Bay under freshwater to marine salinity gradient to study organic matter... | ecosystem: Environmental > Aquatic > Marine > Coastal ...
CCCTTCCGTCCGTCTCTCTCCCTGGATGTTCATGCAAGGTGGTGGATGTGGCGTTGATGGGTTCGGTGGCGGCGTTCGTCGATGGCCTCGTGTTGGATGCTCGGGGTCGGGTGTTGGCCGACCTGGCGTTGAGCTTGGCGGCGACGTTGGATGCCGGCTGCGAGTCGGGGTCACCTGCGGCGGTGGCGAAGGAGCTGCGGGCGACGCTGGACGAGCTGACACCGAAGGGGACCGATGCCGACGATGACTGGACAGCGGTCGCTGATCTTGCCTCGGTTCGGGACACCTCGGGACGAGCGGCGGGAGACGCTGGGCGGTCAGGTGGCGCTCGTCGCCGACCGGCTGGGGATGCCGCTGTACCCGTGGCAGCGGCACGTGATCGACGTCGCTCTCGAGCTGGATGACGACGGCCGGTTCGTCTACAAGGAGATCGATCTCACGGTTCCTCGCCAGTCGGGGAAGACGACGTTGCAGCTGGCGAAGATGGTGTGGCGGGCGACGATCGCTCAACGGTCGCTGGGTCGTCAGACGATCACGTACACGGCGCAGACCCGTAACGCTGCCCGCCGGAAGCTTGAGCGTGACTTCGCTGAGGCGTTGCGGATGTCGCCGGGGTCGTCGTTCCGTGAGGTCCGCAACCCGCGTGACCGTCCGTCGCGGGCGACCGAGTGGAAGTTGTCGTTGAACAACGGCTCCGAGCACATCCTGTTCGGCCGCGGCAACTACTTGAACATCGACGCTCCGACGAAGCGTGCCGGTCACGGTGACACCCTTGACGACGGCACGATCGATGAGGCGTTCGCTCATCAGACCGACGACGTCGAGCAGGCGATGGAACCTGCGATGCAGACCCGCCGCAACAGCCAGCTGTGGGTGTTGTCGACGGCCGGCGACGAGAACAGCCTGTACCTGTGGCGCAAGGTGGTGGCCGGTAGGCGGGCGTGTGAGACAGGGGATCATGGTCGGGTCGCGTACTTCGAGTGGTCGCTGCCGGATGATGCGCCGTTCGACGACGAGGATCTGTGGGCGTCGTTCCACCCGAACATCGACCATCCCGAGGTGCTGGCGTCGATGCGGGCGGCGTTGTCGAAGGCGTTGCGTAACCCGGATGACCCGGACGCCGGCCTCAATGCGTTCCGTCGTGGGTTCTGCAATCAGTGGCCGAAGGTGCCCCGGTTGCCGTCGGATCGGGTGAATCTGCCGATCCCGGTCGAGGCGTGGGATGCGTGCCTCGACCAGGTGTCGTCTCCGTCGGATCCGGTCGTGTTCGCTGTCGACTCGGCGCCGGACCGATCGTGGTCGACGATCGTGGTCGCCGCCCGCCGCCCGGACGGGCTTGTGCACGTCGAGATCGTCGACAGCCGGGCCGGGGTGTCGTGGATCGGGCCGGCGATGACTTCGCTGGTGTCCGCCTGGTCGCCGGTGGCGGTCGTTGTCGAATCGAGGTCGCCGGCGATGTCGGAGCTGGCGCAGCTCGAGGCGTCGGGTGCGTCGGTGGTCAAGGTGCCGGTGGCGCAGTACGCAGCGTTCTGCGGCGGGTTCAAGGACCGGGTCGCTGAACGCACCGTCCGGCATCGCGGTGAGATGGGGTTCCGGTTGGCGCTCGACGGGTTGCGCAGCCGCAAGGTCGGCGAGTCGCTGTTCAGCTGGTCGCGGGCCGACGCCACGGCGGACATCACGCCGATCGTCGCCGCCACCCTGGCGGTCGCTCACCTGCCCGTGTCGGGGCCGTCGCCGTTCTTTGCCTACTGATGCTGCGCCGCGGAGGTGCCATGCGATCGATCGTGACATCAGTGTGTGAGGTGGTCGGCATGGCTGTCGTGTCGGTCGGCGTCGGCGTCTGGTTCGGCGTCGGGCCCGCTTTGGTGGCCGCTGGGGCGGCGCTCGTCGGCGTCGGTATCGCTGGCGGTCGCTCGTGAGCCTGTTCGTTCGCCGGGCGCGCGTCGAGCAGCGCGACCAGATGACCGACACGTTCGCTGCTCTGCGCTCGGCGCGGGTGTCGGGAACGTGGTCCGGTGTGCCGGTCACACCCGAGGCGGCTCTGTCCGTTCCTGCAGTGTGGGCGTGCACGCAGCTCACCGCCGGCTTCATCTCGCAGCTGCCGTTCGACGAGTTCCGCAAGGTCGGCGACGAGCGCCAGGAGCTGCCGCCGTCTCCGCTGCTGGTCACACCGGCGGCCGATGTGCCCATCGAGGACTGGTTGTTCCAGGCGGTCGAGTCGGCCCAGCTGCACGGCTCGGCGTACGGGATGATCGTCGCCCGTGATCGTGGGTTCTGGCCGACACAGATCGAGCTCATCCACCCGAATCGGGTGCAGGCTCGCTACACGCCCGACCGGCGCCTCCAGTGGAAGGTCGACGGGTCGATCGTGGACCCGGCCGACATGTGGCGCATGACGGGGCGTCCCGAGTTGGGTTCACCGCTCGGGTTGCCGCTGTTGGAGTACATCGCCAACGCCGCCGGGACAGGCATCGCTGCTCGCCGGTACTCGGCCGAGTGGTTCGTCGACGGCGGCGCCCCGCCCGCCGTCATCAAGCCGGAGCGTGACCCTGGTCAGGCCGGCGCTGAGGCGTTGAAGCAGCGGGTGATCGAGGCCATCAGGTCACGTCGCCCTGTTGTCATCCCTTCCGATGTGGAGGTGACCGCATGGGGTGGCCGGTCGACGCCTGCCGAGGCCGAGCTCGTCCAGTTGTTGCGCAGCAACGCCACCGACATCGCCATGTTCTACCAAGTGCCCGCTGAACTGGTCGGTGGGCAGGCGGGCGACTCGATGACGTACAGCAACCTCGATGCCCGCGTGCTGAACCTGCTCGTGTTCGGCGTGTCGTACTGGCTGACCAAGCTCGAACGGTCACTGACCCGCTGCCTGCCCGCCGGCCGGTTCGTGAAGGCCAACGAACGGGCGATGATCCGCACCGACATCAAGACGCAGACGGACGTGTTCACCGCCGAGATCCGTGCCGGCATCCGCACCCCGAACGAGGCCAGGTCGAAGCTCGACCTGCCACCCGTACCGAACGGCGACGACACCTTGTGGCCGCCGTATTCAACATCAACGCCCGTGGACGTGACCCCAGGAGGCCAGTGATGGTCGCAGAGTTCCTCGACCTCGGCCGCGAGGTTCGCATCTCGTCAGGGTTCGAGGTGCGCTCCCTGAACGCCGACGGCCCGATCGTCGAACTGAACGGCTATGCGTCCGTCACCGGCCACCCGTACGACGTCGCCGGCGGGCCCGACCTCGGTGGCTGGGTGGAGACGATCGCCCCTGGTGCGTTCGCTCGCACGCTCGGACGGGCCGACCAGAACCGGGCGCTGCTGTTCCACCATGACGGCTCCCGTGTCCTCGCCACGACACGATCGAACACCCTCACGATGACCGAGGACAGCGTCGGTCTGCTGGTGCGCGCCGAGCTGGACACGTCGGTGACGTGGATTGGCGACCTCGTGCGCCAGATGGAGGCCGGGACGATCGACGAGATGTCGATCGGCTTCTATGACACGACCGGCCCCGGTGGCTGGTCGAAGGACTACACGCACCGCACCATCTCCGAGGTGCGCCTCGTCGAGGCGACGGTCACATGGGCGGGCGCGAATCCCGCCACCGTCGCCGCCATCGAGCGGACACGTGACGCCGTTGCGGCCGTCCGGTCCGCTCACCCCGCTCTCAGCGTCGACCGGGTTCGCCTGGCCGCCGCTGCCGCGTTGGCTCGCCGCTGACGCACCCCACCCACGACCCGGGCTGACAGCCACGGCGACGCACTCGGAGCCCCATCGAGGGCCACCCCTGCCCGCCCCCTGCGCCCCCTCGTGGTCAACGCAATGCACACCCCCCGTTGACCCCAGGAGGTCCACCCATGTCCACCCTCATCGAGCGCGTCCGCGCTCGCATCACCGAACTGACCGCCCAGCGCGCCGATATCGACGCAGAGCTGGACGGCATCGTCGCCGACCCCGAGGCCCGTGGCTTCGACTCGACCGACGCCGCCCTCGCCCGCGTGAACGAGCTGCGCGACGCCGGCCGTCAGGCCGACACCGACCTGGCCGCCGCCACCGAGCAGCTGAACGCTCTCACCGCCCAGGAGGAGCGCCAGGTGGCCGCAGTGCCGGCCCGCCCGGTCAACGTCGGCGGCGCCGTCGTGCGTTCCGAGGAGCGCACCTACGACGCCCACCGCCACGACCGCAGCTTCTTCGTCGACGCCTACCGGGCCGAGTTCGGTCGCGACACCGAGGCCGCCGACCGCATCCAGCGGCACATGCGCGAGGTCGCCATCGAGCGCCGCGACATCACGTCGTCGACGCTCAACGGGCTCATCCCGCCGGTGTACCTGCTCGACCAGGCGGCGACGCTCGCCCGCGCCATGCGGCCGTTCGCCGACGCCGTCCCCGGCTACACGCTGCCGCAGACCGGCATGTCCGTCGTCGTCACGAAGGTGACGACCGGCACCGCCGCCGCCGCGCAGACGTCGGAGAACACCGCTGCGCAGGAGACGAACCTCGTCACCACCGACCTGTCGGTGCCCGTCGTGACCGTCATGGGCCAGCAGGACCTGTCCCGCCAGGCCATCGAGCGTGGCGCCGTCACCGACGCCCTGGTGTTCGCCGACCTCGTCGCCGACTACGCGACGAAGCTCGACGCCCAGTGCATCAACGGCTCGGGCGCGAACGGGCAGTCGTTCGGCATCATCACCACCACGAGCGTCGGCACCGACAGCTATGCGGCGACGACCGTCGCCGCGTTCTACGGCTCCATCAACGCCGCTCTCTCCCGCGTGGCGTCGAACCGGTACGCCCCGGCGACCGTCATCGTCATGCACCCGCGCCGCTGGCACTGGCTGCTGTCGAAGGGTGACAGCACCGGTCGGCCGTTCGTGGTGCCATCGGAGCGGGTCGCGTGGAACCCGACCGGGATCGGTCAGACCGAGGGCTCCGGCATCGCCGGCACCCTCGCCGGGCTCCCCGTCATCGTCGACGCCAACGTGCCGACGAACCTCGGCGCCTCCACCGACGAGGACCGGGTCATCGTGACCCGCCTCTCCGACCACGCCCTGTGGGAGTCGCCGGTGATGACCTTCGCGTTCGACCAGGCGCTGAACCCGCCCGCGTCGATCCGGCTGGCCGTCGCCGGGTACCACGCCTTCACGGCGGGCCGCTACCCGGCTTCGACCTCGCTGGTGCAGGGCACCGGCCTGGTCGCCCCGACGTACGGCTGACCCGGCGTCTGATCTGCCCGCCCCGGTGTCGTCCCGCCGGGGCGGGCAGTCACACCCCCAGGGACGAGGGACGAGGGACGACATGGGCAAGAACACTCGCGGCCGGGCGCGCCCCAGCTCGGGCCGGGGACCGGCCACCGGTTCCGTCATCATCGGCATCCCGTCCAGGGGCCAATGCGAGTCACACTTCGCTCGGACGCTCTGCGACCTCGTGATGTGGGATCAGCGGATCGGTCGCCGCCATCTGCACGAAGAGCATCCGGTCATCTGGACGCTCGGCTCGACGCAGGTCGTCGTCGCCCGCAACGTGCTGGTGCGCAAGTTCCTCGAGTACGGCGGCGACTGGCTGCTGATGCTCGACGACGATCAGGTCTATCCGCAGGATCTGCTCGAGTGGCTGATCGCCTCGGCTGACAAGGACGAGCGACCGATCGTCGGTGTTCCGGTGTGGCGCTTCGCCTCCGATGGGGAGGCCGGGCCGACACCACGGGTGACGCACAACGTGATGGACATCCACGAGTCAGGCGGGTTCGTCGAGTGGACGGACGAGCTGCCCGACAAGTCGGTCGTGCAGGTCGCCGCCGTCGGCACCGGCTGCCTCATGGTTCACCGTTCGGCGTTGGAACGGATGCGCGAGTGGAGCGTCGAGCAGGGGCTCGGCGCCGACTGGTGCTGGTTCCGTCACTCCGTATGGCAGCCCGCCGACATGGCCGAGGGCGAAGACCTGTACTTCTGTCGCCTGGCACGCATGGTCGGCATCCCCGTGTTCGTGTCGACGTTCACGACGTTGCCGCACGTCAAGTCGGTGCAGCTGTCCGGTCCGGTGCCGGGCGGCCTGGTGACGGTGTGAAGATCGGCCCCGACGCCGCCCGCTACCTGGCGGCCGGTGACGGTCATCGGGTCAGTCGCCCGTTCCATCTGCGCTGGTCGCTGCCGTTCCTGTGCGGCTCGAACGTCCGAGCGTGGTGGGTCGTGTGGCTGGCCTCGTGGCCGGTGATGGCGGCGGCGATGGTCGCCTGGCGGATCGTGGTCGGCGACGGCTGGCGGGTGGCGGTCGCCGCCGCAGTGGTGCTCGCCGGGTTGCCCGGCATCGTCGGCCCGCAGGTCGTCGTGCCGGTCGGTGTCGACCTGCCGGCGACGGCGACGACGCTCGTCGGCGTGTGGCTGATGTCGATGGGTCAGCCGGGCCAGGTGGCCGCAGGCGTGGTCGTGGTGGCGCTCGCCGCAACTATGAAGGAATCTGCGCCGGTATTTGCTGCGTTGTGGGCGTGGTCGCTGTGGCCGTTGGTGGCGCTCGTCGTCGTGGCGGTTCGCTGGCTGATCGTGAAGCCGGGACCGGACCCGCTGGGGCCACGGTTCCAGGCGATCGCCGATCATCCGGTGCGTGAAGCGGGGGCGGCGCACCGGGGCCGCTGGCGGGACGGGTGGCTGATGGTCGCCCCGTGGGGTGTCGGGTTGATCGCCTTGCACTCGCTGTCCGTGCAGCTGGTCGTGACGGTCGCCGTCGCCTATGCGCTGCTGCTCGTCGCCACCGACACGGTGCGGATCGTTCAGCACGCAGCCGGGCCCGTTGTGGCTGCTGCGGCGTGCGCTCAGGTGCCTGTCGGCTGGCTGCCGGTCGTGTGCGTGTTCGGTGTCGTCTGGTTCTGGCAAGTCGAAAGGGTGTGATCGTGCAGACTTTCGCCGACCAGCGCTTCGTGCGCGCCACCGCCGGCACCCTGTCGTGGCAAGGCGTCGACGCCGACGGCGAACCCGCCGATCCGGGCACCGTCACGATCGGTGTCACGTCGTCGGACGGGTCGACTGTGATCGCTGCGGCCACCGCCACGTCCGGGGCGACCACGAACCCGAGGACGAAGGCGCTCACAGTGGCGCAGACCGCCAACCTCGACCGGCTCACGGCGACGTGGACCGTGTCCGGGGTCGCCGTAGCCACCACCAATGTCGACATCGTCGGCGGCGTCTACGCGTCCGTGGCAACGATCCGGGCCACCGACACGGTGCTCGCATCCGTCACCGTCGACCCGACGGCGACCCTGACCCGGGCACGCACCGCCGCCGAGCAGCTGTTCGAATCCGTCACCGGTGTCGCCTGGGTGCCCCGATTCGACGTCGTACGGCTGAACGGCACCGGAACCTCGAGGATCCTGTTGCCGTGGCCGCAACTTCGACGGGTGCGCTGGTGCCGCATCTACTCCGATGCGACGACGTACACGTCGCTCACGGCGGGCGAGCTGGCGGCGATCCCCGCCGACCCCGCCGGTGTCGCCGTCCGCACCGACCTCGGTGTCTGGCCGGCCGGTGCCGCCAACATCGAGATCGGCTACGAGCACGGCTATGACCGGCCGCCGCAGGACATCGTCGATGCGCTGGTGAAGACGGTCAGGCGTGGCGCCCGCCGCTTCGACAACGGTCTGCCGGACAACGCCACCAGCCTGCAGCTGACAGATGTCGGGTCGGTGAGCCTGGCGACGCCAGGGATCGGGTCGTGGCACACCGGTATCCCCGAGGTCGACGAGGTGTTGAAGCGGCGCAGCCACCGCACCCCAGGTGTCGCCTGATGGCGCAGTACCTGACCAGCCGCATCTACGCGGCGATGGAAGCGACCCACGTCCGCCTGGCGGCCGTGTCGTACACGGCGCTGAACGGTCGTGCCCCGGTGGTCACGTTCGCTCGCACCGGCTCCGATCTCGGCGCCGAATCGGTCGAAGTGCTCGGGGCGCCGGCTCAGGATTCGACGATCACGGTTCGGGCGTCGACCCGGCTGAACGAGTCGTTCGCGTTGCGGATCGTGATCCGCACGGACGCCGCCCACGCCGACGGCATCACAGCGTTGCGTCGGCTCGCTGTGCTGTCGAGCGAGGTGGAGGCGGCGTTCCGGTCGAGCACCACCGGCAAACCGATCCTGCTGTCCGAGGTCGCCGGGTTGTCGACCGACGTCATCGAGTCGCAGGCGGCGACGCTCGGCGTCGCCCCCGTCGTGTACCCGCTCGACGGCGGCGGGTACGGGGCGATGGCCGTGCTCGACATCGCCGTCAACGCCGTCATCTGACAAGGAGCTGCCATGCCGAAGGTCACCTACATCGGGCCGCACACCGAGGGCGTCGAGATCGACGTGCCCGGGTTCTGCGGTGTCGTCACCCAGGGGCAGACGATCGACGTGGCCGCCGAGGCCGCCGAATCGCTGCTCGACCAGCCGACCAACTGGAAGCCGGCGGGCAAGGCCGCCGCCGCTGACAAGGAGAACCAGCCATGACCGCATCAGGACTGTCCGCTCAGGTCGGCTTCGCGATCGAGACGACGCCGCTCACCCGGGTCACTCCGACCCGGTTCCTCGAGCTCACCAACGAGTCGGTGAAGACCGAGGTGCAGCAGATCGTGTCGCGTGGCATCCGGTCGGGTCGGCGCACGAAGTCGTCGATGCAGACCGGCGCGAACGTGATCGGCGGCGACATCACCGTCATCGCCGCCCCGCAGGGGTTGGGGATGCTGCTGCAGGCGGCGTTCGGTGCCGTGTCGTCGACGGGCGCTGGCCCGTACACGCACACGTTCACGCCCGGCAACGTCCGCGACGACACGCTGACCGTGCAGTTCGGCAAGCCGCGCGTGATGAGCTCGACGGTCGACGTGTACGAGTACACGGGCGCCGCCGTGACGAACTGGTCGCTGTCGGCGCAGGCGGGCTCGACGGAGCCGTTGGCGATGACGTTCGGCATCGCCGCCTGCAAGGAAGACCTGACGCAGTCGTTGGCGTCGGCGTCGTACCCGTCGGGCTACGCCGGGTTCGTGTGGGCGCACGGCGCTCTCACCGTGGCGGGCAGCGCCCGCGACATCATCTCGATCAACGTGGCCGGCGACAACGGCCTCGGCACCGGCCGTCATCGGATCTCGGCGACGACGCCAAAGAACGCCAAGCAGGCGGTCGAATCCGACTTCAGGTCGTACACCGGGTCGATGACGATCGACTACGACGCCCGCACGATCTACGACCTGTACGTCGCCGGCACCGACGCTGCGTTGTCGCTGGCGTTCACGTCGGGTTCGACGTCGTTGACGATCGCCGGGAACATCCGGTTCACCGGGTCGACGCCGTCGATCACCGGCCCCGAGAACCTCGTGAACGATCTGCCGTTCGAGTTCTACTCGGGGACCAGCGACTCGGCGGCGATCACGGTGACGCTGGTCAACGCCGACTCGACGCCGTGACCGAGGCGTCGGACCTGGCGCGCATCGACTACAAGCTCGACAAGATGCTGGTGGGTGTGTCGGACACGATGGTCCGCAAGGCGCTCACCGGTCTCGGCATGGACGCCAAGCGCGACATGCGTGAGGGGTTCAAGCCGACGGTCGGCGGCGACGTCCGGTTGTCGAACTGGCCTCGTCAGGGGCACGACGAGCTGGCCGTCCGGTTCACGTTGCCGAAGCCGGTCGAGATCGTCATCCAGCCTGTCGGTAAGGCTGCGGGGCCGTTGTCGATGTTGGAGCGAGGGCGAACGGTGCGCCGTGCCGGCCAGTTCCGTTCCCGTGGCACACGCACCCGCAAGTCGGACGGTGCAGTGTCGACCCGTCTGGCGCAGGTCACCCGCAACGTCGGCCCGATGGCGCCGAAGCACACATGGAGCGACGGCCGGGAAGTGTTCGAGCGGCGGCTCCCTGGTCGGCTGAAGAGCTGGCTGAACGAAGTGGTCCGTTCGTCGACGTTCGGGAGGTGACCTCATGGCCTTGGGCCTGACCGAGCGACTGAAGATCATCTTCGACGTCGAGACGCAATCGTTCAAGCAGGGCGTCAAGTCGCTGAAGGCTGAGATGGCGTCCGCTGATGGGGTGGTCGCCAAGTCGAAGGTCGGGTTCGGCGCCCTGAAGGATCAGCTCGCCACGTTCGGTCCTGCGGCCGCGCTGGCTGGTGCGGCGATCGCCGTCAACTTCGGCAAGAAGGCCGTCGACGCGTTCACGCAGACGGCGCTCGCCGCTGGCCAGCTGTCGGACGCGACGACGTTGTCGACGGAGGATGCGTCGCGCTGGCTGGAGGTGTCGGACTCGGTAGGCATCTCTGCCGAGACGATGACGGGCGCGTTCCAGAAGATGAACGTCGCCGTCGCCAACGGGGCGTTCGCCAAGTACGGCATCGATGTGCAGCGGGCGTCCGACGGCACGATGGACGCCAACGCGACCATGCAGGTGGCGCTCGCCACGATCGGGAAGATCCCTGACGCTGCGGAGCGGGCGAAGGCTGCGCAGGCTGTGTTCGGCCGGTCGTACGGGGAGATCGCCCGCCTGATCGAGATGAAGGCGGGCGACCTGCAGCAGGCGCTCGCTGACGTCACCGACGGCCAGCTGATCACTGACGGCGAAGTCGCGAAGGCCCGCGACTACCAGGCGGCGATGGACGACCTGGGCGACTCCGTTCACGAGCTGTCGCTGAAGCTCGGCGGGGAGTTGGCGCCTGCGTTGGGTGGCGCAGCGGAGTCGGCGTCGAAGCTCATCACCTCTCTCACGAACATGCCCGGGCCTGTCAAGGGTGTCGTCGGCAATCTCCTCGACATGGCGCTGCCCGTCGAGGATGTCGCTGACGGGTTCGCTCAGGTGATCGACGGGTCGAGCACCTGGAAGGAACGGCTGACCGGGCTCGGCAAGACGATCCCCTGGGTGGGTACCGCCGTCGACAACCTCGCCAACGCCATCAGTGGCGGCAGTGAGGCGATGGAGTTCGGGTTCATCAAGAACCTCGAGGTGTCGCGCCAGGAGGTCGGCAACCTCACCGGGCCGATCGATGCGCTGAACACCCTGCTCGACGCGACGGCTGGCTTGGCTGACGCCGCAGCGAAGGCCCAGCAGGAGCTCAACGATCAGCTGTTCACTGCCGCCGACAACGCCCGTGGCGCCGACAGGGCCATGGACGACTACCAGGAGCAGCTCGCCACATACGGCGGGATGCTGCTCGAGGGGACCGCCAGCAGCGAAGAACTGTCCGACGCCGTTCGCGACACCGCTGACGGAGCGATTGAGGCGGCCAAGGCCTACGCCGAGTCTGCTGTCGCCGCGGACAGTTCCAAGGACTACACCGACGAGTTCAAGAAGTCGTTGGGATACCTCGCCGACACGCTAGAGCCAGGCTCGCCGCTGCGCCGACAGCTCGAGCAGTACCTCGCGACGCTTGACCAGATTCCCACCGACATCGTCACCGCCGTGTCGATCGTCAACGGCAACACGACGTTCCAGCTGCCGAACGGCCAGCTGATCGGTCGCCCCGCCGGTGCCGGCGGCACACACATCATGTCGGCGTCCGAGTTGGAGCAGGCGGCACTCGCCGCGTGGGGCGCAGCGGGCGGCGGCACAGGTGGCGGCAGCGCCGGTGGGCAGCACGAGATGTCGCCGGAGCGGCTGAAGGCGCTCGACGACTGGGACGAGTGGAAGAAGCGGTACGAGCGCAGCCACGGCGAGGACAAGCCGAAGATCGCCGGGCAGTACCTGAAGTTCCTCTACAAGATCGCCAAGCTGTTCCCGAAATTCTCCGATGAGGGCATGGCGATCTGGCGGGAGATCCAGCAAGTCCGCAAAGACCGCAACGCCGTGCGTGCCGAGCGGCGTGAGCGGCGCATCAACCGCCGGATCAAGGCCGCAGCGACGGCAGCGGAAGCGGCCGGGGAGCCGTGGGATTTCGACGGCCTGGCCGCCGGTGGCACCGGGTCGTCGTCGACGACCGGCGGGCGGGCGGCGGTGGCCGTCACCGTCAACATGCCGCACGCCCTCGTCGCCGACGGCCGGGCGATGCGCGAAGCGTTGCAGGCGGCGGCGCCGGCGATCTCGCACGCGCTCCGCCGCTACCACGAGGGGGACGCATGACCACGGTGCTCACCATCGGCCGCTGCGCCCTGTCGGAACCGCCCGAGACGATCGACTGGTCCGGTGACCAGCTGTCGTTGACCGGGCAGCTGTGGGCGTCGTCGGCGGGCGAGCTGAAGGCGCAACGGGACCAGCTGCTCGGGTTGGTCGACAACCGTGACGAGCTGGTGTTCCCGGTGACGTTCACCGAGGACTCGACGCTCGACGGCTTCTACGTCGTCGAGTCGGCGTCGGTGGGGTCGTTGCCGACGATGTTGACGTCGTTTGTGGCGCCGTACTCGATCGCTTTGCGGCGTGTGGCGACAGTCGCTGTCTGCGAATCGGATGTCCTCGCCCAGGTCCGCACGAACGGGCATGGCACCTCGAGCGCTGAGGGTGTTGTCGGGGCGTGGCCGTATGACGCTGCCGGGTCTCGCTACAACTTCACGACGTCGTTCACATCGACGACTGGTCCGGTGACTCGTGAGGGTGACCCGGCTGACGTTGTGGTGTTGGTGAAGACGGTGAGCTCGGCGACGACGGGCACGGTCGGGTTCTCGGTGGAGCCGGGGGACTGGTACACGGGTGCGGCGACGTTCGAGTGGAAGGCGGATGGGACGAACTGGTCGGCGGTGACTGGTCGTGATCTTCCGGCGGGGACGGCGGTGTCGGGGTCGTGGCGGATCTCGAACGGGTTGGTGCGGTTGACGCCTGCGACAGCCGGGTGTCTGGTGGAGGGGTACACGGGGTCGGCGTGGGAGTCGACGACGATCGACGGGGCGACGAATGTCGGCGGGTTCCCGTTGCCGTTCACGTTGGGCGGTCACGGGTATGCCGGCGACATGGCGGTCCCGGTGATCTTGCGGAACGACCCGGACTGTGTGGTGGTCCGCTGCGTCACCCTCGGCGTCTACTCGCCGGCTGAGCGGGTGGTGCAGACGTTCACGATCCGGCGGGGCATGTCGTTCGTCGAGTGCACCTTCCAGCAGGCGACTGCCACCAACTTCGGGTTGCGGTTCGCGTCGTCGACGGCGACGTCGGACCTGGCGACGGCGACCGCTGGGATCGTGATGACGTCGAACGACGCCTCCGGCAACAAGTGGTCGCTGATGGGTGCGTTGTCGATGTCGAACGACAACGCGAGTGGCCGCACGAGGACTGCGTCGACGACGTCGGTGCCGGTTCAGTGCGCCGTCGGGTTCGTCCTCGACGGCACGACCGCACCGACGTACGGCACAGCCACGAAGCTGCTCGCCCAGTTCCTCATCGCGGTCGACACCAAGACCCGGGTCGTGTTGCCGTGACCGTCACGCAAGTCCTGATGGGGCCGGGTTCGTGGTCGTTGCAGCTGCGCGACGACACCCCGCCGTCCGTCCGCACCCAGATCCAGAAGCTGGACCATGTGGTGATCTGCCGCCGCAAGATCGACGCCGGTCTGCTGTACACCGATGCCAGCGCCCTGGCCGCCGTCAAGGCGCAAGGCGGCTACATCGGCGTCATCTTGGACACGCAGGGCCGCACCGGCCTCTCCGGTCAAGATCCCTACTGGTGGATCGCCAGGAAGCGGCTGACGAGTCAGATCACCCTCACGTCGACGAACACGTCGACGTGGCTCGACCAGATCTTCCCGGCGAACGGGATCACCAAGGGGTCGGTCACGAACGGGACATCGTTCGCCGGTGTCGTCGACATCGGCCGCATGGTCGGCGAGACGCTCGGATGGATCTGCGAGAACGCCGGCGTCGAGTGGCGGCTCCGCCCCGACTTCAGCGTCGACGTGGCCCCGTCGACGACGCTGTTCCCGGCCGCCACCACGACCTCGGCGGCCGTCATCACCCGCAACGCCGCCGGAGACGAAGGCGGCCTGTCCGGGATCCTGGCTGACGCCGTCGAACTCGAGACCGACGCCACCGACATCGCTTCCGACGTCACCGTCGTCCACTCGGCCACCGACAAGAAGGTGAAGCTGGTCACGGCGACGACGACCCCGACCGGTGTGCGGTGGGTGGCGCCGGACGGGACCACACCGGCGATCACCGTGGTCGGCACTGCGAAGTCGTTGAAGCCGGCTGAAGCGTCGACGTACGCGACGAATCTCGTCGCCCGCCTGTCGGTGCTGAACCGGACGGTGCGGTTGTCGTCCGATTCGCACAACGTCACCGGTGACGTCGCCCCAGGGACCAGGGTGTGGGTGTACGACAGGGACGCCGACCTGTACGACACGTCGAACCAGGTGCCGTGGCGTGGCGAGGTGATCAGCCCGGTGCAGCTGCGGGTGGCGTCGATCACGTGGCCGGTGGTGGCTGGGATGGCGGTGTACGCCCGGCTCAACGGCGGCGCCACATGGCTCGACCTGTCCGACTACGTGGTGTCCGAGCCGGACACGGTGACGTGGGACGTGAACTTCACCGGGAAGCGCCGCAACCAGGCCCCGGTGGCGCTCGGGTACGTGTCGCTCAACATGGCCGGCGGCGGCGGTGGCGGCCAGGGCGGTCGACCCGCTCACGGCGACGCCCTCGCCGAGTCGGAGACGGACGCCGACGCCGGCGGCTGGACCCCGACATGGACGAACGCAGCGAAGGGGACCGGTGGCTCCGCGGCGAACGCCGGCGCCTACACGATCGCCAAGGGGCAGATGAGGGTGCAGGCGGAGATCGTGCTCGGCACCGGCGGCGGGGCAGGCGTGACCGGCGCCGTGTCGGTCGCCATGCCGTCCGGCTGGCAGGCCGACTGCGTCTCCTCCCGCCGCCACATCGTCGGCACGGCGCGCGTCGTCGCCGCCGGCAATGAGTACGCCGGGTTCGTCGAGGTCGACGGCGGTACGCCCGGCTCGCTCCAGGTCCGCTGCTTGGACGTGGCGACCGGGCAGACGCAGGCACTGTCGGCGACCGTGCCAGCCACGTTCGCCGCCGGCGACGTGATCGACATCGACGTGATCATCGCAGTCGAACGCACCTGACCGACCAGGAGGCTCCATGTTCCGTGCTTTCACGCTCCTCGCAGCGTTCGTCGCCGGCGCCGTGTTCGCCGTCGCCGCCAGCACCGTCTACGTGCTCGACACGGCCGGCCAGGCCAGGAAGCGAGAGCAGTGATGGCCGTCAACGCACCCCAGTACCCGAACGGCTACGGCGGCGCCACGGCACCGATGCCGGTGATCGTCGCCCGCCCCGACGTCCAGCTGCTCGATCCCGAGTTCCTCCGCCGCGTGAAGCAGCTGATGCGCGCCAGCGTCAAGGCGGGCCACCCTGTCGGCATCGGCGGGGCGGGCCGGACGACGGAGCAGCAGACGGCGCTGTTCCTCGCCCGCCACCACGAGTCACCATCAGGGTCGATCCAGTGGAACGGGAAGCGGTGGGCGCTGAACGCCGGAGCGGCTCCCGCTGCGCCTCCCGGCCTTTCCTACCATGAACCGACGACACCCGATGGCAAGGCGTTGGCTGCCGACATGGTCGGCGACCTCGTCTGGCTGCGAGGCGCCTGCGGCTGGTTCGGCCTGCGCGAGTTCTCGGCCGTGAACGGTGAGGGCTGGCACGTCCAGCCGGTCGAGATCCCCACGTCCCGCAGCGGCTACAAGTCGTCGATGCACCCGCTGCCCCGGTGGGTGAAGCGGTGATCGCCCTGCTGGCTGGTGACGGCGACCGGTTCCTCGGCATCGCCGCCCTACTCATCGCTGTCGGGTTGACATTCGTCATGGTCAAGTACGGCCGTCACATCTACCTGTCTGTCGGCAAGGTCCGCGCTGAGCTGTCACCGAACGGCGGATCGTCGCTGAAGGACCAGTTGAACCGTGTCGAGCAGGGCATGTCGACGCTCCACGACGGCCAGCGGGACATTCGGGCGAACGCCGAACGGTGGCAGGGCGAGATGTTGGGCCGCTTCAACGAGATGGACAGTCGGGTGCGCCGGCTCGAGCGGGCCCACCATGACCGACAGGAGGCATCGTGATGTTCGACAAGGTGTGGATCCGTGACACAGCCGAGCGGGCCGTGTCCACCTATGTGCAGGCGTTCCTCGGGCTGGTGCTCGCCGCCTGGGGGACCGGCTTCGACGTCGGCACCGTGAAGGCGGCCGCCGTCGCTGCTGTCCCCGCCGCGCTGGCCGTCGTGAAGGCCGCCGCGGCGGCTCGGGTGCCGGGCACGATCTCGCCGGCCTCGCTCATCGAAGTCTCGTAACCGACCACCTCCCAAGGAGCCGCCATGTCTGACACCTTCTCCTGGTCGCCGCCAGGCGCAACCCATCCGGCGACGAACGCCGCCGCCGTCACCCCGTCAGCGTCAGCGCTGACCTACATCACCAGGGCGCTGTACGTCGGCACCGCCGGCAACGTCGTCGTCACGATGCAGGGCGGCGGCACCCTCACGTTCACCAGCGTCCCGTCGGGCAGCATTCTGCCGTTGCGGGTGACGCATGTGACCGCAGCCACCACCGCCGCGAACATCGTCGCCCTGTGGTGACCCGATGAGTCTCGGCATCGCCCTCATCCAGACCGTCGCCGGTGGCATCGGTCAGCCGTTCCCGACCGACGTGGACCGGGTGACCGGCGTGACCGTCACCGCCGACGCGACTCCGCACACGATGGGCACCTGGACGCAGCTGATCGCGTCCACGTCGGCTGCGTCGCAGTGGGTCACCCTGAACGTGTCAGGCACCGGCGTGTCGGGCACCGACACCCGCACGCTGCTGGACATCGGTGTCGGCGCCGCCGCCACCGAGTCGGCGATCGTGTCGTCGATCCCGGTCGGCAGCCAGCTGCTCGGCACGTCGTCGTCCACAATGACGATCAGGCTCCCTGTCGCCATCGCCGCCGGGTCGCGGGTGTCGGCGCGCATCCAGTCCATCGTCAGCGCCGAGACGGCCTCCGTGAGCCTCGCCACCGCCGCACAGTCCGGTTTGCTGGTGCCGTCGTCGCTGATCACCATCGGCGACGACCGGGCGAACAGCCGTGGCACGAACATGCCGACGAACGACACCTACGTCCAGCTCACCGCATCGACCGCCGCCGCCTACCAGGCGCTGATCCTGCTCCCCGCCGGTGCCGGTGCCACGTTCGCCGCGCAGACCTCCACCTACACCCTCGCGTCTGGTGGAGCAGGGTCGGAGACTGCGCTCGCCACGATGGCGGTTGTCACCACCACCGCCGAAGCCATGTACCTGCAAGCAGCAACCGGGACCGCCATGTACTTCGGGAATGTGCCCGCCGGGACGAGGCTCGCCGCGAAGCAGAGCACCGGGCAGACGTACCGCGACGCGATCCTGTTCGCTGTCCCGTACCCCTGACCGACTCGCCACCCGGGTCGCCTGACCCGCCAGCTGTGCCACACGGGTGGCCGTTGAAAGCCCCGCCCCCTCCGGTGCCGCCACCGAGCAGAGGGCGGGGCTTTCACGCGTCCCGGGGCCGGTCACATGTTGGTCACTTCCCCCCTCGAATCTGGCTCTGCGGAGCACTGCCGGGCACCGGTGGGAACCCGCTGACCTGGGAGGATGCCGAAACCTGCGGAATCGCACTGTTGAGGCCAGGGGTTCGATTCCCCTCACCTCCACCTAAAAGGCCAGGTCAGAGGCCCTTTCCGCTCAGGCGGGAAGGGCCTCTTGCCGTTCTCTGGTCACATGTGGTCACATGTTGTCCGAGATGGCACGTGCGAGATGGGGAACAGGGTCGATCACCGCCCGAGGTGCGGGGACGTGGCGGATCCGGCTGTCGCTGGGCGTCGATCCGGTCACCGGGCAGCGCCGTGTGCTGTCCGAGACGGTCCACGGGTTGAAGCGGGACGCTCAACGCCGCCTCGACGAGCTCGTCCGTGAGCACGGCGACGTCCAGGTGCCGACCACGGCGACAGTCGCCACGTTGGCCTCCGAGTGGCTGCAGCTGCTGTCGGTGCGTCCGCAGACCGAAGCCGGGTATCGCCGTGCGGTGACCCGAGACCTGGTGCCGTTGCTCGGCGCCGCACGACTCGACAAGCTGACCCCGCTCGACGTGCAACGGGCCTACAAGCAGGCTGAGACCGCCGGGTGGGGTGTGCATCGGATCCGGTTGATGCACGCCGTCCTGTCGAAGATGTTGAACGACGCGGTCCGCTGGGGGTGGGTGCCGCGCAACGTCGCCGCCAACGTGCCGCTGCCGGCGTTACCGGCCCGCCAGGACCGGGCCCTCGACGCCGGGGAGGTCGGCAAGCTCGTGACCGCCGCCGGTCGGATGCGTCCATCGGTGGCGGTGTGGCTTCACCTGCATCTCGCCACCGGCGCACGACGGTCGGAGATCCTGGCGTTGCGTTGGTCGGACATCGACCTGGTCGGTGGCCGGATCCTGTTCTCGCGGACGTTGGAACGCCGAGACGGGGTGATCGTGGCCCGCCCCGGGTCGAAGACGGGGCGGATGAAGGTGGTGCCGGTCGGTGCGGCGACGGTGCAGATCCTCACCGAGCACCTCGAGCGAGGCGTCGCCGTCCTCGGCGAAGACCTCCCGGCGGACGCCTACGTTCTGTCGTTCGAACCGGACGGGTCGGCGCCGTGGCAGCCGGACTACGCCTCGCACCTGTTCGGTGACCTGGCCGCCGCAGCGGGGGTGTCCGGGGTCCGGTTGCATGATCTGCGGCACACGGCGATCTCGCACATCATCGCCTCGACCGGGGATCTGTTGTTGGCGTCACGGATCGCCGGGCACAGCAGGACGGCGACGACCGGCGACGTGTACGGGCATCTCCTGCCCGGCCAGTTCGACGCCGCCACCGAGTCGCTCGGCCGCCTCGCCGCCGGTGATCACACAGCCGACGGGTGATCTCCGATCAGTGCAGCATCGTCGACGCGTACGGTGCTGCGAGGGGGACACGGACGGCGAGGATGCCGTCGTCGGTTGTCCATTCGACGATGCTCCCGGGTTGCACGGTGGTCTCCTTGACGAGGAGGAACAGCAGCCCGAGCAGGAACAGGAACGCTCCGACGATCGCCAGAGCGACTGCCCATGACGGCGACGAGCGCTTCACGTCGGGGGCGTCGACGACTTGGACGCTGCGGACCGATCCGGCTGGGAGGTGCACGACGGCCTGCCCGTCCGGGTCGTACAGCACGACACTCCCGTCGTCGAAGGCGACGGTGCGCAACCTGCGAGGCGCCATGATCATCATCGGCATGTCGCACCGGACGACAGTTCCCAACGCATCGAGCTTCACAGCGGCCATCGCCGCAGCGTAGGTCACCGGAACTGCCTGAGCGACGGGTGGCCGGCGTGGCGGGTGCGTTGCTCAAGCAGCCGGATCGCCCGGACAGCGACATCGACAGGGACGTCGAACTCGTCGGCCACGTCCGTAGCGGTGACCCCGCCGTCGCTGCGGGTCAGGAAGTCGGCGAGGTCGTCCAGCGGCACGAGGCGGGCAGCGGTGATGGCGTCGACGATCGCTTCCTCTTTGCGGACGATCCCGATCGGGGTGTCGTCGTCGAACAGGAGACCACGTTCGTCGTGCACGAGCTCGTGGGCGAGCACGGCGCGCCGGTGGCGTTGATCGAGGCGGTGGTCGAGGATGACGATGCGTCGCCCGTCGCCGCCGTCGACGCAGATCCCTCGGGCGCCGGTGACGTCAGCGAACGTCAGGTCGATGTGTGGGCGTCGTCGGAGTTCCCGCCACACCGCCCATGCCATGCCGGGTGACGGTACGTGAGGGGTGCGCGCCGGTCAGCTGGTCGCTGCGAGGGTGTCGGTCACGACGTCGTAGGCCTCGGCGTCGTCGTCGAAGATCTTGACCGTGCCGGTGGTCACCGTCGTTTTGATGCGTCCGTTTCGACGCGCGGACGACCAGGCGGCGGCGGCGAACTGGTCGACATCGGCGATGGTGGCGGCGGTGTTCTCGTCCCCGCCGATGACTTCGATGCCGACCGGTGTGCCGTCGATGCCGAGGTCGACGATCACGCCGTGGCTGCGCACGTCCTGGGTGACGGGTGCGTCGTCGACGAGCACGCAGTAGAACGCCTCGATCGTGGCGTCGTACGTCCAGCGCAGTGGAATCCTCATCACGTCCGATAGTAGGCCGTGATGAGCGTGTTGTGGTCACCAGTGACCACGACCGTCAACCGCCGGCCACGCGACGCCCAGCCGGTCAGAACGACGTTGCCGTTGTCGCCTGCGTCTCGTTCGTCGGCAGTGTCGAGGACTCGCTGAACGTCGTCCTGGGAGATGCCACGTTCGGCGCAGCGGGCGATGAAGTGCGCGGTGGGCTTCACCGTGGGGTCACGAGGAACGTGACCTCGTGTGGCGGGTGATCGAACCCGTCGAGAGTGAGGCGGTGGACGCCATGTTCATGGAGGGGCACGAGGATGTTGATGTGGAACGGGACGGCGTGGGCGCCGAGGGCGGTCCCGACGTCTGAGCGTTCGGCGCCCAGGATCGTGCTGGCCGACACGGTTTCGGTGTCGTCGGGGGAGTGGACCTTGGTCGTGACGACCTGCAGCGTGTCGATCTCGACGTTGTTGAGCTCGACTTGGCCGACGAGGAGGATCGGGACCTGTCCAGGGATGGGTCCGGCGGCGACCCCCCAGCCGGCGCCGCCGACGGCGAGCAACCCGTTGTGGTCGAGCGTGGACCATTGGGCAGTGGTGCACCAGCGCAGCTTCACGTGTCCTCGCTGTCGTCGACGGGTGGCAGCGGCCGGTGTGAGGGCCGGCTGATGGTGGGCCGGGTGTTGCCGGTGTCGGCGGCGAGACGGAGTGCTGGGCGGGCTTCCAGCTGCTCGACTCGGGCGGTCAGGGCGTCGAGGCGGGCTTCGAGCTCGGCGACCCTGTCGGGGGCGGGGGAGCCGCTGGTGTAGCCGAACATGGTGGCGATCTCGCCGCCGGTGCCGAAGACGGTGTCCAGCGCCAGCGCGTGCCTCCGGTCCGGGGTCGACTTCCCCGTCTCCCACTTCGACACGGCGGCGTCCGACACGTCGTAGCAGGCACGGGCGACCTGGCGTTGCGTCGCAGGCATCGCTTCACGGATGGCTCGAAGGCGCTCACCAGGGCTCATCTGTTCATCCTGCGCCCGTCGGGGCCCTCGGTCCACCGGCACAGTTGAATCTTAGTTGACAACGTAACTACAGGCCTGTGATTCGCAGACGCCCTGGTCAATCGCCATCTTTCCTCGGATGTCGAACTAATCGTTGACCACGTTCCGAACCTGTGGTTCACTCGCGCCCGTGGTCATCCCCGTCGGACACGAACCGAACCCCGCCAAGCGCATCCGGCTCACCCAAGCCAAGCGACTGATCGAGATGCGGCACCTGCGAGGCATCACCCAGCAGGAGCTCGCCGACCGCATCGCCGCCATCCCCGGCTTCACCTGCACCAAGCAGGCCGTCTGCAAGTGGGAGTCCGGTGCAGCATCACCCCGGGCGCACATGCAGGTCGCCATCGCCCAGGTGCTCGATGTCCCGGTGTCGTTGATCTTCGGCCTCGACGGCGAGGCGGTGGCGTGAGCCTTCCGGCGCTCCCCAACGCGGCGTCGGTCACCCCGGCCCAGATCGCCGAGGTCGCCACCGCGCTCGTCGCCTGGGCCGACACCGTCGACGACGTCGCCGAAGTCCGAGACGCCGCCAACAAGTGGGCAGCGATCACTGAGTACGTGCGGCGCACCTCCCGGGAGGGTGTCGCCGAAGCCGAGAGCGCGCTGCGCCGCCTCGAAGTGCGTGTCGGGCAGCTGCTCGGCCCGGCCTCACCGAACGGCAAAGGCTCTGGATCGCACGCGAGCGATCCAAGCATCGGCCCCGACGACCGGAGCCGGTTCCGAGCGATGGCCGACAACGCCGACGTCGTCGAGGACGTCATCGCTGCCTCCACCGACGCCGACCCGCCGTCACGACGCAAAGTCCTCCACGAGATCGCCCGCCGCCACGAAGCCGCCCACGTCGCCGAAGCCGAAGCCGACCTCGAAGCCGACCTCGACCGCCGCGGCATCAACCGGCCCAGCGAAGCCGAACGGGCCGCCGTCCGCCCCTACGAGATGTGCGAAGCGCTGCTCCTCGGCGCCGTGAACGAAGTCCTCGCCCACCGCGACCGGTACGGCGTCGACTACGCCCTCGACGCCCTCGCCCACACCCCCGTCTCCGCCGCCCTGTGGGCCGCTGCACAGCCCCGAGTGCGTGCAGCCGTCTCCTACCTCCTCACCCTCGCAGAAGCCGCCCAGGAGGCCGCCGCATGACCATCCACACCCTCATCGGAGCCATCGTCACCGACCTCGCTGACGCCGGATGCGAGACGTCCCCAGCGGCGATCGAAGCGACGATGCGCGCCGACCACCCCGACACGCTCGCCGAGTTCGCCGACAACCTCGTCGGCAAGGCCATCCGCCGCATCGCCCGCGACGTCCTCACCGCCCGCACCCGCACCACCCAAGGCGCGTTCGACGGCATGGACCTGCCCGCCTGGTTCACCGTCGACCGCGGCGGCGAGTTCGTCTACGTCCCGCTCAAGTCCGCAACGCTCGCCGACCACGACGCCGACGTTGCGGTGAAGCAACGCAACGCCGACGCAGCGGTCGAGGAGCTGCGCTACGCGCAGCGACGCGGGTTGCAGCTGAGGCTCGCCGACGGCGCCACCGACACCACCCTCGTCCTCGACGCCGTCGAAGCGCTCGCACACCTCCAGGTGGCGTGATGTCCGCAGCAGCGAAGCGTCGCCCACCCAAGCGTGAGCACCCCGCCCCGTTCTCCGACAAGATCCTCGACACCGTCGCCCGCCAACTCACCGAAGTCGGCACACCCGCAGTCGTCGTCGACCCGTTCGCCGGCACCGGCCGCGTCCACGAACTCCGCGACCGGGCCGGGGTCGGCCACACCATCGGCGTCGAGCTCGAACCCGAATGGGCGAGCAAGCACCCCGACACCATCTGCGGCGACGCCCTCGACCTCGTCGACCACGTCGGCTCCGACGTCGACGCCATCGTCACCAGCCCCGCCTACGGCAACCGGATGGCCGACCACCACAACGCCACCGACGACTCCGTCCGGCTCACCTACAAGCACTCCCTCGGCCGTGACCTCACCGACGGCAACTCCGGGGCGATGCAGTGGGGGCCGCAGTACCGCGAGTTCCACACCGCCGCCTGGCAGCAAGCCCACCAGGCGCTGCGCCCCGGCGGAACCCTCACCCTCAACTGCAAGAACCACATCCGCGGCGGCGAAGTCCAGCGGGTCGTCGAGTGGCACCTGTCGGTGCTGATGAACGACCTCGGCATGGAGCTCGTCGCCCTCGACGTCGTCCCGACCCGTGGGCTGATGGCCGGCGCCAACGCCGACACCCGCACCCCTGTCGAGGTCGTCGCCACTCTCAGGAAGGGGGACCGGTGATGGAGCGCCTCGCAGTCACCGTGGAGGAAGCCGCCGAAGCGCTCACCTGCCCGAAGAAGACCGTGTACCGGCTCATCAAGGAGGGTCACCTCCCGGCGATCCGTCTGACCGAGGGCACCCACGGCATCCGGATCAAGGTGTCGGTGCTCGAGGCGTTCGCCGAGCAGGGCGGGGTGACGTCGTGACCCGCCCGGACCCGATCACCGTCCTCACGACCCTCGCCTGGCTCACGCTGACCCTGGCGGCGATCTGGGCGGTCGCCCGATGAGCCGCCCGCTCGGTCTGCTGCTGATCTTCGCCGCCATCGTGGCGATCGACGTGCTGGTCGGAGTCGCTGTGTTCGCCGCTCTCGCCGCCTGGGGGTGGCGATGACTGCCCGCACCCGGTTCACGCTTGAACGGACCGTGGACCCGTTCGTGCCCACGACGGCGCTGTGGATCATGCTGAATCCGTCGACCGCCGACGAGTTCGTTGACGATCCAACCATCCGGCGCGTGAAGGCGTTCACCGCCCGCGAAGGGTTCGGGCGGCTGGTGGTCGTCAACCTTGCGCCGTGGCGGGCCACCGACCCGAAGTCGCTGCCGCTCGTCGTTCAGCAGGTCGGGGAGTCCGAGGAAGCGCGGGTGAACGCCCGCAACTACGCGGTGATCGCTGAGCAGATCGCCTCGGCCGACGTGGTGATCGCCGCGTGGGGAGCGCACGCCACGCCGCAGTTGCGCCGAATCGTTGCCATGTGGGCGATGCCCTCGCCGTGGCCGGCTGGTTGGCCTCCGATCCGCTGTCTCGGCAGAACGCAGTCCGGCGCACCCCGCCATCCGCTGTACGTCCGCGGGGATGTGCCGCTGGTGGAGTTCGTCGAGGCACACCACGCACGGCAGGCGGGCGAGTCGTGACCGCCCGCACGCTCGCCGTCATCCTCGGCTTGGCGATGGCCGCCCCCCTCGCCGCCCAGGCGTACAGCGCCGGCCTGCTCGACGACACGCCCGGCGAGTTGGAGACCTCCGCACGGGTGGCACCGGTGACGTTCCCCCGCGTCAATCCCCCCCGACCGATGCCACCCGTGCGGATCACCACGACCACCACGACGACCACCACGACGACCGCCGCCCCACTGTCGGCGTGCGACGAGATGCACCGCTACCGGATCGCCGCCGGGCTGCCCGCCATCTTCGACCAGCTCGGCTGGCGGGAGAGTCGCTGCCTCAACACGGTCACTAGCCGCACCGGCTGCTGTGTCGGGTATTGGCAGCTGTTCGTCACGCTGCACCTGCGCGACCCACGGGTCGCACCCCGCTACGCCCTCTGCGGGGTCCGCTCCGCTGCCGACGTGATTGGCGACGACCGGCGAGCCAAGAGGCGCCAGGCGTGCGCTGCGAAGGCGCTGTTGGACGTCGCCGGCATCGGGGCGTGGTCGCTGTGAGCGTCTACCCGGACGGCATGGTCGCCGCCGACCTCGACGCCTGGTGGGGCGGCAACCACGTCTGCCCCGACTGCGGCCAGCAGACCGACGAACCCGAACAGCTGTGCGACCTGTGCAACCAGCGAACAGAGATGGAGGAAGAAGATGACTGACCGCATCGTGAACGGCTACACGGTCAAGCCCGGGGCCGACCTGTCCGGGGCCGACCTGTACGGGGCCAACCTGACCAGGGCCTACCTGTCCGGGGCCGACCTGACCGGGGCCGACCTGACCAGGGCCGACCTGACCGGGGCCGACCTGTACGGGGCCGACCTGTACGGGGCCGACCTGACCGGGGCCAACCTGACCAGGGCCGACCTGACCAGGGCCGACCTGACCGGGGCGAAGGGCATCCGCTGGGGGACCATCGGGCCGGTCGGCAAGGGACGACGGACGCTGACCGCATGGGCGCACGACTCGCTGCCCGCCCCGATCATCGGCGGCGGATGCTTCCGTGGCACGTTCACCGAGTTCCGTGAGCTGATCGCTGGGGAGCCGTGGGAGTGGCCCGGCAGCGATCCGGTTGACATCGCCCGCTGGCGGGCCGAGTGCGCGGCTGCGGCGGACCTGCTCGAACTGGCAGTGACGGCATGACCGCCGACCGCACCCCGCAGATCGGGGAAGTGTGGACATCGGCCCGCACGGGCGACGTGACGATCGTGGCCGTGGGACCTGAGCACGTCGCCTACTTGTACGAGCGAGATCACCTGTCGTCCTGCTGGACGGTGGACAACTTCCTGCGCCACTTCACCCCACCCGCCGAGCCGTGGCCCGACCTGCCGTCCGTGCGGTGGGGGTTTCAGGTGCGATCAGACGGCTTCGTGTTCACCTCCACCACCGAGGTAGACGCCCGCCGCTACGTCGCCCACGACCCCGCCAACCGTCGCCTCATCTGTTGGACACCGGAGGTCGTGGAGTGACCGAGTTCCGTGACGCCATCGCCGCTCTAACCGATGAGAGATACGACGGGTGCAGCCCGCGCCATCGGGCCGACGACATCCTCGCCATGCCCGAGATGCGGGCGATCCGGCTGGCGTTGCGGCGGATGGCTCTCGACATGAGCGATCTGCGTCCGACGTTGGAGTACTACGGCCTACCCGAGCACGTCCTCGCCTGGGTGCTCGACGACCAGGAGGCGCAGCCGTGATCGCCACCGTGACAGTCAGTAACCCATCGGTTGAGGTGGAGCACTTCCCCGACCTCAACCATTGGGGCGTCCGGTTCCTCGACGCCGACCGCAACGTCCTCGCCGTCGTCACCTGCACCGACCCGTGGGAGTTGGCGACGCTGCTTCTTGACGCCAGCATGGACCTCAACGTGATGCTGTTGCAGGCGGCGGCGAAGTGAGTGACGCCCGACGTGACCGCTGGGGCCGCTACCTCGTCCTGCCGCCCGGCGGCACCAAGCCGATCGGCTACAGCCGGGCGACGACGAAGGCGAAGATCCTCGACGACCAGGGCGGGCTGATGCCGTGGGCGGCAACGGCCACCGTCGTCGGCGCCCTACGCCGGCCAGGGCTGCAGGCTCGCTGGGCCGCACTCCTCGCCGAGCACCCTGACCCGTGGTACGGCTCGCCCGAGTCGAAGGCAGCGTGCAAGCGGCTGGTTGAGGAGTGCAAGCAGGCGGGCGGGTCGACGGACCGGGCCGACCTCGGCACGGCGATCCACGCCATCATCGAGGGCATCGGGCGCGGCGGCACGCCGCTGCTCGACGACAGGATGCGCGCCGACGTCGACGCCTACCTCGACTGCCTCAACCGCTACGGGATCACCGTCGACCCCGAGATGATCGAGTCGATCGTCGTCCTCGACGCCTACCAAGTGGCCGGGACCGCCGACACGCTGCGCACCACCGTGCCCGGCCTTGACGACGTCGTCGGCGACCTCAAGACCGGCGCATCACTCGACTACGGCGCCGCCGGCTACGCGATCCAGCTGGCCATCTACGCCAACGCCGACAACCGCTACATGCAGGGCGCAGCCGCCGACGGCAGCGAGGACCGGCGGCTGCCGATGCCGAACGTGTCCCGCGAGCACGCCCTCCTCTTCCACCTGCCAGCCGGTGAAGCCCGCTGCACGCCGATCGTCATCAACATCGACGCCGGCTGGGACGCCTTCCACCGTGCGCTGGAGGTGGAGCAGTGGCGCAAGCGCAAGAACCTCCTGACCCCGCTGGGCGACCTGCTCGGCTCGCCCTCTCTTGTTCCCATTCCTCCCACGGCTGCTGCGTCGAGCGAACCTCCTCCGTTCGACGCGCCCGTGGCGAGTGCGGGCGCCGACGACTCCTCTCCGTCGGCGCCCGCTGCTTCGACCCGTGGCGACGAGCTCGCCGCCGTGCCGACGGCCACGCCCGACGAGGGCGGCCCGGCTGACGACGCCGCCGTCGCCCTGCTGCGCTCCCGCTACGCCGCCCTCGACGCCGCTGGGCGGGCGTGGATTGGCGAGCTGTGGAACCAGGCGCAGCGGCACCACGTCGGGTTTCACCTGCGGGACAACTACACGGTGCGCCGCTTCGAGCTGCTGCGCGGCTTGACCCTCCTGTGCGCCGCAGGCGCCGACGATGACGAGACGCTGCGCACCGCCGTCGCCTCCGTTGTCGGCGCCGACTGGCCCCGTTTCGGCAACGTCGAGCCCGGTCACGCCCTCGGCGTGCTGGGCGCCGACGAGGCCGCCCGATTCGCCCTGCTGTGCGACGCCCTCGCCGCCGGCACGGCGACCGCCGACGTCAGCGACGCCGGCGTCGTCACCCTCCACATCCCCAACTGAAAGGCAGACACAGCCATGTCAACACCCATCGGAAGCACTGCAGGCACAGCCGGCCCGCCGGCACTCAGCCTGCCCAACGTCGGCGACTGGTGCGACGTCGCCATCGTCAATGAGGAGAAGGTCGCCGCCTACGTCTTCGGCACGTCCGAGCCGGCCCTGACCATGTCGGGACAGCCGAAGACCAAGGACAAGGTCACGGTCATCGTCGTCAACCCCGGTACGGCCGTCGTCACCGTGAACAAGGAGACACGCCCGCCCGTCGCCGACGAGCTGGCCGTCATCTACTTCGAGGGGCGCAACCGCTGGGACCCCGACCTCGACAAGGAGAAGGCCAAGGGCGACTTCAAGTCGTGGAGCGGCGCGAAGACCGACCACGGCCAACTGATGACCGGCGACGTGTTCCGCTGGCAGTTCGCTGAGGAGCGCCCCGGCAAGGGCGCTCAGCCGCGTCGCATCCGCCTCGTCAAGCTGCGCGCTGCCAGGCCCGACGAGGCTGAGCGGACCGCTCGCTGCGACGCCCTGTTCCACGAGATGAAGCGCGGCACGCCCGTCGGCGCCCCGGTGAGCGCAACGCCGATGACGGACTTCTGACCGGCTGACCGTTCTGTCTGCTGCAGGCAGATGACAGCCGGGAAAGACCGGCCCCCACGGCGAGGCGCACGGCACGCAGACCTCCGCAGTTCGACTCTGCGGCGTGGGGCAACCGATGAGGAAAGGACGAGGAAGTGATCGACAAGCTGATCCCGCTGGTGCGGCCAGAACCGTGGACGGAGCACGCCGCCTGCGGCGGGATGGACCCCAACATCTTTCACCCCGAGCGAGGCGACACCAGGGCCGTCCGTCGGGCGCTCGCCGTCTGCGCTGCCTGCCCCGTCGCCGCCGACTGCCTCGACTACGCACTGCGCATCGGCTCCACTGTCGGCATCCTCGGCGGGACATCCGGCAAGCAGCGGCGAGGGATGCTGGCCGGCGGCAAGCGAGGGCTGCGCGACATCCCCTGCGGCACCTACGCCGGCTGGCGCAAGCACAAGCGGGAGGGCAGCGAGGCGTGCTTCGCCTGCTGTGAGGCGATGCGCTCATTCTCCCGACAGGCAGGCGCACGCCGCCGTGCCCAGCGGGGCGCGGCGTGACCAACCCACAGAAACGGAAAGGCGACCAAGCCGAACGCGAAATCGCCGCCATCCTCACCGACCTCCTCGGCACGAAGGTGCGCAGGCGGCTCGGAGCGGGCAGGCAGGACGACACCGGCGACCTCGACGGCCTCGCCGACTGCACCGTCGAAGTCAAGTCGTACGCCGACACCCTCCGAGCGATCAACGTCGGCCTCACCGACCTCGAGCGTGAGCAGGCGCACTCCGGTGACACGTTCGGTGTCCTGTTCGTCCGCCGCCGTGGCGGCCGCTGGATCGCCGTCATGGACGTCCCCCGGTTCGCCACCTTCTACCGAGAGGCGACGGGGCCATGACTCAGCCGTACGACCCCAAGCTCGACTGGCAGCGGTTCTGGTGGGAGGCGCGCGCCTACTACCTGGTGGCGATCGCCAGGAACGCCCTCGCAAGCCTCCCAACGGTGCAGCAGAGGCGGCGATGACGACGCTGCGCTGCCCCACATGCGGCCAGACGGTCGTCGTCGCTGTCGCCGTCAAGTCGGCCAGCTGCGCCCACCGCGGCACACCCCACGACGCCCGCAAGCCGACCCCGATGATCGAGCAGGTTGACCGATGACAGCCGACCCAGCCGACACGACAGGCGGCGATCCGCTCGCCGCCGCCCTCCACTACGCCTCGCTCGGCTGGCGGGTTGTCCCCATCAAGCCGGGGATGAAGCGCCCACCGATGGAGTCGTGGCAGCACGCCGCCACCACCGACGAGAAGGTGATCCGTAACTGGTTCCGCGGCCTCTACCGGGGCCACGGCGTCGGCATCGCCACGGGCGAGGCGTCGGGCATCTTCGTGCTCGACGTCGACGTCTCCGACGGCAAAGCCGGCGACGAGACGCTGGCCGACCTGGAGGCGGAGCACGGCCCGCTGCCCGACACCGTGCGGGCGATCACCGGCACCGGTGGGCGACACATCATCTTCCTCCTGCCGCCCGGCCGCACGATCCGCAACAACGCATCGACACGCCTCGGCCCCGGCCTCGACATCAGAGGCAACGGCGGGCAGATCGTCGCCGCCCCGACCGTGCATCCCAACGGGCGGCCGTACTGCTGGGAGATCGACCACGCCCCCGGCGACATCGCCGTGGCGATGGCCCCCGACTGGCTGCTCGACCTCCTCGACCCACCGGCGCCCGCTGCGCCCCCGCCCGCACCCACCCGCCTCGGCACCATCCTCAACTCCGACTCGATCATGGAGCGGATCAACGCTGACCACGACTGGCACCAGCTGCTCTACGCCGACGGCTGGAGCCGACACTCCGTCGACGCCCGCAACGGCGACACCCACTGGACGCGCCCCGGCAAGGATGTGCGCGACGGGGCGTCGGCCGTGCTGCACGAACCAGACGGGCCGCTCGTCGTGTTCTCCACCGACGCCTCGCTGGCTGCGCTCCACCGGCCCGAGCTGGCGATGCGAACAGGCGACGGGTTCAGCATGTCCAAGTTCGCCTACCTCGCCGCCACCCGCCACAACGGCGACCAGTCGGCCTGTGCAAGCGCCTACAGGACGGCGCTGAACGCCTCTCAGACGCTCGCTGTGACCGCTCAGGGCGGACAGGTGGCCTACGCCGCCCTGACGGGCGCTGAGGCGCCTGTCGACGGCCTACTGATCGACTGGCAGACGTTCTGGGCCCGTGACCATTCGGCGAGCGAGTGGCTGATCGACCCGGTGCTCGCCGAGGGCCGCTCACACTCCATCTACGCCCCGGCGGGGACCGGCAAGTCGCTGCTCGCCCTGTGGCTCGCCGTCCGCATCGCCACCGGCAAGCAGGCGCTCGACACGACGCCCGCTGCGCCCCGACACGTCCTCTACCTCGACTATGAAATGACCGAGAGCGACCTGTACGAACGCCTCGACGCAATGGGCTACGGGCCCGACACCGACCTCTCACGGCTCCACTACGCCCTCCTGCCGATGCTGCCACCGCTGGACACGGCTGAAGGTGGCCGCACCCTCGAGGCGCTGGCCGCACGGGTTGGCGCCGACGTCGTGGTCGTCGACACGTTCGGCCGTGCCGTCGAGGGCGACGAGAACGATGCCGACACGACGCGAGGCTTCTTCCGCCACACGGGGATGGTGCTCAAGGCGTCCGGTCGCACCGTCCTGCGCACCGATCACGCCGGCAAGGACCCGACGAAGGGGCAGCGGGGGAGCTCGGCAAAGAATGATGACGTGGACGTCGTCTGGTCCATGACCGTCGTCGAGGGCGGCTACTCGCTGACCGCCAAGAAGCGACGGGCGGGCTGGATTCCCGAACAGGTGAACCTGACCAAGATGGACGACCCCGAGCTCGGGTTCAGGATCACCGGCCTGCCCGCCATCCCAGCCGGCACACGGGAGACGATCCAGCTGCTCGACTCGCTCGACGTGCCCGTCGACGTGACGTCACGACGAGCGGCAGAGATGGTCAAGGACGCCGGGCACAAGGTGCGCCGAACCATCCTGCTGGCCGCCCTGAAGGCCCGTCGGCAGGCGCTAACGCCTGTGGATAACCCGGTCCAGATGAGGCCGAAAGTGGTTCCCGATCGGCGGGAACCACTCGGGAACCAGGGGGGTGGGAACCACCTCGGGAACCACTCTGACCAAATCTGCATTTCACCTGGTCAGGACGCTGGGAACCACTCGGGAACCACCGGGAACCACCTTCACGCCGACTGGTTCCCGGTTTCCGTACCCCTAGGTACGGAACCGGAACCGCTGGTGGTTCCGGAATCAGCAGAGATTGACAATGATCCCTGGGCGTTCTGAGCCGATGACGAACCGCCCGCCGACCCACTCGACCCGACTGAAGGGACAACCAGTGAACCGATCCGACCTCGACCGCCTCGTCGCCTCGGCGTCCGCACTCCGCCCCGCCGCCCTCACCGCCCTACGCACCATTGCCGCCCTCGAACGCGACGTCGACGGCTGGCCGCCACGAGGCGAGCAGTCGGGCGGGCGGGGCGGCGGTGACAGCTCACCCGTCGAGCGGGCCGTGCTCGGTGGCGGGCACTCGCCGCTCACGCTCGCCCGCGACCGCCAGAGGCTCGCTGAGGGCGTCAGGGACGCCGTCGACCGCCTCGACCACCTGCTGCGCCTGGCGGGCCGCTACGGGGCTCCTGTGGCCTCCTCGTCGGCGCTGCGCTGCACGGGCGGCGACGGCACCCCCGGCGCCCTCGACTGGGGCGACCCCACCTGCACCAACATCGCCGAGCCAGGCCGCACCACCGGCCTCTGCCACGCCTGCCGACTCCGGCGCGACCGCTGGCAGCGGCAAAGCGCATGAGCCGATGAGCCGCACCTGGGTATCCACCACAAACGCCACAACCCCTGCTACCGTCCAGGTAGTTGAGCCGTCGTGTCCACCCGGACCGGCGGCTCCTGCGCGTCAGGCTCCCCTCCGATGACCGACCGCAACCTCACACCCAACCAACGCCGAGGGCGCAAAGGCCGACCCTGGCAACGCACCCGCCAGCTCATCCTCGCCCGAGACGGCTACCGCTGCCAGATCCGCGGACCACGCTGCACCGGCACCGCAACCACCGTCGACCACATCATCCCCCTCGAGATCGACGACACCCGAGCACTCGACCCCACCAACCTCCGAGCAGCCTGCGGCCCCTGCAACTACGGCCACTGGGGACACAACACCACCCGCCAACCCTCCCGGCGATGGCTCCCATGAATGCCCCATGCATGAACATGCAGCCACTCGGAACTCGCCCCCTGTTCCGCCCCCAACAACCACCACCGATTTCTTCTCTGACCAGGGACGATGCTGGAC
>Ga0075471_10000213_pt1 | contig 32417 bp, 17 predicted proteins | sample DEB19_08_DNA_2_FD_74787 | JGI IMG/M metagenome (GOLD analysis project Ga0075471, IMG submission 74787) | Aqueous microbial communities from the Delaware River and Bay under freshwater to marine salinity gradient to study organic matter... | ecosystem: Environmental > Aquatic > Marine > Coastal ...
GAAGTTCCCCTTCTTGAGGTCCTCCTTGTAGAGCTTCGAGTCCTTGCCGCGGCACTCGGCGGCCACGCGCAGCTCGCGCTTCCACATGTCGCGCATGGCGAGCGCGAGGTTCTGGTAGCGCGGGCTCGCGGTCGAGTACAGGATGTCGACGGTCGGGAACTTCTCGCCGCGCGCGTTCTCGACGACGCCGTCGCCGTCGCGGTCCTCGAAGCCCGCTGCCTTCAGCTCTGCGCGCGCGCGGTCGGCGTCGAAGCCGAGCCCTTCGACCACGGGGTAGCCGGGCAGCGATCCCGGCGGCACCAGCGTGCTCGCGACGCGCTCGCCAAGCCGCGTCACGCGGTCGACGAGCTCCTGCTTGTTCACGGCCAGCGCGAACGCGCGGCGCACACGCGCGTCGTGGAACGGATTGGGCTTGCCGCCCGAGAGCTCGGGGCGGCAGTTGAAGCTGAAGAAGTCGGTGCCGAAGGCATCGAAGCCGCGCACATCGCGGCGTTCGCCCGGTCCAGGCACGGGCAGCGTGCCCACGACATCGTCCTCGAGCGCGCCGCGTGCGAGTCCAGCGTCGAGATCGGCGCGGAAGCGCGCGAGATACGCCTTGCGTTCGGCGAGCATCTCGGTCTTGTACTCAGGGCCGAGATCCGTCAGCCAGTCCGCGCCGCCCGACTGAAAGCTCAGCACGCCCGTGTTCGGGTTCTCGATAGTGCGGCACTCGACGCTCTTGGCGATGACATGCGCGCGACCCCAGTAGAACGGGTTCGCCTCGAGCCGCATGTCGCGCTTGTAGCGCCACACGGTGGGCATGTACGCACCGTTCGTGACGATGCGCCCGGGCTTCGTCCACTCGTGGCGCTGGATGAGCCGCCCGCTGGCGGCGTCGAAGGAGACATCCTGCTGCACGGTCGCGGGATGCACGGGTGCGAAGCAGGGGAACGCGCAGAGGTCGAGGAAGTAGGCGACGGGCGTGTTCAGGTGGACGACCAGCGTGCGGTCGTCGGGCGCCTCGATGCCCACGGTCCGCGCGAAGTCGGCCTCGGTCTCGCGCCAGAGCTCGCGCGCGTCGCGCGGGTTGCGCGCGAACTCGGCGAGCGCCTTGGTGCGGTTGTCGTGGAACGCCTTCGCGCCGCGGATCGAGAAGAAGAGCGCCGAGTAGTCGGCCGCCGTGTCGGGCACGATCGCGCGCCGCCACGCGTAGATGAAGTCGCCGCTGGTGACGGGATCGCCGTTCGACCACTTCGCATCGGCGCGCAGGTGGAAGGCATAGGTCCTGCGGTCGTCGGACAGCTCCCAGCGCTCGGCGACGCCAGGCACGATCGCGCAGTCGCTCGCGCGCAGGTTGACGAGCGTCTCGTAGATCACGCGCGCGCGGCGCAGCTCGTGCTGGTAGCTCATCCGCTGCGGGTCGAGGGTGTAGCAGTCGGAGCGCTCGATGAGCACCAGTTCCGCCGGCGGCAGCGGCGAATCGAGCGCGATCGCCGCGAACAGCGCGAGGATCAGCAGGAGGACGGGTGCAAGAAGGCGCACGGACGGAGAATAGCCGTGTTGGAGCGGTCGCCGCCTGCGGGCAGCGACCTTCAGTGCTCGTGCCGCCAAAGCGCGCCCAGTCGCGAGCGCCTACCGATACGGCGCGGCGCCGACGATGTCCGACCACTTCTTCGATTCTGCGTCGAACTTCGACTTGTCCTTGGCCTCCCAGGCAGGAGTCAGGACGCGGGCATCGGCGTCGGACTTGGTGCCCGTGTAGGCCGACGCGCGCTCGCTGCGGTCGATCAGGCGCAGGAGCACCTCGCAGGAGTTCATGACTGAGCCGTAGCTCTGCGACAGCGCGGGCTGGTCGTGCGCCGAGGCCCACTGGGCGCTCGCTGCGGCGACAAGGTCGGCGAGCGCCGGCGCGAGCACCTTCGCGACCGCGGTCCGCTCTGCGCCCGACATCTCGAGGAGATCGTTGCGGACGCCGATGAGCGCGCGCTGGAGCGCCATCACGCGCATGTCGGCCTTGCTCGAGGCGCGCACCGACTTGGCGATGGCGGCAAGGCCATCGATCAGTTGCTTGCGCACCGCGCGTGCGCTCTCGGGCGGCAGGTCCTTGCGCCGGGCGGCGGTCGCGATCGCTGCGAGCTTCTGCTGCATCGCGATCGAGTCGGTCTCGGCGATGGCGGCTTCCTTCAGGCGGCGCGCTGCCGTCTCGTAGTAGGCGTTTCCGGCGTCGAGGTCCTCGATGGCGTCGATGACCAGTCCGGCCGCTGCGATCCGCTTGCCGACCTCGCTTTCGGAGCCCGGGGCGGTGCGCTCGATGATGGCATCGAGGCCGTCCTGCGTGCGGGTGAACCGCAGCACCTGCATCGCATTGATGGCACGGCGCACATCGCGGCCCTTCACGGTCGGACCGAGTTCCGCAAGGAGCATCACCGCGTAGGCCTTGCGGAAGGCCGGGGAGGCGGCAGGATCACGGGACGGGGTCACGAGGGCAGCGCGGGCCTCCTCGACCTTCTCTGAGTCGTTGCCATCCTTGATGGTGTCGACATGCTTGCTCGCGAACCGCTCCAGAGCCTCCTTCTGCGCCTCGGACAGCGGGGCCGTGGCGCCGAGGGTGGCGCGGTCGACCGACGACTGGGCGAAGGCGGTCGTGCCGACGCAGGCGGTGAGGATGGCGGTGAGCAGGGGTCGCAGGGTCATGTCGGTTCTCGATCCCGTCGGTCTGGTCGCCGAAGCTGGGCGGAGGGTCTCTCTCAAGGTCCGGTGCGGAACGCGTGTTCCCGAAGGGAACCCATGGGGGTATCCGCAGTGGGCAGGATGTTGGACGCTAATCCAACGGGATCGTACTGTCAACGAACCGACGGGCTTGGGGGGGCGAAGAGGGTGTTTCCGAAGTCGGTCCACGCCTTTGGACCCGCGGTGGGCTCCGAGATCGACCCCGAAAGCCTTTCCGAGCCGATGAAGGGAGTCCATGCGTCAGGTCCGAATCGCAGCCACCATCCCGCTCGCAGCGCTCTTGGCCGCCGTCCCCACCAGCGGGCTGGGTGGGGCTACCGCCGGTGTGCTCCCGGCGGGGCCGGCGATCGGACAGGACCAGCAGACCGCCGTCGCCAGCCCCGTGCCAACCGCGGCAACCCCGCCCGCGCCGAGTGCAGCGCAGCAGGCGCTGGTGAAGGATCGCCTGGCCCGCTCGCTCGCAAGTCGCGCGCGCATCGTGCTTCAGCGCGAGATCGTGTTCCTCGGCGTCCTCAACAACTCGAAGGCGCTGCTCCAGCGAGCGATCGAGCTTTCGCCGGAGAACCCGCACATCTGGCGGCTCGCCCTCGACCTCGCCTCGATCCTGGAGGACGGCGATGCCGACGCCGAGCGTTGGCTGTCGCAGGGTCTCTCCAAGCTGTCGCAACTCGAGCCCGACGACGAGGTCCTCCGCGTCCGCCGCATCCTCGATGCCATCGACCGCAAGCAGACCGCGGAGGACCGCATCGCCGCCAGCGAGTCGATGCTCACTCCGCAGGCGATCGAGGCCATCGGACCGGGCGTCGCATCGCGCATCGCGTTCGACCTCGCCATGCTGCAGCGCCGCACGGGCGACGCAGCCGGTTTCGAGCGCAACCTCGTTCGCACGCTGGACCTCGACCCGAGCTTCACCCAAGCCGCCGAACTCGCCGCCGGCTACTTCCGCATGACCGCGCCGACGCTGCTCGACGAGGTCCAGGCACTGCGGCTCGCGATGCTGTCGAATCCGACGCGTCCGAACGCCGCGTCAGGACTCGCCGAGATCTGCTTGGCGCACGGGGCGTACACCGCCGCGGCCGATGTGCTCGGCGTGCAGGTGCGCATCCAGCACACCACCGCGATCGACGAGACCTATGACGCGCTGCTCGCCGACTACCTGCTGGCGCTCTGGGCTAGCGGGCAGACCGAGCTCTGCTTCCTGACCGTGCGCGACCGACAGAGCGACCTCGACCGCATCTACCTCGCCGAGATCGAGCGGCAGGGGATGCAGATCACGCAGGAAGAGCGCGCGAACCTGCATCTCCCGCTGCCGACGCCGCTGGCGACCGCGGTTGCAGCCATCTCCGACGGCTCGGCGTCGGAGAACGCAAAGGTCTCGATCGTAAACGCGCAGACCGCGTTCGAGTCGCTCATCGATCAGCTCACGCGCCGCAAGGCCAACCGTTCACAGATCGCGGCCACCGCGCTCGAGTGCGCATGGGTGCAGCTCTGGCTCGGCGGGTCGGTCGACAAGGCGCAATCGATGATCTCGAAGTCGGCCGATTACGGTCCGCTCTCCGAGGCTGCGCGCGCGCGCTTCGACGGCTGGGTCGCATTCCGCCAGATGGACCTCGCGAAGGCGAAGTCGCTGCTCGAGCCCATCGCCGGGAGCGACCTGAACGCGCGGCTCGGCCTCGCGCTTGTCCGCGAGGCAGAGGGCGACCGCAGGGAGGCTGCGCGGCTCCTGCTCGAGGTCGCGCGCGCCACACCGGGGACCGCCGTCGGAATCTGGTCGCGCGAGCGGCTCTTCACCCTGCTTGGCAAGCGTGCGGCGCTCTTCCCCGAGTCGGACGCCGTCGACGCTGCGGCCGAGATGCCCGCCGACTTCGTCCGCATGGTCCAGCTCGGCGGCAACGCGCTGCAGCTGCGCATCGTGCCCGCGCAGGAGTCGGCGCGCGCGTGGGACCAGGTTCGGTTTGACCTCGAGCTCATCAACCGATGCGAGTGGCCGCTGGCGATCAGCCCCGATGGACCGCTCAAGGACAGCGCCACCGTCTCGGCGTCGATCAACATTCCCGGCGAAATGCCGCGCGCGCCCCAGATCATCATCCTTCCCATTGACCGGAGGTTCGTGATCCTCCCGGGTGAGACGCTCCGCGTGCCGATCGACCTCTCGGTCACCGACGCCAGCGCGTCGCTGCGTGACGACGCGCTCTCCGGCGCCTTGGTGTCGCTGCACTCGATCATCAACTGGAAGACGGCGCAGACGGGCTTCGAGCCGTCGCCCCTTGGCGTCGAGGTCGAGTCGTCCGTCGTGCACATCGAGGGCGAGAGGGTCACGAAGCAATGGGTCGAGCAGTCGCTTGCGCAGCTCCGCGACACGGCGCAGGCTCCGGATCCCGAGCTCATCGCACTGCTGTCGGGCGCGCTGGTGCGCAAGTCGACCACGCCCGAGCTCATCCCACCCGATGCGGTCGAGCCGCTCGCGCAGGCGGGTCCCGTGCTCGCGGATGCCGCGAAGCGCCTCTGGCCCGAGGCGCGCGCGTGGCTCGTCTTCGCGACGCCGAAGGGCAAGCGCATCGAGCGGGGCAAGGAGGCGCAGGACCTCCTCGATGTCGTCGCCTCGGGTGGCGTCGAGCTGGGCGCCGCGGTCCCCGAGCTCGAGGAGCTCGACGCGGTCCTTCGCTCGGACGAGTCCGCCGAGGTGCGCATCCCATGGCTCGCCGTCCGTACGCGCCGCCCCGAGGATCCGACGCTCGTCGCATCGATCGATTCCAAGGACCCCGCCGTCAAGGCCTTCGCCACCGACTGCAAGCAGTGGCTCATCGAGGCGCGTGACGAGCGCGCCAAGGCGCTCAACCTGAAGAAGTGACCGCCGATGGTTGCACCCACCCCGGTCATCGCTCCCGAGCCTGAACCGCGGCGGAGCCCGCTGTGGCTGCGGATCGCGGGCTTCGCCTTCGGCGTCGCGTGCCTGGCATCGGCCATCTCGGTCGCGCGCGGCGGGCGCGAGCAGTTCGACGCGGCGCTCGAGTCCTTGCGGTCGCCCGATCCGATGCAGGTGGTGGCCGTGCTGCTTGCAGTCGCGGCGGGGCTGTTCCTGTCCGGCCTGCTCTTCTCGCTGCTCACGCGCCGGTTCGCGCGCGTGCCGTTCGGCGAGATGCAGGCGCTGGTCATGGCATCCGCGCTCCTCAACTACCTGCCGTTCAAGCCAGGCTTCGTCGGGCGCATCGCGTACCTCCGTGGGCGGCATGGCGTGCGCGTATCCGACTCGATCCGCATGATCGTCGAGGCGCTCGCGCTGACGGGCATCTCGGCGGTGTCGAGCACGCTCGCGCTGGTGGCGCTGCGCGCGATCGGCGTCGACGGCGGCTGGTCGTTGCTCGCGTGCGCCGTTCCCGCCTTGCTCGCCCTCCAGCCGCGCGGACGCACGATGCTGCTCGCGCTCGCCGTGCGCCAGGCGGAATTCTCGCTGTGGATCGCGCGCTACTGGATCGTCTTCCGCCTCGTCGGCGCGCCCATCGGGCTCGACACCGCGGTCGTCCTTGCCGCCATCAGCGTGATCTCCTCGCTCATTCCCTTCATCTCGAACGGGCTTGGTGTCCGCGAATGGGCGGTCGGACTGCTCACGCCCCTCATCACCGGAGACGCCGTCGGCGCCAGCCAGGCGATCGTCGCCGAGCTCGCGCACCGCACGCTCGAGATCGCCGTCGTCGCGCCCTTCGGGCTCATCGGGCTCTTCGCCTGCATCAGGTCCGCGCGCGCGCGCGGGTCGCCGAGCCCGCCCGCGACTTGAGGTTGTCGAGCACGTTCATGAAGTTGATGTACGCGTCGTACGGGCTGTCGTACGGCGAAAAGTACTTGTGGACATCGCCGTCCGACCAGTACTTCGTGCACATGTAGTAGAGGTGGTCGCTGGTCGTGAGCTTGCGCCAGTCCTCGAGGATGTACGGGTCGCCCGCCTTGTGGCGCTCCTTCACCGGACCTTCGAGCGCGTAGAGCTCGGCGGCGGCGCCATCCTGGATCGGGTTCCCGAGCCACGCCGAGAGGTCGCGCTCGCTGTCGGCCCACGAGATCCAGTCCTGCACGTCGTACTCGCCGACGGGCTCGTAGCAGTCGAGCAGCTGGCTCGGCGTGAGGAAGTCGTTGTGCCCGTGGTTGGTGTCGTACACCGCGCCAGGCAGCGCGTCGAGGAACTCGAAGATGCCCGTGTCGGCCCACTGGTGCTCGCCGAAGGTCTCGTAGTCCATGAACAGGTTGCAGCAGAAGCCGTCGCCGTTGATCTGGTTGACCCAGCCCGCGAATTTCTCGGCGGAAAGCGGCCATTCCTTCCATCCGCGGTTCGAGAAGCGGAAGGCGATGTCGTCCGACAGGCGGTAGTTCTTCAGCAGCAGCTTGATCCGGTCGTTCGCGTCGCCTGCGCCCGGCGGCGCGTACAGGTAGTTCGGCGAGCGGAACCCGAGCAGCCGGTCGACGCCCTCGCAGATGATCGCCTTGTGCTGCCCGCGCCGTGCGATGTGCTCGGCGAGCGCGTTCGAGTAGATGAGCTCGGTATTGCGGAACACACTCGGCGTGACGCCGAAGACCTCCTGCATCTTGCGCTGGTGGCGGTCGACCTGCTCGTCGAACTCCTGCCGCGAGAACAGGAACGACAGCGAGTGGTGGCTGGTCTCGCCGACGAGCTCGCACGCGCCGGTGTCGACGAGCGCCTTGAGCGTGTCGACCACATCGGGCGCCCACATCTGCAGCTGCTCGAGCGCGGTACCCGTGATCGAGTACGCGCAGCGGAATCGCCGGTCGTGCCTGCGCACGAGGTCGAGCATCTTCTGCGTCGCCGGGCGATAGCACTTGTCGGCGACCTTCCGCATGATCTTCTCGTTCGCCTCGTTGTCGAAGTAGAACGGGTCGTTCGAGAAGACCGAGTAGCGGCGCAGCCGCCACGGCTGGTGGAGCTCGAAGTAGAAGCAGACGCTTGCCATGCGCGCAGCGTACAGCGGATTTGTTCAGACGCCGTAGTACGCCCGATACCACTCGACGAAGCGCGCGACGCCGATCTCGACGGTCGTCGTCGGGCGGTAACCCGTATCGGACTCGAGCGCGTTCACATCCGCCATCGTGTCGGGCACGTCGCCGGGCTGCAGCGGCAGCAGGTTCATCATGGCCTTCCTGCCCGTGCATCGCTCGATCGCGGCGATGTAGTCGAGCAGCTCGACGGGACGCGCGTTGCCGATGTTGTAGACGCGCCACGGCGCGCTCGAGGTGCCTGGATCGGGCCGCATCGCATCAAACGCCGGGTTCGGCGCGGCAGGGCGGTCGAGCGTGCGCACCACGCCCTCGACGATGTCGTCGATGTAGGTGAAGTCGCGGCGATGTCGGCCATGGTTGAAGACATCGATCGGCTTCCCCTCGAGGATGTTCCTCGTGAACAGGAACAGCGCCATGTCGGGCCGACCCCACGGACCGTACACGGTGAAGAAGCGCAGGCCCGTCGTCGGAAGTCCGAAGAGGTGCGAGTAAGTGTGCGCGAACAGCTCGTTCGCCTTCTTGCTTGCGGCGTACAGCGACAGCGGATGGTCGACGGAGTCGTTCACCGAGAAGGGGAGCTTCGCGTTCCCGCCGTACACCGAGCTCGAGCTCGCGTACACGAGGTGCCTGGTGCCCGCGTGGCGGCAGCCCTCGAGGATGTTCTGGAACCCGACGATGTTCGCGTGCACATACGCGTGCGGGTTCTCGATCGAGTAGCGCACGCCCGCCTGCGCGGCCAGATGCACCACGCGGTCGAAGCGGTGCTGCGCGAACAGCGCCTCCATGCCCGCGCGATCGGCCACATCGAGCTTCACGAACGAGAAGCCGCGCTTGGGCGCGAGCCGCGCGAGCCGCGCCTCCTTCAGCTTCGGGTCGTAGTACGCATTCAGGTCGTCGAGCCCGACGACCTCCTCGCCGCGAGCAAGCAGGTGATGCGAGACATGCGAGCCGATGAAGCCCGCGGCGCCGGTGACGAGGATTGCCATCTGGGGATCGGATCGTACCGCGTGACTCCCGTGCGGGTCACGCGCGGACACGCGCGCGCCCGAGCGCGCGCTCGGCGACCGCGATCACGCGGTCCAGGTCCGAGTTGCTCATCGACGAGCCGCTCGGGAGGCATAGTCCGTGCGCGAACAGGCGCTCGCAGACGGGCTCGCGCTCGGGATCATGGGCGAACATGCGCGTGCCCGCGAACAAAGGCTGCATGTGCATCGGCTTCCAGGTCGGGCGCGACTCGATCCGCTCGGCGGCCAGTTCCGCCATGAGCTCGTCGCGCGTGCAGCCCGCGGCGGCTGGATCGACCGTCAGCACGCTCAGCCAGCGCGACGAGCGGCTCCACCACGGCTCAGGCATGAACCGCACGCCCGGCAGCGCGCCGAGCGCAGCCTGGTAGCGCGCGAAGATCGCGCGTCGCCGCGCCACGCGGTCGGCGAGCGTCATGAGTTGCCCGCGTCCGACGCCCGCGCAGATGTTCGACAGGCGGTAGTTGAACCCGGCGGTCGAGTGCTCGTAGTGCGGCGCTGGATCGCGCGCCTGCGTCGCGAGAAACCGCGCGCGCGCCGCGTGCGCCTCGCTGCGCGCAAGCAGCATGCCTCCTCCCGAGGTGGTGATGATCTTGTTGCCGTTGAAACTCAGCGCCGCGATCTCGCCGAAGGTGCCGCAGGGCTTGCCGTGGACGCTCGCGCCCAGCGCTTCGGCGGCGTCCTCGAGGATGGGCACGCCGTGCCGCGCGCACGGCGGCTCGATCGCGCCGTAGTCGCAGCCCTGCCCGTAGAGGTCGACGGCGATGCACGCACGAGGCGTGCGTCCTTGGCGCGCGAGCCCCGAGAGCGCGCGCTCGAGTGCGGCGGGCGACATGTTCCAGCTCGCGTCGTCGCTGTCGATGAAGACAGGCTCCGCACCGAGCTGGCGGATGGGGTTCGCCGATGCAACGAATGTGAAGCTCGAGCAGAGGACAAGGTCGCCTGGCTGCACGCCGAGCAGGATGAGCCCGAGGTGGATCGCAGCGGTTCCCGCGCTCGTCGCGCAGGCATGCACGGACCCGCCCAGGTGCGTCGCCATCTCGCGCTCGAATCCATCCACATTCGGCCCAAGCGGTGCGATCCAGTTCGAGCGGAACGCCTCGTCGACGAACAGGCGCTCCTCACCGGTCAGGTGCGGCGGCGACAGGAGGATCGGGTTGCTGTGGTTGCTCTGCTGCATGTGCGACGGCAGGGAGAACCCGCCCAGGTGTGCGTTCTATCGGCAATTCCTGCGGTTTGGCTGTCCTCAGTGCCCCCAGCGGTCGCGCCAGGCCTCGAACATCAGGATGTTCCACGCAGCAGCGCCGTCGGCGCGACCGCTGGGATCGAGCGCGTCCCGCCAGATCGCCCGGACCTTGGCCGCGTCGAGGTACCCCGCTTGACGCAGCCGGTCCTCGGCCAGCAGGCTCTCCGCCCACTCGCGCAGCGGACCACGCAGCCATGCCGCCAGCGGCACGGCGAAGCCCATCTTGGGCCGGTCGACGAGGGCAGTCGGCACGCGCTTCTCGAGCACGCGGCGCAGGATCCACTTGCGCTCGCCGCGGCGGATCTTCATCGCAGCCGGAAGGCTGAACGCCAGCCGCGCCAGATCGTGGTCGAGCAGCGGCTCGCGCGCCTCGAGCCCGCACGACATGCTCGCGCGATCGACCTTCACCAGGATGTCGTCGGGCAGGTAGCCGGTGAGCTCGGCCTCGAGGATGCGGTCAAGCAGCGCGTCGCGGTCGCGCATCGGCCACCCTGGCGCGCTTGAGGGCTCGCCCCTTTCGCCGAGCACGAGCCCGCGAGATTCTCCGCCGGCCGCGAGGAGCTCTGCGTACATCTGCGCGGGATCGTCGTGCCGCACCGCGCGCAGGAGCTTCTCCACCCGATCGCCCGCGCGGTCGACCGACAGCGCGCCACCGATCGCATCGAGCACGCCGCGCGGAACCACGCGCAGGACGCCGGCAAGCCGCCGCACGCCCCGCGGCATCCCCGCCGAGCGTCGCACGATCCGCGCGATCCACTCGTGGCGGTAGTAGCCGGCGAAGAGTTCGTCGCCGCCGTCACCCGACAGTGCGACCGTCACCGATCGCCGGGCCGCGGCGCACACGAGCATGGTCGGGATCTGCGAACTGTCCGCGAAGGGCTCGTCGTACACCTCGGGAAGCCGCGGCACGAGGTCGAGCGCCTCGCGCGCGCCGACGCGGATCTCGGTGTGATCGGTGCCGAGATGCGCCGCCACCGCGCGCGCGCGCTCCGATTCGTCGAAACCCGCCTCGTCGAAGCCGACGGTGAAGGTGCGCACCGGCCGCCGCGACAGCGACTGCATCGCCGCGACCACGACGCTTGAGTCGATGCCGCCGGAAAGCAGCGCACCGACCGGCACATCGGACCGCATGCGCAGCCGCACGCTCTCCGCGATCGCCGCATCGACGGCGTCGATCGCATCCCTTTCGTCGCCCGCGAAACCGCGCGCGCGCGCGGCACGCATCTCGTCGCCGGTGCTCCACCACGCGCGCTCCTCGCTCGCGCCATTCGAAAGGTCCACGCGCATGAGCGTTCCCGCGCCCAGCCGCCGCACCTCGGGGTGGATGCAGGCCTCTCCCTGCACGCATCCACGCTCGAGGAATCCAGCGAGCGCCGCGCGATCGATGCCGAGCCGCATCGCGCCCACCGCGCGCATCGCCTTCAGCTCGCTGGCGAACACGACCGTGCGCGCATCGCGGGCGCGCCCGGCGTAGAGTGGCTTCACGCCGAAGCGGTCGCGCGCAAGCCAGAGCGCGCGTTCGACGCGATCGAGCACCGCGAAGGCGAACATGCCCGAGAAGCGCGGGATCGCCCGCTCGACGCCCCACGCCTCGAACGCGGCCAGCATCGTCTCGGTGTCGCTCGAGCCCGCGAACCGCGCGCCACCCGCGGCAAGCTCGGCGCGCAGCGCGGAATGGTTGTAGACCTCGCCGTTGAAGACGATCTCGAATCGCCCGCTCGCAGAGCGCATCGGCTGCGCACCGGTCGGCGAGAGATCGAGCACCGCAAGCCGGCGGAACGCGAAGCCCACGCGCGTCGCCTCGTCGAAGGCGATCCGCTCGTCATCGGGCCCGCGGTGCGCGAGCGCGGCCGCCATCGCGCGCAGCGTCGACGCAGGATCGTCCACGCATCGCCCGAGATCGACGAAACCAGCGATTCCGCACATGCCGCGAGGGTATCACGCGCCGAGCGCAACCGCGATCCGAGCATTCACCGCGCGCACATCGAACCTCCGCTCGGCCAGCGCGCGCGACGCGGCGCCCATGCGCTCGCGAAGCGCCGCATCGGTCGCGAACTTCAGGCATGCCTCGGCCAGCGCGCGCGAGTCACCCACGGGCACAAGTGTTCCGTTCACGCCACGCTCGACCGTCTCGCGGCAGCCAGGTGCATCGGTCGTCACGACCGCGCGCCCCGTCGCCAATGCCTCGAGCGTGCTCTTCGGGCAGCCCTCGCGGTACGACGGCAGCACGAACACGCTGCACGCGGCGAGTTCGGGGCGCACATCGTCGACCCGGCCTCCATACTCGACCACGCCCTCGCGCACCCATGCCTCGAGTTCATCCTTGTGGATCGCCGCGGGATTGGCATCGATCCATCCGACCAGCCGGAAGCGGCAGTCACTGCGCTGCTCGCGCACGAGCCGCGCCGCCTGCACGAATTCGCGCACGCCCTTGTCGCCAAGCAGCCGTGCCACCATCAGGTACACCGCGGTGGGCGGGACAGGCCGCTGCGGGAACAGGCCGAGATCGACGCCCGAGCCTGCGACGACATCGCACTCGAGTTCAGCGGGCACGAGCCCGCGCCGCTCGAATTCGCGGCGATCCGCACCGTTCTGGAAGAGCACCGCGGTCGCCTCGCGCAGCGCGCCGCGGTAGAGCCGCACGGCCACCGCCCGCAGCAACCGCGCCTTCAGGCTCTCGGAGATGAACACATGCCCAAGCCCTGTGATCATCCCGACGCGCCGCGGCACGCCCGCCTCGCGCGCCGCGCGCAGCGCATGCCAGACTGGCTTTGGATTGGTCGCGAGCACGCCGTCGGGGCGCATGCGCTCGAACAGCGCGCGGTAGTGCCGCCGCACCGCGAGTTCGCCGAACGGGTTCATGCCGGTGCGGTCGAGCGGGGCGAAGACGCACTGCGCGCCCAGCGCGCGCAACTCGTCCTCGATGGCCTCCGCACGGCGCTCGACCGGACGCGGCGTCGAGACGATGACCTCGTGCCCGCGCGCCACGAGATCGCGCACGAGCGCGCCGCGGAACGCGACCACGGTGTCGCCGATGCCGTTGACGATCACGAACCGTCCCATGCAGGCACTCTACGCGCCACTCCGCACGCTCGCCGCGCGCGTCAGTTCATCTTCGGCCGAGCGATGGTGATGGAGCGGTCCGCGGGCGGCATGGTGTCGATCGCGAACGCACCGTTCGGGAGCATCTGCCACACCAGCATCGAGCCGTCCTTGCGGCGCCGCCACACGATGTCGCGCCGGCCATCGCCATCGACATCGGGGCATGCCTCGCAGGTCCACGACGCGGGCACCGAGTCGCTCAGGAGGCGGACCTCCATGCAGCGCAGGGCCTCCATGCGCCATGAAAGCACGACGCCCTCGCGCGGCTGCCGCCACAGGATGTCGTCGGATCCATCGCCGTCGAAGTCTCCGATGCCCGCGACCTTCCAGCCACGGCTCACGGACCCGACATCGGCGATCGGTCCCGACTCGCGGATCGAGAGCCCGTCGAGCAGCCATGCATGCACCTCGCCCGTCGGTGTGCGCCAGAGGATGTCGCGGATTCCATCGCCGTCGAAATCTCCCACGCCCAGCGGCATCGCGCCAGGCATCGCGCCGACCGGACCCTCGCTGGCGATGCCGTCGGCATCCAGGATCCACGCATGGATCTGGCGCGTACCGCGGTGGTAGAACAGCACATCTGCGATCGCGTCGCCGGTGATGTCGGTGGATGCGAGCACGCTCCAGCCGCGCCCGAGCGACGGACCGAGCGCATACTCCTCGGGCACCTTGGTGCCCTGCATGCGCCATGCGCTCAGCAGGTTCGTTCGAGGGGCGCGCCAGAGGACATCGGTGTCGCCGTCGCCGTCGAGGTCGCCGATGCCCTGCAAGGTGAAGCCCTTGCGGGTCGCGCCTTCGATCACCGTCGTCGACTTCGGCGTCGCGCCACTCATCAGCCAGGCGCTCAACTCCCCGGTCGAGCGGCTGAACATCAGGAGATCGCTCATCTCGTCGGCATCGACATCGTCGATCACATACTTCGCCGACAACGCAGCGGGAACCGCCACGCTCACCTCATGCGAGCCGAACTTCAGCAGCCCGCTGCACGACGCGCCCACGGTGGCGTTGAAGTGCAGGCGAAGGCCCGGAACGAAGGCCGCCGACGGCACCACGAACTGGCCGATGAACACGCGCAGGTCGCTGCCCGCGGTGCCGAGGCCGTTCGTGGGCGGAAGGTTGTACCAACCGCTCGCACCGCCAAACCCAAGCCCTTCCGCAGCGCCCGAATCGTCAAAGCTCGGGTCGAGCACGGTGCCGCTCGGGTCGCCTTGTTCGGCGCCGATCGTCACATAGCTGTCGTAGATCCAGGGCTCGGTCGTCGGAACGAACGCAAACGGGCGAAACGATGAGGGCAGTTCGAGGTCGGTGTCGGTGGCCTGGAGCAGGCCGGGCACGGCGCTGCCCTGGTACGACAGCGTCATGGTGGCGTCGAAGACATTCAGGAGCACATCGTTCGCATCGTCGAAGCGCGCGTGGACGCGCACCACCCGGTAGGTGTCGAGCACGCCGACATCGACCTGCGTCGAGAGCGTGAAGCCGATGAAATCCGCGGACGCCGCCGAAGCGATAGCCGCGGCGAACGCAACACAAGCCTGCTGTCGCGGGAATCCCATGACTCGGTCGTCGGTGAACCGAACCGTGTGGTTGAGCCCGAGACCGGACGCCAGGGAAGATCGCGGCACGATGGGCCGATTTCAGGCTGTATCCCGCCGAGGTGGTCCGCGAACTTCTCCTTGAATTCGCGCCAATCGAAAAACAGGCCCGCCGGTCCACTTGGACCGGCGAGCCTTGGAACACCTCTCAGAACACTTCGAACACTCAGAACACGAACACATCACTGAGCTTGAGGTAGAGGACCTCGAGACATGAGCAGCAGGCGGGGGAGCGGAGCACTCCCTTACTTGGCGGGAGCAGCGGGCGCCCAGGTGCGGGCGTTCTTGCCGTGGGCCGACTCGACCACCGCCGAACCAGTGACCTTCCAGGTCTTCACATCGGTCTTGGCATTGCGGAGGAGGATCTCGCGGGCGTTGTTGCCGTCGACATCGGGGAAGCCCATCACCGTGAATCCGGCGGCGGACTGGGCAAGCACAGCCTTGCTCGAAACCGTCAGGGTGTCGACATCCCACACGAGGATGTCGCCGCTGCGGTGGCGGAACACGATGTCCGCGGAGCCGTCTCCCGAGAGGTCGGCGAGGCCGGCGACCACATACGCGCGGTCGAGCGGAAGCTCGAACTTGCTGGCCGAGTCGCGCAGGCGGGCCGGAGCGGAGAACTGGCCTCCGATGCCACCCACATCGCCCGTGAGGGCCGAGGTGAAGTAGAGCTCGGTGGTGCAGCCCGACGAGCGACGCTGCTTGAGCAGCAGGTCGGCGCGGCCGTCACGGTCCATATCGCCCACATACGCCGCGTCGAACTGGCCGACCAGGCTGGTGGTGACATCGCTGATCACCGTGCCGCCGTTGAGCGCGAGCATCCGCACCTCGGTGGTGGCGCCGACGATGCGGCGCAGCATGATGTCCGCGCGACGGTCGCCGTTCATGTCGTTGAAGCCCACGACCTTCCAGCCGCCGGTCACGGTGCGGTCGACGAGCTGCTGGCTGGTCGCCACGCCGCCCATCATCCAGACCCACAGCAGGCCCGAGCGGGAATCGTGCCACAGGAGGTCGGCACGCTTGTCGCCGTTCGCGTCGCCCATCCCCACCATCTTGGCGCGGGTCGACGGCGCGACCAGCGACGGAGCGAGGTTGGTGTACGAGCTCGGGCCCCAAAGCCAGACGGTCGAGACGCTGGTGTCGTCGGCCACGCGGCGAGTGCGGAACCAGGCGGAGTCGGACTTTCCGTCGCCGTTCACATCGTCCTGCACATAGCGGTCGGGCAGGGGCTCTGCGTTCGACTCGTACATCACGTTGTCGATCGAGATCGGGATGACCGAAGCCACGGTGATCTGGGCCACGCCGAGCTTGCTGTCGACGCGGATGAGCATGTCATCGAGGTCATCCGAGCCTTCGCTCAGGATGCTGAAGTTGGCCGTCTCCGTCGAGCCGTCGGCGAACCACACGGTCACGGCGATGGGGGCGGGCACGCCGGCGCCGAAGCCAGCCGACTCGGTGACGACGAACCCGGCGAACCGCGGTGCGATTCCACCAAGGGCTTCGGCGTCGAAGATGATCTGCGTCGCGGCGGCCTGCGACGGGTCCTGGCCCAGTCGCATGCTGCGGTTGCCGGGGGCGACCGAGTCGCCCTTCACGATCGTGGGCGCAGGCAAGAAGCTGATGCCGACGGGAAGGTCGCCCTCGAAGTCGGCAGTGAGCATCGACTCAGGGGCCGGACCTCCGGAAACCGGACCCGTGTAGGGCTCGCTGGTCACGCTCTGGGCGAGAGCCGCCGATGTCGCGAGCGACAGGGTGGCGACGATCGCGGCGAGTCCAACGCCGCGGACATTCTCCAAGGTGTTCCAATTCTTCATCTGTGTTCTCCTCTTCCTCATGTTCTGAGCTCGCGCTCCGCCGGAAGGCTTCCCTCCAGAAGCCTGACGCCGGACTCGCCGCGCACGATACATGTACGCATGTCCGCGGCAAGTGTTCTTCCCCGATCTGACAAGAGGTTCACCTCTCGACTGTTCCCTCGCCTGTCCATGGCGAGTCGGGGAAGCCACGCATCGTCACTGTGGCACCACCCGCGGTCGTTTCCAATCGTTCGAAGTTCAATCGGGAAAGTGGCGAATGCCCTGCCCGCATAGGCGGAACATCCCGAACAGCACTCAGCCCGCGTGGCCCATCGGCTTCAGGCCGAGTTCGCGCATCTTCCGATAAAGCGTGGTCCGGTTGATGCCGAGGCTCGCTGCAGCCTTCGAGCGATTCCATCCGCTCGCGGCGAGCGCGGCAAGAAGCGCAGACCGCTCGGGATCGCGCATCGCGTCAGACAGGGTGCGCGCGTTGGTCGCAGCGTTGCCGCTTGCGGATGACATGGGAATCGGCTCAGGGTCCGGCGACAAGGCCCTTGAGCCAGCGTCGCAGTTCCGGACGCGCTCGGGAAGGTGCGCCGCGTCGAGGCGCGCGGCGTCGCACAGGATGGTCGCGCGCTCGATCGCGTTCTCGAGCTCGCGCACATTGCCAGGCCAGCCGTAGCGCAGCAGTGCCGCGCTGGCGTCGGCGGTGAAGCCGAGGATCGTTCGCCCGAGCTCCGCGCCCTTGATACGCAGGAAGTGCTCGGCGAGCGCGGCGATGTCGCTCGGGCGCTCGCGCAGTGGCGGCAGCTCGATCGGCAGCACATTCACACGGTAGAAGAGGTCCTGTCGGAACTTCCCTTCGTCGACGAGCCGCTCGAGCGGCTGGTTCGACGCGACGATCACGCGCACATCCACCTCGATCGTCTCGTCGCTGCCGACGGGCTCGAACCTCCGCTCCTGCAGGACGCGTAGGAGCTTCAGCTGCATCGTCGGTGACGCCGAGTTGATTTCGTCCAGGAACAGCGTGCCACCGTTGGCCGCCGCGAATCGACCCTTCTTGTCGGCGATGGCGCCGGTGAACGCGCCCTTGACATGACCGAAGAGCTCGCTCTCGAGAAGAGTCTCGGGGATCGAGCCGCATGCGAGCTCGATGTACGGCAGGTGCGCGCGCGGCGACGCGCGGTGGATCGAGCGGGCGAGCAGGCTCTTGCCCGTTCCCGACTCTCCGAGGATGAGCACCGTCGAGCGCACCGAGCTCGCGGCGCGCGCGAGCTCAAGGGCGCGACCGAGCCGCGGGTCGCTGCCGACCATCGCATCGAGCGAGCCGGTCGCGGAGCGCGGCGTCGCGACGACCGACGGACGCGCCGACAGCGCGGCGCGGTTCAGCGCGCGAGCGATCGCCGAGGCGAGTTCGGCCGAGGTGAACGGCTTCAGGAGGACATCGCTCGCGCCTGCACGCATCCACTCGAGCGCTGCGGAAGTCTTGACATCGGCGCCGCAAGCCACGACCGAAGCATTGGGGGCGGCAGCGCGAACCGACTGGAGCAGCGCGAGCATCTCGCGCTCGCGCCCGCCTGCGTCGGCGAGCAGCACCGCTGCATCGCAGCCCCTGAGCTCCGCGATCGCGTCATCCGTCGTCAAGGCGATGCGGCAGTCGAGTCCGAGCCCGGCCAGCGAGCCTCTCACGGCCGCAGCCGCGTACGGATCGGGGTCCAGCACCAGCACGGTCCCGTGCATCGGCGCCGCGGCGGCGCCCCCGCTCGACGGATTGGAGATGGTGTCGCGCTCGTTCAACTCGTGTGACTCCCGCCCGCAGAAGCCGAAACGGCTCGAATCTGCATCGGCATGGCAGAAGGGCTCCTCGCGGGGGGTCGGGGTGATTCCACGACGGAACTGTTATTCGGACCCAGACGGCCCTCCGCCTTGGGCGGTTGATTCAGCGTTCAACGGCATCCTCCGCGAGGCTGCCGGCAGCGAATCGGGTCTCCAACGGCGGGACTTTGCTGAAAACCGAGGCGCTGTCCGTCATACTGACCGATCTGTCTCGTTTGCTCGGCACCCCTCCGACTCGACCGGTCGCGGCTCGCGTCGGCGAAGGGGTTTCGCTTCGGATCGGCCCAGCCACCCTTCCTCTGAGAGTGTCCCCATGATGCGTCGACTCGCAACCGTCTCGCTCCGCTCCGCCCTGCTACTCGCAGCCTCATTCGCCCTCTGCGAATCGGTCCTGGTTGCCCAGGCGCCGCCATCGGGCCAGCAGGAGGGTGGAGGCAACGGTGGCAACGGTGGAGGTCGCCGCGGGAACGGCGGAGGTCAGCGCGGCAATCAAGACGGCGGCAACGGCGGTGGCGGTCAGCGAGGAGGCGGCAATGGCGGTGGTGGCCCCGGCGGCGGCATGCCGAACCTCGGACGAATGTTTGGAGGCGGCGGTGGCGGAGCGGGCGGTCGCGGCATGGGTGGCATGCGCGGGCTGCAGGATTTCCGCGAGGTGATCGAGGCCGACTACATCCGCCGTGATGTCCCCATCTTCGTGCGCCAGCTTTCGCTCACCGAGGACCAGAGCGGCGTCCTCGAGACCCTCTTCGTCGACTACGAGACCACCTTCCAGCCCGAGGCCGATGCGCTCATGAGCGCGATGACCGAGATTGGGCGAACGATGATGCAGTCGTTCGCCTCGCCCGAGCGGCAGCAGCAGATGCGCGCCACCTGGGACAAGATCCAGCAGGAGGTCCGTGACGCCGAGGCTGCGAACGGCCCGATGGACGAGACCCAGCGCCGCGAGTTCTTCCGCGAGCGCATGCGCAAGGCCACCGAGGAGTTCGCGCAGCAGGCCGAGACCTCCGGCCTCGACGCCGAGGTGAAGGCCGCGATGGGCGAGATGCTCACCAAGGTCGAGGCGTGGCAGGTCCGCAAGGCCCAGCTCCGCGACAGCTTCACCCAGGGACTGAAGGCCGTCCTCGACGACGACCAGCTCTCGCAGTGGCCCGCATTCGAACGGTTCCTGATCCGCGAGAAGACACTGCCCCGAGGCCGCATCTCCGGCGAAAACCTCAACCTCTTCTTCGTGGTCGACGAACTGCGCATGCCGCAGGACCAGTTCGCCAAGATCGAGACCTTCTTCAACGACTACGAGACGCGCCTTGACTCCGCCCTGCGCGCCCGCAACGCGTACATCGAGGAGTCGATGCCCAAGATCATGAAGGCGATGAAGGACAGCGACTCGGGCGACGCGACCCGCGTCTTCAAGCGCCAGTCCGAGCTCCGCGCAGCCGTGCGCGATGTGAACGAGGAGTTCCGCAAGTCGATGGTTGCCGCGCTTGGCGAGTCGGCTTGGGCGCAGACACTTGACAAGGCCATCCTCGAGGGCGGCTGGGAGCGCTTCTTCCGCGCGACCAACACCGACCGGATGTTCGACGAGGCCGTGAAGCTCGAGGGGCTCGACCCGGGCGTCGTGCAGGCGATCAAGGACCTCCACGCGTCCTACAAGTCCGAGCTCGCGCCGATGAACAACCGGCTCAAGGACCTCGCCCGCACGGAGGAGCCCGAGCAGCTCGTCACCGACGGCGAGCGGTTCGTCTCGATGATGAGCCAGGGCATCGCGGGCATGGCGCGCAACTTCGGTGGCGGCGGACCGGGGCAGGACCGCGCCGACGATCCGATGCGAAAGGTGTTCGATGAGCGTACGGCGCTCGGCGAGCGCTATGAGGCCCGGCTGAAGGACCTTCTCACTCCCGAGCAATTCGAGAAGCTGCCGCGCGGCCGAGGCCGTGGCAACGGAGGTCCGGGCGGCATGGGCGGCCCGGGCGGGAACTTCGATCCGCAGGCCCTCCTCGACCGGCTTCCTGAGGAGCAGCGCAAGCAGTTCATGGATGCCGTCGACAAGAACAAGAACGGCAAGATCGACGAGGACGAGCGCGACGGCATCCGCGAGTACATGCGCCAGCAGTTCAACCAGCGCGGCGGCGGCCAAGGCGGTCCCGGCGGCCAAGGCGGTCGGGGCGGGCAAGGTGGTCGCGGCGGCCAGGGTGGTCGGGGGAACAACGAGGTCTGATCCTCGTCCTCGCCCTCGTCCTCGCCCTCATCCTCGTCCTCGTCCTCGTTGCTCGGTCGTCGACCCGATGAGTCTCAACCACGGCGCGCGCGGAACCCGCGCGCGCCGTTCATTTTGCCCTCGCTATCCTGCGGGCAATGGAACGAGCCACGCAGGACGCGCGCTTGATGCACCTCGCCAGCCTCGCCGCCGAGCGCGCGGGCGCTGCGCCGCCGAGCGAGACGCTCCTCGTCCGCACGCTCGAGGCCCTTCGCATGCTCGTCTTCCCGAAGCTGCGTGGTCCATCGCACCCCGGCGACGAGCTCGCGCGCGAGGTGGTCGAGGGCTTCGACGCGCTCATCCGCGAAGCGTTCGCTGCCTGCGCAAAGGCACCCGACCCGGGCGCGGTGGACCGCTTCATCGCTGCGATTCCCGCGATTTCCGCCCGGCTCGCCAGCGATGTGGCCGCGGCCTACGACGGCGACCCCGCCGCCCGCAACGACCTCGAGATCGTCGTCTGCTATCCCGGTGTGCGCGCCCTCGCCATACACCGCTTCGCGCACGAGCTCGACGCGATGGGCGTTCCGCTCCTGCCGCGCATGATGGCCGAGCACGCACATCGGGACACGGGCATCGACATCCACCCGCGCGCGACCATTGGCGACGCGTTGTTCATCGATCACGGGACGGGCGTGGTGATCGGAGAGACTGCGACGATCGGCAACCGCTGTCGTATCTACCAAGGGGTGACCCTTGGCGCGAAGAACTTCGACCGCGAGCCCGACGGCTCGATGCGCCGAGGCTACAAGCGGCACCCGACCCTTGAGGACGAAGTCGTCGTCTACGCGGGCGCCACGATCCTCGGCGGCGATACGGTCATCGGAAAGGGCTCAGTCGTCGCCGGCGGAGTCTTCCTGACCAAGAGCGTGCCGCCCGGCCATGTCGTCACTGGGCCGAAGGTCGAGCTCCGCATGATCTCGATGGGCGGCGGCCTGTAGATCCACTCGGGCCGATCCGCCCGCCGCGGCCGACACCGTCCAAGAACTCGCCGGTCGTCCGATTCGAGAGAGCGGCGCGCAGCCGTTCGCGAGCGATTGTCGAACCGACCCATGCCCTCGCGCCATAGATGCGGACTTTGGGAACTCCCCTGCCGTGGGGGAGATACGGCGCTCGGAGGCACGCGGGGCGGGGCCTGAATTCTGCAAATCGGGTCCGCAAAGTGTCGATAGCGCGATCTCGTCAGGTTTCCTTCGGAGAGCACCTCATGTCATTTGCTGCTCAGCTTCCCGTTCGCTTGATCCGCTTGCCGCTTGCGATCGCAGCGGCCGCGGTCTGCTCCGGCAGCGCCCTCGCCGGCGACACAGTCACGGTTCCCTATCACAAGATCCTGCCGTGGGGCTCGTCTGCCGACGGGCGAGCGGATGTACCCGAGATCCCGAACAATGTCAGCGTGACGAGCATCTCGCTCGGCGCGCGGCACGGCGTCCTTCGCTACCTCGATGGGACGATCGTGCTCTGGGGCAGCAACGCAGACGGCCAGACCACCGCACCCGCATTGGCGACCGGCCTGACCTTCGCGCAGGCCGTCGCGGGCGCCGACCACTGCGTCGCACGGCTGTCGGATGGTTCCATCGTCGCCTGGGGCCGCAACAACCTCAGCCAGACCGTGGTGCCCGACCTTGCCGGCGAGACCGCGCAAAGCGTCGCCGCAGGCAACAACCACAACCTGGCGTTCCTGTCGAACGGCACCGTCATCGGCTGGGGCGACAACACGAGCGGACAGACCAACATCCCGCTCGAGCTGTCCTCGGTCGATCCCGCGCGCGTCATCGACGCGCTCGCGGGTGGCCTCGACCACTCCGCCGCGCTGCTCGGCGATGGCACGATCCTCTGCTGGGGCAGCGACGCCGAGGGCCAGTGCACCGTTCCCGTCCTCACTGGAACCGACACCTATGTCTCGGTGCAGTGCGGCAACAAGTTCACCATCGCCCTGACCTCGGCCAATGCCATCAAGGTCTGGGGTTCGTCCGACTACACGACCCTGCCGACCGGAATCAGCGGAACCACCCTCGAGGTCGGCGGCCGCTTCGTGAACGCCTTCGCGCGCTCCGAGAACGGCGCCGTCCGCGTCTGGGGCAACAACACCCAGAACCAGCGGGATATCCCTGATTTCGGCGAGTCGATCGTCAACGAGATCGCCGTGGGCAACCAGTGGCTCGGCGCCTCGGTCGACACCGACTGTGACGCCGACGACCAGCCCGACGGCACCGAGATCGCCGGCAACGCCGCCCTCGACTGCGATGACAACGGCGCGCTCGATTCCTGCACGATCCTCGCCGACACCACCAACCTCGTCGACTTCAACGGCAACGGCATCCTCGATGTGTGCGAGCTCGAGGGCAACACCGTCGACGACTGCAACTCGAACGGCAAGTTCGATTTCGGCGAGCTTCAGGAAGGCGTGGCGGAGGACTGCGACGGCGACGACACCATCGACAGCTGCCAGATTGCGGACGACCCGTCGCTTGACTGCGACGAGGACGGCGAGCTCGATTCATGCGAGCGAACCTCGACGGGCGTGAGCTCGAACACCGTGTCCCCCATCGACGCGGGCGATGTCGTCACCGCCAGCGGCACCAACAAGGCGCCCGCCGCCTTCGATGTGCAGGTCAAGGTCACCGCAAAGGCCGACCTCGGCAGCTTCGGCGAGTGGTTCGTCCTCCGCCTGAACGACACGATCATCGACTACATCTTCGTCACCGGCGGCGAGAACTGCGCGGCAACCGCGCAGGTGTGCGTCGTCGAGATCAACAAGGAGCTGTGGAACTCGCTCGTCGAGGACGGCGAGGTCGAGCTTACGATCACCGCGTCGCCCAATGTCAGCGAGGCGGAGTGCACCTCTAGCAGCGCCAAGCTCGAGGCGAGCTGGCTCACTGATCTCTCCGACTGCAACGGCAACGGCGACCCCGACCTCTGCGAACTCCGCGACGGGCTCGTGAGCGATGTCGACGACAATGGCATTCCCGACTCGTGCGAGAACTACCCCGGCGGCGACTTCAATCGCGACCGCCGCTCGGATGTCATGTTCTTCCAGGCCAAGAAGCGCGAGATGCAGGTGCGCTATCTCAACAACAGCCAGGTCGGTGGCCTGACCTTCTCGAACCCGATCAACTATCCAGCGCCCGAGTCGGGCTACAGCCCGGTCGGCATCGGCGACTTCGACGGCGACGGCTACAACGACCTGGTCTTCCGGTTCAAGGACCAGCGCGGCATCCAGGTGCGCCTGATGCAGGCCGACGACGACATCGAGTCGGGCAACCCCGGCTCGGTCACCTCGCGTCGCGTCGAGCTGATCGCGATCACCGATCTCGACGGCAATGGAACCTCGGACATCATCTGGCGCCACTGCTATTCGAAGGACATCAGCGCCTGGCTCATGCAGGGCCTTGTGCTCACCGACGAGATCGCCCTCTCGAACTCGACCGGCCTCGAGTTCGTCGGCGCAGGTGATGTCGACGCCGACGGCGACTCCGATCTGGTCTTCTACAAGGACAGCACCGACACGATCGAGATCTGGACGACCCAGGATGGCGAGTTCGTCGAGGCGAATGAACTGGCCGGTGGCTCCGCACTCGCGTCGCCATGGCAGGCGCGCGCGGTCGGCGACATCAACGGCGACGGCTTCGCCGACATCATCTGGCGCAACAAGACCAGCGGCGAACTCAAGGGCTGGCTGCTCGATGAGGACGGATTCAGCGAGTCCGACCGCATCGGAACCACCTCTCCCTCGGGCTACGACATCATCGGCATCGCCGATTACGACGGAAACGGCAAGGCCGACATCGCCTTCCGCAAGTCGGACAACACCGAGTTCAGGCTCTGGACGCTCGATGGCTTCGAGCGGATGGCGGAGAAGTCGTTCCCGACCGACGCGAAGCAGCGCTTCGTGAAGCCGAACTGACTCGACCCGAATCGACCCACGCCGCGCGCCCCATTGGGCGCGCGGCGTTGTAACCTGCCCGCGTGGACAATCTGCAAAAGCCCAGCAAGAAGGGCGCGCTCATCGTCGCGATCGGCGTGCTCGGCTTCGCGAGCGGGCTTCCCAATGTGCTCGTGAACGACACGCTCTCAGCGTGGCTGTCCGACCTTGGATTCAAGCCCGCCGACATCGGACTGCTTTCGCTCATCACGCTGCCGTACGGGCTCAAGCTCCTGTGGGCACCGCTTCTCGACCGCTACCCCGCGCCTGGCTTCGCATGGCTCGGGCTGCGGCGCGGATGGATCGCGCTCTTCTGCCTGCTGCTCGCCGCGGCATTCTGTGCATTGGGTTGGGTCGGTCCATCAGCGGCCGAGTCGCCCGTGCTGCCCGCGGCGATCGTCGGATTCGCGATCGCGATGCTGTCGGCCTCCCTCGACGCGGCGGTGGACGCGCACCGCACCGACAGCGCGAGCGGAGGTGAGGAAGGCCCGGCGGCGAGCGCATTCGTCCTCGGCTATCGCGTGGCGTTCGTCTCGATCGGCGCCGCCGTGCTCATGCTCCATGGAAAGATCGCGCTGCTCTTTGGACCGGAAGGCGACGCGGCCGCGCGCGGGCTTGCGTGGAAGTGGGCCGTCGCAGGCGGGGGATTGGCGATGCTCGTCGGCTTCGCCGGAGCATTGCTCTCTCCCGAGCCGCCTCGGCGTCGCGCGCCTGAGTCGCTTGCGGCAGCGCTGGTTGGCCCCGCGAGGTCGTTCCGCGACTCGCTCGGTGATCGCCTCTATGTCGTGCTGTTCGTCGCTCTGCTGTTCCGCCTTCCCGACCTTCTCGGGAACCGCATGACCATGCCGTTCCTTCGGCAGGAGCTCGGATTCGACATCTCCGAGATCGGCACCATCCGCCAATTCGTCGGATTCGGCATGACCATCGCCGGCGCGGTCGTCGGCGGAATCTGCGTGAAGCGGTGGGGCCTTCGCCGCGCGCTCATCGTCTTCGGCGTGCTGCAGATCGCTTCCAACGCGGGGTACCTCGTGCTCATCGCCACAGGCAAGTCGGTGCCGGCCTTCGCAGGCGTCGTCATCGTCGAGAGCCTCTGCAACGGGCTTGTGAGCGCCGCATTCGTCGCCTACTTCATGTCGCTTTGCGAGCCCCGCTTTGCTGCGGCGCAGTACGCGGTGCTCTCTGGTCTCATGTACCTCGCGGGCTCGCTTGTCGGCACGACCAGCGGCTACCTCGTGGAGTGGCTCGGCTATCGGGGGTTCTTCCTCGCGTCGATCGTCGTGGGACTGCCGCCGCTGCTCGCGCTGCCGTGGGCGATGCCGCGCGCGCCGGACGCCGCAGCCACGCAAAAAACCGTGGGCTGAAGCGGTTTCCGCGCCGCCTCTATACTCGTCGTCCTTTCCGATCAGGACACGAAGACCATGACCACGACCGACCGCTACGGCGCACGCACCGCGCTCGACACCGCCTACGGCCCCAAGCACTACTACCGCCTCGACGCGCTCTCGAAGTTCGGCGACTTCCGCAAGCTGCCGATCTCGATCCGCGTGCTCCTCGAGAGCTGCCTCCGCAACTACGACGACTTCATCGTCACCGAGGAGCACCTGAAGGCGCTCATGAACTACGACGCGAAGAATGTCGGAGAGAACGAGATCCCGTTCATGCCCGGCCGCGTCGTGCTGCAGGACTTCACAGGCGTGCCCTGCGTGGTCGACCTCGCGGCGATGCGCGCGGCGATGAAGCGCCTCGGCGGCGACCCGAAGAAGGTCAATCCGCTCGTTCCCTGCGACCTCGTCATCGACCACTCGGTGCAGGTCGACGCCTTCGCCTCGGGCGTCGCGCTCACCATCAACGGTGAGAAGGAGTTCGAGCGCAACATGGAGCGCTACGAGTTCCTGAAGTGGGGCCAGGGCGCCTTCTCGAACTTCAGCGTGGTTCCGCCCGCGACGGGCATCGTGCACCAGGTCAACCTCGAGTACCTCGCGAAGGTCGTCTGGGAGAAGGACGGCGTCCTCTACCCGGACTCGCTCGTCGGCACCGATTCCCACACCACCATGATCAACGGCCTCGGCGTCGTCGGCTGGGGCGTGGGCGGCATCGAGGCCGAGGCGGTCATGCTCGGCCAGCCGATCTACATGCTCATCCCCGAGGTCGTCGGCGTGAAGCTCGTGGGCAAGCTGCCCGAGGGCGTGACCGCGACCGACCTCGTGCTGCGCGCCACGGAAATGCTGCGAAAGCACGGCGTGGTCAACAAGTTCGTCGAGTTCTTCGGCCCCGGCCTCGCCGAGATGCCGCTCGCGAACCGCGCCACCATCGCCAACATGGCGCCCGAGTACGGCGCGACCATCGGCTTCTTCCCCGTCGACGAGCAGACGCTCGCCTACATGCGCCTCTCGGGTCGCCCCGAGGGTCTCGTGAAGATGGTCGAGGCGTATGCGAGGAAGAACGGCTTCTGGCGCGAGGACGACTCGACTGGAGACACCCCGGGGGTCGTCTACTCGAGCGAGCTCGTGCTCGATCTCTCGACGATCGTGCCCGCGCTCGCGGGCCCCGCGCGCCCGCAGGACCGCGTCGCCCTCACCGACATGCAGACCGGCTGGCGCCGCGACCTCGGCAAGATCTACAACAAGGGCGCGAATGCAGCCGTGCCGAACGCGACCACGATGACCGCCGCCGACGGCGTGAGCGTGCGCGATCCCGACGGCAACGAGTACCAGCTCAAGCACGGTTCGGTCGTGATCGCCGCGATCACAAGCTGCACCAACACCTCGAACCCGAGCGTCATGATCGGCGCAGGACTCGTGGCGAAGAAGGCCGCTGCGCTCGGCCTGACCCGCAAGCCGTGGGTCAAGACCTCGCTCGCCCCGGGCTCCAAGGTCGTCACCGAGTACCTGAACGCCGCGGGCCTCACCAAGTCGCTCGACGCCGTTGGCTTCAACACCGTCGGCTACGGCTGCACCACCTGCATCGGCAACTCGGGCCCGCTGCCCGACCACATCGGCGCCGCCATCAAGGAGGGCGACCTCGCGGTCACCAGCGTGCTCTCGGGCAACCGCAACTTCGAGGCGCGGGTCCATCAGGATGTGAAGGCCAACTACCTCGCATCGCCGCCGCTCTGCGTCGCCTACGCGATCGCAGGAACGGTCGACATCGACCTGCAGAAGGACCCGATCGCCACCACGAAGGACGGCAAGCCGGTGTACCTCAAGGACATCTGGCCGACCGCCAAGGAGGTCGAGGACGCGGTGCACCAGTTCGTCACCCGCGCCCAGTTCGAGAAGGAGTACGCCGATGTCTTCAAGGGCTCCGAGGCCTGGCAGAAGATCGCCACGGGCGGCGGCGAGATGTACGGCTGGAACGCCAAGTCGACCTACATCCAGGAGCCGCCGTTCTTCGTCGACATGAAGAAGGAGGCGGGCACGATCACCTCGGTGACGGGCGCGCGCTGCCTCGCCAAGCTCGGCGATTCGGTCACGACCGACCACATCTCGCCCGCGGGCGACATCAAGAAGGACGGCCCGGCGGGCAAGTTCCTCATCGAGAACGGCGTGGCGCCCGCGATGTTCAACAGCTACGGATCGCGCCGCGGCAACGACCGCGTCATGACCCGCGGCACCTTCGCCAACACCCGTATCAAGAACGAGCTCGCCCCCGGTACGACGGGTGGCGTGACCACCGACTTCACCGACGGTGCCGTCAAGTCGGTCTACGACGCCAGCGTGAACTACAAGGCGAAGAACATCCCGCTCGTCGTGCTCGCCGGCAAGGACTACGGCATGGGTTCGTCGCGCGACTGGGCGGCGAAGGGCACCTTCCTGCTCGGAGTCAAGGTGGTGATCGCGGAGAGCTTCGAGCGCATCCACCGCTCGAACCTCGTCGGCATGGGCGTCATGCCGCTCACCTTCCTTGCGGGACAGGACCGCAACTCGCTCGGACTCAAGGGCGACGAGACCTTCGATGTGCACATCCCGTCGGATCTCAAGCCGCGGCAGCAGATCAAGGTCGTCGCGAAGCGCGCCGACGGCAGCACCGTCGAGTTCAACACGCTCTGCCGCGTCGACACGCCGGTCGAGGTCGAGTACTTCCGCAACGGCGGCATCCTGAACACGGTGCTTCGCAAGATGATGTGACTCGCTGACAACGCATCCACACGCACCCGCCGGGCGACCGGCGGGTGTGCTTTTTGGTCATTCGGGAGTGAATTCGGCGGAAGCGCAAGCGTTGCCCAGTAGGGTTCCCGCGGGCGCCTTGCGCCCGAAGGGAGAGTTGCATGTACGAAGGGGACTGGATCGCGGGCCGTCCGCGAGGACGCCATGTTGCGCCCCGCGATGCGCGTGCACTGGCGAAGCTCGCCGAGGCCGCCACGCGCGCTCAACGGGAAAAGCGGAAGGGGGACCTCGCCCGCCGCCGTGCGACGCTGCTGCACTGGCTCGAGGAGTCGGTGTTTGGCTACCGAATGCCGCTGGCATCGAAGTTGATCTCTGACGCGGAGTGGACGCGCGATCGGGTCGAGGCGTATTGCTGGCGCTGCGGCGTCACCCGGGCACCGTTCGAGGATCTCACGAGCGGCTGCGCCGAGTGCCGGGACCGCCGCATGTCGGTGCGTGGCATCCGCATGCATGGAGTCGTCCGTCTCGGGCGCTATGCGCCGCCGCTCTCGCAGTGGGTGCCCGCGATCAAGCAGCGGGCGTGGCGCGACATGGGGGTTGCGCTCGGCCGTGAACTAGGGCTTCAGGTCGCGGACACGATCGAGGCTGGCCGGTCGCCTCGGCCGCAGGCGATCATTCCCGTTCCGGTCCACTGGACGCGGCGGATGCTGCGTGGCGTCGATCACACGCAGTGCATCGCGGACGAAGTGGGGCGAGTGCTCGGAGTACAGGTGATACACGCGCTTCGCGCCAGGCTCTCCACCCGGCAGACCGGCGCGGCGCGCGCTGGGCGCATCGACAACCGCGGCAGATTCGTCGGACGGGACGGGGCGCTTCCGCAAGGCTGCACCGATGTGCTGCTGGTCGATGATGTCCGCACCACCGGAAGCACGGCGCTGGATGCGCTCCGAGCCCTTCGCGCAATCGGGGTTTCGGGTGTTCTGATGGCCGTCTGCGCGGTCGCCGACCCGCCCCGCAGGAACACCGCGGGGTTCGGGCACCGCCGCGACACTTCAAAATGTGGATAAATTCTGCCCGGGCGGTTCCAATAGTCCGAGAAAACACTACTCTCGTGGAACCAAGCGTCGGGAACCCCTTCGCTGGACAATGTGTCGAGCTTCTCGGACGAAATTTCGGGTGACGCGCGTGGTTCTCGGGCGCTAGGCGGAAGGCTCCTGACAACCTTGCAAAATCCCCGAGTGGACCGCGTCCGAGGGGCTTGACACTGTTTTTGGTTTCGCTATCCTCCTCGACCCGCGACTGATTTCAGTTGCGGGACGCGGTCTCGGCCGCGCTTTCTTTGACAAGTCAGCAGTTGGAACGCCGCGAGGATGTTTCGCGCAGGACGATGGGCACGGCCCGCGTCTGAAGCGCAACTTTGCTGCCACCACAGTGGCAGCAGATGAACATCCTCCGTGATGCCATAGACAAGATCAATTCCAGTGGTCGCTGTCAGTCCGGGTCAAACCGGCTGGTAGTGATGTTCATCAAATTACGATCGATTTGCCATCGATCACTCTCGGCTGGAACCGAGAGACGACCGGCCAACAGAAACATGTTGGTTCGGCCGGGGCAAACCTTCAAAGGTACGCAGCGCAAGCTGCTTCAACTCATTGAAGAGTTTGATCCTGGCTCAGATTGAACGCTGGCGGCATGGCTAAAACATGCAAGTCGAACGCGTGTAGCAATACACGAGTGGCGAAAGGGCGAGGAATAGATTCCTACGTACCCCGGAGTCAGGGATAACCATCGGAAACGATGGCTAACACCTGATGATCTCGAAAGAGCAAAGTTTACGCTCTGGGAGCGGGGAATCTCCTATCAGCTAGTTGGTGAGGTAACGGCTCACCAAGGCTTAGACGGGTAGCGGGTGTGAGAGCACGGCCCGCCGCATCGGGACTGAGACACTGCCCGGACTCCTACGGGAGGCTGCAGTAACGAATCTTCCGCAATGCACGAAAGTGTGACGGGGCAATGCCGCGTGTGGGATGAAGCCCCTCGGGGTGTAAACCACTGTCAGGGTCTAGGAACACAATGACCATACCCAAAGGAAGCACCGGCTAACTCTGTGCCAGCAGCCGCGGTAATACAGAGGGTGCGAGCGTTAATCGGAATCACTGGGCTTAAAGGGTCCGTAGGCGGGACTGCAGGCGTCGAGTGAAATACCACGGCTCAACCGTGGAACTGCTCGGCGAACCGCAGTTCTTGAGGCGAGTAGAGGCGATCAGAACGATAGGTGGAGCGGTGAAATGCGTAGATATCTATCGGAATGCCGAAGGTGAAGACAGGTCGCTGGGCTCGTCCTGACGCTGAGGGACGAAAGCGTGGGGAGCAAACGGGATTAGATACCCCGGTAGTCCACGCCGTAAACAATGCGCACTGGGTCGAGGAGGTTTGACGCCTTCTTGGCCGAAGCAAAAGTGTTAAGTGCGCCGCCTGGGGAGTACGGTCGCAAGGCTAAAACTCAAAGGAATTGACGGGGGCTCACACAAGCGGTGGAGCATGTGGCTTAATTCGAAGCAACGCGAAGAACCTTATCCCAGGCTTGACATCCAAGTATTAGTCCTATGAAAGTAGGATGACAGTCGCAAGACCGGAACTTGGACAGGTGCTGCATGGCTGTCGTCAGCTCGTGCTGTGAAGTGTCGGGTTAAGTCCCTCAACGAGCGAAACCCCTATCGTTAGTTGCGAACAGGTAATGCTGCGGACTCTAGCGAGACTGCCGGTGTCAAACCGGAGGAAGGTGGGGATGACGTCAAGTCCTCATGGCCCTTATGCCTGGGGCTGCACACGTGCTACAATGGTGAATACAGAACGATGCAAGACCGCGAGGTGGAGCAAATCGCTTAAAGTTCACCCCAGTTCAGATAGGAGGCTGCAACCCGCCTCCTTGAAGTCGGAATCGCTAGTAATCGCGGATCAGCTACGCCGCGGTGAATATGTTCCTGAGCCTTGTACACACCGCCCGTCAAGTCATGGGAGCTGGCAGTGCCCGAAGCCGCGCAAATTCATGCGTGTCCACGGCAAGGCTGGTGACTGGGACTAAGTCGTAACAAGGTAGCCGTAGGGGAACCTGCGGCTGGATCACCTCCTTTCTAAGGGAATGTACTTAGACACGTCGCTCGGAGAAATCCGAGTCGTGAATCCGTCAAGACAACCTCGTTCCTCTCAGCGGGTAACCGCGAGGAATAGTCGCCTGGTGACAGGCGATGAAGGCATCCAACTGCTGCTTGATATACACCGGACGACCCCGTGCTTTGCACGGGGTCGTCTGCGTTTTGGAGCGCGTGTTGGAGCGCTCGCAACTGGCGAGCGGCTGCGGCTTCGCCACAGGTCGCTCGCCCTTGCTCGCTTTGGCGATAGGCATACCAGGGGGAGCGGCCGCGGCCGCGACCGCTCAAGCCACGGCTCGCTTTGGCGATTCGGATGGCGAAGGGAGCGGCCGCAGCCGCGACCGCTGACGGCGCGGGTGCCCGCAGACGAGTTCCGCGGAACACCAGACATGGGAGTCCGTGAATCCTGGGCCCGATCCTCTCGCATTTCTGACTCGGTCCGCGAGTGGCGGCTGTCCGCCACTCACGCCAGGCCTGCAGTTGGATACCAAAGCACAGGCCGCTCTTTCGAGCGGCCTGTGCTAGTGGGACCGAAGTCCCAGTCTGTGTTCGGATGGGCTCTGCGCGTCGGCTGTCCTTCCGTTGCGCGGCCTCTGTCCGATGCTTGTTGCTTCGCCGATGTCCAGTCGGTGAAGCGATCCCTGTCTTGCCTGCCGATGTCCAGTCGGCGGCATCTGTCCTG
>Ga0075471_10000214_pt1 | contig 32331 bp, 34 predicted proteins | sample DEB19_08_DNA_2_FD_74787 | JGI IMG/M metagenome (GOLD analysis project Ga0075471, IMG submission 74787) | Aqueous microbial communities from the Delaware River and Bay under freshwater to marine salinity gradient to study organic matter... | ecosystem: Environmental > Aquatic > Marine > Coastal ...
CCCACCTTCACCATGCGCTGGCTGATCCCGCGCCTGTCCTCCTTTCAGCGTCTCTATCCCGGCGTGCAGATCAAGCTGACCACCTCCACGGCGCCGGTCAGCTTCGAGGAAAACAACTACGACATGGCCATTCGTGGCGCCCACCAGGCCTTTGCCGGCATGGTGGCCCAGCCCTTCATGACTGAGGAAATCCTGCCGATCTGCCACCCCGATCTGTTGGAGCACAACGGGCTGCGCACCCCGGCCGATCTGAGCCACCATACCCTGATCAGTTATGACACCGAGCCGGTGGCCTGGCGCGACTGGCTGGGGCTGGCCAAGCAACTTGACCTGCAGCCCAACCACACCCTGCAGTTCGAGCAGATGTTCTTTGCTCTGCAGGCCGCCGCCGAGGGCCTGGGGGTGGTGCTGGTGCCGCTGTTTCTGGTGGCCGATGAGCTCATTGCCGGTCGGCTTTGTGCCCCATTCGGGTTTGCCCTGGCGCACCAGCGCCAGTACTACGCCTGCAGCGCCCTGCGGCCCGACGCCCAGGCCGTGCCGGGCGCCTTTGTCCAATGGCTGCTTAAGCAAGGGCATGACACCGAGCAATCGATCAGCTTGCTGGCGCAGGCCATGCAGCCGGTCGAAGCTGGCTAGACCCGGCTGTGCAGAAATCCACTACCGCTGTGAGTTTTTCTCGGGCAGCACCAGCTGCATGTATGGTGGGTTGCAGGCATTATCGGGAGTGTTGAAATTCCCATCAGCCACCCGCTGATTGCACCGCCCCGAACTGATTGCCCTGCCATGTCCCAACCGAATTCCCCCGGCTACCCTGATCTGCACGACCACCTGGCCGAACTCGAGCGGCGCGGCCTGTTGCAGCGCATCGACCACCCGATCGACAAGGATTCAGAACTGCACCCGCTGGTGCGCTGGCAGTTTGTTGGCGGCATGGCTGAAGCCGAACGCAAGGCCTTTCTGTTCACCCATATCGTCAATGCCCAGGGGCGCCGCTATTCGATGGAGGTGGTGGTCGGGGCGCTGGCTGCCAACCGCGAGATCTACAGCGTGGGCATGGGCGCGGCCGTGCAGGATATTCAAAAGCGCTGGGACCATGCCATCCAGAATCCGATCCCGCCCAAGCTGGTGGCGCAGGGCGTCTGCCACGAGGTCATCTGGCAGGGCGAGGACCTGCAAGGTGAGGGCCGTGGCCTGGACATGCTGCCGATTCCCGTGTCCACTCCCGGCTTTGACAGCGCGCCCACCCTGACCGCCACCAATGTGATCACGGTGGATCCTCACACCGGGGTGCAGAACATGGGCACCTACCGCTGCGCGCTCAAGGCCAGCGACCGGCTGGTGGTGCGCATGGCTACCCGGGTGGGCGGTGCCGGTGGCTACCTGCACTACCAGGCCTGGAAGAAGGCCGGCCACAAGACCATGCCCTGCGCCATCGTGCTAGGCTGCCCGCCCTATGTGGCCTTCATGGGGCCGCAGAAGTTGCCCATTGGCGTGGACGAATTCGATGTGGCTGGCGGGCTGGCTGGCGTGCCGATCGAGGTGGTGCAGGGCATTAGCGTGCCGTTGAAGTTGCCGGCCCAAGCCGAGATCGTCATCGAAGGTCAGATCGATCTGCAATACCTCGAGCCCGAAGCCCCCTTTGGCGAGTCGCATGGCCATGTGGCGTTGGAGGAGTTCAATCTGCCGATGAAGGTGACGGCCATCACCCACCGCAACAAGCCGGTCATTCCGTCCTACATCAGCCAGGTGGCGCCCAGCGAGTCCAGCGTGATCAAGCGGGTTGCCTATGAGCCGCTGTTCCTGGCCCATCTCAAGAGTACGCTGGGGGTGCGTGGCGTCAAGCGGGTATCGCTGCATGAGCCGCTCACCGGCCTGCTGCGGGTCACGGTGATCACCTTTGAGCGCAAGACACCCCGTACCGAAATCTGGCGTGGCCTGTATGGCGCGGCCTACTTCAAGGGCGACTGCGGCAAGATCTGTGTGGCGGTCAACGATGACATTGACCCGGACAACGCCGATGCCCTGCTGTGGGCCATGGCCTACCGCATGAACCCGATTGAGGATGTGCAGCTCCTGCCCCATCGTGGCCAGGGCCATGGGCCCAAGCGCGAGGCCGAAGGTGAGGAAGATTCCACCATGCTGATGGATGCCACCATGAAGGGGGACATGCCGCCGCTGGCGCTACCGACCCAGGAGTACATGGAGCGCGCCCGCACAATCTGGGAGCAGCTGGACTTGCCCAAGCTACGGCCGCAAGCGCCCTGGTATGGCTACTCGCTGGGCGACTGGCTGCCCCAGTGGGAGGCTGCCGCCCGGCGTGCGGCCACCGGCCAGTACCTGGAAAATGGCCGCATCAGCCTGCAGCAGCAACGCAACGACGTCACCGCAGAATCCAAGTTCAGACCCGAATAGACTGCATCATGCCAAGCCCAACCCCACAGCGTCTCATCGTCGGTATCAGCGGCGCCTCCGGCGTAATCTACGGGGTGCGGCTGCTGCAGGCCCTGCAGGGCACGGCCATCGAGACCCACCTGGTCATGAGCGACTCGGCCAAGATGACCCTGACTAGCGAGTGTGAACTCAGCGTTCGCGAGGTCGAATCCCTGGCCAGCGAGGTGCACAGCGCGCGCAACATCGGCGCCACCATTGCTTCGGGCTCCTACCCCACCCTGGGCATGGTGGTGGCCCCCTGTTCGATTCGCTCGCTGTCCGAGATTGCCTATGGCATGACCACCAGCCTGCTCAGCCGCGCGGCCGATGTGGTGCTCAAGGAGCGACGCCGACTCGTGCTCATGGTGCGCGAAACCCCGCTGCATCATGGTCACCTCAAGGCCATGCTGCAGGCCAGCGAAAATGGCGCGATCATCATGCCGCCGGTGCCTGCAATGTACGCGCGGCCCCAGAGTCTGGATGACTTGATCAACCACACGGTGGGTCGATGCCTGGACCTGTTTGATATCCAGACTAACCTGGCCAAACCCTGGGCTGGGCTGAACAAGACCAACACTGGCGAACCATGAACCTGTACTGCGTCTATTACAAATTGCCGCAACAGGAGCACGCCCTGTGGGCACCCAAGGTGCGCAACTTTGTCAGCCAGGTGCAGGCGCAAATGCCACAGCTGCAGGTCTCGCTCTATCAGCGTCCGCAGGCCAGTGCCGAGGGGCTGGAGACCTGGATGGAGGTGTATCAGCATCCCGCCGGGCTGAGCGCGTCGATGCTCTCTGCCATCGAGTTGCTGGCCAGCGCACTGGCGCTGCCGGGCAAGCGGGCTACCGAACTGTTTGTCGATTTACCGGACTGAATTTTTTCAAAGATTTTTAAAAAAATAAGGAGACATTTGTATGAAGCGCCGTCACTTTCTTGCTGCCACAACTGCCGGGTTGGGTGCATCCTCGCTGGCCTTGGCCCAGGCGCGCTACCCCGAGCGGGCGATCCGGCTCCTGGTGCCGTTTGCACCTGGGGGTGACGGTGATGTGATGGGCCGTATCTGGGCCAAGTACGCTACCAGCCTGTCAGGGGGGGCGTCGATTTTTGTCGAGAACAAGGCGGGCGCCGGGGGTGTGATCGGCGCCTCCGAGGTGGCACGCGCCAAGCCCGATGGCTATACCCTGCTGCTGGGCACGACCACCACCCAGATTGTCAATCCGCTGGCCTCGACCAACCCCGCCTATGACCCGATCAAGGACTTCGAGATGATCGGCTCGGTCAGCGTCAACCCGACCTGCATCATCGTCACGCCTTCGTTGCCGGTGAAATCCCTGGCTGAGTTGATCGCCCATGCCAAAATCCATGCCTTGTCCTATGGCTCGGCGGGCCCTGGCACCATCACCAACCTCACCGGTGAAATGTTCAAGCACTTTGCCGGCAAGCTCCCGATCCAGCATGTGCCCTACAAGGGGGGCGGCCCGGCCATGCAGGACCTGATTGCCGGCCATGTGCCGATGATCACACCCATCCTGTCCTCCGCCGTGCTGGCCCAACACCGTGCCGGCAAGGCCCGCATTCTGGCGGTCAACAGTGCGCAGCGCCTCAAGGTGGCCCCTGACATTCCCACAGCCGCCGAGAGCGGCCTGAGCGCCATGCTGGTGCCGGTGTTCAACGCCCTATTCCTGCCGGCCGCTGCGCCCAGGCCAGTGGCCGAGGCCCTGCGCGCCCTGGCCCAGCGCGTTCAGGACGACAGCGAGTTTGGCAAGGAGGTTGAAAAATCCGGTGCCGAGGTGCTCAAGATGTCTGACCCCGACAAGTTTCTCAGGGCCGAGGTGGCTCGCTGGTCTGATGTCATCAAGATGACGCAGTTCAAGATTGGTTGATCGCCGCTAGCCAGCGCAACCGGTCCGTCGACCTGTCCTTCACCGATCTGAATTTGCCCTGACCTCATCTGACGCCCCCGTGATGCGCTCTCACGACCCCTCAAGCCTCCTGATGTTTTATGTGTCCTGACCCCCAAACCACCAGCCCCGTGACCAATCCGGTGAATCCCGCGAGTCCCAGGAGTCCCATGAGCCCGGTCGTGGGCCTTCGCCCCTGGCCGACTCAGGGCTTCACCCGGGTGCCCTACTGGGTTTACTCAGACCCCCAGGTCTATGCCCTGGAGCAGGCCCGCATCTTTCAGGGCCGCTCCTGGCATTACCTTGGGCTCGAGGCGGAGGTGCCCGAACCGGGGTGCTACAAGACCACCTATATCGGCGAGCAGTCGGTGCTGCTCACCCGCGCCGAAGACGGCAGCCTGCACGCCATGCTCAACCGTTGTGCGCACCGCGGCAACATGGTCTGCCGTGAAGCGTTTGGACAGACTAAAAAGTTGTACTGCGTCTATCACGCCTGGAGTTACAAGCTCAACGGTGAACTCAGCCATGCCGCCTTTCAGCATGGCTTGCGCGGGGAGGGCGGTCTGCCCACGGACTTCAAGCTGGCAGAGCATGGGCTGCGCCAGTTGCGCGTGGCGACCTTGTGCGGCCTGGTGTTTGCCAGCTTTTCTGCTGAGGTCGAGCCCCTGGAAGACTGGCTGGGCGAGGTGGCCAGCGGAATCCGGCGGGTGCTGCACAAGCCGCTTAAGGTGCTGGGCTATGACACCCAGCGCATCCATGCCAACTGGAAGGCCTACCACGAGAATCCACGCGACTCCTACCACGCCAATATCCTGCACACCTTCTACGGCACCTTCGGGCTGTCGCGCCAGTCGCAGGAATCGGGTATGGTGCTGGACCAGCACGGCCGCCATGTCTACTTCTTCACCAAGGCCGGCACTGAAAAAACCAGCGCCGACTACCAGGCCACCGCGTCCAATCTGCGCTCGCACAATGACGCGCTCTCGCTGGAAGACCCCAGCATCCTCAAATGGCAGGACGAGTTCGGCGATGGTGTCAGCGTGCAGATTCTTACCGCCTATCCCTCATTTGTGCTGCACCAGATCGCCAACAGCCTGGCCACCCGTCAGCTGCTGCCCAAGGGGCCGGGTCAATGCGACCTGGTCTGGACCTATTTCGGTTTTGCTGACGATGATGAGGCCACCACCCGCCGCCGTCTGGCGCAGGCCAACCTGGCCGGCTCGGCCGGCTTGATTTCGGTGGAAGATGCCGCCGTGTGCGAGATGATGCATCGGGCCATCAGCGATGGGGCCAGTGGCGAATCCTTCATCGAAATGGGCGGGCGCGAACTCGACAGCGGCGGGGCGAGCAAGCTGTCGGAGCGGGCGATTCGCAATTTCTGGCACAACTACCGCCAGGACATGGGCTTGTGAAGCCCCGCCCCTCCAACGCCGTGCCACCCCTCTCACAAAGCGTCAATACCCTCAAGTGCGAGCCCACCCATGCCACTGATTTCTGAACAGCATTTCCGATCGGTCGAGAACCTTGTGTTCGAGTGGGCGCGCGCCATCGACGAGAACCGGGTCGAGGCCATCTGCGAGCTGCTTGTGCCGCAAGGTCGCTACACGGTGACTTCACGCTTCAACAGCGACCGCGGCCTGCCGATGGCCATCATTGACTGCCACAGCGCAGCCCAGCTGCGCGATCGCATCAAGTCCATGCGCCTGGCCAATGTCTATGAGCCCCAGCACTACCGGCACCTGATCTCAGGCGTACAAATCGTCGCCGCGGAGCACGGCCTGCTCGAGGTGCGCTCCAACTTTGTGGTGGTGCGCACCCTGGAACTCGATGGCGACATAAAGCTCTTTGCCAGCGGGCAGTGCCAGGACCGGGTCGATATCAGCCAGGGTGAGCCGCGTTTTGTGCAAAGGCGATTCATCTATGATTCCCGCGCCGTCGAGACGCTGATGATCATCCCGCTCTAGCGCGAGGCAGTACTGACAGCAGGCTTACCACTTAAATCAAACCAGGAGACCGACATGACCCCCATACAGCCCAGCCATCCACGCCGCCGACAACTGCTGGCATCTTCCCTGGCGCTGGCCACCCTCGCGCCCCTGGGCGGCGCCTGGGCCCAGGCCGACAGCGCATGGCCCCAAAAGCTGATCCGCATCGTCGTACCCAACCCGGCGGGCGGCACGGCCGATTTGCTGCCGCGCCTGCTCGCCGAGCAGCTGGCCTCCCGCCTGGGCCAACCGGTGGTGATCGAAAACAAGCCGGGTGCAGCCGGCAACATTGCTGCCGAGCTGGTGTCCAACGCCGAACCCGATGGCTACACCTTCATGTCAGCGCCCCCGCCCCCGCTGTCGATCAATGTCAGCCTCTATCCCAAGCTCAAGTACAACCCGGCTAACTTCGTCCCGGTCACGGTGCTGGCCGCCGTGCCCAATGTGCTGATGGTCCATCCCTCAGTGCCGGCCAACACGGTGCAGGAATTTCTCAGCTATGTGCGCGCCAACCCGGGCAAGCTGAGCTATGCCTCGCAAGGCAGCGGCTCCACCGCGCACCTGACTGCCGAGTTGTTCAAACTCAAGACCAACACCAACATCGTGCACGTGCCCTACAAGGGGGATGCGCCGGCGGTGGCCGATCTGCTGGCCGGTCATGTGCAGCTGATGTTTGGCAACATTGCGGCGGCCACTGCCCATGCGCGTGCCGGCAAGGTCCGCATCCTGGCCGTCACCAGCCCCAAGCGCATGTCCTCGCTGCCATCGATTCCGGCCATGAATGAGCTTGTTCCCGGCGTGGTGGCTGTCGCCTGGTTTGCCATGGTCGCGCCTCCCAACACGCCGCCAGCCATTGCCAGCAAGCTATCTTCTACCGTCGCCGACATCCTGCGCACGCCCGATATCCAGCGCCGTTTTGCCGAGGTGGGTGCCGAACCGATTGGCAACACACCGGCCGAAATGGCCGTCTGGATGAAGGAGGACACTGAGCGCTGGCGTGCGGTGATTCAGGCGGGCAAGATTTCGGTGGACTAGCCGGTGCGCCCAACTTTGTTTCAGTCCCCGCAAAAGTGATTTGTCGTGCCCGACTTGTCCTGCCACAGGCTTGGCCTACCATTGGCGCCAAGCGCGTTGCAACCCTTGGCAAGGTACCGAATTCAACGTGCAAAGTGATTAACTAGGAGTAAATTCAATGAGCAGATCGATTGGCTGGATTGGCCTGGGCCGAATGGGCGAGGCCATGGTGACCAAACTTTTGAAAGCCGGCCACAGCGTGCAGGTCTGGAACCGCACCGCCGCCAAGGCGGCGCACCTGGCCGATTACGGCGCCCAGATTGTGGCCAACAAGATCGACCTGGCCGCTTGCGATGTGGTCTTTACCATGGTCTCCACTACCGATGACCTGAAGGAAGTGCTGTTTGCGCCGGGTGGCCTGGTCACCGGTGACAAGAAGCCCCAGGTGGTGGTGGACAGCTCCTCCATCTCCCAGGAAGGGTCCGCCGAAATCCGCGCCCAACTCGAAGGCATGGGCGTGGCCTATCTGTGTGCCCCGGTCTCGGGCAATGCCAAGGTGGCAAAGGCCGGCAAGCTGCTGGTGGTGGCCTCGGGTCCTAAGGCCCTGTATGACATGGCCGAGCCCTTTTTGCAGGCCATGTCGCGCAAGACCATGTGGGTGGGCGAGGGCGAGCTGGCCCGCATCTGGAAGATCGCCCACAACACCATGTTCGGCGTGGTGATCCAGAACCTGTGCGAAATCACGGTGCTGGCGGAGAAGGCCGGCATTCCCCGCAACATCTTTCTGGAAAGCATCAACGACTCGGTGCTGGGCTCGATGTACACCCGCTACAAGACCCCGGTGCTGTCCAACCTCACCTTTGAGCAGGTCACCTTCACGCCCAAGCTGCTGCTCAAGGACATGGACCTGGGCATGGGCGCGGCCAAGGCCTACGGCGTGGCCATGCCAGCGGCGGCAGCCACCCGCGAGTCGATCGCGCGCATGGTCGGTCATGGCCATGACAACGTGGACTTCGCCATCCTGCTGAGGGAGACGGCCCATGATGCCGGGCTGGAAATCCAGCCGCTCAATCTGCAGATTCCCGACGGGCTGAGCAGCTGACCATGCGCACCCTGATCCGCGGCGCTACCATCATCACCTTGGATCGTCAGGGTGACTTACCTTGCGCTGACCTGCTGGTGCAGGACGACAGCATTGCCGCCATTGGCCCCGATCTCCCGGCCGATCAGGCTGAGGTGGTCGATGCCAGCGGCTGCATCGTCATCCCCGGGCTGATCAATGCCCACATGCACACCTGGCAGACTGCCCTGCGTGGGGTGGCCGCCAACTGGACCCTGCTGGAGTACTTCCAGAAAATGCATGCCGGTCTGGCCACGGTGTTCACCCCCGAAGACCTGCATATCGCCACCCTGGTGGGGGCGCTCAACCAGCTCAACTGTGGCACCACCACGCTGGCCGACTGGTGCCACAACAACCCCACACCTGCGCATAACGATGCGGCCATTGCGGCCCTGCTCGAGTCCGGCATCCGTGCGGCGTTTTTTCATGGCACCCCCAAACCCGACCCCAAGCCGGGCGAGCGGCCCTTCTGGGAAGTGCCGCATCCGCGCGCCGAAGTCGAGCGCCTTCTCAAGGCTCACCAGGGCCGCGCGCTGCTCAGCGTGCAAGCGGCGGTGCTCGGGCCGCATTACTCTACCCTGGAGGTGGCGCTGCATGACTTTGAAATGGTCAAGCAACTGGGCCTGATTGGCTCACTGCACCAGGGCGGCGGGCCGGCGCGCACTCCGCACGGCTGGCAGGCCCTGGAGGCTCGGGGTCTGCTCGGGCCGCAGATCAACATCGTGCACGGCCACGCCCTCAGTGACGAGCAACTGCAACGCTTTTGCGACCTGGGCATGAGTTTTTCGGCTGCGGCCGAGAGCGAAATGTCGCAGGGCCATGGCCACCCGATCACCGGCCGCCTGCGCCAGCTGGGAAGAGCGCCCTCACTGGGGGTGGACCTGGAGAGCGTGCTCAGTGGCGACATGCTCAGCCAGGCGCGTATTGCCCTGGGCATGCAGCGCACGCTGGACAACGCCGCCTGGCGCGAGCAGCACGGCACCATCCCGCCCACCTCCACCGTCACCACCCGTGAGGCCCTGCAGTGGGTCACGGTGGAAGGCGCGCGCATGCTCGGCCAGCTCGACAGCATTGGCACCCTGGCGCCTGGCAAGCAGGCCGACCTGGTGCTGATCCGTGCCACCGACCTGAACATGCAACCGGTGCACGACGCCGTCAGCAGCGTGGTGTTCCAGACCTCACTGGCCAATATCGACAGCGTGATGGTGGCCGGACACTGGAAAAAGCGCGGTGGTCAGTTGCTCGGTGTTGACCTGCCCCCCAAGCTGGCCGCCTTGCAGGCCTCCGGGCGCAAGATCACTTCGGCGCTGGGCCTGGCCGCTTGACCCCATGAGCTTGCGCCAACCCACCCGCAGCCCCGCCAGCCAGCAATAATTCCCTCACTCATATCAACCAAGGAGATACCCATGAAACGCATCCTTACACTAGCCACCCTGCTGTTGACCTCGGGTCTGGCACTGGCGCAGGCTTACCCCAGCAAGCCGATCAAGATCGTGGTGCCCTTCACCGCCGGCAGTGCCACCGACATCATGGCCCGCGTGGTTGGCGAGAAGCTCAGCGCCAGTTGGGGCCAGCCGGTGGTGGTGGAAAACAAGCCGGGTGCGGGCGGCACCCTGGGCTCGGCCTTCGTGGCCAAAAGCGAGCCCGATGGCTACACCCTGCTGGTGGTCTCCACCGGCCATGTGGTCAACCCGGTGCTCTACCCCGGGCTGAGCTATGACACTGTGAATGACTTTGCCGGCGTCACCCCGTTGGCATCCCTGCCCAATGTACTGGTGGTGCCCGCCAACAGTCCGCTTAAAAGCGTGGCCGACCTGGTGGCTGCGGCCAAGGCCAAGCCCGGTGTCATGAACTACGCCTCGGCCGGTAAGGGTAGCGCTACCCATGTGAATGCCGAGAAGTTCCGCAACGTCACCGGCATCGACATCACCCATATTCCTTTCAAGGGCACGCCCGAAACCATTACCGAAACCATTGCTGGGCGGGTTGATTTCATGTTCACCCCGGTGCTCGCATCCATCCCCAACATCCGCGCCAATAAGATGCGCGCGCTGGCCGTAAGCACAGCACAACGCTCGTCGGCCCTGCCCGATGTGCCCACCGTGGCCGAAGCGGGTGTGCCGGGTTTTGCCTTTGACTTCTGGATCGGCCTGCTGGCCCCGGCCAAGACCCCGCGTGAGGTGGTCAACAAGCTCAATCAGGAAGTCAACAAGGCGCTCAATCAGCCCGACGTGAAGGAACGCATGGCCAAGCTTGGCGGTGAGCCCATGCCTATGACCCCAGCCCGTTTTGACGCCTTTATCCGCGAGGAAAACGCCAGCCTCGGGGCCGTGATGAAAAACGCCAAATAAGCCTGCGCGCAATGCAGACCCTGCGCGTCAACATCTTCAACACCTCCAGCAACCTGCCGCTGCTGGCCGCGCAGCAGGCCGGTTGCTTTGAGCGCCGTGGTCTGCAACTGGCTATCCAGCACACGCCCAACTCCGATGCCCAGCGCGCCGGTCTGGCTGAGGGGCACTTTGACATTGCCCATGCCGCCGTGGACAACGCCGTGGCCATGGTGCAGGCCGGCCAGCCCGTGGTGATCGTGCTGGGTGGCGACGCCGGCATGAACGACTTGATGGTGCGCCCAGAAATCCAGAGCCTGGATGACCTGCGGGGCAAGGTGTTGGCGGTTGATGCGCCCAATACCGCCTACGCCTTGGTGGCCAAGAAGATCCTCAAGAACCACGGCCTGATCGAGGGCCGTGACTACACCCACAAGCTTGCGGGCGGCACCGGGCCGCGCGCTGCGGCCATGCTGGCAGATCCGCAACTGGCCGCGGCCATGATCAACCCGCCGTTTTCCTTCACCGTGCGCGAGCAGGGCCTCAAGAGTCTGGGCAGTCAGTACCAGTTGCTGGGGCCCTACCAGGCCACCGGCGCCTTTGTGCTGCGAGACTGGGCGCAGGCCCACCGCGCCCTGCTGGTGTCCTACCTGGCCGCCTATATCGAAGGCCAGCGCCTTGTGCTCGATTCGGCGCAGCGAGACACCATGCTGGCACTGCTGCGCGACAACTTCAAGCTGGCTGCGGCAGCGGCGCTGGGCACCTACGAGGCCCTCATCACCCCGGGCTCGGGCCTGGCCGTCGATGCACGCTTCAGTGAGCAGGGTTTTCACACCGTGCTGGCCATTCGTGCCGAGCTTGAAGGCATGTGGGGCGGCACACCGCCACCGGCCAGCCAATTTGTTGACCTGAGCTATTTCGAGCAGGCCCTGCCTCTGGCGGCCAAGGCCTGAACCCGCCACCCAGCGTCCATCCATTCAAAAATCAGCCACTCACCCTGTTGCCAAGGAACCGCCATGAGCCACGCCCAACGCATTCCCTACATCGATCCGTCCCTGATCACCGACCCGGCCATGATGGCCGAGTTCGAGCGCGCCGCGCGTGAAGGCGCCCCGCGCCCCGAAAGTCATGCCATCCGGGCCCATGTGCCCAAGGTGTTCTGGGCTTTCACCAACGCCTGGAACGACACCTTTGTCGAGGGCGTCTGTGACCACGCCATTAAGGAGCTCTGCCGCCTGTACGTCTCGCAGGCAGTCAACTGCAACTACTGCGGCAACCAGCGCTCGATGAAGGCGCAGGCCCAGGGGCTGATCGAGGACGATGTCAAGGAACTGCTCGACTTTGACAAGTCAGCACGCTTCAGCGCGCGCCAGAAGGCCGCCCTGCGCCTGGCCGAGGCCATCACCTGGGGGCTGGAATCCAGCGACGAGTTGTGGGCCGGCCTCAACAGCCACTTTGAGACGCCGCAAATTGTCGAGCTGGGCTTTTTCATCGGCCTGACCATGGGCCAGCAGCGCTGGAACCGGCTGATCGGCATGGGCCAGAGCCAGTTCATGGCGGGCCAGACGGGCGGCATTGCCCCTACGGCACAAGCATCACCCGCAGCCTCTGCTCCTTCTGCAGCCCCGGCTGACGCGGCGGCGGCATGAGCCAGACCCTGCACCTGATCGGCGTGGGCAAAATGGGCTTGCCCATGGCCCTGCACCTCAAGACAGCCGGCAATGCGGTGAGCGTCAGCGACACCAGCCAGGAGCGTCTGCAACTGGCCCGCGCGCAGGGTCTGACCGTGGCCAGCGACACGGCAGCGGCGCTGGCGGCGGCCGAGGTGGTCTTTTCCTCGCTGCCCACCGACAAGGCGCTGCTCGCGGTAGCCGCCCAGGTGGCTAGCGCCGCGCGCTCGGGCTGCATCTTTGTCGATACCAGCACCGTGTCGGTCGAGACCTCGGCGGCGGCAGCTGATGTGCTGCAGGCGGCCGGCGTCGAGTACCTGCGCACCACGGTCTCGGGCAACAACAAGATGGCCGAGGCCGCCCAACTCACCATCATGGCTTCGGGGCCGCAGGCCGCCTACCAGGCCGTGCTGCCTTTACTCAAGCAGCTTGGGCCCAACCAGTTCTATCTGGGCCAGGCCGAGCAGGCCCGGCTGATGAAGCTGGTGGTCAACCTGATGATCGCCCAGACCAGTGCCATGCTGGCCGAGGCGCTCACCTTGGGACGCAAGGGCGGACTGGACTGGCAGGCCATGTGGTCGGTGCTGGGCGCCAGCGCGGTGGGCTCACCCATCGTCAAGGCCAAGTCGGTTCAGCTCAGCCAGCGTGATTTCACCCCCACCTTCACCGTGGAACAAATGATCAAGGACCTGCAGTTGATTCTGGGCGCGGGTCAGGCCAACCATGTACCCCTGCCCCAGACGGCCATGACTCTGCAGTTGATGCACGCCGCTGTGGCCCAGGGCGATGCCCAGGACGACTACGCGGCCATCATCAAGGCGGTTGAACGCAGCGCCGGGCTCAACCCACACCAGCAGGAATGAAAAGACCGGGAGATTTCATGATGGAGTTTGTTTACACCGCGCAACCGGCCCGCATCGTGTTTGGTACCGGAGCCCTGACCCAGCTGCCACGCGAGATTGAGGCGCTGGGTGCCAGGCGGGCCCTGGTGCTGTCCACGCCCGAGCAGCGTGGCTCGGCCGAGCTGGTGGCGCAGATGCTGGGAGACCGGGCGGCCGGCGTGTTTGACCGTGCCGTGATGCATGTGCCGATGGAGACCGCGCGCCAGGCGCGCCAGTTGGCCAGCGAGCTTGGTGCCGATTGCGCGGTGGCGGTGGGCGGCGGCTCCACCACCGGCCTGGGCAAGGCCATCGCCCTGGACTCGGGCCTGCCCATCCTGGCCATTCCCACCACCTACGCCGGCTCGGAAGTGACTCCGATTTATGGCATCACCGAAGGCGGGCTGAAGAAAACCGGCCGTGACATGCGGGTGCTGCCGCGCACCGTCATCTATGACCCCGCACTCACCCTCAGCTTGCCAGTGGGGCTGAGCGTGACCAGCGGCATCAATGCCATCGCCCACGCGGCTGAAGGCCTGTATTCGGTTGATGGCAATCCGGTCATGAGCCTGATGGCCGAGGAAGGCATTCGTGCGCTCGGCCGAGCCCTGCCTGCCATCCGGCGCGATGGCGCCGACCTGGATGCGCGCGCCGATGCCCTCTATGGCGCCTGGCTGTGTGGCACCGTGCTGGGCCATGTCGGCATGGCGCTGCACCACAAGCTGTGCCACACCCTGGGCGGCACCTTCAACCTGCCGCATGCCGAGACCCACACCATCGTGCTGCCCCACGCCCTGGCCTACAACGCCACCCACGCGCCCGAGGCTATGGCACGCATCACCCGTGCCTTGAATGGCGCCAGCGCGGCCCAGGCGGTGTTTGACCTGGCGCGTGACAACGGTGCGCCCGTGGCGCTCAAGTCACTGGGTCTGCAGGCCTCCGATCTTGACAAGGCCTGTGAGCTGGCCTTGCAGAACCAGTACCCCAACCCCCGGCCGCTGGAGCGAGAAGCGATTCGTCAACTGTTGCAAAACGCGTTCGAAGGCACCCGGCCCTGAACAAGCCCAAACAACCAACCCACGAGGAGAACGTGATGAGCGAAACAAACCCTGTCCTGCATTCAGCCTGTGATTGCGCCACCCCGCGCCGCGGCTTCCTCACCGGCTTGCTGGCCGCGGGCGCGGCCAGCGTGCTGCCGGGTTGTGCCGGGCCCAACCAGAGCCTGACCGGCTTGCGCAACCGCATCGACACCCACCACCATATGTTCTCGCCGGCCTATGTGGCCGAACTGACCAAGGCCAAACTGGCCGCGCCGATCGTGCAGAAATGGTCGGTGGCCAAGACCCTGGACGACATGGACAAGGCCGGCGTGGCCACCTCCATCCTGTCGGCCACCACACCGCAGGTCAGCTTCACCGATGCGGCCAGTGCGCGACGCATCGCGCGTGAGAGCAATGAGTGGGTGGCCAAGCTGTCCAAAGATCACCCGGGCCGCTTCGGCTCCTTTGCCATGATTCCGATGCAGGACACCGACAGCGCCTTGAACGAGTTGAGCTACGCACTCGATGTGCTCAAGGCCGACGGCATCGGCCTGCTCACCAGCTATGGTGACAAGTGGCTGGGCCATCCCTCGTTCGCGCCCATCATGGACGAGCTCAACCGGCGCAAGGCGGTGCTCTACACCCACCCCACGGCCGCCAATTGCTGCCGCAATATCCTGACACCCCAAATTCCGCCCACTGTGGTCGAGTTCGGCACTGACACCACCCGCACCATCGTGGACATCGTGTTCTCCGGCACCGCAGCGCGCTGCCCTGATCTGCAGTTCATCTTCTCGCACGCCGGGGGCACCCTGCCCTTCCTCACCGAGCGCCTGGTGCGCGCTCCGATCATCGATCCCAAACTGGCACCCCGGGTGCCGCGCGGTGTGCTGTACGAGCTCAAGCGCTTCTACTACGACACCGCCTGGGCCATGCACCCGATGGCGCTGGCCTCGCTCACTCGCCTGGTCGATGTCAACAAGATCCTGTTCGGTTCGGACTATCCCTACCGCACCGGCGAAGACACCATCAAGGGCCTGATCGATTACGGTTTCTCCGACGCCGACCTCAAAGCCATTGGCCGCGACAACGCGGTGCGCCTGCTGCCCAGGTATGCCAGTTAAGGTTTGCAGCGCTGAACTGCAGCGGTGATTCGCTGCATCAACGCTATTTTTTCTTAACTGGCAACGAAGAAAAAATTGCCGGGAATCTCTCCTTTAGGGGGGGTGGCAGAGCGTCTGCCTGCGTGAATTTCGACCGTCGCTATTGGTGACTCTGCAGCGCCTGATCCCAACAGCCCGGCAAGTCATGACGATTGACTTAGAATTACCCCCGTGGGTTTAGCCGCTGTCGCCGGCGGTTAAATCTCCCTATGTTCTTTGCTTTGACAGCGACCCACTGACCCCTAGATATGCTGGCAACCTTACGCAATGTGATGATCAAGCTTTGGTTTTTTGATACCAAGAGCACACCGTTGTTCATCAACGACGTTGCGGTGCGCATTCGTGCCGGGCTCTTGCTGGCGATCCCGATCTACATGGCCTTTACCCTGTTTGATGCGATTTACGGTTCCAGATGGGAGATCACCGGCAATGTGATCCGCGACACCTTTGACACCGATTTTGATGGCCGCATCCTCTACATGGTGGAAGCAGTGCGCCGCACCCGCGACTACACCTGGCAGACCTATGTGTTGTGGTTCGGGCTTTATGAAATGCTTTGCGGCATGTTTGTCTGGAGCGCGCGCCTGTCGCCCACGGTCTGGTTGGCCAGCCTGCTGGCCAGCGCCCATGAACCTGTCTGGAAACCCCTGCAACCCAAGCGCATGGCCTGGAGCATAGGCGCCACCTTCATCAGCGTGTGCCTGATTTTCTTCAACCCCGAGGTGTTCGCGGGTTGGGTCAATTGGGCGCTGCGCAGCGAGGTCCTGCCCACCACCCAAAACTACCTGCCCTACTGGATTCCCCTGGTCGGGGTTGCCACCTGCTTTGGCTTCATGTGGCTGGAGACAGTGATGGGCCTGTGCGTGGGCTGCAAGCTGCACGCCCTGCTGGTGCGCATGGGCTTGCTCACCGATGAGTGCGAGGCCTGCAACAACCTGAGCTTTCCTGGCGCAAACCAGATGTCGCAGGTGGCACAAGTCCAGCAGACTCAGCGGTAATACACCTCAACCTGCCCCTTGAGCTTGATTAGCAGGGGGTTGCCCCGACGGTCCAGCGTCTTGCCCGCCGGCACCTTGATCCAGCCTTCGCTGATGCAGTACTCCTCGACGTCGGCGCGTTCCTTGCCATTGAAGCGAATGCCCACCGCATGCTCGAACACCGCCTCAACATAGTGCGGGCTGCGTGGGTCGATCGACAGATGGTCGGGCAGGTCGGGGCGGGTAGGGGAGTCGTTCATGGTCGGGCACAGCGTTGAGGGTTGTGTAAGTGAGGTTGCCAGCTCAGCAACCTATGAAGTGTAGTAGCCCGGGCACGCGTGAAGACAATCCGTTCGCTCAGGCTTGCACTTCAAACATTGTGCCCAGCCCACCAGCATGGTGCTCCAGCACATGGCAGTGAATCAGCCAGCGCCCCGGGTTGTCAGCCACAAACGCAATCTCAACCGTGTCGTTGGGCGTGAGCAGCACCGTGTCGCGCCAGGGACGCTCGCCCAGCAATTGGCCGTTGCGCGACAGCACCTGGAAATGGTGGCCATGCAAATGCATCGGGTGCCACCAGTTGGTTCGGTTCTCCAGCGTCAGATGCAGGCTTTGTCCGCGACTCACACTAAATTCTGGGTGGTGTGAGGCCGTGTGCGACATATGGGCATGCCCATTGAGGGTCCAGACCGGATCGGCCAGCCGCTCGCCGGCCTGACGGCGTGTGCGCCGCGCCTCGCGCTCGCTGGCAAATTCGGCGGGCCAGCCAAAGCGGTTCATCATGCCGCCACCCAGCACCAACCGGTGCCGCTGGGCGTTGGCCAGATCGGGGCTGGGCACCGGGTTGGGTGGCAGTGCTGACGGTGCGGGTCGCACAGCGCTCTGGCTGGCGCCACGGATGTGCAACTGAGCCAGGGTATGGGTAATGCGACCGAAGCGGTCCACCAGTACAAAGTCCCCAGCCTGTTGGGCATCCACCATCACGTCAGCGCGCATGCCTGGACCCAGCAGCAACACATCGTCCCAGGCCTGCACCGTATGCGTGGGCATGCCATCGCGCGCAATCAGCCAGGCACTTAGGCCCGGCAGTGCCAGCGCAAAAATTCGGGCGTTGGCAGCATTGATCAGGCGCAGCCGAAGTCGCTGGCCGGTTTGCAGATTAATCTTCGTGCCCAACTGACCGTTGACGGTGAGCTGTTGACCCAGACGGCCGGCGTGCGATACATCGTGAAAGTTCAGAAAGTCCTCGGCTATGCGCCCATTGGGGTCCAGCCGCCAGTCATCCAGTAACCAGATCGCCTCCGCATCGGTCTGCGGGGGCTGCGTCTCCTCTACGATCAGCACGCCAGCCAGCCCCCGCTCGAGCTGCTCCGGGGCCGACAGGTGTGGGTGGTACCAGAAAGTGCCGGCATCGGGCAGGCTGAAGCGGTAGCCAAAACGTTCGCCAGGAGCCACAGGCGCCTGAGTCAGCCCCGGTACGCCATCCATGGCATTGGGCAGTCGCAGTCCATGCCAGTGAATGGTGGTGGCATCTGGCAGTTGGTTAAGTAGTTCCAGGTCCAACAGAGTGCCTTGGCGTTGGCGCAACACAGGTCCCGGAACCTGGCCCCCGTAGGCCCATACCGCCAAGCGCTCCTGACCGGCCACCGGCAGTACGGCTGGTGCCGCCTGCAAGGTGCGACTGGCCGCCTTGGTACTACCTACGGGTAGGGCCACCGCCAGGCTGGCCAGCAGTTCACGCCGGTTCATACCGAGTTTTCCTTGGCTTGCAGCCCACCACTGGCCTGGGCCAGCACGGCCAGCGCCTGCTGGTCGTTCGTGCCGCGCCAGGCGACGATCTGGTCGGGGCGGATCAGCGCCAGCGGCGCTTCATAGAGGGCTGCCAATGCCGGGTCGCTGTGATGAACCACTTGCAAATCAAGCCGCAGCGACTGTGCGGCCGCCACAAAGGCGCTGGTCTGCGGCGGTTCGGGGCCCAGCGCCAGCAGCGTCCACTCGCTGTGAAAACTGTCAAACAGCGAGCGGCCATCGTCCAGCCAGGCGTGCGGCGGGCGCCCCCCCGGGCAGGCGCTGGGCTGGTAGCTGTTGGCGGCATCGGGCGGCGGTGTGCAACCATCGGCCACGATCAGGGGCGAGCCATCGTAGCGCCCGCCAAAGGTGACCCCGGGGATGTTGAACTCGCGCCGCACATGGCCGTTAAGGTAGTCCGAGGCCAGCACCCGCGCGGCCGCACCGGCTGGGCTGTCCTGCTCGAGTTCGGGCACCGCCTCGAACAACCCGATCGAATCGGCAAACTGGCGCGCGTAGCCGGTGTTGCGCTGCGCCAGCGGCTTGCGCTCCAGTTCGTAGCTGTCCAGCAGCGTGGCCGGGGCCTGACCGCGCAGCACATGCGCCAGCTTCCAGCCCAGGTTGACCGCATCTTCCACCGCAGTGTTGTAGCCCAGGCCGCCGGTGGGGGTGAACAGGTGCACCGCATCGCCGCCCAGAAAAACCCGGCCACGCTGAAATGTTTCGGCCACCAGCGCGTGGCCCGCCAGCCAGGTCGCCATGGAGAGGATCTCGATCTCCATGGGCTGGCCAAAGGCCTGGCTGAACAGGCGGCGCGCATCCGCCTCGCTCAGCGCCTCGGTGGCAGCGTCGTCGGCCATCTGCACATGAAAGGCAAACTCATCGACCCCGTTGACCGACATGATGAACGCGCGCAACTGCGGGTTGACCACCACATACATCCAGGCCCGGTCATTCGGGTTGTGGTCGTAGAAGCCGGGCGCCTTCAGATACACCGCCAGCATCTTGCCGCCCATGAAGTGGCGCTTGATACCGGTATCACCCTGCCAGTCAATGTCAAGCGAATTGCGCACAAAGCTGCGGGCGCCATCGGCACCCACCAGGTAGGCGGCCTGCACCTGCAGGGGCGCGCCGCCTTCCACCGGGGCCACCACCGCCTCGATCTGCTGGCCCTGGTCCTCAAAGCCTTGCAGCCGCCAGCCGAAGCGGATATCGGCGCTGGCCTGTGCCTGCGCCTGTTCACGCAGCACCAGCTCGACAAACTTTTGCGACACCCGGTGCGGCAGTTCGGCCGCACTCCAGGAGCCCGACAGGTTCTTGATCACGGCCGGTGCCTGGGCGGCAGTGGGCAGACGCAGACGCGCCAGCTCGATGCCGGCAAAGCGGGTCAGGTAGGCGATATCGGTCGGGTGTTCGGGCGGTAGCCCCTGGGCGCGCACCGCATGGGCAAACCCCAGGCGGCGAAAGTGCTCCATGGTGCGCGCCTGGGTGGCATTGGCCTGCGGGTTGAAGGCGGTGCCCGGCTTCTGGTCCACCAGCAGGCAGCCAATGCCCCGGCGGCCCAGCTCGATGGCCAGCATCAGGCCACAGGGCCCGCCCCCGGCAATCAGCACCTCGGTCTGCAGCTGCGTCGGCTTGGCCATCTCAGCGCGCGCCAAAGCGGCCGGTCCATTTCTGTTCATAGTTCATGCGTTCAAAGTAACCTGCCATGAAGTCGATGAAGGTGCGCACCTTGGCCGACAGATGCTTGCGGCTGGGGTAGGCCAGATTGATCGTCAGGCGCGGCAGGTCCCACTCGTCCAGCACCGGCACCAGCCGACCGGCCACCATGTCCTCGTACAGGATGTAGGTGGGCTGCACCAGAATGCCCATGCCATCGAGCGCCGCAGCGCGCAGGATCTGCCCGTCGTTGGACTCCAGCAGGCCGCTGACCTGCAGCGTGGTGGTCTGGCCGTCGCGGCTAAAGCGCAACTCATTGGGGTGATTGGCGTGGGTGTAGAGCAGCAGCTTGTGGCTCGCCAGATCCTCCAGCGCGCTGGGCCGCCCGTGCTGCGCCAGATAGCGGGGGGAGGCCGCCAAAATGCGCCGAGTGCTGGCCAGGCGGCGCACCGTGATGTTCGAATCGGGTTCGACCTCGCGGGTGCGGATCGCCAGATCGATATTGCTGTCAATGATGTCAAAGTAGCGGTTGGACGATTCCAGATGCACGCTCACCTGCGGATAGCGCTGGGTGTACTCGCGCAGCAGGGGGGCCACATGCTGCATGGCAAAAGACAGCGAGGCCGAGATGCGCAGCACCCCGCTGGGCTTGAGCGTGCTGGCATTGACCGCTTCCTCGGCATCCTTGAGCTCGGCCAGCACCGCCTTGGCGCGGCTGACAAATTCCTGGCCGGTGTCAGTCAGGTAGAGGCGTCGGGTGTTGCGCTCCACCAGCCTGGCGCCCAGCCGGTTCTCCAGCGCCTGCAGGTGTCGGCTGGCCGCGGCGTTGGACACATTCAGTGCCTCGGCCGCGCGGCTCAGGCTGCCCGACTCGGCAACCTGCACCAACAACTCCAGTTCACTCCAGCGGTCCAATCGTGTCTCCTGCCCGAAGCGGGGATCATACCCAGCCATTGACGGCAGGCGCCAGGAAGCAAGCGATTGGGTCGTATGGCGCCCTGTTGCAGTCAGTGAAAAACATTTTTACGGCGCCTTTGCTTCAAAGCCGGGCCAGCCTTGTGTAAAGTCATGACTCAACCGCAACCTGAACCCCGGAGACCGGCACCATGCGCAACCTCAATGAAGACACCATCACACAGGCCGTCATCGAGCGTTTTTCCAAGACGCCCGATCCACGCCTCAAGGAAATCATCACCAGCTTGGTCCAGCACCTGCACGCCTTTGCCCGCGAGGTGCGCCTGACCGAGGAAGAGTGGTTGAAGGGCATCAACTTTCTCACCGACACCGGCCACATGTGCAGCGACAAGCGCCAGGAATTCATCCTGCTGAGCGACACCCTGGGCCTGTCCATGCTGACCGTGGCCATGAACAACGACAAGCCCGCGGGCTGCACCGAGCCCACCGTCTTTGGCCCCTTCTTCCTGGAAAACGCCCCAGAGTACCCGCTGGGGGCCGATGTCTCCAACGGCGCCAAGGGCGAGCCCTGCCAAGTCAGCGGCATCGTGCGCAGCCTCAGCGGCGAGCCCATCCCCAACGCCCTGATCAATGTCTGGCAGGCCGACGCCGACGGCAACTACGACGTGCAGTACGAGCACCTGGCTCATCCGCAGGCGCGCGGCATCCTGCACGCCGACGGGCAGGGGCGCTTTCACTTCAAGACCATCCTGGCCGAGGCCTACCCCATCCCCTCCGATGGCCCGGTGGGCACCATGCTGCGCGCCACCAACAACCACCCCTGGCGGCCGGCCCACCTGCACTTCATGATCGAGGCGCCGGGCTACGAGCGCCTGATCACCCACGTCTTTCGCGACCACGACCAGTACCTCGACTCCGACGTGGTGTTCGGCGTGCGCTCCACCCTGATTGCCGACTGGAACCAGGAGCCCGATGGCAGCTACAGCCTGAAGTACGACTTTGTGCTCAACCCCAAGGCCTGAGCGGGCCAGCTCGCCTTACCCGCCTCTGCAGCAACCTCGCACCACCTGCGCAATCCCTTCGTACTACCTTCACGCAACCCCTTAACCCAACCTTAGCCGGAGACTGACATGCTGTTTGCCTTCATCCTGATTGACAAGCCCGACCACCAGGCGCTGCGCCAGCGGGTGCGCCCTGAACACAAGGCCTACCTGGGCGCCGTGGCCGAGCAGATGGCCTTTGCCGGGCCTTTCACCCATGACGATGGCCAGGCCATGTTGGGCAGCCTGCTGGTGATCGACTTTCCCAGCCGCGATGCCGCCCATGCCTGGCTGGCCGAGGAGCCCTTCACCAAGGCCGGCCTCTACGCCAGCACCACCATCCACGCCTTCACCAACCTGTGGCCGCAAAAGGCGGGCTTCCCACCAGCCGCCTGAGCGGCCATCGACGGCGCCATGGCGGGCACCCAGTGCTGCCAGCGCCATGCCCCTGTGACCCAACCCGTCCTGTCTGAACCATGATCAAGCACATCGTGATGTGGAACGTGCGGGGGGATACCCCCGAGCAAAAGGCGCTCAACCTGGCCACCCTGCAGCGCAGCTTTGAGAGCCTGCGCGGACGCATACCCGGCCTGCTGCGGCTGGAGATCGGTGTTGACCAAAGCCGCATCGATTACGCCTGTGACGTGGTGCTCTACTCGGAGTTCGAGAGCCAGGCCGCGCTGGAGAGCTACGCCAGTCATCCCGAGCATCTGCGCGTCAAGCGCGAAGTGGGCGACCTGCGCACTGCACGCTTCCAGGTTGACTACAGCGCCCCCTGAAATAATTGCCACCTTGAGGAGACCCATCTATGGATGAAGCCATGATCAATGAACTGCAGATTCGTCAGCTGGTTGAGCGCTGGGCCGTCTGGCGCGATGCCGGCGACTGGGAACGTTTTGCCACCGTCTGGCACCCTGAGGGCGTGATGATGGCGACCTGGTTTCAGGGCCCGTTTGCCGAATTCATCCGCGTCACCCAGGAGGGCTGGGCCAAGGGCGTGAGCATCCTGCATTTCCTGGGCGGCTCGGCCGTCGAGGTGGCCGGTGACCGGGCCATCGCCCAGACCAAGATGACCATCTCCCAGCGCGGCATGGTTGAGGGCGAGGGCGGGCCGGTGTTGTGCGATGTGGTGTGCACTGGCCGCTTCTACGACTTCATCACCCGCCATCAGGGTCAGTGGAAGCTGCTGCATCGCCAGCCGATTTATGAAAAAGACCGGATCGACCCGGTCGATCCCAGCGCCGTGCTGCGGCTGGACCAGCAGGCGTTGGCCGGATTTCCCGAGGGCTACCGCCACCTGGCGTATATCCAGACGCGCATCGGCTACCAGGTCAAGATGGACATGCCCATGCTCAAGGGCGAGGTTGTCCAGGGGCTCTACCAGCGGGGCGCACGCTGGTTGGCCGGAGGTCCGCTGGAGCGCTGATTCAATCATTATTTCAACGAGGAGACTGACATGACCAGATCGCATCTTTCCCGACGCAACCTGCTGCAGGTTGCTTCTGCCCTGACCTGGGCCGGCCTGGCGCCAGCCGCGCTGGCCCAGAGCAACTGGCCCAATCGCCCCCTGAAGGTGATCGTGCCCCAGCCGCCTGGTGGTGGCTTTGATTTTGTAGCGCGCGCCCTGGCCGATCGGCTGAGCAAACAGATCGGCCAGCCCGTGGTGGTGGAAAACCGCCCCGGCTCGGGCACCCTGGTGGGCACTGACTTGGCGGCCAAGGCTGCCGCAGATGGCTACACCCTGCTGATGGGCTCGGTCTCCAACATCGCCCTCAACATGGGCCTGTACGACAAGCTGTCCTACGACAGCCTGCGTGACTTCGAGCCAGTGGGTCTGGCGGTGAGCTACAGCTACACCCTGATGGCGCGCAAGGACCTGCCGCTCAACACCCTGCAGGACGTGGTCGCCTATGCGCGCGCCAACCCCGGCAAGCTCAGTTACGCCTCGGCCGGCAACGGCTCGGGCCAGCATGTGCTGGCCGCTGCGCTGTGGCATACCGCGGGCGTCCAGCTGGTGCATGTGCCCTACCGGGGCGCCCAGGCTGCCTACCAGGATCTGCTGGGCGGTCGGGTCGATCTGTTCTTTGACCTGTCCTCCACTGCACGTGTGCAGGTCCTGGCGGGCACCGTCAAGGCGCTGGCCGTCTCGGGTGCCGAGCGCAACCCGATGCACCCGCAGGTTCCCACCATCATCGAAAGTGGTGCGGCCCAGCTCGACCTGGAATCCTGGTTTGGCTATTTTCTGCCGAGCAAGACCCCCACTGATGTGCAGCAGCGCCTGCAGGCTGAGTTGGCCAAAGTCATTGCCCAGCCCGAGCTGCAGGAGGTGTTTCGCAAGGCCGGCGGCAAGCCGCTGGCGCTCAATCAGGAGCAGACCCGGGCACGGGTGCGCGGCGACGTCGAGCGCTGGAGCCGCCTGGTGCGTGAGATCGGCATCAAGGTGGAGTAAGCCGCACACCCGGCCGCACACCCGGCCGCACATCCATCCACCCCCGGCTCTTTGGCCTGCAGGTCAGGGGGCCTTGCGATCTGGCTCAGGCGATAATCGCCCGTTGTAATTTTTTCCAGCCCAACCCAAACCATGAAGATTGATAAAAACGCCCTTGACCAGTTGTTCCACGAAGCCCGCACCGCCAACGGCTTTCTTGACCAACCCGTGCCCGAATCCCTGCTGCGCGAGGCCTATGCCCTGGCCTGTCTGGCCCCTACCTCCATGAACACCCAGCCCACCCGCTATGTGTTCCTGACCACGCCCCAGGCCAAGGAGCGCCTCAAGCCAGCGCTCAGCCCGGGCAACCTGGACAAGACCATGGCCGCGCCGGTCACCGTGATCGTGGCCACCGACACCCGCTTCTACGAGCACATGCCGCAGGTCTGGCATGGCGCTGGCGCCAAGGAAAACTTCGAAAACAACCCCACCCTGGCCACCAACACCGCCAACCGCAACGGCACCCTGGGCGGCGCCTACTTCATCCTGGCCGCACGCGCTGTGGGGCTGGACGTCGGTCCGATGAGCGGCTTTGACATTGCCAAGGTCAATGCCGAGTTCTTCCCCGATGGGCGCTACGCCACCAACTTCCTGATCAACCTGGGTTTTGCCGACACCAGCAAGGAATTTGCGCGCAACCCGCGCCTGGCCTTTGAGCAGGCCTGTACCGTGCTGTGAGTCTGCGCTAGCGCCCCTATGGGCCGCGCCAGGGTTAACCCAGCAAACCTGGGTTGGCCCGCCAGATGGCCCAGGTCAGCACGCTGGCAAAGCCTACCCAGCCCAGGTAGGGCAACATCAGCCAGGCCGCCAGTGGCCGGATCCGGCCAAACTGCCAGCAGGTGCCCAGAATCAGGGCCCACAGCAAGAGCACATCGGCCATCGCCAGCGCCCCCAGGTGCCAGTAAAAAAACAGCCAGCTCCACAGCGCGTTGGCCAGCAACTGCACCCCATACCAGACCAGCGCGCGTTGGCTGCCCGGCCCCGGGTCCTGGCGCCAGACCAGCCAGGCCGAGACCGCCATCAGGGTATAGAGGGCTGACCACACCGGGCCGAACAGCCATCCCGGTGGCGCCCAGGCCGGGCGGATCAGCTCGGCATAAAACGAGGCCGCCTGCACCGAAGCCAGGCCCCCGACAGCGGCCGCGCTGAAGGTGACAAAGATGCTCAGCAACAGGCCCAGTGCCGGTGCAACGCGGCTGACTTGCTCAGGCATCATGGCTGCGACTGCGACGGTGACTTCATCAGCAAGGCCTGGTGAATCTGGGCTACCAGTTCCTGGTTTTGCAATTGACTTACCCTCAATTGGGCGGTGGCGGTGGTGCGTAGCCAGCTGGTGGCGGCGGGGGATAGCCGGCTGGCGGTGGGGTGTAGGCTGGCGGGGCGTAGCTTGGGGCGGCTGGATAGACGCGGCGTGCGCGCGGCGCTGTCTGGTAACCGGCGGCCGATGGCAGCTGGTTGCCCTTGGCATACATGCACTGCTGGTAGGCAATGTCATAGCGGCGCTGCAAATCCTGGCTGGCCGTAGCGCCTGCACCGGCGCCCACGGCGGTGCCCACAATCAGGCCCATGCCCGCGCCCTCATTGGTGCCGTTGCGCCGGCTGCCCAGTGCGCTGCCGGCAGCCGCTCCAATCACCGTGCCCAGCGCCGCCGAGCCAACAGCCCGCTCATTGCCCTGAGCGGCGGCATCGGGCCCGCCGATGGATTGCTGGGCGTACTGACGGCATTGCTGGTCTTCCGCGGCAAACTGCTCAAACGGCTTGCCCGGCGCCGGCATCACCGTCACATGCGGGCCGCTGGGGTTGACTGCGCAACCGCTCAAGACCAGCAGGGCCAGCAAGCTCGCGCTAATGACGGGCGCATTTTTCAGTGCTGGGATGTTATGTATAGAACGCTTCACTGCTTCACTCCCGTCGGTGGGGTTGCGGGTACCGCGCGCCAGCCGGCGTCACAAGTGGCCACATAGGGGTAATAGGTTTTGGACGCATCGCAGTAGTACCAGTACTGCGGGTCGGCTGGGGCGGCCGATATTGTCGGCGCGACCGCTTCGGGCGGTGCAACAGGCGCAGCCTGAGGTGCGCTGTAAACCTGCGGTGCCACCACTACAGGCTGCGGCGCCACCACCACAGAAGGCACATAGGGATTAGGGTAGGGGTAGATCGGTTGCGGGTAGAAGTACCAGGCCCCGCCCACCACCCACCACCAGCCCAGGCGGCCGTTGTGGTGGCCGTGCTTCCAGGCGCCGCCGCGCCAGTGACCCATGTCGTGGCGCTCAAAGCGTTTGATTTCGCCATGCCAGCGGGGGTTGGCCTGGGCCCCCAGGGGCGCCAGCGTCAGCAGGCAGCTCAGGCCAGCGATCAGAACCAGAGAGGGTCGAAGAATTTTCATGACGGGTTTAACGGTCTGCCAGCACTTTAGGTTTACACCCTGCCTGCATCATAGGTGAGGGCAGTGCCTTCAAGAGGCGCCAGCACCCATGCCCGAACCCATGTCAGTACCCATGCCAGAACCCAGGGCTTGAGAGCTGTTGTAGGCGCAGCTGGCAAAACAATCTATCCTGCAGCCAGGGTAGCGGCCTGGCCGACCTGTCTCATGACGCTTGCGCCCCCTGCCTTGATCGCGCGCCCCCCAATGACCTTGACCCAAGCCAAAACTGTTCAGCCGCCCGTTAAGATTCTCATCGTCTCGCAACAGGCAGACCAGCAGGAAGCCTTGCAGGAGGTGCTGCGCGCTGACCACTACGCCCTGCAGTTCGCCGACAGTTGCGAGCAGGCGCTGCGGCTGGCACTGACCCGGCAGTTTGCGCTGATCATGCTGGACCACAACACCACGGGTCTGGATGTCTTGGTCTGCGCGCGTGAGTTGCGGCAACTGGAGCGTTGCCAGGCCACCCCCATGCTCCTGCTGATCTACTCGCGGCACATCGATGAAATGGTGGCCCAGATGGGCGGGCTGGGCCTGATCGATTACCTTTTCAAGCCGGTTGAGATGCTGCTGCTGCGCAGCAAGATGGCTATGTTTGCCCAGTTGCAGCTGACCATATCGTCCCTGCATCAGCGCACCAGCGAACTGGAACTCATGACCCGGGCCCTGCAGCGCAGTCGGGAAGATCTGCAGCAATTTGTATCCGTCGCCTCGCATGACCTGCAGGAGCCGCTCACGGCGGTGACCGGTTGTGTTCAGCTCCTGCAGGCCCGCAGCGCAAACCTGTGGGATGCGCGCAGTCAGGAGCTGGCCCATCATGCGGTGGAAGGCGCAGAGCGAATGCGTGAGCTGCTCAAGCAACTGCAGAATCTTTCCCGTCTGGGCAGCCGCAGCCTGAACCTCGTCGCGGTTGACTGCGACAAGGTGCTGGATTCGACGCTCACCCGCCTGGCCCAAGCCATCAGAGACAGCCAGGCCAGCATCACCCGCGAACACCTGCCCACCCTGATGGCTGGGAATTCACCTTCAAGGACAACGGCATCGGGATTGAGCAGGGGTTTTTCAACCGGATTTTCGAGGCCTTTCAACGCCTGCATACCCGTGATGCGTACCCCGGCACCGGCATTGGCCTGGCCATCTGCAAAAGGATCGTCCAGTCCCATGGCGGCCAGATCTGGCTCGAATCCACCCCCGGCGTCGGGTCAACCTTTCATTTTGTGATTGCCGATGCGGCAGCTATTGAGCAGTAATTTACATATCTGTAACAGTATTTTGCAATTTTCTGTCATTGTTATACCTGTAACAGCCTTTAATCCGGATGCGTTCTGAAGTTCTGTTGTCTGCTGTCCTGTGAAGTCGCATAAACGCGCCAAACAGCCATGCTCATTCCAATCCAACACGACAACCTGAGTTTGATCTTTTTTCTGGCCCCACTGACCGCATTGCCGCAAGCCGAGGCGCCCCGCTGACCAGCTTATGCCGCCGCACAATGACAAACTAGTCATCTTATTGGTCGAAGACAGCCCAAGCGACGCCCTGCTGATGCAGGAGGCGCTGGCTCAGGTGCGCAACCGTAGCTTTGAGATCAAGGTGACCAACCATCTGGAGCGGGCCCTCAAGCATCTCGCCAGTGAAACCTATGACGCCGTATTGCTTGACCTGAGCCTGCCTGACTCCACCGGCCTTGAAACCCTCAGCCGGGTGCTAGATCTGGCACCCGACCTGCCAGTGTTGGTGATCACTGCCCTGGATGATGAAGAAACCGGCGTGCAGGCAGTTCAGTTGGGCGCGCAGGATTACCTGGTCAAGAACCAGTTGCAGCCCAATATTCTGGGCCGTGCCATCTCCTATGCGGTTGAGCGCCAGCACCTCAAAAAGCTGCTTGCTCAGGAGACCCAGCACCGAATTCATGACCAGGAGCGTGAGCTCCAGTCGATTGATCGCCTCTCGATCGGCGATACCTCGGCTATTACTGCACGGGTCTATGACGCAGGCACCTTGCGCGAGGTTCAGCCCCAAATTTATCAGGACTTTGTCGGCCGTTACCAGAAGCTGCTCTCCAACGTCATCGAGGAGAGCCAGTTTGTGCGTGAAAAGGACCACCGGCCCGCTTCCTCAGACCTCCGGGGCCTAGCGTGCGAGCTCGGGCCGCGCGATGTGGTTGAATTCCACACCGAGGCCCTCAGAAATGAACTCAAACATCTCAATTCCACCCAGTCCAAGGCCTTCATGGAGGAGGGACGCTTGGTATCGCTTCAGCTCATGGGTTTTCTGGTCGATCACTACCGGCACTTTTGTGCCCCTTACCCCGGCAACAGGCCAGCTCCCAAATAACCCTGCCCTATTTTCACGAAAGTAACCACCATGGCCCCTCAAAAGCTATACGTACTCAGGCTCTATATCACTGGCAGAACCCCCAGTTCTGAGCGCGCCATTAGCAATCTGCGCCGTCTGTGCGAGGAAGAGTTCGAGGGCGAATACATGATGGAGGTGGTGGATGTGCTGGACCAGCCCCAACTGGCCGAGGACGAGAAGATCCTGGCCACCCCCACCCTGGTCAAACTCCTGCCCCCGCCCATGCGGCGTATCACTGGTGATTTGTCAGAGTTAGACAAGGTCCTGCTCGGCCTCGATATCCACGCCTCGCGCTGATCGGCTGTAAGAAGAAACGGTTGAAACTGATTGTTAAATTTATCGAGTAGTTGACCATCATGAAAAAAGAGACACCCTCAGCCAAACTCATCCCGATAGAAAAACTGCCTACCGGCATTCCCGGACTTGATGCCATCACCGAGGGGGGCATCCCTAAGGGCCGCACCACGCTGGTGGCCGGTACGGCCGGCAGTGCCAAAACCATTGTGGCGGCGCAATTCCTGGCCGCGGGCATCGAAGCGGGCCACAACGGGGTGTTCGTCACCTTCGAAGAGTCGCCGCAGGACATCCGTGCCAACATGAACGGGATGGGCTGGCCTATCTTCCAATGGGAAAAAGAAGGCAAGTGGGCCTTCGTCGATGCTTCTCCCCAGCCTGAAGAGTCTGTGGTCACTGGCCCCTTCGATCTGGGCGCGTTGCTCGCGCGCATTGAAGGTGCGATCAAGAAAGTCCACGCCGAGCGCGTGTCACTGGATTCGCTGGGCTCTATCTTCACCCGTTTCTCCGAGGCCGCGCTGGTGCGGCGCGAACTGTTCCGTCTGGCCTACGCGCTCAAGCACATGAACATCACCTGCATGATGACGGCCGAGCGCACCCATGACTACGGTGAGATCAGCCGCTTCGGGGTGGAAGAGATTGTGGGCGACAACGTGCTCATTCTGCGCAATGCCCTGGATGGTGAAAAACGGCGCCGTACCATTGAGGCGCTCAAGTTCCGAGGTGCGTCGCACCACAAGGGCGAGTACCCCTTCAACGTGGTCCCGGGCAGAGGTGTGGTGGCTGTGCCGCTGTCGGCCATCGAGCTCAAGCAACGCTCCTCCAATGTGCGCATCACCTCGGGCAATCCCGAGCTCGACCTCATGTGCGGCGGCGGCTTCTTCTGCGACGCCATCATCCTGGTCACCGGCGCCACCGGCTGCGGCAAGACCCTGATCACCACCGAGTTCATCGCGGGCGGTGCCAAGCAGGGCGAGCGCTGCCTGTTGCTGGCCTTTGAGGAAAGCCGCGACCAGTTGTTCCGCAACGCCACCAGCTGGGGCATGGATTTCGAGCAGCTGGAAAACGAAGGACTGGTCCGGGTGGTCTGTGCCTACCCCGAGTCGATGGGACTGGAAGACCATCTGGTGCACATCCGCTCGGTGATCGAGGAATTCAGGCCCAACCGGGTGGCGGTTGACAGCTTGTCCGCGCTGGAGCGGGTCTCCACCCTTAAAAGCTACCGTGAGTTTGTCATCGGCCTGACCTCCTTCCTCAAGCAGCGAGAGATCGGCGGCCTTTTCACCGCCACCACCCCCACCCTGATGGGCGGCACCTCGGTGACCGAAGCTCATATCTCCACCATTACCGACACCATCATAATGTTGCGCTATGTCGAGATGAGTGGCGAGATGCGCCGCGGCATCACCGTGCTGAAAATGCGCGGCTCTCCGCACGAGAAGCAGATCCGCGAATTCTCGATTGGAGGCGTGGGCATGCACATTGGCCGCGCCTTCCGCAACGTCACCGGCATCTTGTCGGGTTACCCGCAGCATGTGCCGGCGGAAGAGATCACGCGCCTCAACAGCCTGTTTGACCCGGACAAACCGGAAGCTTTGCCTTAAGCAGATTCCAAGCCAAAGACATCATCATGAATCCCAGTGCGCCTGAGGCAGACCTTTCTGCCTTGGCGCTGCAAAAAATACTACTGGTTGCAGACAGCGCCCCCGGTGCCTGGAGGCTCGGGCAGTGGCTTGAACTGTCCGTGTAGCGTGCGTTTGAAGTCAGCACCACCGTGGCCGCGCCTGTCCGAGTCGCTGGCCATGAGCAGCCTGCCGGGCCAGGGCACGCGCAGGATGCAGTGGCTGCCCCAGGCCTAGGCAGTTGCACCAACCCCCAACCCTTGGTCGGCCTGCCAAGCTGTCAGCCGGTGAACCCGGTGACCCAGCTGCGCAGGGCCCAGAGCAGCCGGCATTCAAAAGTTCACAACCTCGCAACACTTTATTTCAGGCTATGGTTTCTAATGGCGTTCAGAAAACCGTGCTGACTGTCGTAAAGGGTACAGCGGTACAACGGTACACATCTGTGCAAAGACTGGAAGGTTTGACGACACATTGGCATAAAAGCCCAAAGCACTACAGCCTAGAGCACGCCCAGACGGGCTGAGGCGGGCTTACTTTTTGACGATGCCACTTTTTTAAGCGGGTTTACATGAGCAAGATCCTAGTGGTTGATGACGAGCCGAGTAACAGCAAGCTGCTCGCCACCATGCTTTCATATGCAGGCTACAAGGTGATGCACGCCCAAAATGGGCAGGCGGCGCTGGAGGTGGTGCAACGCGAGCTGCCATATCTGGTGCTGCTGGATGTGCAGATGCCCAGGCTGGACGGCCTGGATGTACTCAAGCGGCTGCGATCTGACCCAGGCACAATGAACCTCAAGATGGTGGCCACCACCGGGCTGGCGATGGAAGGCGAAAAACTAAACCTGCTGCGCTCAGGCTTTGACGCCTACCTGGCCAAGCCCATCCGCTACAAGGAGTTGCTGGCGCTGGTGGCAGAAATGCTGCCAGTCGGTGTTGCCTGAGCACTCGCTTGCCTTGTTGGCATTGACGCTCGGCCCAGTTCTCGCGCCACTTTAAACTCAGCCTTAGCATGCGACCGACCGAACCTTCAGCCACCCCGCCAGCGCCACCGACCCCCACACCTGCGGCGCCTGCGCCCGGCCAGAGCCCGGGCAGCGCGACCATCGGCACCTCCAGCGCCTCCAGCGCCTCCAGCACCTCCAGCACCTCCAGCACCTCCAGCACCTCCAGCACCACAGCTACCCCCCGCCCCGCAAGCTTTATTCGCACCGCCACCGACCAGCTGGCGCAGCACCAGGCCT
>Ga0075471_10000215_pt1 | contig 32305 bp, 49 predicted proteins | sample DEB19_08_DNA_2_FD_74787 | JGI IMG/M metagenome (GOLD analysis project Ga0075471, IMG submission 74787) | Aqueous microbial communities from the Delaware River and Bay under freshwater to marine salinity gradient to study organic matter... | ecosystem: Environmental > Aquatic > Marine > Coastal ...
GAAATTTTCCCAGCCGCCAGTGCCATGCACAAGACCGCGAAGATCAACACCGGTAATTGACCTCGCCATATCAACAGCGCGATCTGTGACGGTTTGTGTGACCTGATACTGGCGCTCAACTGGAAGAGCTGCAAATCTATCGCCAAACTTTTGAGCCCAAGGAGATCCTTCGCCAGGGGCAACCTCCATAGAGATTCTTCGGAAGTTACGCTCCAGCGCGGTAACCGTGTTGTCGGCAGCGTCTGCAGTCAATCTAGTCATGGCCATCCAACCAATAGCCTGAATCTCATAGGGCTTCCAGTCGTTACGGCCTTGCCATCCTATGTCGTTTAACTTCTGGGTCAACATGCGCCCAAAGTCTGCTCGATTTTCGTATTGAGTATCAGTGGGGCCAGCTTGGAAATCGACCTTAACAGCATCTTTGTCTACTTTATAACCAAGTCTCTCAAGGTGATTCAAAAGAATTGGATCAACTAAACCGGTGTCGCGAGCGGTATGAATATCTACAACAAACGGCTGGCCAGCTTGAGAATCATTACCGTAAAAAGACCTTGTCTCTTTGTTTGCTGCGCTATCAACAAAATCTGCAATCTTTGCTCCAACGCCACTTGTAATTGGTTCGTTTTGCAAAGCTCGTCTTGCGGCCTCTGTTGCTGTTGGCAAACCTCCACCTTGCATTTCAGACTCAGGGATGCCGCGTGCAAATTGCTCTGCTTGACGCAAAGCATTTGCCATTGCAGAGTCAACACTTGTATTTTGATTTGCTACTAACCACGCGTTCATGTAGCGATCAGCCTTTTGCTCATCGCCATTTGTGTACTTCATAAACGTATCTTTGATCTCTGAATACCAGCGCGAGTACTCATCAATCTGCTCTGGTGTAAGCAAAGACTCGACGCGATTTTTCCAATCATCGACGGTAATTTTTCCAATAGCAAAATCTGGAAGGTTGCTACCCTCTGGCGCTGGAATTACTACACGATCATTTTTGGGAGATCCGGGTAATGCCTTGCCTTGTTGCATGGCTGCATTTCGCTGCAACTTTAATCTTAGTCTTGTATCAATTTCTGTTTGTGGGAATACAAGCCCGCTTGATATATTTGACGAACCTGCTTTTCCTGCGCCTCCAGGTACGACATCCATGATCATGCCGCTTTTGCGCAGGCCGCTTTCCATCATGTTCGCGGCGGTCGGTGCCAGTGCCTTGCCTGCACTTTTAAGTCCAGCAGCCGCCGGCTTGGCATTGAATGCCACATCCATTGCAGCCAGCTTGGCATCCTCGGACAGCCGCATTGCTTGACCCTTGCCGGTCACAATTGGCTGACCTGCAGCAGGAGCCTGCAATACCTTCGGCGTGCCTTGCCAGTCGGGCTCACCCATCACGCTGCGCGTGCCAGGCTTGGCGCTGCCGACAAACGGCATGATGTCGGCTAGGCTGATCGGGCCGAGTAACGGCACATCCACTTGACCCAAACCATCCAGAAAGCGACCGGCCTGCTCAAGCGTCATACCTGCAGCCTGCAGCGCCTTCTCGACCCGCGTCGGCTCAATGGCGCGAATGGAGCCATAGCCCTGCGGCGCATCGGTGCGTGTCTGCGTCGGGCCAGCAGCCAGCTGCATACCTTCCAGCGACGGCTCCGCGGCGGGCTCAGGCGGCGGCAGCATCGAGTCTGCCAGCAGGTTCAGGTAGCTTTGTTCGATCTGGTTGTATGCCATGTCACTCTCCAGCCTCGTCAAGCAGCTTCTTGACCTGCTTAATTTCGTTGGCGTTCAGCTTGCCTTTCTGCTCCAGCGCCGACAGGTTGCTGCGGTTGATCGTGGTGCCTTCTGGCAAGCCAGCCTTCTTGCGATAAACGTCCAGCGACTTACGCGCAGCATCAACGGCGGTGCTTTTCATCCGCTTGGAAATAGACTCATCAATCTCGTCCAGAATCTGCTGGGCTGTCGGCTCCGGCTTGCCTTCGCGCAGATACCGCGCAGTGATCTCAGCGCCCTGCGCCTTGAGCTCCTGTTTGCGCTTGAACTCTGAGCCCTTGGGGTCAATGATAGCCATGCCGTTCTTCTCGACCGGGATGCCAGCACGCCGGTTGTATCCCTGATCCAGCTTGTCAGAGTCACCCTTATCGGAGCGCTGCAAATATTGAAGCAGCTCGTTTGCCTGTTTGCCGCTCAATCGACCAGGGCCAACGTATGACCAAATTTGTTCTTCTGACGTTATCTGATTTCTTTTGATCATCGTGCGCAGGTTGAACTCAATTTGTTGATTGCCAGATCCGTCTCCAGTTTTTGGGGGCTCAAGCAAGTCTTTCAGCACGCCAATCGGCACAGCATCTGGGTTGCGGTTGGCAATCTCAGCAATCTGACCAGCCAGCCGTTTGCGCTCTTTGCTGTTTTCCGGCAATGGCAGGGCGCGGGTCAGCAGGTTGGTCATCTCCACCATATCCTGCCGCTTGCGATCCGCACGCGCCTCAGTCTCCATTGCCTTGCGTTGGTTCTGTGCAGTAAAGATATTGGCGTTGATCTTAGCGATGGCATCTTGATCCAGCGAGCCGACCACAGCGCCATGCATACCGACGTTGCCTTTCTGCACCATCTTGTAGATCTGCGGGTTAGCCATCAGATTGTCATCTTCAAGAATCACCTTTGTGACAGCATTGATCTTTGACTCGCGGATTTCTTTGTCGATGTTTGTTGAATATTCTTGAAACACCGCAGGGCCTAAAAGTGCAGCTTGGTCAAGAATGTTCTTTTTGAACATGCTTGCAACCATTTCCGCATCTTCAGGACTATTGATAACAAGGTACTCATAAGTTTTGCGCTGGGCATCAAAATCTTCGCGCAACTTAATTATCTTTTGCTCTTTATTCTTTTTTACTTCTTGGCGCAGCGCTTCATTAAGCACCGAATTGCCATAGGTCGCCATGCTGGCGCGAAACTTCAGCGCAGCCTCGCCGTCGATATTCGCCAGCGACTTGGTGTAACCGTCGGTCAGCGATGTGATCTTGCTGCTGATCTGCTCTGCGGTAACCGGCTGACCTGACTCAATCTGGGTCAGCATCTGAGCCAGCTGCTGCCTGCCTTCCATCTCAAAGGCATTAGAAAGCTCAAAGCTGCGAGCCTTGCGCACAGCCTGGTCGAAGTAACTGAAGTTGCCTTGCGGGATAATCTGCGATGTGTCGCCGTTCTTTGCTGCCTCAATCTGCTCAGGTGTGATCGGATTTTGTGCGGTGTACTTCATCGCCTGATCGACGCGGATGTCGCGGATCACGGTGTTGGCAAACTGACCCATGCGGTCAATTACTTGAGCCAGCGTCTGGTTTGCCTGTGCCTCCGCACGCGGGCCGACGTAATCCACGCCACGCGGCACGATCTGCTGCATCGGAGCAGCGTTGACTTGGCGCAGCTGAATGTTTCCTGAGTCGAGTCTGGTCGCCATTTATTTACCCTTGTAAGCCTTGTAAGCGTCGATGCCACCCTGCACCAGCGCAGCAGTCTCAAGCAGACCACCCTGCCGACGAGCAGCCGACGCTGCCTGCGAATATTGACCGGCCTGACGCTTGGCAGCAAACCTGTCGAGCGTGTTCTGCAGTTCAGTCGATTGGATCATCGCCGTCGCATCCTCAAAGCCCAGCACCCGCGCCGTCAGCGCATTCAGGTCTGCAATGCCTACGTCAAACATCGTGTTCTGCACGTTCTGTTGCTGCACCGCCTGAAACGATCCTTCGCCAACCACCACACCAGATGCAGCTGCTCGAGCACGGATAGCAGCATTGGTCTTGCGCATGTTCGACAGTAGGGTGTTGCCTGCGATCTCATAGTTGCGTGCTTCGATCTCCGCACGCTTTAACATCCGACCGGCCTGGATGTTGGCGTATTGCTCAGAGAACTGAGCGCGAACGTCAGCCAGCGCCACAGAGTCAGCGGCCTGCAGCAGAAAGCCCGTTTCCTGATTGATCGCTGCAGCCTTCTGCGCCTGGCCGGTAGCGTAGGCGTTCAGGAAACTGGCTGCGGCAAGTGCATTGTTTTCAAAAGCCATGTTTTACGTTCCCGAATAAACAGCCACGCGGTAATCCAATCCCAGCAGGTTCATCTTCAGCGGCAGATTCTGCGTCACCTCAATGGCCTGCTCGTTGCGGTAGCCCAGCACGCCGTTGACCCGCTTGATGCCGGTGAACGTCGGCACAGCCAGGTCAAGCAACGGGTTGTCCAGCGCCCGCGTAATCACCGGCTGGGCGTTCATCAGCATGTGCTGCGTGTCTTTAAGCACTGCGCTGATCTCCACGATCCGCTTCTTGAATGACACCCGGCTACCGGTTTGCAGCTTGATCTCGACCGGCATCGTCTTGACGTACACCGTGATCGGCAGTCCGACCTCATAGCTGGTCGTGCTCTCGCGGTCGAACGTCACCGCGCCGCCTGCGCTGACAGTCTCGTTGGACTGCGGCACGCCGTCCGTGATGACGTTCAGCGACTTGCCGATGTGCGGCAGGCCAGATCCCACACCGCCAGCAGAGCCGCCAGTAAAGGCACAGTCGGTGTACAGATCGTCCTTAAACTGCTCAATGAAATACCGTGTCGTGCTGTTGAATACCCGCTTGGTCACAGCGTAGATCGCCGTCACATCCACGCCGACATCGATGAACTCACCGTCCGTGGTGAACTCTGACGGGGCAGTGATTTGCTGGCTTCGCATGATCGAAAAGACCGCCATGCTGCCGTCGTTGGTGTTGGTCATCAGCAGCAAGTCAGACTCGTCCGTGCTGGATGCGCGACGCAGGGCGATGCGCTGCGGGCCTTTGAGCAGATGACCAGACAGCAGCGAGATCCGCTGCGTGATGTATGTCTGCTGCGTGTCCGTAAAGACGAACTCGTTAAGCGACTTGCCTTGGCGCTGGATGTACACCGAGCCGGATTCAACCAGCTGCACCCGCGTGCCAGGCTTGATGCCGTTTCGGCTGACGTTCTTGAAGGTGAAGGTCAGCGGCGTGATCGGGTCTGTTCCCTGCTGCGGCACATAGAACTCACCACCCGTCGTGAACACTTGGAAGTCACGCGAGCTCACAATGTCGGTGATGACGTTTAGTTCATTGGTGTCCAGCGTTGCCTCGACCGCATCGTCATCCAGCGACTCAGACGGCACGAAGTCAAAGAACAGGCCAATCTTGCTGCCCCAGATGGTCGATGGCCTGGACTTGCTGCCGCCGAAGTACAGCCTGCCTTCATGGAATGTCACACTGCGTGGCCAGCCCTTGCCTGAGCTCCACACATCCTCATAGCCAGACTCGATCTCCCAGTTGCCCTGGGCGATGTTGCTGGTGTCAAAGAATGGGTATTCGGTGATCGCCTTGACCTTGGTCGTGCTGATGTACTCGACAATCCTGGCACGACCCTGCGGGCTGGCATTGATGTACTGATTGACGCTGGCAGCAGTAAATGCCGCGCTCTGCGATGTCAGCTCGACGTTGCCAGACACCGCGCTGGGCGTTAAATGCCCTGATGTTGGCGTGGTAATAGTCAACGTAAAGGCATACTTTGGAATGCTGTCGAACGTGATGCTTGTCGCTGTCCAGCTTGAGTCAGACGCGCCGCGTACCAGCTTGACCGGTTGCATATCCGGGTGAACGATAATCAGCGTGTCGGCGCTCTGCGTCCAGCACATGTCATCGACAATGCTGCTGCCGATGGTCGTTGTCAGGTAGTTATTGCCGGTGCTGTTGATGTTGCTGACAACCGCGCCGTTCTTGATAACATACATGCGGTTATGCGTGAAGCAGAGCATGTACGAGTCATCGACGGAAAACTGAAACGGCACCAGGCGCACGCCGTTGCCTGCAGACGCGGTGCTGGTGTTCGGCAACTCAAGGATGTGCTTCAGACCTGGGCGACGGCGCAGACCGCCCTGCGGCTGGATCAGCACATTGGTCGCCTTGGATAGCGCGTTGCTGTACGCCTGCAGATCCACGCGAGCTCGCAGCAGCGGGTCAAGCTCCCCGGTGCTGAAGTTCGTTGTGAAGTCAACAAAGCGCGGCATCAGTTCCTCACTGCCAGAAGCGTAAAGTCCTCAATGGCGCGGGTTGGCTGACCCTGCGCGTCGATCTGCATTGCCGTGCGCAGATAGCCGCCGCGACCGTTCTCAGACGGGTCGCCCACAGCCTTGCGCTCCCAGCGCAGTGACTTGTCCTGCTGCTCAGTGATCGGCTCTGCCAGATGCCAGGCCATCATGTACTTCATGAGTTGGACGAAATACTGCGGCCAAGCGAACTCACCGATGCTGTATTGGTAATCGATGAAAACGTATTCGAGATTCGTCAGCAGCTGGTCGCCTTGGATCTCCCAGTCTTTCTGCACCGGAGCGCCGGGGCTGGCGCTGTCATAGACGGCACGCGGGCCTGCAAGGCGATCACCCGGCAACTGATACGCATAGCGCCAGACCGATGTCGGCGCAGTCAGCAGGCGGGCAAGCTGAATCTTCTTGGTGTTGAACGACCACGGGTACATGACGAGCGTCGAATCCCGCGTGTCAGGGTACAGACGGTCGCAGGCATTGGACTCGTCGGTGCCGTCATTGAAAGACGAAATGGGCTCTGCGCCCAATAGGATCAGGGCATCTGCACAGATCGAAACGCCAGTGTCGCCTGCTGCCATTGCAACCTCTTAATGTGAGAAGGGGCTGGCCCGTATTTCAGAGTCCAGCCCCCGGTACTACGGTTGACTGCGGTTTAATCGCCGTCGGTAGCCGACAGAGTGGTGCCGTCAGTCACATCAACCACGCCCGACGAGTTGGACACGACATAGACCAAGGTGACAACGGCGGTCGAGCCGGTCGAAGTCACGCAATGGATGATGTCGCCAACCTCAAGGGTGTTGGCCAGCGTGTTGAAGTAACCCGAAGTGTTGACATCCGCGATTGCATCTGCGGTTTTGTAGCCATACATCGACGGGGCATTGCCGCGCTTGGACGCGGAGTAGGCGGTAAAGCCAGCTGCATCAAAAGCCATGATTCAGCCCTCCCTATTAAGCTGCAGCCGCGGTGTCGCGGGCAGTGATCTTGACGATACCCTCGGCATCGATGGCAACCGAACCCGCCGAGAACAGCGCATTGACCAGCCAGCTGGTCTTTTCGGGGATGTAGTTGATCTCAGTCTTGGGCGCGATGCCTTCTGCGTAGCCGATAGCATCCTTGTGGAATGCGTACAGGGTACGGTCGGACGAACCGTCGATGGGCAGGCCACCTTCGGAGCGGTCGCCCAGCACATGGAACGTGAAGCCCAGGAACGAGTTGATCTCGCCCTGCACCAGTGCCTTGACGGTGTTGAAGTCCGAGCTGGTGACGGAAGTCTGCTCAAGCATCGCAGCCAACGAGTTGGCGTGGATGATGATGTGACGGCCATCAGCAGGCACGTTCTTGGTGTTCAGGATCTTCGCAGCTTCGCGCAACTTGGCGACGTTCATATTGGTAGTCGAGCCACCAATCGAATTGGCCACGGTGCCGGTGCCAGAAGCAGCAGCCAGAGCGTCCAGAATCAGCTGATCCTGGCGACGGCCAATCGCAGCGCCGACCACTTGGGCGAGCTCAGAGCGCTCGTCAAAGTTCACCTTTGCCTGCGAGAAGATGTCCGAATATTCGGCGGCGTTCCAGTCCGACAGCGTGCAGGTCACGGTCGAGAAGCCGACGTTCATCGGGGTGACATCGGTCTGGGTTACGCGGGCAGTTGCCACGCCGCGACCGACTTTCGGAAATTTTACTTGGGAGCCTTCGACACCACGACGCTGACGCACAGCGCCCACCAGCATTGCCTTGCCCTGGTAAGCCTGTTTGACTTCAGCATCGAACAGCGTCACAAAGGCATTGCTCAGAGAGATAGCCATGTTGACCTCGTTCGGTTAAGTAGTCAGGGTTTTGCGCGTCGGTGAGCCGGATGTCCGGGCCTTGCTTGCCACTTACGGAGGCCAGTCGGTGGTGTCTCGCCACAGGTCAGGGCCGGTCGCCCGGTATGCCTTGCGGCTGATTGTATTGTCGCGTGAACTATTTGCAACCAGTCCGATTGGCAAATGAACAAAAAAAGCCCCGCCGGGGGAGGTGGCGGGGCAAAGACGCGGCAATGGCAGGCCGCGTGCGAGAGATCAGTCCTTGACCACCTGGGCGAACAGCTTTTCTACCTTTTGGCGGTACGCCGCGTCGGTCTTGTATTTGGGATCGCCCACCATCTGATAGAGCTCCTCCTTGGTCGGAGCGCCTTCCAGCGGGGTGGTTTCAATGGGCATCCTGCCCTCGTAGGTTTCGCGCAGCTTGGCAAGCATCGTGATGCCGCGAGCCGTGCCAGCCATGATCTTGAACTCGTCCCAGTCATCCTGACCCCAGGTTCCCTTGGCGATCAGACCGCGAGCCCAGTCGGCCATGCCGTTGACCAGTGCGCCGCCGTTCGGGCCGAGCTTCTGCATCTCGGTGGCAGCGTCCACAGTCTCGCCGCCGACCAGTTCCTTGGCCGTTTCCTGCAGCTGGCGGGACAGTTCATCGAACTGCGCTTGCGAGATCCCGGCTTCCTTTGCCCAGCCGACCAGCGTCTGCGCCATCGGGTTGTCGGCAGCGTTGTCGCCAAACGAGCTCACATCATAGTTGCCGTCTGTCGGTGCCTTGTGCTTGCCCTGGCTGATCTGCTTGCGCAGGTCTGCCCAGCTTTTGGACATAGCCTCAAGATTGGCCTCGCCCTTGTCGGCATCCCAGAAGTTGTCAGGCAGATATTCCGGTTTGGTTTTGGGTGCGCCGGTATCGGATGCCGGTGCTGCCGGGTTCTCAGGATTCTTGTGGTCGATAGCGACCGCATCCTTGCTTTCGGTGTTTGTATCGTCTTGCAGGTTCACGTTGTCGAGTAGGCCAGTGCCAGCACTGGGCTCGACGGCGGTGTCTGTAGTCATAGGTTCCTTGCTTGGTTAATCCGCGCCATTAAATCCCGCACGACATTACGCTGCCCCTCGGCAAAGTAAGCGTGCGAGGAGTCCGTACCCGGCACGGCGACAGGTACGTCCACATACATTTCCTGCAGCCATTTCATCAGCGCCAGACCGTCCTCGGTGCCGAATACGCGCAGGCAAAGTCTTGCCAGATCCTCCCGCTGCTGGGTAGCAGCACGGATGTCCGGCGACTCCTCAAGTTGTTCCAGATCGTCCCAGCCCATTACATTGCTCCTTCAGGTGCGGGCAGGGCAGCTTGCTGCTGTTGCATCATCTGGGCTTGCGCCATCGCAGCCATTGCCTGCTGCTGCTGGGCTTCTTCCTTGATGACGGCGCGTTCCTCGGCGGTGTTGCGCACCATTGCCGGGACACCCAGCTTGTCGCCCACATAATCGACCGCGACCTCGTTCTTGAGTGCCAGCTGGCCATCTGAGCCAAAAGCGCCGGACTGCATCAGCTGCTGGTACTGGATGATTGCGTTGACCTCCTCCATGTTCTGCGCCATCGCCAGCGGTGCGACCGGCACCACCTTGACCTCAAGGCCGTTGACGCGCAGGGGCAGCTGGATCAGGCCACGCTCGTCCATGACCTCAAGGATCTTGGCCACTAGCGGAATCATGGTTTCGTTAATCAAGCGACCGAAGGCAGAGCCCAAGTTCTGCGAGAGCTCCTTCATGCGCTCGACAATCTCGGTGGCCGAGCGTGCCGACATATTCTCAGGTGGCAGGGACTCGTCCAGCAGAATGCGCTTGATGTTGCTGCGCAGGTCGTTGATGACCAGCTGCGACACATTAAAGTCACCGGAGCGGGGCAGGGCTTGCAGGGCTGGGCCTTGCGGGCCACCGTTGCGGGCAACCGGGATGATCGCGCCAGGGATGATCTTGACCGTGTTCGGGTTCAGCACGCCATCGTCTGCTGCGGTGTACACACCAGCAACCGCAATGCTGGCGTTTTTCAGCAGCAGCTCAATGGTTTTGTTCAGCGTCTTGATGTCGGGCAGGGCAGTCATCAGCGGGCCGCGACCGTAGATCTCGCCTGCGACCTTCATGTACCGCGAGATCACCCAGGGCGACGACTTGCGGCGGCGGTAGACAATCTCCTCTTTGCCTTCTTTCCAGATAACGTGGTAGCAGTAATCGCCGCGACCAGCGTCATAGATGGTGGCCTCGAGGAACTCAATGTCATCAGCAGGCTTGTCTGCAACCTTGCGCTTTAAGTTGGGCGACATCTTGGCATCAGGCCACTGGCGCTCGATGCTCTCGCCCTTGATCCTCATGCGGCGGTAGACGTTATCGACCTGGCCGTTCGCGCCTTCCTCGTAGCTGACCAGGAACAGCGGCACCGGCACAAAGTTAATGGGCGACACATCGTCACCAGGCTGCACCATCATGCAGGCAGTGCCGACCGCCAGATCCAGCAGGAACTCACCAATGGCGATGTCGAAGTTGGACTGCTTCAGCACATCAAACATCTTGTCCCCGTAGGAATCCAAGATCTGCTGCAGCATGGTTTTCTTTTCAAACGGGATGGTCGGGCCAGCCTCAAGCCGCGACCACTTGCGCTGCGGAGGGAACACCACGGATTGCAGACGGTTGGCAAACCGCTGGGTCGAGTTGATGGCAGTCGAATCAAACACCCGCTGCATCTTCTTGCTGCCAGTCGCGCCACCTTCCCAGACACCATACAGCTGGCGCTGGGGCAGGGCGAACTCATAGGCATCCTGGTACAGCTGCTGAAACTCGTCCTTTTTGGTTTGCGCTGCAGCCTGGCGCTTGATGATCTCCTCGACCTTCAGACGCTTGCCGCCAAGCGGTGTCTTGTATTCCATCTTATTTTTCCTTTGCTGCGGCCATGTTGTCGATTAAGTTTGGATAGGGTCTGCCAGCCTTCTGCGCACGACGCATGGCATTGCGCTTCTCCGCGCTCGATAGCTTCTCAGGCTTGCCAAGATCCTTTGGCCTTGGCTTGTCCCAGACTTCTTTCATGACTGTTCCTTCATCAAGCCGCGCTTGCGCTTGGCACGCTCTTGCTCGGACAAGGCAATGGCAATCGCCTGGTCGCGGCTCGTTACCTTTTGACCAGAGCTCGACTTCAGCTTGCCCTCTTTGTACTCGCCCATCACTTTGCGAACCTTGTCCATCATGCATCTTTTAATAAAGGTCTGGATGTTTTACGTCCAACGGCTGCCAGTCGCGCACCTTTTCGCTCGCCGACTTCGCGCTGATAGCCTGTTTGCAGCTGCTGCTTCTGTTGCTCAAATTTTCCCGTGTCGAATTCAGGCAGTTGCGGAGCTGTCGGAGCAGATGGCGCTTCAGGAGCTTTTTCGGTAAATGTCGGAACAGGGCCGCGCTCTCTCGGCTTGTACAGCTCGAAAGTTATTTTTCCTTGTGGCGTAGTGATTCGTTTTGCTGAGTAGCCTTCAGGTAATTCATGCAAGAAATAATCCCTGCCATTGATGTTTGCATACGCTGTTGATGCGTTGCCTTTTTGAATAAGCCTTACATTCTTGTCTCCAGGAACGACAAGATCTTGACCTCCGACATCGGACTCATACTGAGAAAGTCTGTTGTTGAAAGCATCAAGACGCTGCCTATATGCAGCTGCCGCAGATTCGTACTGAGGCATCTGCACTTCTCTGTATTGCTTGACCGCAGCCTCATACGGAGCCATGAGTTCATCGCGCTGCTTTTGGTAAGCGGCGAACTCTGACTGATATTGGCCAGTCATCGCCTCAATGTTTTTCTTGTACTGCTCTGCAATCCGAGTCAGATCGGACTGCTTGCGCAGCATCATCCGCTTCTGGTATGCGGTCGCCATTACTGCATCCTCATGCCGGAGCCGAGGGTTGTGGCCTCAACGCCGAGCTCAGGTGTCATGCGCTCCTGTGACAGCAGCGACCTGCGACCACCGCGGGTGCGGGCACGCAGCGCAGATGCTTCTTGCTGTGCAGCCTTGCGACGTTCCTCGTCTGCCGCTGCCTGCACTTCTCTGGCTTTGTTTTCCATTGCCAGCTTGTTCTCTTTGTACTGCAGCTGCTGCGCGTCGAACTGCTGTCGCGCCAGATCCGACTGCTGTTGCAGCGATGTGCTCTGCTTCTGGTATTCAGCGGTCTGACGGGCTACCTCAGTGCGCATGGCTTCAGCGTCAGCCTTCTGCTGCTGCAGTGCTCGATCTTGTTGGCGTTGTGCTTCCTTGCGAGCTTTGCGCCCCTCATAGGCGTTGTAAGCGGTCGAAGCAATAATTGCCGTTGCGATCCAGACCATTTATTTCTCCTTCAATTTCAACAGTTCCAAATAGGAATCAAGCTCTGCAAAGTCAGGAGCGATCAGCTCCTGTTCCAGCTTTTCCATGTCAGTCTCAAACGAGTGATGCACGTTCAGCATCACCAAGTCCTCATGCACAAAGCCCACGCGCTTGGCACCAGGCTTGGACACAAACGTCGCTGGAGCCTGCAGCTTTACCACGCCTTCATCGGTTAGCAGCGTGATGCAGCCCTGCGCGATGATGACGATGTGCTCAGACTTGTGGATCTTCCCCACAAACGCCTGACCTGCTGGCATCCTCATCTGGCGCACATACAGCCCATGTGCAAACCAGTGTTCAATCGGCACATCGACCTGCGGCTGCTCTGCCATCCACGCCTGAATGTTCATGACCTGATCGCGCACAGACTTTGTGGCAAAGCCTGAGATCAGCTGCTTTGCGTCATCCGCGCTTATCAAGTCGCTCATGCAAAGGATTCTATTGAAAGTTGGACACCGGGCAATCAATGTGATTGCGCTGCGATATATCAAGCAAAGATGTCAAAGTCAGTCCCGGCCTGTACCTGTGCCGGTGGTCTGCCGCCGAGCTGGTGGGTTCTTGTCATGCGGTTGTACTCGCCGCCGCCAAGCATCAGGTAGCCAAACGAGTCACCGATGTGGGAGTGCTCGTTCTTGTTTGGCGCATCCCTGAACCGCTCTTGCCCAGCCCCGATGGCCACCCGCTTGAAGTGGTAGCCACCGCCAAGGGCTTTTCTCAGCAGCTTGCACTTGCGGTTGACGATCAGCCCCGGCTTGCCTTGGATTAGGCGCTGCATGGGCGCTGCAGCGGCTTCCCGGCGCACCTTGAAATCGTTGCTGGCAGTGGGCTGCGCACGCAGGCCAAGGGTTTTCAGGAAGTCAAAAGCCGTGACCTCATAGATCGCATCTCGAGCCATGCCTGCGGGGTCGCCCCAGATCATCACCTGGTGGTTCGGATAGGCAGCGTTGAGCTCCGCGAGCAGCTGGTGGCCGAAGCGCTCCAGACCCATGTCAAAGGTGACGATCTCGTCGTGGATGACCCAGCGGCCATTTGGCAGGCGCTGGCCAATCGTGGCAGCAGGGGTCAAACCAAAGTCCAGCCCGACCTGAATCGGCACCGTTGGATCGATCTCGGTGTCACCGGACATGGTGCCGTCCTCATACTCTGGCCATACGGGGCGACCTTCCTGCACATAGGTGTACTGCCCGCCTGCGTAGCACTTGATCCAGTCAAGGTTCTTACCAAGCAGCATCTGCTGGTAGTAGCCGGGCGGCAGGTTGTTGATGTTCTCAGCCCGCGGGTTGACCTTCCACCACTTGCCTGCAGCGAATACATGGTCGTTGGCCTCGGGGTTGTCGGGCAACTCCTCCGGCACGACATCAATGACCCCGCCTGGCTGCTTCCAGAACTTCCAAGCGTATGCGCCGGTCATCTTCTCCTTCTCGGCCATGTTGTGCCACCAGTGGTCATCGTCCATCGGGTTGGTGTCCATCCAGATGCCGTGCCAGGTAGCGCCACCGTCGCGCTTGGTCGGGTATCGACCGACCCGGTGCGTCAGACCATCAATTACAGCCTTGGGCAGTTCGCGGGCTTCGTTGACCCATGCGCCGGTGAGCTCAAGCGAGAGCAGCTTTCTAACGTCCTTGGGCTGATCGAGCGCCAGAAAGATGACCTCGCAATCAATGCCAGCAGCATCACCCCTTGCTGGCAGTCGGATGTGGTGGGTGATCGGTGGAGTCCACAGCATCGGGCCGAACGTCGCCTCTGGGAACAGATCCAGCCAGGTTTTGATCGTGGTGGTTTTCAGCATGGGGTAGCTGTTCCTGACCACTGCGAACCGGGTATACCTCACGTTGTCGATGGGGGAGGGCTTTTGCTTGATGGCCTTCAGGAAGATCTTGCTGGCGCAGCCGTATGACTTGCCCGACCCGACCGGCCCCATGATGCCCTGCACGAACGCATTGCTCTGGATGAAGTCGTAGATCACCGGGCTCTGGCTGAAGTCCAGATTCAGGCCGGCTTGCGAGACTGCTTTGTCCGATTGTTCTTTCGTTCTTGCCACGTTTCCTCCAGAGACTCATTGTGATCTTGCGCGGATAGCTTCGGCAGCAACATCAAGTTCACGCGCAAATCCGTGCAACGGAACTTCACGCTGATCCCAATGCCTTGCCCGTGTTTCAACACATTTCGCGCACGCCTCGCGCTCTGCCTCAATCAATTGCATCGCGCCTTTTACGAGGTTATCCCAGCCAATTTCTATGCCGCCACTAAAGTCGTTCATGTGTCCATCTGCGTCCATGAACACCTTAATTATTTCTTTGCGATTCATTGCTTTCCCCTTGCGCGGATACGCTCCGCAATAATTCCAGCAGTGAATGCAGCATGATCCCCGTCTTTTGTGCGTTTGCCGCTTTGCATTGATACTTCAACTTCATCACACACCTTCGCGCATTCCTCGCGCTCTGCTGCTGCGACTAGGGCGGCGAAGCGTTCAAACGAGTCTTGGTCGCGAAAATAAACGCCGTCGCAATCGTTGATTAGACCGGCTTTGCGCGCCATGCGGATAATGTCATCTTTTGTCATTGCTCTCCCCTTGGTGGTGCCACCACGTTCACATCGATCACAGACGGTTTGTCAGACCCATCATCCGGGTTGTCCAGCAGACCACTCGCTTTGGCCAGCAGACGCAGCACGCCCACCTTGTCGTACAGCTCGACCTCAAGCGTGGAGTTGCCATCCTTGTCCGTTTTGACCCGGATGTTCTTGATCGCCTGCAGCGCGGTTTCAGGGATCTGGTGAGCAGGTTTGACCTTCACATTGCCGTACTCGTCCCAGGTCATGATGTCCGTGATCTTCGTATTGGCCATGCACAGCAACGCATAAGCCACCGCCTCACGGTTCTCAAGGATCGTGGCAGAACGCTCCAGCCTTCTCTGCACAGACCTGACCCCACCCCAGTTCGTAAGCGGTGGGATCACATTGGTTTGCTTAGGGCGTGCCATCAGAAGGGAATGTCAGAGTCATTCTGCGGCTGGTACCCATTGGCCTTGGCCTGGTTATGCGCAGACACCTGAATCGAGCAGGCATCACCAATCTGGCAGCTGTAGAAAGCCTGACCAGTCGCATCCTCCTTCCTCCACGCCTTGAACCAATGCAGCTGACCATCAGGCAACATGATCCGACCATCCAAGTCAGGATCTTTCTTGCCCTCACGCTTCTTCTTATTCGCAAACAAACTGCCCTGCCCAGGCCGATGCTCAAATGCCATCTTGCTACCTCCAGTCAAAAACCCCTTGCGGGGAAATAGTCAGAAAAATTTTGGTGTGGCCCCCGCACGCACAGGGCGAGGGGGAGGGGGGAAAGGTGTCCTTTCGGCAACTGACTGCCCAGCGCCAGCCAGCACGACCGTTTGTCCAACCAGTCTGCGCCAGGCCTGCTTCCGACCAGACACCCCTTGACCCCCCTGCCTGTCCAGACACCCGTTAAAACCCATACCAGCGTATGGATTCTGTACATCCACATGCCCGACCGCTTTAAACGCTCTACAAGCCGTTTTCCCTACCCACCCATGTCTGCCTATCACCTGCCCCCTGATCGCGCCTTGTAGGTACCTTAGAACCCGCGGAAACGGCATCGGCATTTCACAGCTGGTCTGCAGATATGGTCAGCAGTGCCAGCAGCAGCTCCTCGCCCTCCGGAACGCCCAACCCCTCCGCTTGCTGTTTTGACAGCAGCGTCTGACAGGTTGCGCATAACTCATTGTCAGTTATACCACTGTCAATTAACTTCATTGTCAGTTCATTGTTTAAAGTTACTTTTAATTCTCTTTCAATTATCTTTATAAATAACCTTCTATTACCTTCTACTTCGATCTTCTGTGCAACCTCAGGAGGTTGCCTATGAGAGCCTTTTTGGTTGCCTATGGGAGCCTGTTCATTGGCTACCTCTTGGTGTTGCCTATGGACTGTCTTTTTGTTGCCCATGATTTCCCCTATTGGTCTTGGTTGAGAATGCTTGATGTTCCCGTTCATGTTCAGTCCTGACAACATTTCAGCCAGTCTGATCTTGTTGGCGCGGATCTGTTCTGGGCTCAGGTCTGGCAGTCCGTCTGCTGCCAGCTTGGCATCGTTCTGTTTCATGGTTGGCGACCTTGTATCCTCAATACTGCTGGTGATGGCCACGGCATCTTCAGCTGTGACGCTGGGATCGAAAATGACCTGCAAGGTGTTTGACCGTTCGCCCCTGAATCCCTTGCTGGCAATGGTGACGTACCCCAAGTCTCTGAGCTTGGTCAGCTGCCTGGTAATCGACTGCCGACTGACCTTGAAGTCCTGGGCGAGCCGCTTCTGGCTGACCCAAGTGATGCCAGCCCGGTTGGTGTAACTGCACAGGGCCAGCAAAACCTTGAGCATCCCGTGCGTGATGGCAGGGTCGTGGATTGCTCGAGCAGGGATCACCGCGTACTTCTTCTGAAACGGCTGCTCCTCTTTTTCCCTGACCTTGGGCTTTTTGGGTAGCTTGAAGTCCACGACGTTTGAGGGTAGGGCGCTCACCTGTTCTTTTCCTTCAGCGCCCGTTCTACTGCCGCACCATAAAACACCCAGTCAGCTGACGCGCAGCCAGCCTCAACGGCGATATTCGCGTGTTCCTGCTCTGTCAGCCCTTGCCATTGGCGCTCAGGCTGTGCAAGTTTGGCGCGAAGCAGGCGCATTGCGTTCATGCAATAGACCGCCTCAAACGTGCCGCCGTATACTGTCCAAAACTCCGCGCCCTTGTCATCGCCCTCAAATACGCCCTCAAAGGCTTCCAAAACCTGCTGCGCTTCCTCTTTGGTCAAAGTAATCATGCTGTCCCCCGCGACTTGTAAATGCTCACCGTCTTGCGCTCAACGCAGCACTGACAGACCCACCTCGCCGTGCTCCTGAGCCGCCTAAACTCCCCGCCTGCAAGCTCTCTGACGGCCTGGCAGCTGGTGCAAAACCTCACTCCCAGATGTCGATGACCAGCGCCAGGAACGCTGCAAACCCCGCCATCATCACCAGTATTCCGCACAGCATCGCCACCACGCCTGCGATCATCATGTAATTGCCCATCGGTAACCCCTTTCATTTTTTGTATCTCCTCACCATTTCGTTGCGCAGCTTGGTTCTCGCTTCCGTGCCGCGCTCTTTTTCAATCCCGTTCAGGTAGTCCAGCTTGCTGATCCGGGGCCTCCTGGCTTTGTCTGGCAGCTTCAATGCGTACCTGACTTCGCACTCATGCCGCCATGCTTCGCTGTGCGTACAGATTTGCACGCCGTCGAGCTCAACCGTCTGCGGCTTCCAATGGCTGCGGTTGCAGATTGGACAATACTCACAGACCAAGGAAGCGCCTGTGATAACGACGCGCAGCTTTCATTGCTGCAAACACACCCAAGCCGCTGCACTTCCACAGCCAGAAGCAGCGCCAGAACTTGCGTATCTTGGTCATTCGCCCCTCGCTATCAGCATCTCGGCTGCAATCGAATACGCCCAGCGTGCCATCTCAGCATCGCAGTCGGGCTCATCTGGGTAGTCAAAGTCAGGCACTTGCATGCCGTACTTGGCCACGATGCCTTGCAGGGCAGCTGCGGCAAAGTAGTCGCGCAGGGTCATGCCTGGGTGGCCATAGGCACCGTTTGGAAAGGCGAGGGGGCTGTCGATCATTTGACCCTCCGCATCTTCTTGGCCTGCTCGTCCTCAATCATCTGCTTGCGGATGCGCTTGAACTTCTCGGCCAGATCCATTGCCGTGCCGCCAGGCTTGTACTTCCAGTTCGGGTTCCACACGCTTGGCGTGGTGTCCTTTTCCTTGGGCTTCTTCACTTGCTCAGGCGCTAACTTCAACTTTGGTTGCATTGCTTCTCCTTTCCACGCACCAGCTGCACATCCAACGCTGGCGCAAACCATCTGATGACTTAATGTATTCACCGTCTTTCCGGTATCTGCTCTGCTGGCAGCTGCTGCACCACTTGGCCGACAATGCCGATGTCAAGATGGTGCTGTGTACCCATGACCGCAGCTTCATTTGTCCACGATTCGCCACAGGTTGATCCCCTTTCCGCTGTTATCTGCACGCGCCTGCCGCTCCGCCTTCAGCAGGTTTCGCCTGGTCATCTTCTTGAGCACGCCGTACATCGCCTCGTAACCGACTGCATGGCCTTGCATGACCAGCTCCTCATGCAGCTGCACCGTGGTCATGGCACCAAAGTCCGTCAGGATCTCCACGATGGCCTCGCGCACCTCAGACTTCTCCTGCTGTCCCTTGTTGTAGTGGCCAAGGCCGACGCGGATGACCTGCCTGCCTTCGGTGGCAGCGAGCTTCACTTTCTCGCCTGCCAGCTGCCTGACGACGAGATCCCAGTTCATTTGAGCTGGTCGCGCATCATTGGAATGAAATGCTCCAACCGCAGGCACACGCGCCAGGGCTGCCCATTGCGCCTGTACATCAGCACCGGCACTTCGCCGGGTGACGCGCAGCCCTCGACCTGTTCGCTCCATTTGTCCACCTGTAATCGTTCCTGACGCTTCACTTCAATGCGGAACTGGGCGACCGTCAGATCGTCTGCCCCGTCCCGCGCTTGTCCCAGGTTGCGCTTGACCACAAAACCCAAGTGCTCAGAGAGCAGGGCGGCAAGCTCACGTTCGCCAGCAGCTCCTTTGTTCCGCTTGCCCCGACCGTTCACGCAGACCTCAGCAGCTTGTCCAGGCGGCTTTCGGTGGTGCTGTAACGCTCCCTGAGTGCCTGGTGGACGAGCTCGTCAACGATGGATGCCCTCGAGCGGCGCTGATCCCGCGCAGCCTGGTCGAGCAGGGCGCGTGTCTCAGGGCGCAGACGCATCATGAAATGCTTGAATTCAGATCGCATGTCCAATCTCCAAAAGGTAGTATTGCGCGACGGTATACCAAAATTCAAACGATGCCAATGGTTGCAGCATTGTTAATGTCGCGCAAAAGATACGTTTGAATGCTTGACAGATGTATCGGCGAGATATATTTTTCGTCTTACGGTTATTCCCGACCGCGACCACCGAGATCCAGGAGTCGAAACATGGCACCGCACACAGGCAAATTCGTCGCCTACTACCGAGTCAGTACAGACAAACAGCAGCGCTCTGGCCTTGGCCTTGAGGCACAGCAGGAACTGGTACGCAACTACCTCAACGGTGGTCGCTGGTCTGTCATTGGTGAATTCACCGAGATTGAGTCAGGCACTCGCAAGCGCCTCAAGAACCGTCCAATGCTCAAGGCAGCACTTGAGCTCGCCCGCAAGCAGAAAGCCACGCTGGTGGTCGCCAAGCTTGACCGCCTGGCGCGTGACGTTCAGTTCATCTCGACCTTGCTCAACGGCCAGGTCAAGTTCATCTGCGCCGACATGCCCGAAGCTGACCGCACGTTCCTTCAGATGGTCAGCGTGTTTGCAGAATACGAAGCCAAACGAATTTCCGAGCGCACCACCGAGGCATTGGCCGCATTGAAACGCCAGGGCAAAAAGCTTGGCAGCCCATCGCCCGAGATCGGCAGCGCTGAGGGCGTTAAGGTTCTCAAAGCCAACGCAGATGCTTATGCCGAACGCGTCGGCCCTATCGTGCGCGACATCATCCGCAAGACCGGTTCTGGCACCCTGCGCGAGATCGCCGCAGCACTGACCGCTCGCGGTGTTGAAACCCCCCGCGGCAACACTGACTGGCGTGCCAGCCAGGTCAGCAACCTGCTGAAAAGGATCAAGTAATGGACAAATTCATACCAGCGTTGCTGGTGCTGGCTTTCTTTGCCAGCTATTTCGGCCTGGCTTATTTGATTGGCCTCGAGTGGGCATTTGGCGTGTACTTAACCGGCCCATTTGTTGCTGTGGTTCTGCTTAGGAAAGCAGCCAAGCGCCGCCAGCAACGCATTGCAGCCGAAAAAAACAGGCTGATCGAGCAGTTTGTTGATCGAGATATTGCTGAGTGATATACTGTTCTTTCATACAGTATCATTATTTTAAGGATCACCATCAATGACTTACCAACCTGTTAAGCCGCTGGACGGCATGAAAGATCTGGATCGAAAAACCGTCGCCAAGTATTTCAATCGGGTTGGCCGTGGTTTGAACTGCCGTTTGGATGTGCCCATTTTGGTCATTGATGACATTAAATGGGCAGCCAAGATCTTCGGCGAGCTCTCCAAAGACCTAACGCAGATCGCCTGGGAAGATGACCGCACCGACATTTGGCGCGTGCTCGAGGCCAGGTACGCGATGGAAGCCGCCAAGCGCGAGCTGCACCAGCGCAACGAGAAAAAGGTTGGCAAAGCAGAATACAAAAAGCTCACCAACAACCCCTACAGGTAGTAGCTCAAACGGAAATACCCGTTTGGATTTTTATAACTAGCAGCAAGTCCTTGTCGAAGGAGGAAAACATTGAAAAAACATAAGCAAACATGCGGCGTTTCCCGCGCATATGTGTATTGCGGTTATTTGAACCGCAACAACTATATAGCGGGTATTTCGCATAATTTGTATTCCGGTTATTTGACCGGCATACACAAGATTCTTGCACCGCAGCAAGACCCTGATACCCCTGTTTTGATTGTCAGCGCCGTCGGCATTTTGGCCGTCATTGCCCTGGCGATCCTTACCTGACGGGGGTTCAACATGCTCCCCGTTACCGGTCGCGATCTACGCGATGCGCAACTTGCGCTTTTTGAGCACAGAGACACAGAGTTTCTGTGCCACTGCCGAGCACTAGCCGTTGAGATAGCTCGAACACAAGGCACTGTGTGCATCAATGACATAAGAGCACAGCTGCGCTTGCCCGCTGAGTTGCACCCGTCTGTCCTGGGTGCCGTTTTCCGTTCAAAAAAATTTAAGCCGGTTGGCTTTACTGAAGCCACCCACAAGGCTGCGCACGCCCGCGTGGTACGCGTCTATCAACTATCTGAGGAGTCCTGATCATGGCAGGTAAAAAAACACCCGATGACATCATGTCTGCATCCCGACTGCCCGCGCTGCTGGGTCTGTCGCGGTATGCCACGCCGAACGACGAGCTCGCATACAGCATCAACGCCATCAAAGGCAACGAGCGCGAGGACAAGTCCAACGAATCCATGCGCTGGGGCGACAGACTTGAGGCACTGATCCTGAAGGAAGCAGCCGAGCGCCTGCAGCTGTCCGAGCTGGCAACTGAGTTCAGCGCCGCTTTCTACCACCCGACCCTGCCGCTGTGCTGCAGCCTGGATGGTTACGCAGACGGACGCGGGCAGATTATCCGCACCGACGAGGACGCAGGCATCTACGTCATTGGTGCCGAGCAGATCGAGCTCGCAGGCCACGGCGTGCTGGAAGCGAAGCTGACAGCTGTGTCGCCTGAGGAAATCCCTGCTTTGTACCGCGGCCCCGTCCAACTGCAGGCACAGATGGACATTATGTCTGCCAAGTGGGGAGCAGTCTGCGTGCTGTACCAGGGCACGGCGCTGCGCATCTTCCTGTTTGAGCCGCACGCCCAGACGCTGGCCACCATCAAAGCTGCGGTGCTGGAGTTCCAGGACAAGCTGGAGCGGTTCCGCGCTGACGGCACGATTGATTACTACCCGCCAGCAACCAGCGAGGACGCTGATCGGTTGTGGCCAGCAGCTGAAGATAAGGTTGTGCAGCTCGACACTGAGGCTGAATTACTGGCCGAAAAAATTGCAACAGCAAAAGCCACAATCACCAAGGCCGCAAAGGATTGCGCGGATGCAGAAAAGGATCTGAAAGCATTGCTTGGCACCGCCAGCAAAGGCATTGCAGGCCGGTTTGAGATCCGCTGGCCGATGCGTAATTACCAGGCGCAGCCCGCAAAGACAGTGCCTGCAAAGGCCGCGTACACAATCCGGCAGTCCACTCTCAGCGTGAAGGAACTGGCATGAAAAGCCTGGACCTGCGACCGCTGGAGCTCGCCCACGCCCGCGCCGTCAATGCACTGATGGGCAACATCCCGAAGCTGTCCAACGATGATGCGTGCGAAATCATTGAGGCAATGATGGCCGTCGTTTTTGAAACGCTCAAACAATACGCACAGGAGGAAGATGATGCAGCTGACTACAACTAATCGCCAAGGCTTTGCCCCGACCACGCTAGGTGAAGCGATGGACTTCAGCCACATGCTGGCCAAGTCCCAGATGGTGCCGAAGCAGTACCAGGGCAAGCCGGAGGACATCATGGTTGCAGTTCAATGGGGATATGAAATTGGTTTGCAGCCCATGCAGGCGCTGCAAAACATCAGCGTCATAAACGGCAAGCCCAGCGTATACGGTGACGCAGCGATGGCGCTGGTGCAGGCCAGCCCGGTCTGCGAGGGCGTGGACGAGAGCATGGAAGGCGAAGGCACACCGAACCCGGTCGCCGTCTGCATCGCTAGGCGCAAAGGGCGCAACCCGGTGATCGTCCGTTTCAGTGTTGAAGATGCAAAGCGGGCAGGGCTGTGGGGCAAGCAGGGGCCGTGGCAGGCGTACCCGAAGCGGATGCTGCAGATGCGAGCTCGTGGCTTTGCCCTGCGTGATGCCTTTCCTGATGTGCTCAAAGGGCTGATTACCGCGGAGGAGGCGCAGGATTACCCAGACGAGTCAAAGCCCAGGCCAATCAAGGATGTCACGCCCATGCCAGCCAACCCGCTGGATGTGATCGCGCCGCCCAGCCTGCCGGAGCCTGAACCTGAGCCGGTCGAGGCAGTGACAGTTGACGAGTATGTGCCAGACCTGGACGAATCAGATTTGCAGAACGATTCTGCAGAATCTGCAGAACCTGCTGCAGAACTCGATGTGATAGACGGCGTGCCGATCATGGTGCCTGGCAAGGCCGAGCCGCACGCAGTGTTCGCCAGCCTGGATGACTGGGCAGCTGCGCTGGAAGATCTGTTTGACAAGACTGCCAGGGCAGGCAAGCGCCCGGTGCGCGAGCGCATGACCATCCTGAAGGAGTTGCGCCAACTGAACGAGGAAAATCTGCAGCGGGTCGAGCTCACCAAAAAGACGGCACTGATCTCGATGTACGGCAGGCGTATCAGGGCGCTGGGTGCGCAGCTGACCGAGGAGGAAAAGGAAGCGGAGAAAAAAACCCCGGCCTAAGCCGGGGCAAAGTCGCGCCGATCACGGCTGAAGGATCACTTTGATCTTAGGGTTTCGTATTGGGCGTAGCATTGCTTGAGGGCGGCTGTGAGTTCGTCGGCTTCTCTGGCGAGCCTGACAGCCACTTCAGCGTCCTGTCGGTAAAGCTCTCTTGGGGTACATCCACCTTGTCCAGCGCTGGTGGCACCGGGCAAGGCACTGCCCTCGGGGGGGCGGTCGGCGCGCTTGCGCAGGCTGTCAATAGCACTGGCAGAACGCTGATTGATAGCTTTAAGTTCATTGCTCATCTCCTGTCTCAGCTGGTCTGCATTGGCCTGCAGCGCCTGCTCTTTCTCACGCGCAGCGGCCATCGCTTTGGCGTGCTCCTCTGCCAGCTGCGCACGTTCACGATCCCATGCTGCCTGCACCTTGGCCTCGCCAGCGTTATGGCCGCGCCAGTACCCGGCACTGCCAGCAATGGCAGCCACCAGTACGCAGCCAGCGGCCATGTGTAGAGGGCTCATTTCGGTGGCACCTTGGTGCCTTCCAGTTTCTTATGCACGGTGATGACCTTGCAGACCTGCTTCTTGGTCTTGGGATCTTCCTTGCAGACTTCTTTCTTTTCGCCGCCAGCAAATGCAAGGGCAGGCACCAGGCACAGCAGGGCAATCAGGTTCTTCATCAGTCGATCTCCGGTTGAGGGGCAGGGGGAGGGGCAGGCTTGCCACCGAAGCCAGTCACCACAGGCGGGGCTGACAGCGGTGCAATCGTCGGCTCAGTGCGTTGTACTGGCGCAACACTTTTCGGTGCGGCAGGCGGCGGGTCTTGCCAGTCGCTGGCCTTCGACACACCTGGCGGCGGGTCTACCAATTTGGCGACACCGTCTTTGCCTTTGATGGCAAGTAATGTCGCCAACGCCCCGAGGCAGTACTTGCTTATATCGCTGAGTAATGCAAACAGTGCTTTGTCTGCAGGCGCAATCCCTGTCATCGGTTGGGTCACGAACACGATTGAGTAAGTAGCCAGCCCCGACATCATCAGAATCACTAGACAGAAAGTTGAGCCAATGATCAGCTTGATGACCGAGTCGATTTGATCAGGAGTCCATTTCATTTTTCACCCTCCGGCTTGAAGTCAGCAGCTGGCACCAGCTGGTCGGGGCAGGTGCCGGTCATGGCACAAGTCGGGCGCTGGCACTCAGGCTTGTTCCAGTTCTTGTTGTCCTGGCATGGATAGCGAAAGCGGTCTTCGCAGCTGGCCATCGCCATCACGACTGCTGCGGCAATCAGCAGAGCTCGCATCAGTGGCCTCCTTCCATGACCTTGAGCGCATGGTTGTAATGCTTGATGCGGTCGTTCAGTCCGATGGTGCCGCCGTTGATGCGCTTGGTCAGCGTCAGGATGTCGCCCTTGTCTGCGATGTCGTTGAGCTTGTTGCTCTCCCAAAACCAGCAGGCCGACTGCGCTGCGCCCTCGAATGTCTCCAGGTATTCGATAGCTTCTTCTGGTGTGATACTGATGCTGTCAGCAAAGTTAGTTACATTTGTTTTGCCGGTCAGCTGGATAAGACCTCGGCCACGAAACGCGAAACCATCACCGCTAGACTCGTCACCATTGCCCATGCGATTAGCGTAGATGCGGTTTGCAATGGCCTGCTGCTTGTTTGGTTTTGATGCGTACTGTTCTGCGAGCTCATCGGTGGGAAAGTATTTAGGGAACAGCCGACGCAGGGCGCTGGCTTTGTAGTTCAGGTTTTCTTGGATGACTGTGAACTCAGCCGACTCATGGGCGCACTGGGCGACAAAGGCCGCAATGCGCTTTGGCGTGTTGATGTCGTAGTCGGGCAGCAGTTGTTCCAGCGCCTTGTGCCAGTAGGACACATACTTATTGCGCGGGATCATCTCCTTGAGTTGTTGTTCGGTCAGCATCCAGTCGCTCCTTCAAAATCTTCAACCGCAGTTCCTTCATCTTGCGGATCTCATTCAGCGCAGCATTGGTGGCGTTGTTCATGTCCATATACATGATGCCCATGACGGGCAGCGCGATGACTAGCACAAGACACATGACCACCACGGTGACGAGTAAAGTCCACGGTATGTGCTGCTCATTCGTAGCAGGATCAGGAGGCCGCTGAACCACGCCAGGACGAACACCACTGCTCCAATCCATACCGCCTTTGCCCGTAGATCCGCGAGTGTCCTTTCCCGTTGCCATCTCGCTACCTGCGCCTTTCTCATTTCCTCAGCCAGTGCCGCGTTCTGCTCCTGTACGATCTGCTGCCACATCTTTTCAAACCGAGTCCACAGGTCGCCAAGTTCTGGCGGCGCGTTGTAGACCATCTGCTCGCGCACCTCAGCCAGCATGAAGTCCAGCTGATGCCTCACCTTCAACCGCTCCAGCGCACGCCTAGCAAGTGACATCTCGCCGCGGTAGACCTCCTTGGAGTTCACCTCGCTGGCGATGTACGCCTTGACCATGATGTCGTACTGGTCAACGAACTGACCCAGGTTGTCCCAGACGCTGTTCAGCACATCAGCAGGCGCGGCTTTGGCTACCTCCTGCACCCGCTTGACTTCCTCGTTGTACTGCTTCTTCTGCTCCGGTGTCGGGCTGGTGATCTTATGGAACTGTTCCTTCAGATCCTTCAGAATCCCGCCGACCTCGCCGCCTGTCTGCTTAATTTCTTTGTAAAGGGCGATCCCTTTTTTTGCGAGTTCAATGCACGATGTCGCTGTCTTATATGCCGCGGCAATCGTTATGGGATCGATCACATCAGGTCACATGCAGCTTCTGCTTCAGTTCCATGATCTCTTGGTGCAGCTGGTCGTTGCGCTTCTCGCACTTGCGGTTCTGCTCTTCGACTGCAGCCAAGCGCTGCGACAGGCGCTCGACCTCCTCACGCAAGTTCGTAATCAGATGCTCAATGGCCTCGTCGTGCAGCGTCGCAACCTTGTCGTGACGCAGGTCTGCCAGTACCTTGCGGTACATTCCGTAAGCGCCAGCACCAATGCCCGCAACAGCCGCACCCAGGGTTGTCCAGAAACCGCTTTCCATTTTTCACTCCAATTTATAACCAATAGAATCTATTGGTATTTGTACTATGGCGATAAGCCGCCGATTTGCTCCGAAGTCATGGCAACAACCTGGCTGCTGGCCAGCGCATCGATCTGCACAGACTCGAGCTGCGGCTCGGCCTGGATCTCAACACCCGGCAGCTGGTACTCAATCCACTGCATCTGGTCGTGGTTCCACTTCCAGCGGTAGCCTTCGCGGTCTACAGGCTTCGGATCGCGCACAACCCATTGCCAGTTCAGCCATACCACCTCTTTGCCTTCAGGCGCTTCTGGCGGCATCTCAACTTCGATCCATCCTTCAGTGCCATCTGTCTCAGGCTTGGGGATTGATCCGTTTTTTGTATAGAGCATGGTCAGTCCTTATTGCAGAGCAAAGGCCGCAGTCGGAGTACTAATCGTTCTTGCGAATCTTGTTATGCGGAAATCATCTATATATCCGTTCAAATAATCACCAGAAGCAGAGCCAAAATTATTAAACCCAAGCGCAACAAGATTGCTTGCATTTGGGTACACAGTTGTTGTGCTTGTTCCTTCTGATGAACCATTCAAATATAGTGTGAATGTTGAACCAGATTTAACAAGAGCAATGTAATACCACTGCCCAGTAGATAGAGTTGTTGTTCCAATGATTTTATTAGTGCCAGTACCAACTGATGTTTCACTATATAAATTTAATTTTGAAGACGATAGATACAAATTCATCCTATTTGAAGCAGATGTTCCAATATTCCAAATATGAGGCGAATTGGCAACGCTATTGAAATACACCCAACATTCAATAGTTACATCGGAAGGGAATACGTTATTTAGAACTGAGGCTGGAGATAACAGATAATCTCCAGTTCCATCAAAGTACATCGAGCTACCACCAAACTTACTCTGCGTCGTGCTGATCTGCGCATTGCCAACAGTCTCCAGCGCGTTCTTGCCAGTGGCATCGATGATGCCGCCGTTGGTGAAGTTGATGCACAGAGTAGAACCAGTCGGGCTTGGTGGAGCTGTCGGGACTGTAATGCTTGTGTCCGATGGAGAATAATTAGCCGTTCCGTTTGTAACAACAAAACCTGACATATAACCATTTACAGACTGCGTACCGCCCGGAATAGCGCCTACATTTATAGCGCCAGCAACATAATTTGTACTTACGGTTCCTTGTATGTTACGGCTGCCATTTACAAAGATCGCAGCGCCATTTGTAGATGTTGCGCTACGAACTGCAACAACGTGATTCCATTGATTAAGTTTTACTGGTGTGCCAGTAGTTGATAACGTGGCTCCAGTTCCGTAAGTACCAATATTTAAATTCAATTGCCCACTAGACGCAACAAGTTGAACCTGAATAGCGCCATTTGTTGAACAACAAAAAACCATCCCAGTTGATGCAGCTAACGGATATACCCAAAACTCAACGGTAAAAGCATTAGTTCCAAACGTAAGCGTTGAGCTTGACGATAAGAAGTCCCCCGTCCCATCAAAATACCCACTGCCGCCGTTTGTCGCCGCGCTGTACGCAGCCGTAGGAGAGAACGGGCTGAAGGCTTGGACGGAGACGTTGGTAGGAGTAAGAGTGGATGCCGCCGTGCCGTAAATAGAAAACCTATTCTCCGACAGCGCAAGAATTCTTGTGTCGGCGTCTGGTGTAAACGCAGCAGTAGGAACGGCAATTGTGCGCGCTACAGTAGATACTCGAACATTCGAGAGATAACCGTTTAAATATTGACCAGAGGTAAACTGGCCTATTGCAAAGTTTCTCGCCCCGGATCGAGTAGTGAGAGTCGTCGTTCCAGAAACGGTGTCCGCAGTAGCCGAGTTGACGAATATGGAAATGGCGTTGCTGGAAACGCGTATCGCCACATAGTTCCAAGCGTTCAGCGTAAGCGCTGTACTTGCAGTGCAAGTTCTAGATGCGCCGTCGTACCAATAAAGTTGCGGATTGCCGGAGGTAGAAATCTGCGCGGAGATATAGTTAAGACTGCCGCCGATTGCCGGGTCCATGTCGCCAATAATCGCAGGGTTCCCGGCAAAAGACGTTGGGTAAATCCAGAAATCAATAGTGAAAGTTGACGTAGACGTTGCAGGAAGCATCGTAGTGCTACCTGCCAAATTGCTTGTAACAGACGCAGTGCCAGCAAAGCTTCCACTCCACCCCGTCTGCGAGAACGGCGAGAACGTACCCTGCGTCGTGTTGCCGTTGCGGGTGATGGTGAAGTTATTTGTGGACGAGTCTAGGAACGTGTTGTTCTGCGCGCCGTTCGTGCCGTTGCCTGAGAGCAGCAGTGTCGTCAGGTTGAAGTAGGTGTCGACTGCCGTAGCAATAGCAGTCTTAATACCAGCAAGTGCAGCCAGAATGCCACTCATGACACATTCCCAGAAATAATACAGACCGTACCACTCAAAAATACTACCGTAGCCAGACCACGAGTCGCCAGAGTTACAGTAGATTTATCCGTATCCGTACCAGCGATATAGGCAGTGGTAATCGAGCAAGTGATTGTCACGCCGCTAGATGTATTGTTAGCAATCGCAATAATGTCGCCCTCTGCAAATGTCGCATCAGGGATAGTGATTGAACCACCTGAGCCGACCTGCACATACTTTCCTACATCGCCAGTTGCCAGAGTGTAAGAGCCAGTCTTTGTGCCGACTGCTGGCAGGTCGCGGTAGCCAATCTGGTTAGTCCCATCAACCGTACAGTTTGTCAGAGTCCCGCTAGACGGAGTACCCAGAGCGCCACCCGGAGCCACATAATCCGTACCGGCTGTAGCGGCAGAAGCCACACCTGAAGCAGCTTTAATAATGCCGGTAATGGTTGCTCGCTTAATCAGCTTGCCTGTGGTTGAATCGAACAGAACGATCTCTGAATCGACAGAGCTGGCTGGGCCTGATACATCACCAGCACCAGTGCCAGTTAGCGTATCGCCTGATTGCAGTTCTTGAATCGTAGTCCCGTTTAGGACAAGCGGGTATCTTGCAGTCATGATCTATCCTTTAAGAAACAGGTACATTGATGGTTGAACCAGAACGATTGGTAATGGCAAGGAAGCCATTTGTCAGCGGAACTGAAACTAGGCTGCCTGACCTGTTGGTCACAGACAGCGTTGTAGCGCCACCACCGCCACCAATAGCGCCCCATGCGGTTCCGTCGTAACCCTCAAATGAATCTGAATCCGTGTTAAATCTAAAGTATCCGGCAGCAGGAGCGCCATCCCTTTGAGCATCCGTTCCAGAAGGTATGACTGCCGACCCTGTATCGCTAGTCTTTGCCACGCCACCAGATGTAGTGAATGCAGCAGCATCCCAAGCAGAACCAGTCCAGACATAAAGCTGGTTGCCGGTCGTGTTCCAGTAGATAGCGCCAGTCAGCAGGGCATTACCGTCATTGTCAACAGACGGGGCTGAAGACTTAGCACCAAGGTATCTGTCATCAAAACTGTCATAGCTTGCAGCCGCAGCCGATGCGGAGCTGGCCGCAGCAGTCTCGCTGGCCGCAGCTGCTGTCGCGCTGTTCGACGCATTTGTCGCGCTGGTGCTGGCAGAGCTTGCCGAGTTGGCTGCATTAGTTGCACTGGTCGATGCGTTGCTGGCGCTGGTGCTGGCCGCAGACGCAGAGCTCGACGCATTGCTGGCCGATGTGCTGGCAGATGACGCGCTGTTGCTGGCATTGGTTGCAGCCGTGCTGGCCGTTGACGCACTACTGCTTGCGTTGGTTGCTGCTGTTGATGCCGTGCTGGCAGAGCTCGCTGCAGCCGTTGCAGAGTTGGATGCGTTGGTTGCAGACGTTGAGGCATTGGATGCCGATGTGCTGGCCGACGAGGCCGACGATGCCGCATTAGTGGCAGACGTTGATGCGTTAGACGCAGACGTTGACGCTGCCGAAGCAGAAGCCGCAGCCGCCGAAGCGGAAGATGCCGCAGCCGCAGCATCGACAATGATTGCCCACTTGGCAGAATCAGCATTGCTGCTGATCGGCGTGGTGCCGGTAGACGTATGCGCGGTCACGCACAAATAGACGTTGCTGTTGCTGGCATCCTTTACCAGATCGCGCAGCGCGTATGCCGTGCTCGCAGCCCAGTTGCCGCGCCATGTCCCGATAGTGTCGCCGATGATCGGGTTGCCGTTGCCGTCAAACGCCAGCGTCTTGTTCGCCCGCACTGATGCTCGAGGCAGGGTCATGTTGATGCTGGTCGGGTCAGTCTGCGGTGCCTGCATGGCGCGGGCCAGACCTTCAGCATTCTGCTGGTTGAAGATCGTCTGCTGGTCGAGCTCGTCGTTCAGCGTGTTGGCAAAGAAGTCGCCGCCGGTCACAAAGTCCGTCGTGCGCTGGATCGACCTGTTGCCGACAATGGCGATCTGCGTTGCACCCGTCGGGCTCGCAGTCAGGGTCACGCTGCCGGTGCCGTTGCTGTTGATCGTCACCGTGTAGTCGGTGGTCAGCGTCAGCAGGGTATCGTCCCGGTACACAGCGATGTCGGTCGCCGCCAGGATCTCGAAGGTGAACGCATACGGGCCTGTGCCGCTTGCGGCAAAGACCACCCTGCGAGTCACATTGTTAATTGGCACGCCCATAGTTCAACCCCTTCTTATGAAAATTGTACAAAGTCATCGCGCCTTGTAATAGAGTCCGTTTGCTTTCCGAAGCTCCTCAAGCTCAGCCAGCTTGGCCTGCAGCTCAGGATTGCGCGAGATCAACAGGTCTTTTGCTCCAACAATCCCTTTTTCTTTGTCTCCATTCATTAACAAAGAATGCACTCGCTGCACCGTCTTTTGCTGGTCATCCAGATTTAGCATGTCAAAACCAGGCGCTTGTATCACATCAAGAATTGCTTGTTTGGCATTAAGCTCTTTGCCGTAAATAGTCAGCAATTCGTTGTATTGCGGGTCTGACAATTCAACGCCGTTCAGCTTCTTGTCAGGCATACCGACGGGGCCACCCAGTCTGGCAAGCGCATCGTCCACTTCGCTGAACTGCTGCGGGCTGACGCGGGTCGGATTGACCCAGCTGGAGAACCGCACCCAGGGATTCTTGCTGGGAATCTGCTGCTTCGGGTCGCCCCATAGGTTAAGCTCGTCTGGCAGGTCATCGTTGTACGCAGGGATGCGGCTGCGGTATTTGTTGAAGCCCTCGACAAAACCGCGCACGCCCATCGGCAGGTCAGGGCTGGCGCGAGTGCCTTTGGCGGTCGGGTCGTACATGCGCTCAATCGCTCCGACCAGGGAGCCATACGCGCCAATGGGCGAGCCGCCAATAACGAAGCCGCTGAACTGCTTGGTCAGATCGTTGACAGCTTTGACGGCATCCGGCGTTTGACCGGCGCGTGACAGCCCAAGCGCCTTGGCGATTTCGCCAATACCCTGCAGATAGGGCTGCTCCTTCAGGTACTCATACATGCCGAACAGCGCACCCATGAATACTTCCTCGACCTTGCCCTGGTCAGGCTGGTACATGCCGTACTCAGCATAGTCAGCTGCAATGGCCATCAGCGCCGAGACAGGTTCCATGCCTTGGTAGCTGTAGTAAGTGTCGCCAATCTTCAGGCTGTACGGTTGCCAACCATCGCGCATTAGCGCCTCGCGGTGCTCCTTGCGGGTCGGGCCGCTGCCGGTGATTGATCCGCTTGCAGCCTCATGCGCTAGGTACCCAAGGATCGCAGAGCCCATCGACACCTTCGCCAGCGCCATGTCCCGGTGGATGCCACCCTTTGCCATGTCGTCGCGGAAGCGGGACGAGAGCGGGGCAAACGGCGTGCGCTCGACAACCTCCAGCCCGATGTTGGCCGGGGTCTTGAAGAAAGGCACCACGACCTTCAGCGGCCCCCAGTTGAACACTCGCTGCAGCTGCTCAAGGGCAGGGGGCAGGTCAGCGGTGAACGTGCCGCGTTTGGCAAACTCCATCGCCGCCTCGTCCAGATCCGCTGGCG
>Ga0075471_10000216_pt1 | contig 32064 bp, 34 predicted proteins | sample DEB19_08_DNA_2_FD_74787 | JGI IMG/M metagenome (GOLD analysis project Ga0075471, IMG submission 74787) | Aqueous microbial communities from the Delaware River and Bay under freshwater to marine salinity gradient to study organic matter... | ecosystem: Environmental > Aquatic > Marine > Coastal ...
CATCGCAACAACATCATCCACCGCGACGTGAAACCCGGCAATGTGCTCGTCACCAAGTCGGGTCGGGTCATGCTCACCGACTTCGGGATCGCCAAAGCCCTCGGGAGCGGCGAGGACCTGACGAGCGAGAACATCATGATGGGCACCGCCAAGTACCTCTCGCCCGAACAGGTGAAAGGCGACGAACTCGATCTGCGCGCCGATCTCTATTCACTCGGGCTAGTCCTGTACGAATGCCTCGCCGGGCGCGTGCCCTTCGTGGGCAAGAACGACACCGAGACCGCCCTCGCCCGACTGCAACGTGACGCCACCGACATCTCGACGATCCGTTCCGATGTGAACGCCGAACTCGCCGCGGTGATTCATCGCATGCTCGAGCGCCGTCCTGATCGTCGCTACGCGAGTGGTGCCGAGGCCAAGTCGGCGTTGCGAAACGCAGTGCCGAACTCCGACGGAAATCCGACACCCCGCTCGGTCGCCCATCCGAGTACCGGAGACCGCACCCCCACTCCCGGCAAGATCATCCGGCCCCCCAACCACACGCCATCGGGCAATTCACCCCGACCGCGGCCGACCCCGGCGCACGGAACCAAGAAACCTTTCCGCGGGTCACCGGTGCTGTGGGGTGGCTTGGCGGTGGCGTTGGTGGCCCTCGCCACGCTCGTCGTGCGAGTCGCCACCGGTGGTGATTCCACCGATGTCGCGCCGATCGATACGACCTCGGTACCCATTACTTCTGGACCGCCAGTTCTGGCCGGTGTGACCGCATTCGATCCGGAAGGTGACCGCACCGAGAACGATTCGTCGGTGAGTCTCACCACCGACGGAGATGTCGGCACGGTGTGGTCGACCGTTTGCTACAAGTCGTCGACCTTCGGCAGCAAGTCGGGAGTCGGGTTGGTCGTGAAACTCGCCGAAGCGAGCTTGGCCAAGATCGACGTCGAGCTCTCGGGTGACGAATGGAAAGCCGACGTCTACGCATCGAACACGTTGAGCGACAACGTGAGTGACTGGGGCGGATCGATCGGGTCGTCGGATGCAGCCAACGGGTCGACCCTCACCGGTGTCATGGGTTCACCTGCGCAGTACGCGCTGATCTACATGCGCGAAGTGGGTCGCGACGGTGGCTGCAGCAACGACAACCCATTCCGCGGCAACATCGCCGAGATCCGCGTCTCCCCCGCTCCCTGAGTCACCCGTGTTCAGCGAAGGATCGGCCGATGGTCGAAAGAACTGACTCCGAACTCGTCGAATCCGCAATGGCCGGCGATTCGAGGGCCATCGAAGAGATCCTGCGCCGACACCAGCCACGCCTTCGAGCGGTGTGTCGACGCATCCTGAACAACGACGCCGATGCCGATGACGCGACTCAAAATGCGTTGATCGCCATCGTTCGCTCACTTTCGTCGTTCGACGGTCGTTCGGCCTTCAGCACCTGGGCCTATCGCATTGCCACGAATGCGGCACTCGACGAGGCCCGGCGCCGGCAGCGACGCCCGAGCATCGGGCGCGAAGAACTCGACACGACGCGCATCGTCGACCTCTCGAGTGACCGGGTCTTCGCGTCACTCGACGAGCGTGACGCATTGGAAAAGGCCCTGTCGACCGTCCCTGAGGACTTCCGGGTTGCCGTGGTTCTCCGCGACGTCGCCGACCTCGACTACGAGCAGATCGCCCAGGTTCTGGGAATCCCCATCGGAACCGTCCGCTCGCGCATCGCGCGGGGTCGGGCCCATCTGGCCGATGTTCTCCGGAACCGCGACGGGGTCGGCGATCGTCAGAGTCTCGATACGAAGGATCCCTCGTGAACGACACCCCGGACAACCGAGCAACCGACGACGCCGTCGACGTGATCGACTGGTGGGCGAGTCGCGTCGTCGATCGCGAAGTGGAGTTCGCCGACGTCCCGGCTGACCTCCGTGCACACGTGCAATCGCGTGCAGCCGACTTCGCCGCCGTACGAACCGGACTCTCGGCCATCGGTGCACCCGGAAATGTCGACGAGATGGGAATCGCACGCGCCATCCGCGCTGCGAAGACATCGCCGAAATCTTCGTGGCGTCGAATCGGCGGACCACTCGGCATGGCCGCCGCCCTCATCGGTGTGATCGCCATCGGGATCACCGCCATCGGTCGCGATTCGCGACCGACCGACGATCTCGTGGCCGCCGATCAGAGCGCGATGTCGAGTCCGCTCGCCAAGACGATCGAGCCGGCCGCGTCCGAACCGCTCGCGCCAGAGAGCGGCGGAGTGGCGGAGTCCGGAGTGATGTCGTCAGCAGGTGCATCGATCGCGATCGCCGACATGGTCGAGTTGGGACAGTTGACCAATGGTTGGTGGACGTCTCCACCGACGACGGTCAGCGAGGCGAGTTGTCCACTTGCCGAGGGAATGCAACGAGTCGACATGGCCGTGACGTTCGCCGGAATCCCGGCGGAGATCCATTTGGGTTCCGACAACCTGAAGGTCGTGGCGTTGTCGGACTGCATGGTGCTGGCCGGCATCACGCCCTGACTGATCCCCTCGCTAGCCTCGTCCACATGGCTGGCAACCCGCTCACCGATCCGAACTGGGCGGCCGACGTCACCGACTCGATCGTCAACACGGTCGACAAGGTGCGCGACCGCACCACCAAGCCTCTCGTCATCGCCGCACGTGGTCTGGTCTTCGGTCTGTTGGCGTCGTTCCTGGGCATCCTGATCATCGGACTGCTGATCGTCGGTCTGACCCGCGCCATGATCTCGATCATCGAGTGGCCGCTCGATCACGATTCCGCAGTATGGGTTTCGTATCTCGTCATCGGCGGAGTTCTCTGCGCGATCGGCGCATTGTTCATGGCCCGACGTCGAAGTGAGGAGTCCGTCTGATGGGACAGCACCACAAAGTGATCATCATCGGTTCGGGTCCGGCCGGACTCACGGCTGCGATCTACACCGCGCGAGCAAACCTCGCGCCGTTCGTCATCGAGGGTGAACCATCGAGTACGAGCGATCAACCGGGTGGACAACTCATGCTCACCACCGAGGTCGAGAACTTCCCCGGATTCCCCGAGGGCATCATGGGTCCGGAACTCATGGGACGTTTCAAGGAGCAGGCGGCTCGCTTCGGTGCGACGTTCCTGACCGCCAAGGCGACCAAGGTCGAATTCGGTGAACGGCCACTCAAGGTCCACGTCTACAACGACGTTCACACCGCTGATTCGGTGATCGTCTCGACCGGCGCGCAGAGCTTGATGCTCGGACTCGAGGCCGAGGAGCGTCTCATCGGTCATGGGCTCTCGACCTGCGCGACCTGCGACGGATTCTTCTTCCGGGGCAAGGAGATCGCCGTCGTCGGAGGTGGCGATTCGGCCATCGAGGAAGCCACGTTCCTCACCAAGTTCGCCTCGAAGGTGACCCTCATCCACCGCCGCGATTCGTTCCGCGCGAGCAAGATCATGCAGGAACGCGCCCTGAACAATCCGAAGATCGAGGTCCTCTGGAACTCGGCGGTGACCGATCTGATCGGAACCGAACAACTCGAGGGCATTCGCGTCCGCAACACCGTGACCGGCGCCGAGAGCACCATGAACGTCACGGGTTTGTTCATCGCCATCGGCCATCGCCCGAACACCGATGTGTTCAAGGGGGTCCTCGACATGGAGGACAGCGGCTACCTCATCACCCGCCCCGACTCGACGTACACCAACATCGAGGGTGTCTTTGCCTGCGGCGACGTGAAGGACCACGTGTATCGCCAGGCGATCACGGCGTCGGGATCGGGTTGCATGGCCGCGATCGATGCCGAACGTTGGCTTGAAGCGCACCACTGACTGCGGCGCGGTAATCTCGCTCCACCCGCCCGTTCCGACGGTTTCGCAAAGGATTCACCATGGCCGAAGGCATCGTCACTCTCACCAGCAGCACGTTCGACGAGACCGTGAACGCGTCCTCGACCCCGGTCGTGGTCGACTTCTGGGCCGAATGGTGCGGTCCGTGCAAGATGATCGCTCCCATCCTCGGTGAGATCGCGACCGAAAAGGCTGGTCAGGTCACCATCGCCAAGCTCAACGTCGACGATCACGGCGACATCGCCATGCGTTACAACGTCATGAGCATCCCGACCCTCCTCGTGTTCAAGGACGGCGAACTCAAGAAGCGCATGGTCGGAGCCAAAGGCAAGGGACAACTCCTGCAGGAGTTGGAGGAATTCCTCGGCTGATGAATCTCTCGCCCGGCGATTCGGGCGAGGCCGTCGGCCAACTTCAGCGTCGACTCGGCGCCGCCGGCTTCATCCCAGACGGAGGGGTGTCCCCCTCTACCTATTGCACTGCCACTGAGCAGGCAGTTCGCGTGTTCCAGGAGGACCGTGGTCTGCCGGCGACCGGGGTGTGCGACGACGTCACCTGGAGTGCCCTGGTGGAGGCCGCGTGGAACCTCGGCGACCGGGTCCTGATGTTGCGGTCTCCCAATCTTCGAGGCGATGACGTGGCCGAACTTCAGCGGGTGATGTCGCGACTCGGGTTCGACTGCGGACGCATCGATGGGATCTTCGGTCCGCTCGCCGCTCGGGCGGTGAGTGATTTCCAACTCAATGCCGGTCTCGAAGTCGACGGCGTGTGTCGGACCACAACTGTCGACGTCCTTCGCCGGTTGTCGCGCCAGACCGGTGACGGTCCGGGTATCGCCGCCGTGCGTGAAGCCGAGAGCTTGCGGTCAGGGCAGCCTCTCGACGGGCGGCGAGTAGCCGTCGGACAGTTCGGCGGTTTCAGTGCTCTGAGCAGGCCTTTGTGTGCAGCCCTCAAGGACCGCGGTGCGTTGTTGATCCAGACCGACGAACCCGACGCGCCCGCCCAAGCCGCCCATGCGAACCTCTTCGGGGCCGAGGTGTATGTGGGGCTCGAGGCGTCCGATGATCGCATCGCGCGCGTCACCTACTACTCGGTCCCGGCGTTCGAGTCGGCCGGAGGACGGGCCTTGGCTCATCTCGTGGAACGGCATCTCCGAGATGTCGTACCGCGGATTTCCGTGAGCGGAATGCGTCTGCCGATCCTTCGTGAAACCAAGATGCCTGCCGTGTTGCTCACGTTGGGACCGACTCAAGTGATGGTGGACCGAGCTGAACGGATCGCTGAGGCCGTCTTCTTGGCCCTGACCGCCTGGTCGGCGTGAGGAATCGCTCTTTCTGGGTCTCTGTCCACAATCAGTGGCTAGAGGAATCCATTTAGCACTAAACGACTCTCGTTATCAACAGAGTTATCCACAGACTGTGCGCAACCCTCACGCGCCACTTGAGGGTCAGATCGACCTCATCCGGGTCAGTCGGCGCTCGGTCCTTCGGTCATCAACCGGTAAATCCGTTCCAAATCTTCGAGGTCGGCGAACTCGATGGTCACGGCACCCTTGCCGCTCGTCATCTTCACGTTGACGCGCGTGGCCAGGTAGTCACCCAGCAGGTTCTCCAATTCCAGCAGTCCGGCTTCGGGCAACTTGGTGACCTTGCCGCCACCGGTGGACCCGCCACCGCCCTTGCTGCCGCCCGAGGTGGTGACTTCTCCCCCATTGGCCCGATCCCGAATGGCCTCTTCCACCGCTCGAACCGACCACTGCTCGGCCGAAGCCCGGCGAGCGAGTTGCTCCTGAAAGGCCCGGTCCGAACTTCCGAGCAGGGCTCGAGCATGGCCGGCGCTGAGGCGACCATCGGCGAGTAGGCCCTGCACCGCTGGGGGCAGGTTCAGGAGTCGCAAGGTGTTGGTGATAGCGCTGCGGCTCTTGCCCACGCGCTTGGCCACATCGTCGTGGGTGAGGTTGAAGTCATCGATCAACTGCTGAAAGGCCGAGGCTTCCTCGAGCGGAGAAAGATCCTGGCGGTGCAGGTTCTCCACCAACGCCTGCTCCATCGAGGCCATGTCGTCGGTGGTCTTGACCACGGCTGGCACTGTGGTGAGTCCGGCCCGCTGAGCTGCCCGCCAGCGACGTTCGCCCGCGATCAACTGATACGAACCATCAGGGAGTTGGCGCACGAGCAGGGGTTGCAGCACCCCGATCTCCCGAATGGACGCGGAAAGGTCGTTGAGCGACTCCTCGTCGAAGTGCACTCGGGGCTGGTGAGGGTTGGGGGAAAGGGCCTTGACGGGGATCTCGATCAAGGCTGAACCAGCGGTGGGCGGCTGGGAACCGCCACCGGGGATCAGCGAATCGAGGCCTCTACCAAGACCGCCGCGGCGGGATGCCACCGGCCACCTCCTTTGCCACCAAGCGGTAGGCGATAGCGCCCTTCGACGAAGGGTCGTAGACGTTGATCGGTTGATGGTGCGACGGGGCCTCGGACAGGCGGACATTGCGGGGGATCAGGGTCTGGCACACCTTGTCCCCGAAGTGTTCCCGCACCTCAGCCACCACTTCCTGCGACAACTTGGCCCGGGAGTCGTACATCACGCACACGATCGTGCTGACTTCGAGCTCGGTGTTGAGGTTGCGCTTGACCAAGTCCACGTTCCGGAGGAGTTGGCCCAGGCCCTCGAGGGCGTAGTACTCGCACTGGATGGGCACCAGCACTTCTCGGGCCGCGACCAGCGCATTCACGGTCAGAAGTCCGAGTGACGGGGGGCAGTCGATGATCACGAAGTCGTAGTCGTCGATCACCGAGTCGACAGCCTTCTTGAGGCGGGTTTCCCGGGCCATGGCCGGAACGAGTTCGATTTCCGCGCCGGCGAGGTCGAGGTTCGCCGGGGCCACGAACAGGTTGCGGAGGCTGGCCGGCTCGATGCAGTCCTCCATGTCCACATCGTGGAGCAGGACGTCGTACATCGAGTTCTCCACCCCACGGGTGTCGACTCCCACGCCCGAGGAGGCATTCCCTTGCGGGTCCAGGTCGACGATCAGGGTCCGATAGCCCATTTCCGCCAAACATGCGCCCAAGTTGACGGACGTCGTGGTCTTCCCGACCCCACCCTTCTGATTGGCCACGGCGATGACCCGGGGCAAGGGTCGGCCGTGGGTGCCGGTGGAGGGCGATTCAGGGGTCTGGCTCATGGAAACGGTCGGTCCTCGCAGGTGATCCGGGGCGGCGGTGGGCAGATCGTACCGGAGGGAGGGAGGGCCGAGGGCCACTTTGGCGGAGCTTCCCCCATGTTCCACGTGAAACACAGGTGCGTGGGGCGTCGAAGCCGGGTTCGTGGTTTCACGTGAAACACCAAGGCCACCCGGTTCCCTGGTTTCACGTGAAACGTCAGGGCCTCGACAATGCGAGTTGGGCGATGCCCTCGGCCACGCTCACCAGCCGGAATCCTGTTTGAGCCACCCGGTCGGACAACCAGCGAGAACCATCGGAGTTCGGAGGCTCGGACACCAGCAGCAGGCCACCTTCAGCAAGGAGGGGGGCCGCGTGTTCCGCCGTGTACTCCGGGGACCCGAACCCGCGGCTCGTGGCCACCGACCAAGTTCGGTCCGGAAACCGCCGGGGGAGATCGGCCACATCGGCCTCGACAGCCCGAACGCGATCGCCCAGCCCAAGGCGGCCAATGAGTCGAACCAGGAGGTCGACGCGCTTACCTCGTCGGTCGACCAACAGTCCCGAGACGTCCTCGCGGACCACGGCTATGACAAGTCCCGGCAGCCCGCCACCTGACCCGAGGTCGATGAACGATTCAGCATCGGCCGGGATAGCTACGGCGAAGGGGAGTGCCCGGTCGATCGCCACGCTCAGATCTTCGGCCCCCAACATGCCGATGCGCTGGGCCTCGCCCAGCGCATCGATCAGTTTCTGTCGGTTGTGCGAGCTCAGGGTGCTCACAGCAGGATCCGGTTCAGCCGGCGGCGGGGGTGATCACCACGCGGCGGTAGGGGTCCTCGCCTTCCGAGTGGGTGCCGATATCGGTCCGACCGGTCAGCGCATCGTGGATGATCTTGCGGTCCGACGAGGGCATCGGCTCCAGCGCCCGGGCGGTTCCCGAGGCCACGACTTCGTCGGCGACCTGGTTGACGAACCGGCTCAGCGCCTCTTTGCGCTTGGCCCGGTAGCCACCGATGTCGACCCGAAGACGAGTGTCGTGATCGCCCATTCGGCGCTGACTCACCACGCGGGCCAGGTCCTGAACCGCTTGCAAGGTCGAGCCCCGGGGCCCGACCAAGATCCCGAGATCGGCGCCATTCACGTCGACCTCGATCTCGTCGCCTTCGATCTTGCTGGCGGCCGAGCCGCTCAGTCCGAACGCCGAGACCAGGCCCACCAGGAACTTCTCGGCCTCACTGGCCACCACTGCCGGATCGGCCGGAGGGCGGGGTTCGCGGTTTTCGTTGTCGCTCATGGCTCCTGCTTCCTTCTCGGGACGGGGACGGCGATTCCGACCCTCTCCTCGCTGACCGTTGTTGCGCTGGCCTCCATCGGCTGAGCGCTCTCCGCCACCCTCACGACGGCGACGATCACGCCTTTCCATCTTGGGGCGCGGGGAAAGGGGCTTGACCCGGGCTCGGACACGAGCTTCACCACGGGTACGACCAAAGAGACCCGGCTTGGGCTCTTCGAGAATTTCGAATTCGGCATCCTCGTCGGCCACACCGAGGCGGTCGAGTGCCTGACTCTTGGCCTCTTCGATGGTGCGGCCAGTTGTTTCCACCCATTCCATGGGTTCCTCTTTTCGTCGAGAAGTCGCTAGTAGCGACGTGCGTCAGGGGCGACGCGGGGGTTTGGGATGTCGGGTACCACCCGACGGCTTGGGTCGGTTCGAGGGCGTGGGGCGACCCTTCGGACCGGTGGATCCTCCCTTGGGGGGAGTGACCCGCTTGCTCGTCGACGGTTTGGTCGACGGCTCGTCCTTCTTCGCGGCCTCTTGCTTCAACTGGCTGAAGAACCCACCACCCGAACCATCCTGCTTCGACATCTCACGGGCTTTGGCACTGGCTGCCTGGGCTTGCTGGCCAAGCGAGTGCTCACCTCGGTAGAAGCGACGGGTGATGTACGCCTGCTGGGCGATCCGGACGACGGTCTGGGACATGTAGTAGATGACCAGGCCAACCGGGAAGAAGAACTGGAACACGCCGAAGGCAACGGGCAGGTATTGCATGACTTTGGCCTGCGTGGCCGACATCGTCGGTGACACGGTGCGGGACGCAATCATCTTTTGCTGGACGAAATACAGTCCCATGAGAACGAGAACCAAAGCCACGTAGATCAATCCCTTGCCGGGGTTGTCCTGGACCGCCTCCACGGGACGTAACGACAAGTCGAGTCCGAGGGACAACATCTCGGTCTTGCCCTTCAGGCTCTGAAAGAGCTCGCTCGTCTTCGAGATGTAATCGGGATCGAAGGTTCCGTCAGCGCCCTTGTTCGAGAGCCCGTGAAGGACTCGGAACATGATGATGAAGATCGGCATCTGCGCGAGGAGCGGGAGGCATGACGACAACGGATTGATCTTGTGCTCTTGGTAGAGCTTCATCATTTCTTCGTTCAACTTCTGACGGTCGTTGCGATACTGCTGCTGCAAACGACGCATCTCTGGTTGAACTTTTTGCATCTCGAGCATTCCCTTGGTGCTCTTCAAAGTGAGCGGGAAGATCAGCAACATGATCACGAGAGCAACGAGCGCAATGGCTGCGATGTAGCTCGTGGTGAGGTTGTAGAACTGGCTGATCAGCCAGGCCGCGGCTTGAAACATCTCAGTGGGTCCTTCCCGATGTGGAGACGGTGGAGATCGATCGACTGGGGTTCTTCTCGGGGACCGGGTCGAATCCCGAGGGTCCGAACGGTCGGCATCGGCTCAGTCGGCGAACGGTCAACCACGTTCCCCGGCCCGAGCCGTGAACGTGGATCGCTTCGAGTGCGTACTCGGAGCACGACGGTGTGAACCGGCACGGGGACGGTCGGCCTTCACGGGCGGTTTGGTACCAGCCGATGGACCGGATGAGGAAGTTCTTCACCGGCGTCGCCCCTTGGTGAGAAGACCCTCGACATCCCTGCTCAGCTGGGTGAAAGAGGGCATGGGCGTGTGCCGGCTGGGGCTGTTGACCCCGATCAAGAACATGCCGGGTCCGAGTTCGGTTTCACGGTCCGTCAGGATCGCGCGAAGTTGCCGGCGCAGACGATTACGCCGCACGGCCGAACCAAACGGACGCCCGATGGCGAAGGCCACCTGCGGGCCGGGAAGTGAAGAATCGGGAAGCATGACGCACCACAGAAAACCACTGCGAACACGTGTTCCCTCACTGCGGAGGTGCTGAAACTCGTGTGAGCGGTTGAGGCGTCCGATCAAGCCGACAGCCGGTGGCGGCCCTTGAGCCGACGGGCCTTCAGAACAGCGCGACCGGCGCGGGTCGACATGCGCGCCCGGAAGCCGTGCTTCATCGAACGGCGCTTTTTGTTGGGCTGGTATGTGCGCTTCACGAGAACTCCTCAATTCCCGGGTGGCCAACAGGCGAAGATCCCAGGTAGATGCATCGAGGTGACCGATGAACGGTCACCGCATCTCGGCAGGCTACGGCCCACATACGGACGGGGGCAACCCTGATCACAGGTCTGTTGAAAACACTGATTGTGGACGCGCGTCAAAGGCCCTTCACGGCCCTTTTCACGCGCTATCCACAGCCTGCTATGGTCTCGCTCTCTTGACCCGCGCGAGCGGATTTCTGACATGGGGACAACCATTCGGGCAGGTCAGAGGGGGTAAGCCACGGAGTCCTGTCCACATCGTGTGGACACGCCTGTGGATGAAGTGGCTCGTTTGGCAAGGAGTAGCAGGTGGAAGACTCGGAGAACATGTGGACAGCGGTCTCGCAGTTGTTGCGGGCTCAGGTGTCCGATGCGGTGTGGTACTCGACGTTCAACGACGTCCACTCCCTCCCGACTGACGATCGGACCATTCGCCTGGCCGTGCCGAGTGGGACCGTGCGCGACAAGATCATGTCCCGCTACTTGCCCATCGTTCTCGACGCTTTGTCGGAGATCGGCGCCGGGACCAAGCAGCTCGAGGTCGAGGTCGTGGCCCCACCCGAGTTGATCACCCAGTCGGAAGATCAGGCGCCGGCCGCGGTGGCGCAGGGCTCCACGATCACTGCCCCGCCGGCCACAGTGACCAAAGTGGGCGACTCGCCCGCCGATCGCGCCGGTCTGAACCCCCGGTACACGTTCGAAACCTTCGTCCGTGGCGGCTCGAACAGCTTCGCCCTCGCCGCGGCCCAGCGAGTCGCCGAGACCCCGGCCCGTTCGTACAACCCGCTCTTCATCTACGGCTCGGCCGGGCTGGGTAAGACCCATCTTCTGCACGCCATCGGTCATTACGTCCTGCAGAATTACAGCCACTACCAGGTCCGATACATCACCACCGAGACCTTCCTGAACGAGTACGTCGACGGCATCCGTACGGCGTCGATCGCCAATTTCAAGCGCCGGTACCGCGACATCGACCTCCTCCTGATCGACGACATCCAGTTCATGGAGGGCAAGGAAGGTCTGCAGGAGGAGTTCTTCCACACCTTCAACTCGCTCCATGGAGCCAACAAGCAGATCGTCATCTCCTCCGACCGGGTCCCGGACGCCATCCCCCATCTCGAGGAACGCCTCATCGGACGCTTCCGTTGGGGTCTGATCACCGACGTCCAGCCACCCGACCTCGAGACCCGCCTCGCCATTCTCCGGAACAAGGCCGAGCGCGAGGGCACCGAGTTCCCGGCCGACGTCCTCGAGTTCATCGCGTCGCGCGTGACCTCGAACATCCGTGAACTCGAAGGCGCGCTGATCCGGGTGAGCGCCTACGCCAGCCTCAACCGGGTCGACATGACCGTCGCCCAGGCCGAGCGCCTACTGGAGGACCTCCTCACCAACCAGACACCCAAGCAGCGCACCGATCAAGAGCTATTGGAAGAGATCGCCCGTCTGCTCGGCTTCAGTGTGGAAGCTCTCCGGGGCAAGAGCCGCCAGCGCCCGCTCGTCGCCGCCCGCCAGGAGGCGATGTACGTGTTCCGTGAACTCACCGACCTCTCGTATCCGGCCATTGCCCGACTATTCGGTGGTCGCGACCACACCACGGTGATTCACGCGGTCGACAAAATCACTCGCCTGATGAAAGAGCGCACCCAGACCTTCGACCAGGTCACCATGCTCATCAAGACCTTGAAGCTCGGCTGAGACCCATGGGGACGAACATGTGGACGCGGTGTGCACGCGCTGGGGTCGTATCTGTGCACAACGCCGAGTTGTCCACCGGCGCGCTGGTCAGAGGCTCGCGCCATGTGGACGCGTGTGTACGACGGTGCGCGGTCGTTTCCGGCCGTCTTCCTGCCCTGACGCGCTGTCATCCACAATCCACAGCTCTTATTACAAGCACTAAGTTCATGGATCACCGGATGATGACAACAAGTGATCTCGAGAGGAAGTCGTCGTGAAGTTCAAGTGCGAGCAAGCAGTTCTGGCCGAGGCCTTCGGCGCTGCGAGTCGAGCGGCCACCGGTCGCGCCACGAACCCGGTGCTCTCGTGTCTTCGCTTGGTTCTGGCCAAGAACCAACTTCGGGTCACCGGAACCGATGGTGATCTCACGATCGAGTCGTCGATCACCGTTGCCGATGGCGAGGACGGCGTCGTTCTCGTACCGGCGAAGTTGGCCAGTGAAGTCATACGGTCACTGAACCCAGGCGCAGTCAACGTCGACGTCACGGGCGACAAGGTCCAGATCTCGTCGGCACGTGTCAATTTCGCGGTCCCGATCGGAGCCGAAGGTGACTTCCCCAAGTGGTCGGGCTCCACCGGACAGGGAGCGAACATTTCGTCGGCCGAACTCGCCGACGCTCTCAAACAAGTCGTGCGCGCGGCGAGCACCGATGACGCACGCGGTGTGATCACCGGCGTCCTCGTCACGAGCGACGCCGGCAAGTTGCGACTCGTCGCCACCGACTCGTACCGACTGGCGATTCGCGACATCCCTGCATCGGTACTTCCCGATGGAGCACAGGTGATCATTCCGGCCCGTTCGCTGGCCGAGTTGCTCCGACTCCTGACTCTCGGTGACACGGTGGGAATCGAGATCACCGATCACGATGCGACCTTCCATGTCGGCAACACACGCCTCGTGACCCGTCTGATCCAAGGCACGTATCACGACTACAAGCGTCTCGTTCCGCCGCCGCAGCCGAACTCCGTGACGATCAATCGCGAGGAAGCTCTAGAAGCGATTCGTCGCGTGAAGTTGGTGGCCCGCGATCCCATCGGCACGCCTTTGCGGATCCGCATGGCCAACGACGGCATCACTATGAAGATCGTCAGCCAGGACAACGGCGAAGCTTTCGAGCAACTCGACGGTGAACTCACCGGTAACGAAATCGAGATGTCGTTCAACAACGAGTTTCTCGCTGCCGGTATCGACGCGTGTCAGACCGAGTTCGTCAACATCCAGACGAGTGAACCGGGCAAACTGGCGGTGATTCGTCCGAAGGACGGAACCGACTACACGTATTTGCTCATGCCACTGCGGTCCTGATGTTCATCGAGCACCTCGAGCTCGCCGACTTCCGGAATTACTCGCAGGCTTCGTTCGATTTCACTCGGGGTATCACTGCGGTCGTCGGCCGCAATGCACAAGGAAAGACCAACGTCGCCGAAGCGATGGGTTTCCTCGCCACCCTCGAAAGTTTCCGCCTGGCTCCGACAGCGGCGCTCATTCGCGACGGTGCCGAGACCGCAGTCATCCGCGCGACCATCCGCCACGACGACGGACGCGAGTTGCTCGTCGAGATCCAGATTCCGCGGCAAGGACGCACGACCGTTCTCGTGAATCGTCAACGTCTGCAGCGGACCCGCGATCTTCTCGGCGTCCTGCGGGTCACGGTGTTCTCACCGGACGATCTCGAACTCGTGAAAGGTTCTCCTTCGGAGCGTCGCCGATTCTGCGACGAGACCCTTGTGAGTCTGGCCGTCAAGAACGATGCGTTGCGCCTCGACCTCGATCGGGTGCTCCGGCAACGCAACACGTTGCTTCGGCAATGCAACGGCCGACTCACCGATGAAGTGGGTTTCACGCTCGATGTCTGGGACGAGCGAATGGCGACCATCGGAGACGAACTCGGACAAGCCAGAGCCGATCTCGTGGCCCGGCTGCAACCCGCGGCCGAAGAGGCGTACCAGCAACTCGCCGGCCGGCCGCTCGCTGTCGGCCTGCGGTACGAACCCGAATGGCGTCGTTCGGGCCTCGCGGCCGCGTTACGCACCGCGCGGACCGACGACGTTCGCCGCGGCGTGTCGACGGTCGGCCCACATCGCGACGACGTCGAGTTCACCCTGGGATCGATGCCTGCCCGAACCCACGCGAGTCAGGGCGAGATGCGGTCCCTCGCTCTGTCGTTGCGTCTCGCCGCCCATCGCCTCGTGGCGGCGGCGACCGACATGACGCCGTTGCTGATCCTCGACGACGTACTGAGCGAACTCGACCCCGAGCGGTGCGAGGCGCTCCTGGCGCACCTCCCGCCTGGCCAAGTGGTCATCACGACCGCCAGCCCGCTTCCCGAGGCGGCCCAGCCCGACCGAATCCTCCGGATCGAACAGGGGCGGGTGGAAGCATGAGCGATGATCCCCAGCCCCTGAACACGGCCCTCGACCGGGTTCTGCGGTCCTTGAAGGGCGGCGATCGCCAGACCACGGTCACCGTGTTCTCGCGGTGGTCCGATCTGGTGGGGGAGTCGGTGGCGGCCCACGTCCGACCCCTCAAACTCGACGGCGGGACCCTGATCGTCGAGGTCGACGACCCCACATGGGCGACCCAGATGAAGTTCCTGGAGGGTGATCTCATGGACCGTCTGCAGGCGACCGGCGGCATGGCCGTCGAGCGGATCGAGATCCGGGTTCGCGGCCGCCGCTGACGGCAGTTTCGGGGGGTCGGAACGACCCTCGTCAGGGACCCCCGTCGGATACCTCAACGAGGGGACATTTTCCCTGCTCACAGCGCTTGTTTTGGCACGAATTCGACCCCTCCATGAAGTAGAATTTTTGGTGTTGTGATGAGCCGTTCGACCGCCAGTGAGAGACCCCTGTTTCCCACATGCTCGAGGCCCCTCCGAATGAACCGATCGAGGTACGCGTGACCGCCAAGAACACCACCCCCAGCGCCGATTACGGGGCCAAGGACATTCAGGTCCTCGAGGGTCTGGACCCCGTTCGCAAGCGCCCGGGCATGTACATCGGCTCCACCGGTCTGGCTGGTCTCCACCACCTGATCTGGGAAGTCGTCGACAACTCGGTCGACGAAGCGATGGCCGGTTACTGCACCCGGATCGGTGTCACCCTGCTGGCCGACGGCGGTTGCGCGGTGGACGACAACGGTCGTGGCATTCCGGTCGACCCGTATCCGTCGGGCCCCCACAAGGGAAAGAGCGCGGCCGAGGTCGTACTCACGGTTCTGCACGCGGGCGGCAAGTTCGGTGGTGAGGGCTACAAGGTGTCGGGCGGTCTGCACGGCGTGGGTGTGTCGGTCGTGAACGCTCTGTCATCTCGAGTCACGCTCGAGATCGACCGCGACGGCAAGCGCTACGAGCAAGAGTTCCGCAACGGCGGCAAGCCGCAAGGCAAGCTCGGGTCAACTGGTGCCACCCCGGGCCGCGGCCGCAAGACGGGAACGACGGTTGCGTTCTGGCCGGACCCGTCGATCTTCGCCTCCGAAGGAACCGAGTTCGTGGCGCGCACCGTTCTCGAGCGCCTGCAGACCATGGCCTTTCTCAATCGCGGACTCGAGATCGTCTTCCGTGACGAACGACCGGGCAAGGAACAAGAGGTCACCTTCCAGTACAAGGGCGGCATCGTCGACTACGTGAAGCACCTCAACCAGTCGAAGGAAGCTCTCTTCAACAAAGTCGCCCACTACGAGGACGACGAAGAAGGGCAGATGCTCGACATCGCCGTGCAGTGGAACACCGGCTACTACGAAGGCATCCACGGATACGCCAACGGCATCAGCACGATCGAAGGCGGCATGCACGTGGAGGGTTTCAAGACGGCCCTCACGAGCGTGGTCAACAAGTACGCACGATCACGCGGACTCCTGAAGGAGAAGGAAGACAACCTCCTCGGTGAGGACATCCGCGAAGGAATCACCGCGATCATCTCGGTGAAGTTGTCGGAACCCCAATTCGAAGGTCAGACCAAGGCCAAACTCGGCAACGTTTCCATGCGCTCGTTCGTCCAGAAGGCGACCAACGAGCGGCTGGCCGAGTGGCTCGACGAGAACCCGACCGAGGCCAACAAGATCGTCAAGAAGGCGCAAGCCGCAGCCCAAGCACGAGTGGCCGCCAAGAATGCGCGCAACGCGGTGCGCCGCAAGACCGCTCTGAGCGGTGCCGGCATGCCCGACAAACTGAAGGACTGCAGTAGCGGCAATCCCGAGGAGAGCGAGATCTTCATCGTCGAAGGCGACTCGGCCGGTGGCACAGCGCTCGACGCGCGCGATCCGCGCACTCAAGCAATTCTTCCGATCCGCGGCAAGATCCTGAACGTCGAACGCGCTCGCCTCGACAAGATGCTGAAAAACTTGGAGGTCACGGCGCTCGTGACCGCCATCGGTGGAGGAGTCGGTGACGAATTCGATGCCGGTAAGTCCCGGTATCACAAGATCATCATCCTCGCCGACGCCGACGTGGATGGCAGCCACATCCGCACCCTGTTGCTGACGTTCTTCTTCCGTCAGATGCGTCCGCTCGTCGAAGCGGGCTACGTGTACATCGCGCAGCCGCCGCTCTACTCGACCGAGATCGGCAAGGAGAAGATCTACCTCAAGGACGACCTCGCCAAAGGCAAGTTCCTCGAGGAGCACCCCAATCACAAGAAGGAGTTCCAGCGCCTGAAAGGTCTCGGCGAAATGGACTGGGAGGAGTTGCGCTCCACCACCATGTCGATCGACACCCGGACGTTGCTCCAGGTCACGGTGGAAGAAGCCGCGCTGGCCGACGAGATCATGGGAGTCCTCATGGGCGACGACGTCGAGAGTCGTAAGCACTTCATCCAGACCAACGCCAAAGACGTGAGGTTCCTCGATATCTGATGGCTTCCAAGAAGACACCTCCTCCGCCGTCCGACGACTCGACTCCCGACGAACCGATCATCCCCGTGCAGCCCGTCGCGCTGCAGGACGAGATGGAACGCTCGTTCCTCGACTACGCGATGTCGGTCATCATGTCGCGCGCGCTTCCCGATGTGCGCGACGGACTGAAGCCGGTTCACCGTCGGATCATCTGGGACATGGACGAACAGGGATTCCGACCCGATCGACCGTTCGTGAAGTCGGCCCGTGTCTCGGGTGACACCATGGCGAAGTATCACCCGCACGGCGACAGCGCGATCTACGACGCACTCGTGCGCATGGCCCAACCGTTCTCGTTGCGGCATCCGCTGATCGATTTCCACGGCAACTACGGCTCACCCGACTTCGGTCCGGCGGCCAGTCGATACACGGAGTGCCGTCTGCATCCGCTCGCCATGCAGTTGCTCGCCGACATCGACGAGAACACCGTCGACATGGTGGCGACCTACGACGGCAGCCGCGAGGAACCCACGGTTCTGCCGGCCCGATTCCCGAACCTGCTCGTCAACGGCAGCCAGGGCATCGCGGTCGGAATGGCGACCAACATCCCACCGCACAACTTGGGCGAAGTCATCGACGCCTGCGTGCACACCCTCTTCAACCCGACGGCGACGTCCGAAGACCTCATGCAGTTCGTGAAGGGTCCCGATTTCCCGACCGGCGGAACGATCCTCGGTCGCGCCGGAATCATGGACGCGTATCGCACGGGTCGCGGCAGCATCAAGATGCGCGCCACGGCGAGCATCGAGGAGACCAAGCGCGGCGGCATGCAGATCGTCGTCACCGAACTCCCGTACCAGACCAGTTGTTCGGCGATCGCCGGTCGTATTCAAGAACTCGTCGACGCCGGCGAGATCGACGGCATCGCCGATGTCAACGACGGTTCATCGGGTGGCAAGACCAATCTGATGATCGCCCTGAAGCGCGATGCCAATGCCAACGTGGTGCTCAACAACCTCTTCAAGTTGACGCAGTTGCAGACCAGTTTCGGCGTGAACATGGTCGCCTTGGTCGATGGTGTTCCGCGGCAACTCACCTTGGCCGACGCGATCAACGGGTACCTCCGCCACCAGATCGAAGTCCTCACGAGGCGGACCGAGTACCGACTCGACAAGGCTCAACGCCGCGCCCACCTACTCGAGGGTCGAATCAAGGCACTCAACGTCATCGATCAGATCATCAAGTTGATTCGCGAGAGCGAGGACGCCACCAGTGCCAAGACCCAACTGATGGCCAAGCCTTACGAGTTCACCGAAGTGCAGGCCATCGACATCCTCGACATGCAGTTGCGTCAACTCACGCGACTCTCCCGCATCGACCTCGAGGCCGAGATCGCCGAGCTCACCCAGCGCATCGCCGATCTGCAGTCGATCCTCTCCGACGACGTGAAGTTGCGCACCGTGATCAAGGACGAGCTCCTGGCCACCAAGGAGGAGTTCGCAACTCCGCGGGTCTGCCCCGTGACCTTCGATTCGGGGGAGATGAGCCTCGAGGATCTCGTGGACGACACCGAGTTGGTCATCGTGATGACCGAGGCTCAGTACGTGAAGGCCGTGGCCGCCTCGAACTTCAAGACTCAAGGTCGCGGCGGCAAGGGTGTGACCGGCGCGAAGTTGAAGGCCGACGACATCGTGAAGCACGTGATCTTCACGACCGCGCACGCATATCTCCTCTTCTTCTCCAACCGAGGTCGGGTGTATCGACTGCGGGCCCACGACGTCCCCGAGCGGGAGCGCGCGGCCAAGGGCGTCCCGATCGTCAACCTGCTTCCTTTGCAGGCGGGCGAGACCATCGAGGCGATCATCGACACCCGCGATTTCGCGGCTGAGCGCTACCTGTTCTTCGCGACCCGTGACGGCGTTGTGAAGAAGACCGCCTTCGACGAATACGACAACGGTCGGCGCGATGGCCTCATCGCCCTGAATCTTCGCGAAGGTGACGAACTCGTCCGCGTGATCGAGACCTCGGGCACCGACGACATCTTCATGGTGGCCCGTTCGGGTATGACCATTCGCTTCTCCGAGTCCGAGGTTCGGGCCATGGGTCGCGCCGCCGCCGGCGTGCGGGGCATGAAGCTCCGCACCGGTGATCAGGTGGTGAGCGTCGATGTCGCTCGCGACGAAGCGGCGATCCTCATGATCACCGAGGCCGGCTACGGAAAGCGCACTCAACTCGACAAGTTCAATCGTCAGGGTCGAGGCGGCATCGGTGTTCGCGGTATCCAGGTGAAGGAGAAGAAGGGTTACGTCGTGTCGGCGTTCATGGCCGGTATCGACGACGAGATCGTGGCCGTCACCTCGGGTGGCGCAACCATCCGAACCCAGGTGCGCAACATCTCCTCACAAGGTCGCGCCGCGACAGGTGTTCGAGTGATGACGGTCGAGGAAGGCCAGACGGTCTCCTCGGTGGCGCTCATCATCGCCAGCGAAGACGAAGAGTGACGGCACTGGTCACCTTGGTGGTGGCCGCGCTTCTCGTGTCGGGGGTCGGTCGCCTCGGGGAAGCCGTCGTCGATTCTGCACGGGCCCAGTCGGTGGCCGACGCGTTGGCGTTGGCGGCGATCGACCGTGGTTCCGAACAGGCTCGACGTATCGCAGTTCTCGACGGCGCCGACGACGTCTCGATCGTCGAGTTCGCCAACGACGTGCTGGTCGAACTGAGAGTCGACGGTCGCGTCGGACGGGCACGGGCGTCGGCTGCTCCGTGATCACCTGACGAATCTTCTACGCTGACGACATGTCGGAGGCCCGGGACCCGCTTTTCATCGTTCCGGCAGTGGAACCCGATGAGGCGTCACCATCGATGGCGCCGCCGAATCCGGAAGTCCGATCACGCGGTGGCTCCGGTGTGCGTTGGGAACGCCGGCGGGTTCGACGCACCACACGGATCGTCCGCCACATCGATCCACTGAGTGTCTTCCGCGTGATGATGGTCTTCCACATCGTGCTGTTCCTGACCCTGCTCCTCACCGGAGTTCTGCTGTGGAACGTCGCCAACGCGACGGGCACGGTCGACAACGTCGAACGGTTCATGGAGAGCTTCGGCTGGGAGTCATTCGAGTTCAAGGGTCGCGAGATCTTCCATCAGGCATGGATCCTCGGTCTGTTCGCCGTGGTCGGACTCACGGGCCTGGCGGTCCTGATGGCCACGATCTTCAACCTCATCACCGACCTCGTGGGTGGAGTCCGGGTCACGATCCTCGAGGAAGTTCCGACGCCCGAAGAACCTTCGTCGCCGGCCTAGTGCCTGGTTGAGAGAGTGCTGATCCCACCGATAGGGTGCTTCCCCGCCGGGGCTATAGCTCAGTTGGTTAGAGCGCATCCCTGATAAGGATGAGGTCACAGGTTCGACTCCTGTTAGCCCCACGGTGAAAACGTTGCGACGAGCCCTGGCGGCGCTGTCCTTGGCCGGCATCATCGCCGGCGCCATCCGCTTGCGCGGACGAGGTGGAGTCCCACCCGAACGCGGTGGCTGGCGCGAACTCTCCCGTCCTCGATCGTGAAGCCGGTCGGCGTCGTCGGCCTCGGTGCCGTCGGGACACGTGTTGCCGCGCAACTCTCACCCGGGGTGACCAGTTCGACCTCGGGTGACGACGTCGATGTGGTGGTGGTGGCCACGCCCGCCCCCCAGGCTCCGCTGGCCCTCGACATCCTTCGGCGCGGTGCGCATGTGATCACGACGACCGACGACCCGGACGACGTTCACGAACTGCTCGGCCACGACTCCGAGGTGTCGAGTCTCGGACGGACGCTGGTGGTCGGCGCATCCGCGAGTCCGGGAATGAGCGGTTTGATGGTCGCCGAGTTGCGACGACGTTTCGACGACATCGACGAGATTCACGTGGCGTTTCATGGCACCGGCGGCCCGGCCTGCGCGCGACAACATCATCGGGCTCTCGGAGGCGACGCCCTGGGTTGGCACGATGGCGAATGGATCGAACGTCCCGGCGGCAGCGGCCGTGAGTTGCTGTGGTTCCCCGAACCCATCGGTGGCAAGGACTGCTATCGCGCCGAACTAGCCGATCCGATCGTTCTGCATCGGGCGTTCCCCGCGGTGAAGAGAATCAGTGCACGTGTCTCGGCGACGCGTCGCGATCGATTGACCGCCCGGCTGCCGATGATGTCGCCGCCGCATTCCGAAGGTGGTCTCGGCGGTCTGCGGGTGGAGGTGCGCGGCGCAGTCGACGGTGCGCGGGTGACTCACGTGGCCGGTATCGCGGAACGCACCGCGGTGATCGCCGGCGCCACAGTGGCCGCGGTAGCCGATCAGTTGCAGGGCTTGATCAATTCTGGAGGAGCGCCGTCGGGCGCCGTCGTTCTCGGCGATGGTCGACTCGACGAACTCTCCCTGATGACGGCCGTCATTCAACGTGGCATCACGGTCTTCGAGTACATCGGTTCAGCTGGCTAGACCGCGGACCTCGCGCATCGCTTGTACATTCGGGGCATGAGCAAGACCGAGAACCGACCCGATGTTCACGACATCGCTTCGGCTCGTTTGAAGTCGATCAATCAGCGTTACTCCGATGGTCGCCGTCGCTTAGTCGACGTTCTCTCGGCCGCCAAGCATCCGCTGATCACCACCGAGATCTCGGCGGCCACGAGCGAACTTCCCCAGAGCAGCGTGTACCGCAACCTCGCGGTCCTCGAGGAGGCCGGTGTGGTGGTCAAGGTTCTGACCAATGGTGAACGGTCGGCCTTCGAACTCGCCGAAGACCTGAAGGGCCATCATCACCACTTGGTCTGCGTGTCGTGTGGGCAGGTGGTCGACATCGAGATGCCCGAAGCCATCGAACGGCAACTCGGGGAAGGTCTCGCACCCACGGCCAAGGCGGCCGGGTTCACTCTTCTCGGACATCGCCTCGACCTCTTGGGTCGTTGCGGTCAGTGCTCCTGATCGAGTCGACTGGCGAGTTTTTCGACGACCTCGGTGAGGTGGTCGACCTTCTTCTGCAACTCCTCGAGATCGACCATTTCGCGTAGGTCCTCGGTGGTCGCGACGTCGGTGAGCGACAGCCGGACACTCGCCAGTTCGCGGGCAAGAAACTCGGTGTCGGCTTGGGTGCGCTCGGCGACCTTGCGGTCGAGTTCGGTCTGCGACCGATCGCGAGCCTCCTGCCGGTTCTGGGCGAGAAGGATCAGTGGAGCGGCATACGACGCCTGCAGCGACAGGACGAGGGTGAGCAACACGAGACCACGACCCCACGGGTCGAAGGTCCACGACTCCGGAACGATCACGTTGTACGAGATCCAGAAGATGATGACCCCGGACTGCCACACGAGGTAGCGCGCGGTGCCGAGGGTGCGGGCGATGGCCTCGGAGAACTGACCGAAGGCATCGGTGTCGTAGTGAATGCCGATACGGCGACGGCGCCTCGGTTCGGCGAGTCGGGCTTTGCGCTTCATGACACCTCCTTCGGTGAACGTTTATTGCATGGGTCGTCTCGGTGATGATCAGCCGACGCGGGTCGGCGTCTCTTGTCGGCGACGTTGTCGCCAACCGGTCGGCAGCGTGCGGTCGAGCACGTCGTCGACGGTGATGGCCCCGAGCAAACGGCCGGCCTCGTCGCACACGCCGATCGAAAGCATGTTGTACGAGGCCAGACGCTCGGCGACTTCGCGGTCGCTGATGTCGGGTGTGATCGTCGGCTCCGTTTCGAGGCATTGACCGAGTTCCATACTCGGGGCCTCGCGAAGAAGACGCTGAAAGTGAACCACACCGAGGTACTTCCCGGTGGGTGCTTTGTACGGGGGACGACACACGAACACCTGGGCGGCGATCGACACCAACCAGTCAGGGTCGCGGATCTGGGCCAAGGCCTCGGCCACGGTGCTCGTGGGACCGAGGACGATGATGTCGGGGGTCATGAGGCCACCAGCGGTGCCGTCCTCGTACGCGAGGAGGCGACGGAGCATGTCGGCGTCCTCGTCGTCCATGGCCTCGAGGATCTTGGTTCGTTGGTCACCGGGCATCTCGGCGAGGAGGTCGGCGAGGTCGTCGACTTCCATCTCGTCGAGCACCGCGAGGAGCCGCTCCATGTCGAGGCCTTCGATCAGTCCGACCTGCTCGGCCTCCGGAAGTTCCTCGAGAACGTCGGCCAGGCGATCGTCGTCCATGGCCTCGGCGAGCTGCCGACGCTGAGCGAGCGGAAGTGAGCGCACCACGGCCGCCACATCGGTCGGGTGCATGTCGTGCAAGCGGGCGGCCTCGGCGACCATTTCGGTGGTGGCCGCGAAGAGGTGCGCGACTTCGGTCCAGTCGACGAGACGATGGCTCGGTCGGCGACGCAGTGCCGTGCGCTTGGCCAGACGCACCTGGGCGACTTCCCAGCCACCCGAGCGCGAGTCTTCGCGCCAACGCAACGACACGTCGCTCACGGTTTCGCCGTTGACCCGACGGTCGATGACGTCGCGGGTGAGGAGTCGTTCGCCCTTCTTCTGCTTGAAGGGATTGAGGTCGATGTCCCACGAACGCAGTCGAACACCTTCGTCGGTGATTTCACCGACCTTGCCGGCGTTCACGAAGATACGACGACGCTGACTCGCCGCGAGGAAGCCCACGACGCGTGGTGAGGTACCGGATCGTCCGGGTACCACGACGATGTCCTCGATGCGTCCGATACCGGCACCACCCGCATCGAGCAGAGGCAGGCGCTTGATTCGAAATGCGTAGATCAGGTCGCCGGCCATGCCGGCAGGCTACCCCCGAGCCTCGATGAGGCGGGCGACATGTCCGTAGCGCTCGAAGCGATCCGGAGAGAGGTTGGCGTTGTAGAGCACGAGTCGTTGGGCGATGTCGCCGTACTTCTGCACGAGTGCGTCGGCCAGCCCGTCCCATGTGGACTCGGTGGTGAACACCGCGAGGTGATCGTCGGTGATCTGCGCGGCCATTCCGGCGAAGTCACCGGCCTTCTGCTTCTCGCGAACTCGAGCCGTGGTGCCCTCGAACCCGGCCTCGTCCCAGATGAACGCGTAGTTGGGAGTACTTCCGTAGAAGCTGAGCATGGCTCGTAAGTGTTCGCGTTCGGCAGCTCGTTCGGCATCGGTGTCGCCCACGATCGTCATCACCGGAACGATCAGAGATACGTCGTCGGGTGAACGGCCGGTGAACGCCGCACCTTCGGCGACTCGCGGTATCACGTGACGATGCAGGTAACCCGGCTCACCGATCGGGTGAACGTGCACTCCGTCGGCGACTTCTCCGGCCATCTTCAGCATCCACGGATTCACGGCGGCGATGTCGACCTTGGGATCGGGGAAGTCGATCGGGCCCGGACTCCATTGGCGGTTGATGAAGGTGAGTTCGTAGAAGTCGCCGTGATGATCGAGTTCGTTGGTGCGAAACGCTCGGAAGCATGCCTTCACCGCGAGGACGTAATCGCGTAGTCGGGGCCCGGGTCGATCGAACTCCACTCCGTAGCGGCGAATCACATGAGTCTTCACTTGTGTCCCGAGGCCGAGCCGGAAGCGGCCACCAGCCGCTTCCTGCAACTCCCACGCCGTGGCCGCGGTGACGAACGGACTACGGGGAAAAGCGACCGCGACTCCGGTGGAGAGTTCGAGTCCGGGAGCCGCCAGTGCTGCGGCGGCGACATTGAGATACGCGGTGCGGCCGGCTTCGGTGAAGAGCAGCCCGGAGAACCCGGCGGCCTGCGCTCGACGAGCGTGATCGCCTGTTTTGGTGAGCGGTAGTGGTGTGGTCATCACGTCGACATGCACGAACGCACAGTAGAGCGCTCCGTGGTCACGGGATGACCAACACCCTCTGACTATTCTCCACCACGTGTCGGATTCGTTGCCTCTCACCTGGGCGCCTCAGACTCACACGTGTCCGCGCTGCGCGAAATCGCACGCTGATCGGTTCTATGGTCCGTGCCAGTCGTGCCGCGACGAACTCCGTGCCACTTTGCGGAATGCTTCGCGAACCGTCGACCTGGCCGAGTACGAGCCGAAGATGAACGTGACCCCCAACGCCGTGGCGTTGAAGGAGAACGACTGAGTCACTCGCCCGCGGTCGTGGGCAACTGATCCTCGCGAACTCCACCACCGGGCCGGAACGTCGACTTGCGGTCGTCCTGACCGGCCTGCATCTGCTGCATCATGGTGACGAGTTCGGCCGAGGCGCGTTCGTCAGCCATGATCTTCTGCATCACGGCGGCACCCGCACCGGCCATCAACGTCGCTTGATTGTCGTTGAGGAACTTCATCGACGCCCGTTGACGTTCGGTCGTGCGGTTGATTTCCGGAATCACGTAACGCGCCACGAGATCCCATGAGCGACGGGTGTTCTCGCGATTGGCCCAGTCGTGGGCGAAGCCGAGCACCACTCCGAATCCTCCGGTCACTTGCTGGAGGTTGCGAATCGTGGCCACCAGATCGTCGGGTGTTCCGACCACGGCCGTTCCCGACGACGTGATCTGGTCGAGCAGTTCCCACTTGTCCTCGACGTGCTGCGCACCGGGACGTCCGAGAGTCCAGACGTTGTATTCGTTGTGCCAGCGCTGCAAACCGTCGACCGCCTCCTGGCGGGCTTGTTCGCGTGACTCGGCGATGTGCCAACTCATGAGAACACGCCAGTTGGCGCGGTCGACCTTCTGTCCGTGTTTGGCCGCGGCCTCTTCGGCGAACGTCCACTGCGTGGGGAGCGCGGCGAGTCCGGCCGTCGAGTTCGAGGCAATCGACAGAACTCCGCATCCGTACTTGCCGGCAAGTTGCATTCCTGACGGCGACAAGGTGGAGGCCGTGGCCATCGGCATGGAGTCCTGCACGGGAAGGAGTTGCAACTGGGCGTCCTTCAAGGTGAACCAATCACTCTCGTGGGTGAAGCGATCCTCACCGCGGAGAAGCCGGATGATCACTCCCATGGCTTCGTCCTGACGATCACGTTGCACGAGCGGATCGATGCCGAGCGTCCAGGCGTCGCTCGGGAGTGCTCCCGGGCCCGTCCCGAACATCGCCCGACCCTTGGTCATGTGGTCGAGTTGCACGATTCGCTGGGCCACGTTGAACGGATGGTGATACGGCAGCGACACCACACCGGTTCCGAGGCGGATGTTGGTGGTGCGTTGACCGGCGGCGGCGAGGAACATCTCGGGGGAGGCGATCATCTCCCACCCACTCGAGTGGTGTTCTCCGCACCAGAACTCGTCGAACCCGAGATGGTCGAGATGGGCTGCGAACTCGATGTCGCTCTGGAACTGAAGCGTGGGATTCTCGCCCACCGGATGGTGAGGCGCGAGGAAGGTTCCGAACTGGGTGCGGGGCGGACGCCCGCCGGGAAGACCGGTCGACATGTCATGAGCGTAGGTCCGGTTCGACGTCTGCCACTCAGTGAGCGCGTGCGCACGGGCTAACCTGACGTGTGCCCTTCGGGGACGTAGCTCAGCTGGCTAGAGCACCTGCTTTGCAAGCAGGGGGTCGTGGGTTCGAGTCCCATCGTCTCCACCACGCGAAGAGCCCGGCCGATCGGCCGGGCTCTTCGATTCGGATCGTTCGGTGATCAGAAGTTGTGCACGAACGAGGTCGCGTTTCCGTTCACGTCGAACACGGTCAGGCGCAGCACCGAGGTCGTGGTGAGCATCGAGCCCACCGCCCAGGTCGAGACGAAGGAGCTCTGGTTGGAAACCCGACGGGCCTCACCGCGACCGGTCAGGCCGGTTGCCGTCCAGGCGTACTCGATGCGATCGATGTCGGCTGCACCTTCGGTGATCTTGAAGGTGACCTCGAGCGGACTGCTCTTCTCGATGGCGAAGTCCGAGAGTGTGACCTTGAGGTTGGCCAGACCCGAGGTATTGATCGTCGTGGTGGAAATGATCGTCGGGATCTTCACCGTGGTGGGTACGCCGACCGGCAGGCTCACGACGGTACCGCCCGCAGCCTGATCGCCACCGGCGGCCGGATCGTCGGCCTGGTCGTCCATCGAGCCGTCGTCCACGTACGACTCGTTCGGAATGTCGGCGTGATCGCTCTCGTCCTCGGGCTGGTCGGCGGCCGGGGCTTCGGTCATCACCGGCTGCTCGACTGGGGCGACCGTCTCGTCGACGACCGGGGTGCTCTCAGCGACGACTTCGGTGGCCGTGGGATCTTGGGAGGCGTCGGCGTTCGAGTCGTCCGATCCGCATGCGCTGAGTCCGGCCATGAGGCTGGCGACGACGAGTCCGAGGCCGGCGGCCTGGCGGAGGGAGGGGCGGCGGGTGGTGTTCATGGGAGTTCCTTTCGGTTCGGTGTGGGGCGGTGTGCCCTCACACCGGACAAGAGCAACGTGCGCAGTACTTCTGGCACTTTCTTCAAGAAACATCCAAGATTTCCAAAACTACCCTCTGAGCAGGGGTGTCAGGCTCAGATTCGACCTTCGGCGAGGCCAGCCCGGACCTCGACCGCCCGTTCTCTGACCTCATCGAGGTCCTTCAACTTGAAGGCGGCTCGGACTTGTTGGGCCACGCGGGGGTTGCGCCCGAAGCGAGTCTCGTGGCGAGCCATGAAATCCCAATACAGAGTCGTGAACGGACAGGCATCCGGACCGGTGCGTTCGGTGCGCTTGTAGCGACACCCCTTGCAGTAGTCCGACATCTTGTCGATGTACGCGCCACCAGAGGCGTATGGCTTGGTGGCCATCATTCCTCCGTCGGCGAACTGCGACATGCCGATCACGTTGGGGACCATCACCCACTCGGCTCCGTCGACGAAGTTCGCCCACATCCATTCAGTGAGTGCTTGCGGTGAACTCCCGTTGATGAGTGACAGGTTGCCGATGATCATCAAGCGTTGGATGTGATGGGCCCAGCCGTGACTTCGAATCTCTTGAAGTACGGTCGACACGCATCGCATGTCGGTCTCGCCCGTCGAGAAGCAGCGGGGTAGAGGCTGGTCGGCTTCGAGGACGTTCTTGTGCTGGTAGTCCGGCATCCAGAGCCAATACAGACCCCATACGTATTCGCGCCAACCGATCACTTGCCTGATGAATCCCTCGGCCGAGGCCAGCGGAACACGTCCACACGCGTATTCGTTCTGCACTGCGTCGCACACCTCGCGCGGCGTCAACAGTCCGATGTTGAGATACGGCGACAACAGTGAGTGGGCGAGGTGCCACGACGACGTGATCATGGCGTCCTCATGCGGACCGAAAGTGGGCAAGAGTTCGGTGACGAAGTGACGCAATCTCTCGAGGGCCCCGGCGCGGGTGGTGGCCCAGATGCCGGTGGGTCTCTCTCCGTGGCAGTGCTTTTCGATGTCGGCGATGACTTCGGCGTCGAGTTCATCGAGTGCGGTGATCACGGGGGTCGGCCAGCGGTTGACTCCATCGCGTGGCGGTGGCTCGCGATTCTCGGCGTCGAAGTTCCAGCGACCACCCTCGGGTTCGGCACCGCTCATCAGGTAGCCCCAGCGAACCCGCTGTGTTCGATAGAAGTCCTCCATCTTGAACGACTTGCGCCCAGAGGCCCATTCAGCGAATTCGTCCGGATGGCAGAGGAATTGATTCGAGCGGATGACCGAACAACCGAGGCCACGTACGAGTTCGAGACCCGACCAACTCGCCGGCTCCATGACCTGAACGGTGTTCGGATGGAATTCGGCGACGTGCTCTCGGTAACCCGCCGCGAGCGACTCACTTCGGCGGTAGTCGACGTGGAAGCCCTCGTTGCGGAGTTCGTCGGCGAATCGACGCATGGCGGTGACGACGAGATGCGCCCGCTGGATGTGCCACGACTTCGACGACAATTTGCCGAGGCTCTCGACCATCAGCACGCGATGAGTGGAAGGGGTCGCGTCGGCGAGCGCCGCGAAACCGCGGTTCAGTTGATCGCCGAGCACCCAGACCGAATCCATCAGACCAGTGTGGTGGTCGGATCAGTGGGATGCGATGTCGTGCCTCGAAGCGGCAACCTTGGCCGAGTCGAGAATTCCGGCTCGTTCGAGACGGTCGATCAGGGCAGTGAGGTTGCACACGATCCAGATTCGGCGACCAGCCCCGCTCATCTGTCGGAGGGCGCCGTGGAGGATTCCGAGGGCGGCGTCGTCGATCGACGTCAGACCGTCGAGATCGAGTGCGACATCGGGGCACGTGGTGAGCGTGGCCTTCTGCAGTGCGTCGTGGAGTCCGGGGATCGACCCCAGATCGAGATCGCCAGCAACTTCGATCACGAAGAGCCGAGGCGCTTCGTCGATCGTGATGCCGAGGGTCATGGCCTCAAACTACCGATCGCGGACTCCGCTATTCGGTGTGCATGGAGAGCTGCTCATTCAGCGTCACGTCGGGAAGCAGAGCACCGATGAGAGGGACTTCCGGTCGATGAATTCGGCTCAGTGAGACCGTCACGACATCGTCTTCGATCGTGACCACGACCTCGGTGTCGTCCGCGTCAGATGTCGCCACCGCTTCACGTGCCACCGACACCGGATCGGCGGATACCGATGCGGCGCGGGTGGCGTCCCGGCAGAGGTGCACGAGGCGGATCTGGTCGATCGTGATCGCGCCGACCTCGACGACGAGACAAATGGTCAACACGACGAGGGGCAGGGTGAGTGCGAATTCGACAACGGCTTGTCCGCGATCTCTCGCGGCTTCACGGCACCTTCGAGATGACATTGTCGATGATCCGGTCGAAGAGTTCACCGATCTTGCCGGCCCCGCCACCACCATTGGCCCAGGCGACGACCAGCAGTGCGATGAGCGCGGCCGCCAGGATCACGAGGGCGTATTCGGAGGTCGCCTGTCCAGCATCGCGGGATTCGTGCACGGAATTTCCTTTCGGTTCAGCCGAGGCTGATGCGGTTGAAGGCGCCGATGATCACCGGAGCGATGACGATGAGAACGAAAGAAGGAAGTGAGCACACGACGAGTGGTACGGCGAGCCGAACCGGAAGTTCTCGCGCACTCGACTCGATCGCTCGTCGGCGAGAGGCCCGGGCTTCCACGGCGAGTTGTTCGGCGGTGTCGACGGCCGGGATCCCGAGTCGGGAATGATCCTTGAGGAGGTCGACGACCGGCCACGAGTGCGGGCCGAGGTGACGCGGGAGTTCTTCGAGGGCTTCGTGGAAGCGCGCCCCGTCGTCGTACGTGCGGACACACGCGACGAAGGCCGAACGGATTCCTTCCGGCGAATGTCGTGCTGCGAGGCGGAGCGAATCGATCGATGTGGAACCGGCCCGGAGAGCGGCGACGATGATGTCGACGGAGTCGGGGAGCAGACGGGCCGCGGCCCGCTGGCGCTGGCGGGCCCGCCGCCGTCGTCGACGAACGAGCACCAGAAGTGGAATGGTGGCGAGCAGAACGAGGCTCATGTCGCAGCTATGAGTGACTTGGCCCAGAGTCGTCCGACGAGGTTGAGCGCGATTCCGGTGGAGAGACAAGCGAGGCCGGTCGTCGTGGCGAACATCGTGTGCCGGACGGTGTGATCGTCGATGGCGAGCCATCCGCCGACGACGACGGGGATCCAGGTCATGACCCGCATCGATGCTCGGGCCGTGCTCGCTTGAGCGCTCCGTTCAGCCGTCGCATGACGACGGTCGGCCAAGGTGTGGGCGAGAGCGTCGAAGTGATGTTCGGCCGGCCCACCAACTGTCGCGGCCATGACGATCACGTTGATCGTGAGCAGCGCGTCCGCGGACTCGGCTGATTCGTCGGCGACACGCTGGCTGGCTGATGCGATGCCGAGCCCGGAGTTATGATGTACGAGAAGTTGCGTGAGAGTTTTCGTCGGGTGGCGATCGTTGGCCGAGCGGAGGGCCGCCGTGAGGGTGTCGCCGGATCGACAGGCTTGGGCGATCGAACCAACCGCTACCTCGAGTTGTCGATCGTCGAGTCGGCGTCGTTTCATGAGGTCCTCGCGATGTCGACGATCCGTCTCCGTCCATCGGTCCCTCGGGTCACGTGGACGACGACGTCGATGGCGGTCATGACGAGTTCACGGGCCGTGAGGATTCCCGGTACGAGTCGGGTGACGAGGAGCTCGAGACGACGCCGGGCATCAGCCGCGGAGTTCGCGTGGATCGACGCCAGCGAACCCGAGTGGCCGGTGTTCAAAGCGTTCAGCAAGGTGATGGCTTCGCGATCCCGGATTTCACCGAGGACGAGGCGATCGGGGCGAAGGCGAAGAGCAGTGCGGAGGAGATCATCGAGGGTGACCTCACCTCGACCGTCGGGAGTGGGTGGGCGCGCTTCGAGGCGTAGGCAATGTGGATGGGTGGTGACGATCTCTTTGGTGTCCTCGAGGACGATCAGCCGTTCCGAATGTCGAATCGAATCGGTGATGGCCGCGATGAGAGTGGTCTTTCCGGCGCCCGTGGCGCCCGAGACAAGGATGTTGGCGCGGCTCGCCACGAGATCGGAGACTTCTTGCTCGACGCGGGGATCGTCGACGAAGTCGGCGATGCCGCAACGACGATGGCGCAACACGCGTAACGCGACGGCCGGACCGTCGGTGGCGATGGGCGGGACGACCGCACAGATACGGGTCCCGTCCGGTAATCGCGCGTCGATGCTGGGCGAGAGCCGGTCGAGGCGTCGGCCGAGTGGCGCCAAGACTCGCTCGAGCGATGCTTCGAGTTCACCCGGCGCGAGGTTTCCGGCACGATGCAGCACGCCGTCCGCTTCGACCCAGATGTCGGTGCCACCGTTGACGAGAACGTCGGTGACATCGGGACGAGTGAGGAGATGCTCGAGGAGCGGAGGTAGGCAGCGGACCACGCCCACGTGTGGGAGTGATCAGCGCCGGCGGGGCGAATTCAGGAGTCTTGGAGCTTCTTGGCTGCGAAGGCAACCAGCCCGACGAGGGCCAACAATGCGAGAAGACGTTTCATGTGGGCGAGGCTAACGGCGGAGCCGAAGTACGCCGCTACCCTCGTTGACGGAGGTGTCCGCACGCCTGGTGGGTGCCGCCGCCTTCAAAGCGGTTGGAACGAGTTCACTCGTTCGGCGGGTTCGATTCCCGTCCACCTCCGCCAACGCCGTAGGCGTTGCACTCGGTCTCGCGGAATCGGGAGGAGCTTGCGACGGATCCCGTCCACCTCCGCCAACGCCGTAGGCGTTGCACTCG
>Ga0075471_10000217_pt1 | contig 32001 bp, 10 predicted proteins | sample DEB19_08_DNA_2_FD_74787 | JGI IMG/M metagenome (GOLD analysis project Ga0075471, IMG submission 74787) | Aqueous microbial communities from the Delaware River and Bay under freshwater to marine salinity gradient to study organic matter... | ecosystem: Environmental > Aquatic > Marine > Coastal ...
CGTGGGAAATGTTATGGCAGGAGGAAACCTTGGTGCTTCTGTATGCTAGCATGCCCACCACACTGTCATGCTCGCCCACGGCCTCTTCCACCATTGGCCAGTGTGTGCACGGTTACATGATACTCGAGCGGATGGAGGATGCAACTCGCCTAAACTGCATGGGAGTGTCGGCCCAGGTTTCCTCCGTGTCAGCCTGCGAGCGCCTTTATGTGCATGGGGTGGCGGACATCATACATATCGTGTCTCATTCTATGTGGCTCACGCATAAGGACCTCCAGCGGTACTTCGCAAATTCTCCCGCGTACGATAGGTCCGAAGCACTGGATAGCGTGTGCTATGACACCGTGGAGCACAGTGCGATGTGGTGGACGTGTTACTTTGACAGGAACGCGACGGGTTTCCTCTTCGACTTCCACGCGTCCGAGGTCGCAGATTCGCGCGTCGTGGGGCTGGACGAGATCACAGCCCACGCGATCCTGTCGGACTTGGAGGTGTCCGTCGATGGCGAGGGATGGTACACCAAGGTTTACGTCCCCCATGACAAGGATCTCTCCGTCGTGGGGATAGAATCGGCGATCAGCAAACACGACTGGTGGCGCATGCACGTGACGGTGGGCGTTTTCTGTGGCGAGGGGAAGTGCGACCCTGTCGTGTCGCTGCAGAGACTCACGGAGTCGTCCGCGCTGAGCTCGGAGCAGCACGGGCTTGCACACGCAGGTTGCAGCTCAAATGGGGTTGCCGTCTCGAACTCTGAGCGCTATGCATCATGCAAACTCGAAATCCCCCTGCACACTCTGAACAGCCTCAACGCGGTGCGCGTGCATGTGATCGGCTGTGACTCGGTGCTTCGCATCGACGCCTTCGTGCAGGAGCGCACTGCGCTGTGGGAGTGTCCCGTGGGACACTTTTACTCAAGGACAACAGGTGCATGCCAAGCATGCGGCGAGCAGTGCAGCCCTGGGTCCCGAATGACCGCATGCTTTGCTTTGTCGGGGCAGAACCTGTGTGAGCCTTGCCCCCCCATCCCCGAGAACGCCGTCTTCGAAGAGCGGTGTCAGTGGAGGTGTGATGCCGACTTCTGGCTGCGGGAGGGACAATGCGTCGGCTGCACACATGGCACGTGTGAGCTGGGAAAGCGATGGGTTCCGTGCACCGACCAGCAAGACGGCTTCTGCGAGTCGTGCGTGTTGGATGTCAATGCCCACTTCGTTGCCTTCCATGACGACACGTGCATGACCGAGTGTGACGACGGGTTCTTCAGAAGTGAGCGGGGTGTGTGCGAGGCTTGCACCAGCTTGCCTGACCTGCAACTCGCCGCCAACACAGCCCGTACTGCACCGCAGTTCTTCCGCTTCCTCAGCTGCACCAGTGTAAGCGACGCTTTCTTTGAGGCGTGCGAGGAGATGGCAGGGGGGTCATACACGGGCGACGGCCCGGCCTTCGACACAGACTGCGAGGCGCAATGCCTCCCGGGCTGGTTCCAGAGCGCGGAGGTGGCAACCAGGACCAGCGAACGCACGCACACAGTAGCTCTGAGTGCTTTCGAATCGTTCATCTTCGCCCCCGCCGAGTGGCAGCAGAGAGTGTGTGTGCAGTGCGACCCTCTGCACGGGCTGGACGGACAGATGCTACCCTCCCATGCCTACACCTTGAACCGCTCCTGCGAGTTTTCTTGCACCCCGCCGTACTATTCGCGGCACTCCTCCACGTGCATTCTGTGCAACGAGAGCAGGTGCGACGCCGGTACGTACCTGACAGGCGAGCTGTGCGACACGTGCCAGGCCTGCGTGTCCAAGTACACAGACAGCAATTTTCACTTCTCGGGACCGGGAGAGCTGGACCAAAACATGTCGTGTACAGAAAGGTGTGCAGAGGGCATGTTCAACGAGTTCGGACTGGGCGTCTGCAAGAACTTCTCACAGCCAGCGTGCCTGGCCACTCAATTCTTACAGCCTGGGGGGGATGACTATGACAACAAGTGCCGGGACTGCTCCGAGTGCAACGGCAGGAGACTGGTAGTGCCGTGCTCCGAGTCAGCAGACGCTGAGTGCGCCGATTGCGAGGGAGAGCTGAACCTGGGAGAGTTCTGGAGCGGGAACGCATGCCAGAAAGACTGTATGGAGCAGTTTATTTTCAACACCAGGACACTCACCTGCGAATTGTGCCAGTTCGTGTGCGACCCCGGGCAAACTCCTGCTGCCCCGCGACAGAACTGCACACACTGCACAGCATGCACCCCGCCAAACACCACCAACTGGAGGTGGATCGTAGGATGCGACTGGGGGTGCTCGGAAGGACACGAGCTACGCCATGGACAGTGCATCAAAAACTCGGGCGATAATGACATGGCGGTGGAAAGGACGTACTCCGTGCGTTGTCCCGTTGGCAAAACACTCTCCGAGGCCTATGAATGCGTGCCTTGTGGCATCAACACACAGACACCGGACCCTGACCAGGAGAATGTCACGTGGAAGTGGCAAGCGGTGGGAGAGCCTTGCGCGTGGCGCTGCATATTACCCTTGATTCAGCATAAGATACCGCAGGGTACAGGCGTCTCCTGTGTGAGCTGGGACCAGTACCAGACCCTGGTCAAACTGGATACCATGAAGGCCTCCATTCCACCCACCGCAAGTCAACCACTGTCTGGGGTTCTCTCGTCATGGGAGATCTTTACTGCTATGGGTTGTACCTTAACACTTTGCGTGCTCATTGTCACCTTCAAAGTTCGACGAGATTCGAGCCCAGGAAAACAAAATAGCGAATTCCCCTGACCTATGATATTTAGTCTGATCGAATACTCATGAGAGCTAGCTGATCGAGTGAAATTCGCCGAAACATGAATTTGAATTTGTTCTCTGTCTCGGTGATGTGTTTGGACCGGAAGTTGAGAAATCGATGCACGTTGGTCTCTGATGGCAAGACCGAACACAGCTGTGGAAGGCAAGGCAGTAGACAGACTTCGTTTACATACACGCCAACCCTCATCAAGTACATGAGTCCAAATACAAAGTTTCGCAGCTCAGAGTCCTTCACAGTGAAGCCACAGTGTAACTTAGATAAACAAAGCACCTGCTTGATAACAGAACTGCACTTGGCATACAGCAGTTCTCGTGTGCTCGTGTCGAAAACGTTTTTATTATAAAGCGCCACACCCTTCTGTACTATCCTGATCATGTTTCTAGGAGCAGCCAAACGAATCTCCCTGGAGACACTGCAGTTGTATTTAGCAATTCTGCGGCTGTTTTCATACTCGGCTGATCGCTTAGCACGGGGGGAGAGCAGCATTTCACGGACAAATGAATCAATCATCGCCATGCGAGCCTCAAGAGCATCCTGATTGTCTCGCACTGAACTATACACTATCACGTTGTCGGAGTACTCGTTGTCAGCGTATTGTTTGGTGTTCACACATACCCCTGTTATCATGCACACAACTGCTTCGTCGGTGACGATCACGCTCTTGCAATCTTTGGAACTGCATTCGTGAATACTACCACACAACAGACACCCGCGACAGTCCACGTCAATAAACTCCCATTCACATTTATGCATACCTGCGGCAGCGGGTGGAAATACAAACGGACTCCGCAAGAGTCTCCATGCCTCAGTTGCATGCGATTTCGTGGACTGTGATAAATGCATTGCAAAACCACCCACTCAAAGACATGTTCGAGACAATTGTTTAAATGTCAGTTTTATGGTCATATATATCTTTATTTACGTTTAGATTATTTAAATATTTGGGATTGTTTGTTTATTGATTAATTTTGTGGATGGATTGCCATGTATACAACAGTATAATACGCTAGGGCAAAAAACACCCTCTTGCTCCAGTGCATTTCATGTATGATGAGCATGAAAAAATGCGTGAACATTCGATGACTAAATGGGCGATTGTGACCGAACCATGAAAGGGTTACAGCAATGTTTCTGATACTGAGTGGATAGTCTTTCCAGTCAGGGGTTCTGAAACACTCACAGAATGTTGTCCAGACACCCTGGTTTCTTGGGGGCCGAAAACAAGCATTTGGTATTTCAGGCAAACTATGTGGCCAACTGTGGCCATCTTTCAGTTTGCCAAAATTTATTACGTCATGATACCAAGCCATGCCGTAGGCCAAAGAAACTGGCGTGAAGACAGCCAGTACCAACAACAGGGCGATTATAGATGCCATATTCATGTAAATTTGAAAAGCGTGGTTGTTTTTACGGTGGTATTTGCAGATGTAGATGATTAATTCACGGCACAAGACGGTAATGATATGCTGGATAAAACGAGCCACGACGAAATCCCATGTGTTATAAAACACCGCACAAAAAATAAACCACAGAAACCAGTAATCAATTATCCAAAAAATCAAGCTCCATATACACCATGGTTCTAAAAAGTAATCAGTGATCCGATTCCATATACACTTGCACTTACTGATAAGGCCGGGCCACTTAGGATCTACCGTAGTGTGTCCTAAGTGTTCTGAGTATTGTTTGTCGGAATGTTTGATATATCTACCCCATTTTCCCCACGCTAGAATTATCGGCAGCATGTTGCCACCATCCATGTACCGCAATGTTGCATCGAAATCAGTCGCTCGCACAAAACTTCCAAATATACTACCACTCATAATTTTGAAAATGCTTTCCACTCCATTCCAATTTTCATTGTAGTTAGCAAGAGTTTCCAATAAAGTATGTCTCCATTCCACAACCAATACAACACAGAAATAGAATTCTGAGGGATGCATTCCCAACATACCACACACAATTGGACGAAGTACACAAACAATGTTCAAAATAATTTGGAGAATCTGCAGGATGAATGTGAAAATCCGTTTTCCCCGTTCAAATATCCAAGGTCCCCATTGACATTTAACTTTTCGGTCATGTTCGACCCCGGCCGATCCAGTTCCATCGTATCGTTTCGTGGTGTCTGCGGGTGTACTAGACTCTTCACCTTCGATGCTGGTGGTACCACCACGGCGTGGCGACACCATTCGTGCATATGTTGACGTAATTTTTTCAGGTCCACTCGTATGAGTGTCTCTACGCGGCATGATGCGTAGTGTTGTCAGCGTATTCTGAGCAACGGAGGCAAAAACACAGTCTTATATATGGTACTGTATGGATAAGCTCAGGCATTACCCTTCCTCTAAAACCACAATAAACATTTCCCCTGAACAGCACCCCACTGAGTCGGGCACAGAAATGCTTGTATTTGACATCGAGACAACCGGCCTGGACCCAAGTCAGCACCGCGTGACATGCGTCTGCACGCAAGACTACTACACCAACGCGACTAAGGTGTACGAGTTTGCCAGAGCGCAGCATGAGAACCCTGAGGACATCCCCGACCTCATAGCCGACCTTGGCCGCAGTCTCGACAGTGCCACCTCCCTCTGCGCCTTCAACGGGGTCCGCTTCGACATACCCTTCCTGCAGGTCGCTCTGGGCTACGCCCCCGAGCGTGCTGCCGCCTGGATCATGAAGACCTCGGACATCCTGGAGCAGTGCCGCCTCCTCAAAGGATGCACCTTCTCGCTGAACCTGCTCTGCGAGGCCAATGGCGTGCAGGTCAAGTCCTCCAACGGGCTGGAGGCCGTGTACATGGCCCAGCGCCGGGAGTGGAAGCGCCTCCGGGACTACTGCGCCGGGGACGTCCAGATCCTGTGCGACCTCTACCGCAAGCGTTATGTCGTGAATCCCAGGAGCAAGGAGACCATGGACCTGGCGTCGATGGCGCACCCCGCACTCTACCAGCCCGTGGAAGCCGGGGAGCATCGAAGGGGGTGCAATGCAGCTGCGTCTCAGGCGACGGGCGCGGATGAAGGCAACGAAGGCGAAGCCCGAGGGAGCATCGCAGGGGGTGCCGACACAAGGTCCAGCATCCGAAGGGCACTCCGAACCCTGCAGCAGCAGCTCCGCGACGCCTCCGCGACGGCTGGCATCCTCGAAGGCCTCCTCGCCTCCCCGTCAATATGACAATTGGCGGTGTCGCCGTATTTCACAGGGCGCGCTGTCGTGCAATTCCTCGGCGGGGACATACAGAGGCCGATTTCCGAAATGCCCTGGAAGCGGTCGATGGAGACGCGACCACCGTGCTCAACGCAGCGCGCTTGACGCAGAAGGACACAACCGGGGTCTTGGTGGCCCTGCATGCTTTTGAAGCGCTGGTTGTAAAGGCGAATGAATTTGAAAAGCAGTACTCAGGGGTTAATCCGAAGCTTTGGAACGCAATTAGAGAGAATGACACCCCAAACCAGCACTTCAAGACGTTGCCTAAAACGCCGGTTAAGATGTACGACTTCGAGTACACATTCAAGAAGCGGGTAAAAAAAGCTTTGAAGCCGAATCAGCAGCACATAATACAAGCTATAGACAGTCTCCCAAAGGATCCAGCGAATACAGTGATTTTTTTAGACGATAATGGACAGCAACCTCATCATACCAATAGATTTAACCAGCCAAAATGGCTGAATCCAAAGAAACTTAAAGAAGAATTCTGGAAAGATTGCACATACCAATGCCCTGATGGGGTTCTTTTGATAACGTATATTGACAATAGTGATGAGTTAAGAAAATTTCGAGTTTTTCTAGAAGTAGACGGAGCAGATAAATCCAAACCAAAAGATCAAAAATTGAAGTTAGGCCAAAGTTTGTTTGAATCTTGTGAGGGCTGTTTTGCAATAAACGAGCAAGTTCCTGCGTTTACAATGCGCATAAATTATCATTCATACCCCAAAGAATGGGAAAACGAGATTATGAGACAAAAACCAGAAGTTTCGGATCGTAGGGGTGATAAAATGGCCTTGGAAATATTTTTCACACACTTTCGACTGATCATAAAGGCTGCAACACAAATAATGGTAAAGGCAAAGTTCTACGAACGCTCACAACCAATCATTGACAGTTATCATTATTTCGTCAATATGGACAAATCCCAGGATCAGGATACGGGGCTGACGAAAAATTGTCCACATTACAATTGGTTCGTTGGAATTATCAACGGAGTGGTGTCAACAAAAGCCACTCGTAAAATTTTTGGTAAAGATTTCATTGAATATTTTGATTACGATGAAATTGACACAGACACATTGAGACAGGAAAATTGTATTGAAAATAACTTATATGAAATGCAATTACAGCATAAAATAGATTATACACGAGAACCCGATAAAGAATTTGCATATCTTTCGTTGAAATACTGCAGAAAAATGCTCTTGGACCAAAGCAAACCCGCCATTAGGAATAATCCTCCGGAAATATTGAATAATAAATGTTATGCACTAAATCCTCCAGATCAAGAGCAGAAATTCGAAAGAGTTCCATTTCAAGGGCAAGATCAATGGAAAAAGTACGATGGCACTTTGTTTAGAGGCATGGAGCAGCTGGTTGTTTACATGGAAAACTGGATGCATCAACTTGCTCTAAACTATAGTTGGGGGAAAAATTCAACAGAACGAACAATAATGGACTGGGTGTTTATAGAGCTTAAAAATCAAATGAACCACAATGCAGACGCATTTCTAAACAGAACACAATTCCCATTGAGTCCAGACCAATATCACAATGGTCTTGGTTTCAAACAAGGCACTAAAAGTCTACAAGGACGACTCCTAGTAAAAATGTTGGAGAAATTACCGGGACTAGAACCAAACCTTCAAAAATGGATAGACTCCTTCAACATCCCCAACGCCGCCATGTTTCTCAGGATCATTCGATGTAACAATGTGATGGCGCTGCGCGAGCTCGCAAGGCAATACTTTGCTGGGGACATGAAGGCTCCACTTTCACTAATGTTGAAACAGATGCCTGCATGCACAGAGTCGGAGTTGGTGTGGATTTTCAGACACGTCCTGTACAATGTGTATTGGCTGAGTTCGACTCCAGGTGTACCACCGCCACCGCCACCGCAACAGCCACCGCCACATGCAGGAGGACCAATGGGAGGAGGAGGATCGTCATCAGGAAGCAGTAGTGACAGTAGCAGTGATGATAGTGATGATAGTGTTGGTGATGGTGGTGGTGATGGTGGTGGTGATGGTGGTGGTGATGGTGGTGGTGATGGTGGTGGTGATGGTGGTGGTGATAGTGGTAGTGAAATGGGAGCAGAATTTCCGTTTGGATCGGAAATCAATGCTTTCCCACCTCTTGAAGATAGTGAGAATGCCGTAGAGACACGGAAACCTATAGAAGTTGAGTGTGCATTTACTGACGCGGCAGAAAAAACGCAAGTCGATCCCACACCGAGCACCGCGGAGGACAGGAAGTCCACCAAAGACTTCGACGATGATATGGAGAGGATAATGAAAGAAATGGATGCACTTTTCGATGGTGTGAAGAGCTAGAACAAACTCGAGAAGGGGAACTCGTTTATGTAAGCCGCAATGGAATGCACGCACAGCAGCTTTATGGCAGTGATGTTCACGGCAACTGTCATGCTGTTATCCTCGCTTTGCACGTGACCTTGGGCCAAAGTTTCATTGCCTGTTGTCTGTGCTTTCATGTCCAAAACACTGCTGGTGGAGACAAACTGCTGGAGGCTGACAGGCACGGAGCAGATCGGGTGTAATATGACAGGGTGTCGCATGCTCAGCCGCACGGTCGCGCCGTCGACCTGCACAAAGCGTCGCGCGTTGCTAAACAGCTGCCGTTGGAACGACCGATGCACATTGAAGACTTCGAAAAACGTGGCCTCGTTGGCGTGGATTGTAGGCAGCAGACGAGAGCTGAGGATCATCACTGTATGGCTGCTACCGAGGTTGATTTCCACGTGTATACTCAGCATGTTTCGGACGGAATCCACATCGATCCCCGGGTCGTACTCGATTATTGTATCCCGGTCTTCTTCGTCTCTGTCTTCCGTATTCATTCGTGCCACGTTCGTCTTGAGTGCATCCTTGACACTGTCCGGGACTTCGGACTTTTCCAGCAACATAGTCTCATCGCTACCCACCCGACAGACCGGGCAGCGCATATGTTGGTATGTGAAGTGTTGGGCAATGGCAGTTGGATGGAAGACGTGCTGGCAGGGTAGAATCAATGTATTGGCGATCGTGTCTTGAATGTGCCAATCACACGGGAGGTTGAGAAGATTGACGGTGCTTGTGTCCTCTTGCATAATCGAACATACGTGTTGGTCGGAGAGCAGCAGCGAGCACGCAACCTCGTGCTTGCTGCCCCTCAATATTATCGACCGATGTTCCGAAATCGATAGTAAATGTCTTTCTTAAATCTGCTACCTGTTGCCACAGTACAACCCAGGCCCTCGGGCGCCTCTTGTGTGCTGTGCGTGTGTGAGGGAGAGAGTGTGTGTGTGTGAGGGAGAGAGAGGGAGTGTGTGTGTGAGGGAGAGAGAGGGAGTGTGTGTGTGTGAGAGAGAGGGAGTGTGTGTGTGTGTGTGAGAGAGAGAGAGTGTGTGTGTGTGTGAGAGAGAGAGTGTGAGAGAGAGAGAGTTTGTGTGTGAGTGGACCGTGCCACCCAGGCACTCAGTCCTCCTCCGTATGCGCACTTGCAAAAATCATGCCGATGGTAAGTGTCATGGAGGAGGCGATCGCCACCAGCGACCGCAGCAAGGCCTTGAAGAAGACCAAGGCCAGGAGGAGTATAAAGACAACGGGCAGTATGAGGTGGATACTGGCAAAGGTGCAAATACGATGCGCGGAAATGTAGTCCTGGTCCAGATCCTGCGCGATCGCCAAGCGCAGCCTGAGCTCGACATCGAAGGCGTCCCAGTCGACCATCGGGATCCAGGTCAGCCAGGGCAGATCCACCGCCCCCAGCTCCACGGCGATCCAGGCGACGGGAGAGTACCACGAGGTGAAGGACAGGGGCGGGTCGGCGCACGAGCGAATGCACTGCGGGACCGGGTTCTCCGCACTGTCCTGACACCTTGCGTTGTCGAGCAGGAGCACCCCCGGCACTGCCACCTGATGCGGAAGAATCATTCGCCATGCGGCCGTGGAATCTTCGAAGAAGCAAGTGGGAATCATCGGCACGCACGACCAGGAGTAGCCGTAGCAAATGGACATAATGACCATGGTGAAAAACGGCATGGTCAGCACTGCCACAAAACCCAAGTTGAACGCATTACAGAGGACGAACCATCCCAGGAACCAGACTCCGGTAATGATGACCCCATGGAACAGTTGGATCCGCCACTTGCTGCATGTCTGCACTGCCAGGTAGTCGCACTCTGTCGACGTGGACACCGTCTTGATGACACTCTCGAACGCGTAATAGAAGAAGGCGGGAGGGATACTGAGATCACCGAGCAGGCGCTTTACCCACACCGTCACAAAGTTCTCCCGGGGCTTGCTCGTCCACGACACGGAGCTGTTGCTGAGATCGGGGGTCACTACCTTCCACGCCGCTCGCAACGAGGGAGCAGGCGTGGCCTTCATGTTGGAGTTCTCCAGCGCGGTCTTGAGCCCACTGAACGAGGTAGTGCACAGTGCGAAGATGTCAGTGAATATCCGGCACGAGCCCGCCCAGTCCTGTGCTGGATGTTTATCCGGACCCATGTCGTACAGCCACGCCGCTCGAGTCTCGGCCGTGTCCACGTCTGCGTACCGGTAGCTGAACACGTTGCCGACCTGCGAGGCATAGCTTGCTCGCAGGCTGTCAAACTCGCGCAAGTTTTGCTCCACGGAAGCAACAACCTCGGCGAACAGCAGGCGGCGGGAAGGGGTACGGACGCTCGCGTTCACCGATACGGTGGCGTCCGGCTCCAAGAATGTCATCACCCACCACTCGAAGGCATTCGCAGAAGTCTGCAACGCATGCGCCAGCGCGGGAGGGACGGTGCGGTGGTGCAGACTAGTGATGATAATCTCTCCACTGCTGCTTCTGTTCATGTGCAGGATCTGCGAGAAGTTGTCCATAATGGCGAGCTGCAGTATGGCCTGCATGGCCTGGCCGGACGCGTTTGCCAGCCTACTCACAGCATGCAGAGGTGTGTGTCGAAGCGCCATTCGCGGCCACATGGCGACATTGAACATCACTGTTCCCAGGAGCATCGGCTGCACCCTCACAGCGTGCAGGAAGTCCTCCAGGCTACCGAACGCACAATCCGGCACAGTGCCGACCAACTCCAAATCCCGCACGGTGGTTAAGCTGTGCTCGCAGGCGCGCGTGCACTGGCGTAGGGTGTGCGGCATGTTGAGAGCAGCGGCATCCAAGCACAATGCCGAGTGGAACTCGAACTGCGGAGACTGGGGGGGGTGGTTTGTCGTCAGCAGGCGGCGGCCTCTAGAGCTTACACCGACCAGCCAGTAGGCGTTCTTGTCTTCAACATACATGCAGTACGCCTCCACCAGTTCATGGCACGCGATAGAAGCAGACTCCGCAAAGGACACTCGAAATTCTCTCCCCATAGAGTACCTTTGATTCATCTGATACACACAGGGCTGTGCGTACGGTGGAAGGGCCAGTTCCCCTTGGTCCTTGCGCGAGCACTCGGCGTAAGGCATCCCAGAAAGCCCACACGAGCAGACACCAGTGGATGAGTGCGAGTCGAACAAGCAGAAACGTTCAGCCTGGCACGCGGAGCACTCCACAAACCCAGTCGACGGAGACAGCTCATTGTCGATATACTGGCAGGAGGCTTCGGCGGAGCATTCATCATTCGACCGGCACGCGGTCTTCTTGAGGACTTGCACGTCGCATGTACACTGCTTGGTAACTGCACTACAACCGAACTGCTTCCGTCCGATACCTGCGGCTGGACACGCCCCACAGCTGACCAAATCATTGTCCACCAGCGAGAGCTTGCATGTGTCTGATTTTATGCACGAGAGTTGTTGGGTGTCTCCGTAGAAGGTGACATAAGTCGACCAGCAGCGCGTTGGGACGGGATGGGTGTAAGTAACATCGTTGTCGTCGTAAAATGTGTCAAAGTAATCGGTGCATGAGAAGTTTCCACCCAAGCTGTCAGTGCAAAGTACGAAATCAATGGCGTTAAACACAAGATATGCCGCACGTATGGGCGGAAAGGCCATGAAGGGTGGTATTCGAGTCAACCACTTGAAGATTTCGATGAAAAAGGGCAATAATTGAGGACATATGTACTTCGACGTAATTTTGTCGTAAATCCACTTCTGGATCGTGCATATCTGTATGACAATGTCCTTGATCCATCGCATCTTCCCCCCTCCGAATGCTACAATAAACAGAGCATCGAATAAATTTTCGAGAACTTCTTTGATCGCACCAAAGAAAAGTTTAATGTACACCACCAGATTCTTGACGCTCATTTTGATGAGCAATTGACTTTTCATGATTCCAGCGGCAATCAACTCAAACACGTATAGGGCGATGCTGGTACCGTAATACGTCATACGCAATATTCTTTCCCTGATCAGCCTCAACGTTTTGAATAGCTCTTTCGCCCATTCAACTGCATTGGCCGAGCATTTCTCTAGAGACTTCCGGGTTGAATCGTTGATTTCCTGTGAAAAATCCTCCACAGGACACTTTGTCCCAAGCACAGTGTAGTAAGAGAGTACAGTGTCGTACACAAACTCCTGATTGACAATGTCGTACGTAGTCGGCGTGTAGAAGAATGCCGATGAAGGGCACTTTCCGGACGCCTGACATAATATTGCCTGCACCTCATCGCGCCACTTTACGATTTTCTCACACAACTCCTGCGTGTCTTTGTTCAACAAGCAGAACGAGATCTTTACACTGTCTGGGCTTTCGGAATTGCTTTTGATGGCATTGTTGCATACCTGCAGTCTTTGTTTTGGATTGATCCACTCCTGACGCGCTATCGAGCCCGAACACCGGTGATACGTCCTGTTTTTCAAGCAGAACACCCATGGCCTTTCCCATAGCCTTTCCTCGTGGATTTGTGTGCTGGCTGTCGCGGTGCTCTGTTGGGCATGGAGAGGCGCGTGCGGGCCTCGCAGGAGACTCCCGTTGAGGAGCGCCGGCAAGAAGTGTCCTACCTTCCACTTGTCCAAGTCGAACGCCTGCGAGAGCTTGGTGCAGTTCTTCTCCGTCCCGCAGGTGTATCTGCGCACGTGATTCGCGAGCATCCTCTCCGTGGAGAGTTTCATGGGCACCCCTGTGCTTAGCATGGCCCTCGAAGGCGCGAAGTTATCCTTCTGCCCAGTGGCATTCACAAATCCCGGGGGTCTTCCGCTCCTGCAAGCCGTACACCTCCTGCGTCTGGTGTGTTTCATCGGCTGGGGACTAAATGGAGGGAGGATGTCAAAGTCCTGCAGCCTCTGAGTCCCAGTCTCCGCATCCACCATCAGACACGTGACTCTGTCGCTGCGGCTAACGCACTTCTGGAGGATACCCCTGTTGTGTGCCGATTGGGAGAGGCGGGGAAGTCTTCCCATGTGGCACACACCCCCACGGTCCAATGCGACTGCGGGCTTGATCTTAGGGCTGCTGCGACGCACAGAGATGGCGAACTGAGGGAGTCGATCGTAGACGTTGCATAGGACTTCCGGTCTCATGTTATCGGCAGAGACCCTGTCGCGCAAAGTGTATGGGGTGTGAGGCCAATCGAGAATCCTGTCGCATGTCTCGTCCCCCAGATGGTGCACAGTGTGCCAGTGGCCAATCATCCGGAGCCTCTTGACAGTGTCCTCAAGCAGGTTGCGATTCTCGAGAAAGTCTTGCTTTACACGACATGTGGAGACGTCGAAGGCCCTGCACGAGGCGAACTCTGAGATAAATCTTGCGGGGCGGAGCTTCTGCACGCGATCGATCGAAGATACCGTCGGGTGTGCATAGAAGAACTCTTTCGTCAGATGCGAGAAACGCACCATGTTGCGATCTCGGTGCGGGGTCAGCACGGCATACGGTCGATCTAACCCGGAATACGCTGTCAGCCACTGAAGTGGACATTGCCAGCTGACCGCCCGCCGGCTCGCAGAGGGCCATTTATCCATGTAGAACCGTTGCTGGCGCTCCCACTCGCTCTCGACGTCGGCGAGCCAGTCGATGTTGGATTTGTCGCACGTGGCAGTGTGCTCGCTACCCAGATTCAGACACACCAACCGCAATGTATCCAACAAACGGAAGACCATAGAGTGACCTGCAATGTCGTTCGGGAGGACCTGCAGCACGAGCAGCTTTTCCGGAATGCTCAAGTCTCCGCGCAGGACCAGGTTCTGGCGGTCCCACACCCCAAGTAGTGTCTGTGTGATATCAAACCGTTGCTCAAACGTATCCAAGCTCGAACCCTCGAATCCATGAAGCGCCCCAAACACACGGTCGCACGTGCCAGTGTCCGGTGGAGCTCTGTCGCACAAGGGAGTCGCGTCGTCCCGGAGAGAGCCCATGTTGGTCCGCATCAAGATATCATACTGCATCTCCATGCATTGCTGTGGGACCAAGCGCTCCAGAGCGCTCCTGTAAGCCTCGAACTTCGCTGGGCAAGAGGAGCGCTTGTCCGCGGAGTCCCGCCGTCCTGCACACTTGACGTCGATGTACCGAATCTCCCTCAACATCGACGTGTCGCACCCCGTCTCTATGTCGAAGTCTCCCGCCCAGAACGGATTCATGACCTGCGGACCGTCGCTCTTCATGAAGCATATCGAGTTGGTCTCTGAGTTGGCCATCGTCACGCGGTCGGAGAATAGTTCGCTCAGCCACTGGTCTCCGTCTCTGAATTCCACCGAAGACAGGAAAAAACCACCCTTCTCCAGGATGTCGCGAGACACGTGCAGTCGCACTCTCTGACCGCTCTCGACCACCCACCCTCCCACACTCTGCATTGAATCGACACACTCCCGGAGACGTTGGTGCAGGACGTTCGTTTCCGACTTAGGATCGTACTCCCCGCCGTCTCTACACTCGTAGCCCTTGTTCTTGATGAACTCGCTGTATTCTCTGGCCTGCGACATGTTCTCGGCAGTGAGCCGGCCCACGGACGCGCGTTCCATGCGCATGCTGCTGATATGGTCCCTGACTATGCTGCTGCCGTTGCCGGAAAACGAGGGCATCAAGCGCATGTTGAGCTCGACGAAGAGGAGGATCCCGTTCACACATACCGCAAAGGGGTTGGACTTGATGCTGTCGAAAAAGTCCACCGCCCAGTGCGTGTCGGGGAACAGCAGTCTCTTGATGTTCTGCACACTCATCGAGCGCATGACACAACTGTCGGCCGCTTCAGGCGCCGTGTAGAAGGGCGCGTCCAGCGACTCGTACGCTAGGTTCGAGAAGCGCAAGCCGGGAAACTCGTGCTCGTACCTCCCGACCTTGTCGTCCAGGCTCCGAACGTGCACAAACTTCCGGTCTATGAAGTCTTTCACGGACCAGGTGCTCCACTCCCCTGTCCAGCCATGCATGAGGACCTTGCGCGCCTCGGCCAGGACCTTGGTCACACAAGACTTATCGTCGGAAGAGATCTGCAGGCGCGTGACTGCCAGGGCCATCAGGTGATCCAGGTCCTCAATCACCTGATCTACGAACATCACGTGCGAGGACTCTCGCTCGTACAAGGCCATGTCCTTCAGCAACCGGTTCCGAATTGTGTCCGAGGGGGGGGAGTCCTCGGATCCGTACGACTTGCACGAGGGTAGTGTCCCTGCAGCCATGAGCTGCACCCACAGTCGCTGCGCTCCGCCCAGTATTCCACACTGCCAGAGCCAGTCGAAAGGAACATACTGCGGCTGTCTCTCCACCATGATGTACAGCGAGTTTCCCGGCGTGAGAGGTCTGATGCCTGTCTCTCGGGCCTCGAACTCGTACGTGCCCTCCAACATGGATCTGAAATCCTCCAGATGCTTCAGCACGTATGCGGCGCAGCGGGAGGCTGCAAAGTATCGATCCTCAAAATCTTCCGGCGCAGCCTCGTCCTGAGAGATCCCGAAAAGGCTCAGCAGCAGTTCGTTGCTGATCTGACTGACCGTCTCACTGAACATGGTGTTGAAGCTGTTGACGAGGTAGCCGTAGAATTCTTTCATGCGCGTCAATCCGTCGACAAAGGATATGTCTCGGAAGGCGCTGGGGCACTCGCTCTGGATCTCCTTCAGGCGCGCGGAGAGGGTCGCTTGTGTTGAGTCGATCATTTCGATTCGCACGCTCGTGTGCACGCCGAAGACCACCCACAGCAGCGGCTGCACGAAAACATCAACCACACAGGTCTCCTCCCGTCTCTGGATCGCTTCTGTGCAGGACTCACCCACCAGATACCCGACACCCCAGCACTTCTCCACGTCCCGTGCGCAGTGGTGGCGTGTCCTGTCCGTCCTGACCACGTTCCCTCCTTCCCTCACCGCAATCCTCACCTTGCGGCGCTGCACGGTCTGGCCCTCGATCCGCAGCAATTGCTTCGGACACACCTCGAACTCCCAGCACCTGCGCACAGTCTTGTCGACCATGAGCATGTTTTCGGAGGAGTCCAGGTAATTGTAGTAGGGCGAGAGGAATCCCAACACGTCGGGGAACACTCGCAGGTCGCACATGCGGATTTTCTTCTCACCGTCGACGGTCTGCGTCGTGCTGAGGACCGTGTATGGGGACACCGGCAAGCCAGTGTCCTCGTACTCAGCGATGATGCTATCCCCGCGGCAGGTTCCGAATCCCTCCACAGCATGGTAAGAACGCTCGCACTCGTGCGGGACCAGCTTGACCCAGTCTCCCAGCGCGATGTCCGATGTGTGGTCCGTGAGCCCGACCTCGACGTCTGGCGGGAACAGCAGCAGTGGATTCTGGGCGACAGAAGCCTGCCCCTGCAGCTGCCGCGAGTGGAACCAGTTGCGGTACTTGCACAGCCCATTCGCGTGCGTGAAGTTTGGGACGTGTTGGAAGTGACTCGCCACGGCCTCGTTGCATGTCGACGAGTGCAGCTGCAGAGCAACCGGCACGCTTTCGCGATTCTCAAACGTCAGGACAGGGGGGACACACTCTCCGCTTCCCGAGCACATGAGCCCCTCGCCACAGTGCGAGTGCTGTGAGCACGTGTCCTTGTGCATGCAGACGCCCGGAGACCCCCCGTTCCGGCGACAGGCCAACTCTCCGCAGTCGACGTCGGAGAAGCATTGTTTGATCAAGGGAGGAGCACAGACCATGTCCTCGCGAGCAGAGGCATACGAGTCCGCAAACTCAGTCGTCGAGTGGTCCCAGTCCGACATCCAATGGGGCCACGAGTCTGCGCTTCTCTGCAACACCCACTCCCGCACGAGGCCGACACTGTGTGGAAGAATCGTGTCGGTGGGGTCCACCAAAGGAGTGTCGTGAGGATCCTGGCTGGGCACACCCTCCTCCATCTCTGGATCCGCCCAGTTCTCCGAAAACACACTACCCGACGGGACGGCCGGGTCCGCCTTCGCAGACGGGTCCCACTTGCTGCTCAAGTACAGGTCGTTGAAAGACACTGTGTCCTGCGAGCCAAACACGGAAGCGTCGCAAACCATGTTGGAGGCTCCAAGGACATCGGCAAATTGCGTCATGTCGCGCAGGCGGGCGGGGTCGATCGACCACCCACCCTCGTCGTCAGCGCTCATCCAAGCGTCGAAGCCACGCACATTGCTCTCTTGGTCAGTGCAGCCCATGCTGGGGTGGTACCCCATCGGGTGTTGTGCAGAGGCGTCCCAGTAGTCCATGAGATCGTCGCAGTACCCCCCCGCCGGGTCCCGTGGGACTGCGCCTTCCTCCTGCACAGGCCCCAGCTCCTCAACATCCTGCAGCAGTATGGCTGCCACACGGTCGTACAGAGCCGCAAAGTCGATCATCGCAGACATGTTTTGAGATGCCTTTGTCTCTTCCTCCTGAATGAGCGCATCCTCAAGCTCAGCCAGATGCGATGCGTCCCGGGATTCGGCTGCCAGGAGGGTGGAAGGCCAGCGCATCCCAAGGAGCTGGACATCATCAGAAACGAAGAAGCCTCGGAAGCGGATCTTGCCCCGCTGACAGGTCCTGTCCAGAACACACGTCCCATCCTCCTTGATGTCGTCGCACGCGCAGGGGTCGAAGAAGTCGGGTCCGCAGCGCACGAGACAGTCGGGGGTGTAGAAAAGGGGTGTGCACGCTCCATGGTCCACGACCTCAATCTTGCAATGGGGTGGAGGGATGGCTGCGCTGGGCGGGTACATGTCGTAGACCCCTCGGAGCTCGCACGCGCCCACCTGCTGCAGCTGCGCTACGCACCGCTCCCGCCACACCTCCACGACGGCATTCTGGCGCCGAATGCTGTCGTGATCCTCGCCTCCAGTAACATGCACAAAGCTAAACCAGATGGCATGCTCGACGACCCATCGCGAGCACGCAGCCTTGACGGCTGACTCGTGTATGCTGTGCGCCATGGGGAAAAACACGTCCATAAAGTACCCGTGAAGCTCGTCCGGGAGGTGCAGCTTCGACTTGCAGACCGGCTGTGCTGCCGTGTGGTTCGTGTGTGTGTTGATGTTCCCGGTGCCCGTGCTGTTAGTCCTCGCATACTCCCACAGCGAGTTCTTGCCATTGCCCACGTGCGATAGCCGCACCCCGGCAGGCCCGCGGGTGGCGACAGTGTGCAGATCCATCTCCCACTCCTTCGTTTGACCCTCGTACCACTGCCTGCTCTGCTCGGCACTCAGGAACCCCCACGCCGTGCTCGGCTTACTAGCGTCGCAGTCCCGGCGCCAGGGCGCGCTGAAATTCTGCAGGGTCCGGATCACGAGCAGGAGCTCCGCACGAGTGGAGTACACACGGCCTTGCTGACACAGGCCATGTAGCGTTGTGTTGAAGCGGTGGTCCGCACAGACCTCAGACGGAATCCCGCACTTGCCCTCCCTCTCCCACCCGCAGTAGCAGTGTGCCAGGATCTCGCCGGGGAAGACAACGTCTGCGAGAGCGGGCGCCAGCAACGTGTCCTGCATGATATCCGCACCCATGAATCTGGAAGATATCCTCGCCGCCGGGGGCGAGGGTCTCGGCTTCGGGTCCTGCTCTTCCTCGCACCACACGCTGTCGCTCGGGATGTATCGGTTGACGTTGGACCAGAACACCGGCGAGTCCTCGCTCGCCCGGAGGAGGATGCGGTTGACAGCCTTCTCCACCACATGCAGGTACTGCTCCGTGCCGTCGACAGGCTCGTCAGCGATGGGATCGTAGAATACATCGGCATCCACGGATCCATCCAGCCGGACGGGGAGTGTGAAGAAGGAGGAGAAGAGTTTCTCCATGCAGCTCTGCCACAGGGTCTTGCCACCCAGGTGTGAGTCGACCTCCTCACGCGAGTAGTGGCGAATGTTGTGTGAAAAGTTGAACACTTGGTGGGCGGCCAGGATGTCGCGATCCTCCTCCGGCAAGCTCTCGATCGACGGAGCAAACATGTCATCCATCCAGATAGTCTCTTGCAGCAACACGCTGTTGGCCACGCTATCTAGGAGCCCGTCTTGCACAGCCGCTTGCATATTGAACAGGGCATCGTCAAAAAGGTCCTGCGCACCAAACTGGATGTCGTCGCGGCTGTCGTACTCATCGCAGCATTCCAGCGAAGACCCCCCGTTCGCACACGTGCAGAGGAGATTGTGCGGGATTCTGAGAGGGGCCCCGCCTCCCTTCTTCGGCTTCACTTCCGGACCCATGTCCAAGAATACGTACCTGATCCTCTCGATGATGTTTCGCGCCGAGCTTGCAACTAGAGGCAAGGCGTGGTCGTCGACGTGCGCGATCGCCGCCTTTATGATCTTCTTACGCGTCTCAGAACCCCCCGTCCCCCCCTCGTTCGCGAACATTCGACTTGAAGGATCCCCACGGTGATACATGGAGGCAGTTGTCCTGTACCCCTTGGGCGACACATAACCCGGGGGAAGTTCGGCTGCCGCGTAAGGTCCCAAGACCACGCAATCGACGAGTTGGTGCAGCTCGTCGCCTTCGTTCGAGAATGCTGCCACCTTCAGGTCCTGGTCGAGTGTCTCTGGGCGCAATCTCCAAAAAAGGGCCTCTACGTCTGCGACGAGCGCTTGCAAAGATTTGACTGCCTTGTAATGCCGCACACTCTCGGTGTCGATGACCTCATGCAGCAACGCGACTGGGACCCTGTTGGCGCTGTCGGCCGACCACACGTAGGGGGTTTTCGTGGCCCCGGACGGGCTCCTCGGAGCGCTCAGCCCGGAAAACACACGGCATGCGTCCGTAACGAAGAAAGGGTCTGCTCCGGTGTTGGCCACCTCAATACTCTCGTATGCAAAGTGCGTCTCGCGACGGCCGATGTACAGTTCATGGCAGCTGTGGTGGCTGTTTGACGTCTCCAGGGCTTTGCGCAAACACTTCCAGGTAACTTCGTCGAGGCTCACAGCAACATCAAAGCTGTATGAAAGTGCTCTCAAGCGCAGGCGGTGCTTGCTGTACTCGTCGTCGATCAAAGCGTCGTTCAACATACCCTTCCTCCATTCACTGGGGTGGAACAGAGAATAGAGAAGCGCCGCGTCGTCCCACTTCGACTTCTGGTAGTTGGAGCGGCACTTCGAGATTACCTGCATCACCTCCGCACCTTGTTTTGCAAAGACGTCAAGTTTGGGCGGAGTGCACTTCTCCACAGTCAGGGAATTCTGCATGCACTTTATAAACCGTTTGATTTGCGTCTGCTGCTTGTCTAGAATCTCCTGCAGAGAATACGGATTCCAGATCACCAGGTCCGAGCCATCCGCTGCCGTCAGCAACATCAGCCCACTGCACCACATAGCCCCGTTTTTTGCCCGTTCTTTCTTCCGTTGCGTCGGAATGCTGTAGCTCTGGTCGCCGCAGGCGCACCTGCTCACGTCGTTCGTCCGCAGGGCCGGCAGCCTGCAGTTCTGCCAATCCGACGTAGCCAGGACGTCTTGGAGTGCTGTCATGACACTGATCATGTACACGACCACCATATCGATGCCACTGTCAATCAACTGCAGCAATGTCTTGACGCCTAGCTGTACGAACCCGGTGATGACCTGCGCAAGCACTACATTCAACTTCCTCTCGTTGCTGGCCAAGTCCCGCATCAATTCTTTCTCTTGCTCCCCGAGACAAAACCCCACGGTGCCTTGTGCAGACTCTGTCAGCTTTCGACTGCCTATGTGTATATCCAGTTTGTCGTCCGAGTCAAAGAGTCTGTCAAAAAGCGCCACGGCCTCGTTGGTCGTGCACATGAATGATTTCCGCACGTACATCAAAAGGTACAACGGCAAGTTGCCGATCGAGGCAAGTAGGTTGGTTATCGTCGTCAATGTCATAATGAAGCGCGCATGCACCCGAGAATCCACCACGGCATTCATCAGAATTGAGTCTCTCTCGGATACTTTCGACGACGCAAAGCCGATCGCTCCAATGACAGAGGTGATTGTCGCACTGATGTGCATAATCAGCTCTTTGGCCTGGCATGTGGCTGCCATGAAACTTTCATCCACGCTAGCACCGATTTCGAACGCTTCTTTTCGCTCTTTCGTGAACTCGACATACAAGACAATCTGGCTGGTCACCGCACGCCAAACTCCCCCGAGCACGATCCTGAAGAAATGCACGTACTGTGCCATAATCTTGCCCAGACTACACAGCGGCTTTCGCATGTTGACAATCGTCCCGACGCACCGCGACAGACCACACTCTTGCGCAGCGTAGCACCGCGCCTGCAGATTAGCACTCTCCGCAGTCACTGTGTTTCCTGGCGCCACACAGCCCACACAGTTTTCCACTCCACACTCCAGGGTGAGCTCGATCTTTTTCTGGACGGTGGTGCTCTTGGTTGTGTAGGCATCCACCTTCTCGCTCCCTGACTCCCCCGACACCTTCAGGTGCACCACGTTAATCCAGGAGTTCGTCATTCCCGCTGCATTGCAGACGATGAGATCGAAAGCGAGCAACTTGTGGCCAGTGGACACAGGCCTCGTCACCGCCGACAAGACCGCCTGCTTTCGCGCCCCCCGATCCTCCAAAAGGTACACAGGGTTCGCAAGGTCAGCGCCTAGTGTTCGTGCTATAGAAGAAGCCCTTTCGCCGATGGCAAACTTCCTCTCCTCGGAGTTCTGGAACGGTACCCATTCCTCCTTCCATGTCCTGACTATCACCTCCTTTGGACTTTCGAGTGTCGCGGGCAGAACCAGTTCCTGCCTGCAAGCCTCGTCGAGGCAGACGCTGTTCCGCAGATCATCCACCACCGCTGGATTGGCACAGATCCTGCTCTCCGGGGCGAGAGAGGCGAGAGAGCCGGCCTGTTCTTCCACTGACATCGACACGTGCACGCATGTCGGAACACCCCTCGAGTTCTGGAACCTTGGGCCGGTGACGAAGACGTGCGCCACACCCCCTTCCACCATGGCAGGCACGACGCGGATCTTGGTCACAGACTGCAGCCAGCCGTTGCGGAGGTCGCTGGGAGAGTCGCCTGTCTGGAAGAGGACCGTCCTGCTGCTCATGCCGGGAATCTCAACGAACGCAACCGTATGATCGTCTTTGCTCTCGACCACCAAGAGCCACTCCCTCGAGCCAGCCTGCACTTTGCAGGCCGTCAGGATGAAAATGTCGACCACATTGCCCACAGTGCTCGGGAACTTGGGCGCCGGCGTGATGTACTCGAACACATACATCGTGATGTCGACGGGTAGGCAGTAGTAAGCCAGCTCCGCGTGTTCCCCGTGTGCGAGCCCGGCCACCGCGATGCACCGGCCCACCGCCCCCCCGTGGCAAACCGTGCTGCACGCCGCGCTAGTGAGTTCGAGCATGGCGATGATCTCGAACGGAGGGAAGTTGTCCTCCTGCACACCATACGGCGCAAAAAGGTAACTTTCGACGTCGATATTCATCGCGTGCACGAAATGCGGCACAACCCCTCCTCCCTGAGCCTCACGCAAGGCTTCCTCGAAAGCAGTGTACTCCGGCAGACACGTGACCCGACAGTCTTCCGTGTGCATGCACCCCATCCAATAGTCCACGGGCTCCGGCACGAGACTCAGCACGTAGGGGGAGAGAAGGTAGGAAGTACAGCCAGTGCGGTCGGCCGAGAAAAGCGTCAGGAGGTAGTCCAGCCCTTCGGAGGCACACTCCGCCAAGCGGTACAGTCTGTGCAGGAACGGGTCCATGGCGGCCAAGAGCCTGCCGTTCGCGGCATCCATGCTGGCAAAGCACAAATCCCTCCGTCGGCGATTGTCGGGGGAAAACAGAAGATCCAGCATCCATCGCTGCTGGCTGGCCGGGGTGAAGCGGGACAGGCAAACCCGAGTTACCTCGTCCGCTTTCTCCTCGACGCGCTCATTCTCGTTGAGGCGGCACGTGCAGGCCATGACCGGGTACTCCACGAACATGACACGCAGCGCTTGCAGCACGAAATCGACGCCGTCAGGCCCAAGCTTGCACGCATGCTGCACCATCCTCGCCCATGGGCTCGTGCCTCCGATGATCTCACCCAGCCCGTGGCACTGGCTGCGGGTGCTGTCGAGGAAGCTGTCGAAATCGTCCTTGGACTCGTAGATGGAGGACAGCGCGATGTCCAAGAACGCCGCCTTGAAGTCCGTCGCCCGCATCGCCTTGATCAGAGTGCGCCGAATGAGGCGCAGGTTCAAGGACATCACGCTGCTGACGGAGAGAAAGAGCCGTGCATGGGCCGGGATCCCCATAGGCAGCGTCGCAACGCTCTCGGTGCTCACATCACTGAACTTGGACAGGAGCTGCGCTGACGGCAGGCCCCTGATCACCTCGAGCTGCCGCGCGATCGGGTCTTCCAACTCGACAATGCCGTCCGAGTGCTGCAGGATCCTGGTCGTGCCTACCGCGACGTTCCGCAACACTCCGGCGCCGGGAAGCCCCCTGAAAGCGTCCACGATGCGCACCAGCGACGACGCCGCGTGCAGGGACGCGCGATTGATGCTCCGAATGATCTCCTCCACGCTCAGCAGGTTGACACCCGAGGTGTCGAGCATGGAGTGGAACGTCTGCTTGCCCAGGCGCGGGCGCATCACCTCCGCCAGGCCCGGCCAGCCGCCACTCGCCACCGCGGCCGGGACGACACACAGGGTCTCCAAGACCAACCGCACCACCCACATCCCGACGGCCGCCACCTCGGCGACCATCGAGCCGACTCGCGGCATGCGGTCCGCCCACGGACACATCTTGCCGAAGAGGGCCGTGTCCTCCGACCGCCACTGCTCGCTCTCCTTCCAGCACGAGAACATCGCCCCCTCCCCTTCGCTCGGCTCGACACAGTCGCTGCGCTGCGGGTTGAGGTAGAAGTACCGGTACCGCTTCACGCACTGCGCACACACGTCCCCTGTGTCCGGGTCGATGTCCATTGGCCTCCCCTCGAGTACCGTCACCAGCACATTCTGTGCGTTGATGTACTCCAGCGCCACCACCTTCAGGCTCGACACCTTGGTGCAGGAGAAGTCCTCTCCCGACTGGAACCCCGGCACCACCATGTACGACACCAAGCTCATCTCCTCCCCGGGCAGCGACTCGGCATAGAACATGTCCTGCGCACGGCCGGTCCGCAGGCTCCACACGCGCGCGGCACTCCAGCTGCTCCGAACGATGACGGAGAGGACCGCCTGCTCGGTGGCGCAGTAGTGGTAGAGCGGCGAGAGCACAGCAGGGTCCGGATTCACCGCCCAGTGCACCGCCCACTTGGAGCTCGCCGCCGGGATCCGGCCGTTGTCGTAGCTGAAGTACGACACCGGCATCACTATCAGGCCATTTTTCGCCGCCGTCGCGTAACACCCCGTGCTGTCGATCGTCTGGCAGACCACAGCCTCGACCCGCCGCCGGTTGCGCACGATTGTCAGTTCCTCCGCGAGTCCAAACATGCCGGAGCCTGCGTCGTATAGCCGGGACACCACAACCTCCCTCCGCACCTGTTGCCACTGCCTGGACTCGAGGATGGTCAGCATGAAGTCCCCCGCCACCGCGAACGGCTGGTCGCTCGTGCGCACCACAGGCCCCGTCGACTTCTTCAGCGCGGCCAGCGTGTGGGACCCCTGCGCATACTCTTGCACCGCGATGCTGCTCACGACATGGTCGTTGGTGACGCACATGGTCGTCGGAAGCCCGCACCTCGAGGGCTGCTCCTTGCCGTCCATGAGCGTCGCCACCATCACCGACAGCTTGTTCGTCGGCGCGCACGTCTTGCGCCCGTCGTCGAGCTCCACGCCGCAGTCCGTCTGCCGCACGCTCACATACTCCTCCCACCGCACCGCGTTCATGATCGATATGTTCTGCCCGCCGAGCCCCGCGACGTGCAGCCCCATGCACCACGGGTAGCACGAGTCCGTCAGCGGGAGGCACTCGGGCCCCTCCCCCCCACACAGCGGCTGCACATAGATGGCCGCGTCTACGCTAAACGGCGACACCTGCGTCCCCGACAGCCCGAAGATGTTGTAAGGGTCGTTCTGGTCCACGTCCCGCCCCACACCGGCAGGAACGCCCATCCTCCGCTTCGAAAACTTCAGCGGCACCACCCGCACCATGGTCCGCGCACACGTCATCCCGTCGGTCCGCACGGTGTCGAAGTTGATGTTGTGGATGGTCGACATGTTGTATGCGCTGTCCATGTCCAGGTTCCCGCCCATCAGGGGGACAGTCGCGCACGCGAGCTCGATCCCCGCAGGCGTGTCCAGACACTCGCACCCCAGCAGCCCCGACCGCAGCTCGTCCGCGTCGTCGCCCTCCGAGGCCAGGTTCGCCTGCACCGCCGCGATCCCGTTCAGCACCGACACCGGCATCGGCCACACGAAAGAGCCCCACGCCTGAGTGCTGTCGCTGCGGTACAAGGCATGCACCCCATCCGTCACCGCCACCGTCTTCTCCGTCAGCCCAACCACCCGCACCCGCGCGGCGTCTGACTCGAACACCTGGATGGCCTCCGCCACGGTCGACTCGATGCCGTAGGCGCCGCACCCGGCGTCCTTCCCAGTGATGGCCTCCAGCACCACGATCGCCGCGGTGTTCAGCCAGTTGTCCACCAGGCTCCCCACCGACCGCGCCATCTCCACCCACAGCAGCACCATCGGCAGAAAGTCGGGCGTGCACCCCACCGCCGCATCCACGGCAGAGGCACCCGTCGCTTGCAGGTACTTGCACCGACTGGCGGTGGCCACCACGCCGTTGACAACGCTCAGAGCGCTGTTCACGAAGCAGTGCACGGCCTTGTACAGGTTAAAGTCCAGCAGAGGGTACAGCATCAGATTCACCAGCGCGGCAGACACCGAGCACGTGTCCTCCAGGACCTCGCGCACGCTCCCAAACACCCTCCGCGTATACACGCCGGTAGTCATCACGTCCACCGTCAGGAACGCTGGGTTCGCAAAGCAGTTCACATCGTACTCCACGAAGCTGCTCCCGCACGACGCCGCATCCCCACACGCCTCCACCGCCCCCAGCGAGCACCTGCCGAGGCGCTTGATGTACTCCACCAGCGACAGCACCAACGCCGTCGCGGCCAGCGTGCAGTTCGCAATCATGTCGGGAATCTTCTCGGCATACTGCCACGCCAGGGGGCCGACCACCTGCTCCATGATCTGCAGAGGGACGTACACCAGCGCGTTGTACACGGGCAGCAGAAACCGGAACAGCCCGTTCACCAGCACCGAGAGCTCCAGCACCGTGTTCACCACGGGCGCGACGCTTCGGTTGTACGCGCGCGTGACGAAGGTCAGCATGCTCGGAGTGTACTCAGCCAGCACCACGCTCAGAACCGCCACCACAAAGAACACGACCAGCATGCCGAGACTCACGCTCGCGGCACTCGACAGCATCTGCAGCGGGAGCGCAAACACCTGGCTGAAGCCCGACAGCCCCGTCGCAATCACGCTCTTGTCCGCGTACTGCCCGAGCTTGGATTTGTTCGACGGTAGCAGGCACGCCAGCACGCGCCGCAGCACGCACTCGAACAGCAGCAGCACCTGCACCCCCACCGCCACAACAAAGAAAAACATTGCCTACGCGCTGCCTCGTTTAAATATCGGACCACCGCGTACCGCACATACACGATTATTTGTAGTTTATTGGGTTAAGATAATATGGATCCAAGAAAAGGTGCGACGCACGGGGACAACACTACTCTTCACCAAAAGGAACACCTGCAAACCAATCAAAATCATCTAGTACATCCACCGCTTCATAATCCAAACGGACATCCACAACAGCGCCCCCCTCCTCAGCGCCCCCCTCCTCAGCGCCCCCCTCATCCACACGCAAGGTCGTCTGAGCGGCTGAATACAGCGACATTGGCCCAGTGTCGGAAAATTCGTGCTGCGGGTTGGCCAACTCAGCGGCATCCTCCTCACCGGCCTCCTCAGCGGCTTTCGCAGCCAAGGTCGTCAAAGCGCGTGCCGCAGAACAGACCTCCTCATCAGCGGCCCTCTCCTCAGCGGCCTCCTCATCAGCGGCCTCCTCAGCGGCTTTCGCAGCCAAGGTCGTCAAAGCGCGTGCCGCAGAACAGACCTCATCAGCGGCCCTCTCCTCAGCGGCCCCCTCCTCAGCGGCCGCCTCACGCACCACAGAAGCCTTCCTATCGCAATTCCTTTCATCAGGTCTAGACGCACGAGATATCGCCCTAGAGACACTCTGAGCGGCTTCCGCTGCTTCTGAGAGACTCTGAGGGATATGTGACTGCTCTTCTTGATTTGGTGGGACATATACACGAGTTGCCGACATGGATCTCTGATCGGATCTTGGTGACTGCTTTCCTTGGACATATTCAGGAGTTGCCGGCTCGGATCGATCGAATATTGTTGACTTCTTTCCTTGGACATATTCAGGAGTTGCCGGATCGGATCGATCGAATATTGTTGACTGCGACGGCGTGCTTGCTGCGGCGAATTGAGATCCCGTGATCTGTCTTTCGATTAGTGTTTCCGAATGTTCCGGACCGGGTTTCGGACTCAATTGCACATCAGTATCTTCATCATCAACCCCTGATGGATCAGTATTGGTGATACCTTGTCTACTGGTCAGCTCTTGGAATTGCATCTTTTTGATCATGTCATCAATTTTTCGAAAATTTTTATCAGTGATACAATTTTCGAGAATTTTCGTGTACGCGACTTCAATATTAATATTTTTGGTAGAGGGGATATTGAAATGTGAATCAATTGCCGATCGGTGTGTTTTGTATGTTTTTTTAAATGTATCGAGAAATTCTCCCCCTTCTTTAGTATGACAAAGGAACTCGTACTTCCAAGAGGTAATTCGTACTTGTCTCTTCAAGTTCTCGGCCACTACACTTAAACACCTATACTCAGAGATAAATCCAAGCCCCGCATCTAACTTTGTTTTGGCCGTTTGTAAATCCGAACCCTTAGGAGGTATGAAACGTTGAGATCTTTGCAATGCAAGTTTCAAAGCATCACTACTGTGCTTCTCGTGCTCCGCCTCCAACATGCTGTATTGGATATTGAAACACCCACGGAGGAGATCCAAATCGATGACTGCTTGTTTGAATTTGTTCATAGCATCTACCCATACGCCCCGAATTTTCTCACTCTGAGACATAAAGAAGAGGCCAGAGACAGAATAACGATTAAATGATGAACAGCGCATGGCACATTCAATCAATTTCTGGTCATGACTGGTTTTATCTTCAACACTGGCACTCAGTATGAAGACAACACTTTCTGTTTTGTCAAATTGCTTGTCCAATTCTTTTTGAGAATCGAATATTTCTTGTATGACATCTTCATATTTCTTTTTCGACTTGATGATATCGATCGAAATAATTTTAAAGCCGTGGAGGAACTTGTGTTTTTCCCATGCCGCAAAAGCCTCTTGCTCTAACTTTGCTACTTGTTTACTCACTTCTTGATCGCCGACAGTTTTTTCATCGTCGAATCTTATGCTGTAAGCAAACCCTAAAACTTCATCTGTATTGAATTGCTCCAAAGCATTCCGCCAGAATCTATCACTTTTTTGTTCTGTAATTATTGAGACCTTAAGGTCTTTGTCATGATAATTTTCAACACAGCTAGATGCCATTGTCCCTAAACTCTATTGTCTAGGAGACCATATTTTTGACAGTGTCTTAAATATTTCATTTTCAAGACAGACAGGATAAAAATCGATTTCTATTGAAATAAAATGAACACTATCTTCATTGCCATGCCTTTTCATCCCCACCTTTCAACTGGACGGTATCTAAAGGAACTGTGCATTTGAAAGCAACTGGCATGCTCTGGCGCTAATCGACGAGAAGTATTCTGGTCGTCAAAGAATGATATGGGGGAGGCCACATCTGCATTGCACATATCCGCGGCGATAGACCCTTGCTTTTCGTCGGGTCTTGACAAAAGACCTGAAATGATGAGGAATGATAACATGATTGTTGTGAGTCCCAGCAAAGTCGCATACATGACCTTCTGAAACTCACATCCCGTTCTCCGCAACATGAGTGTTTTGGATCCTGTGTCGAATTGTAGGTAGTCTGCATGATTTTGGCCGAACTTCTCCACCGCGCTAAGGCGTCCCACGACACTCCATGCCAGGAAGTTGGACAGAACTCCAGAATTCATCAGTTGTGTCGTGTTCAGAGTGAACGTCGACGCATCACTCCCCTCCTCCAGGAGGGGGTATAGGTTCTTGGTGATTTTGACGATCATACCGTCCCTTTTGCAGTCTTGTGGACAAAATCCTCCATCTGATTCTGCGGTAGTCATCGAAATAAATTGCATGGTAGATGCGTAGATATGACAGCATTCGATAGAGATCAAGTCGGTGCTATTGGGAGTAGAGGAGACAATATTCAAGAGTAAGAGCATCATCACACGGCAGAGAATCCTCCTTGCCGTCATTCACTCTCATACCACGCACTTATATCTGCCATCACATTACCATTCCATAATTGATTCGGACTGCTTTCGTGGTTGTATTTCATGTGAAAATATGTAATATATTCAACTGAATGATATTCTCTTAAGTACCAGAATCATTTTTTTGTACCAGAAAGAAAGTACTGGTACTAATTTTAGTACCAGAGAAACATTTAGTACCAAGTAAAGTAGAGAGTTGAGTAAAATTTGTACCGCTTAATTAGTATTATAACTCCTCTACCCCCCCCCAACCCCCCCTTCGACTTTGGCGGGTGGAGAGTTGAGAGAGAGAGAGAGAGAGAAAGAGAGAGAGAGAGGGAACAAAAAAACTTTTAACTCTGCGCAAGTCGAGACACCCCCCCCGGGGGAAATTCGGAAACTCCAATACTAATTTCGTGGTACAAATTTTAGTCAACTTCCTACTTTACTAAGTAATCCAAGTAATTTAAGTACATTAAATCCAACTATATTTTAGTCAACTTCCTACTTTACTAAGTAATCCAACTACTACACTCCCTCTCATTTTTGAGAATATTTCTAAGACGAGAGATACATGAATATAATTATACCTAGCATGCAGAGAGTGAACACACCAGCCAAGAACTTTTTGTAGTGCTCTGAGGCTTTGTCAGAGGAATCTAATTTTTCTTCCATATGATGTGCCGTGTGTGTCTCGTTGATTTCGTCAATGTCACCGTTCTTGTATGTGTTTGCGATGATCAGCTGCTGTATCCACAAGTTGAGAAGACTCAACACAGTAAAAAATACTAAAACTGCATACTCAACTTGTATGGCCGCCGGTATCTGTGCCACAAACAAGACTACGAAGATTACAAGACATAATAAGTATATGTAATCAAGCCCCTTCAGCGAGTCCATTTCTTTTCTGAAAATGATCCCCTCTTGCATACTTTTCCTACCGAAATACCATGTTGTCCAGTGGAACAACCACGAGCTCATGCACAACAGCACCACCCCAGTAATATGCAAAGCCTCGCGCTTCTGTCTTGAGGAAACAGTCATGCTGTCAAACAGCACAACACTTGAGAAACCAAACACTGACATGTAGCTCATTAAATTAACAACGTACATGACCGGACAGCGCATAATGTACAAGCCGTATTGCAACTGCATGGTCATCACAGACACGGTGACAACCAGAAGCGGAGGGAGCACATAGCACTCGGGCTTAACAGAGTACTTGCACTGCAGCAGTTTGGTGCTGATGAACTTCATGCCAAGGAAGAGGTCACCTCCTATGTTTTGATCGTTGCAGTAGTCGGATGAGAGGACCAGCAGGGCACTGACCATGAAAGCAATGTTGGATACCACATGTGCGATGACCGTTTTGGCGTGGGAATTTTCCTTCATCGCCAGTAATAACATCAACACGCTGGCCAGCGCCGCGGCACACATGAATAATACTACAATTACAAAGATCGGAGATCGATGTTTGCTTTCAGACACCATTTACTGTGCAACTCAATACGTAAATAAAAGAATGCATGCTTCTGGCCCAGAAACTAATGCCACGAAGGACACGCAAGTGTCTGCATGAGCTCGTTCTCATCGGCCTTTGTGAGATTGTCGTACACCGCAAAAGTAACCGGGAGGCGCGAGAAGAAAATCCGGTCAGCATCCAGAAGCTGATCTTTGAACACTTCCTTGCCATTGACGAGCACAGGCAACTCGTTCACCAACCACTTGCGCAGAGCCTTGAGGCGGCAAACACCACTCAAAAGACGCCCTTCGTTGCGAACGTGATTGACAATGAAATGCGGCTTCACGAGACCCTTCAGAACACTCTGCACGTAGGCCTGTTCTTGTGGCTCGGTCCATTTTGCTTCCTCAGTGCCGGGCAGTTGCACTGCAACAGTGATCTTCCATGATGAGCTTCTGAGGTCAAGGAAATAGTCACCATGCGAGCTGCCGATCAAACCCGCGTTCTCCAAGGGCACCTCCTTGATTGCAACCTCGTAGCCGCCAACGCACCGCTTGATGTGCGTGAGCGAGTCCAGCACAGCGTCGTCGCGTACTGGCAGACGAGGAGGAGGGGCGGGCTGGTTGCGCGCAGGCGGCGCGATGCCCAGCGCCATGGCGATCGGCTTTTCCGCCATCGGGAGCGTGGCTCGTGCGACTGGATTTTTCTCTTCGTGTAACCGCTAGAACACTGATGGGACCGGGAAAAAAATGAAAATTCACGGTACCGAACGTTGGGACCAAAATTCACGGTACCGAACGTCGGGACAAAAATTCACGGTACCGAACGTTGGGACCAAAATTCACGGTACCGAAC
>Ga0075471_10000218_pt1 | contig 31980 bp, 31 predicted proteins | sample DEB19_08_DNA_2_FD_74787 | JGI IMG/M metagenome (GOLD analysis project Ga0075471, IMG submission 74787) | Aqueous microbial communities from the Delaware River and Bay under freshwater to marine salinity gradient to study organic matter... | ecosystem: Environmental > Aquatic > Marine > Coastal ...
CCGCCCGGCCGCAAGATCACCATCATCAACGTCATCGACGAAGCCTCCGACGAGCCCTCGCCAGGCTACGTGGAGTTCACGCTCGGCGGCCAAAGGCACACCCTCGACGCCGTGGGCGAAGGCGACGGGCTCTTCTTCGTGCTTCGCGACGCCACGGCGGGCGACACCACGTACCGTCCGGGCCGCTTCCTCTACGTCAGCCCGAAGCCGAAGGCCGGCGAGCGCTTCACGCTGGACCTGAACCGCATCTACAACCCGCCCTGCGCGTTCAGCGAGTTCACCACCTGCCCGCTGCCGCCGAAGCAGAACATCCTCAAGACTCGGGTCGAGGCCGGCGAGAAGTACCCGCCGCGCCGCGCGGCCAGCTGAACGCTCAGGGCGCCGGCCCCGAGCCCGGTACGGCGGGCAGCCCGAACAACTCCACGAGCGCCGCCCGATAGGCCTCTGAAGCCGCACCCGAGAGGTTGTGGTGGCTTCCGCCCTCGACGCGAATGAACCGCTTCGGCGCTGTGGCCGACTGATAGAGCCGCTCGCCCATGTCAAAGGGCACGACGCGGTCTTGCGTGCCGTGCGCGATCAGCAACGGTTGCCGGAGGCGCGCGATCTTCGACAGCGTGTCGAACTCCTGGTGCAGGATCAGGCCCACCGGAAGGAAACCCCACGCGGTGCGCTTCACCATGTCCCGGATCGAGGTGAACGTGGCTTCGAGCACCACGCCCGAGGCCTCGGGGCGGCGCAACGCGAGCTCCGCAGCAATGGCACCGCCGAGCGAGTGGCCGACGATGTAGCGCTTCCGGCCCGGCGCGACGTGGGCGAGGTAGTCCCAGGCCGCCTCGGCGTCCTCGTAGGAGAGCGCTTCGGTCGGGGAGACCTCCGTGCTCCGCCCGAATCCGCGATAGTCGATCGCCAGCACGCTGAAGCCCATCCGCCGCCACCGCTCGATGCGGTTGACGCTGCCCGTGAGATTCCAGCGCGCGCCATGGAGGTACAGGAGCGCCGGCGCCGTCGGGTCCTCGGCCGCCGCCCAGAACGCGTGCAGGCGGTCGCCATTCGCGCCCACTGCAACCCACCGCTCCTCGAAGCGCAGGTTTGACGCGGGGTAGCCCCACCAGACGTCGCGGGACGGCCGGAAGATGAGCTCGCCCTGCCGCTCACCGAGGTAGGCGCAACCGGACAGGCCGGCGAAGAGCAGGGCCCCGGCGAGTATTTCCCGGAGGCGAAGGCGAGCGCGCATGGCCTCGATTGTAAGGACGGCGCTGCTATCATCGATGTGCCCGCTGAGATCCGACTTGCCCCCATGCCGCAGCGCCCCCGCAAGCTGTTCCCGACGCCGGACGATGCCGAGTCCGCCTTTTATGACGCCTTCGAGCGCGCCGACCTCGCCGCCATGATGGTCGTCTGGGCCGAAGGCGACGATGTCGTCTGTGTGCACCCCAGCGGGCCGCGACTGGTGGGCTTCGAGGCCATCCGCGACGGCTGGATGCAGATTTTCACCAGCGGGATGCGGCTCTCCGTTCGAACCGGCGATACGCGCCGCATCGATGGGCCCTCGGTGGCGGTGCGCACGCTCATCGAGACGATCACCGTGCCCGGGCCCGAGGGCACCACGCAGCTCGTGAACGTCACCAACGTCTACGTGCTGACCGACAACGGCTGGCGCCTGGCGGTTCATCACGCCACGCCCGCCGAGGCCACGCCGACTCCCGGGGCCGAGCCCGAGGAGGAGGCGCCGCACACGCTGCACTAGGCGCCCAGGCGCAAACCCGCCGTCCGCCATGAACCGCTCTGCCCTGTGGGCGATCCCGCTGGCCGCAGCCCTGGCCACCGTGGCCGGCTTGGCGCAAGCACAGCCCGACCCGCGCAAGATCCTGCGGCTTGCCTACCCGAGCGCCGAGACCCGAATCGACCCGCAGGTGGAGGCAGATGAATTCGCGGGCACGCTGGCGCAAGCGATCTACGACCCGCCGCTCGCCTACGATTACCTCGCGCGCCCCGCAAAGCTCAGGGGCAACACCGCGAGCCTCCCGGAGATAACCGACGGCGGCGCCACGTACACACTGAAAGTTCGCCCCGGGATTTTTTTTCATCCGCACCCCGTGTTCGGAGGCAAGCCGCGCGAGCTCACCGCGGCGGATTACGTGTTCGGCATCAAGCGGATGCTGGACCCGGCGCTTCGCAGCCGCTGGCTCTTCCTGGTGGAGGGCAAGATCGTCGGCGGCGACGCGGCTCGCAAGGAAGCGCAGGCGAAAGGCCGCTTCGATTACGACCGCCAAATCGAAGGGCTGCAGGCGATCGACCGCTACACTTTCCGCATTCGGCTGACGGCGCCCGATTACTCGTTCCGCTACGTGCTCGCGATGCCGGCCACCTCCGCCCTCGCCCGTGAGGTGGTGGAAAAGTACGGCGAGGAGATGGGCTTCAACCCGGTGGGCACGGGCCCCTTCCGCATCGCTCGCTGGGTGCGCGGCTCGCAACTGGCGCTCGAGGCCAACCCCCACTACCGCGACGACGTTTTCGAAGGCGAGCCCGGGCCGGACGAGGTGAGCCGCGCCATCCACGCGCGGCTCTCGGGCAAGCGCCTGCCGCAGATTGCGCGCGTGGAGATTTCGGTGGTGGACGAGGCGCAGCCGCGCTGGCTGGGCTTCCTCGGTGGCGAGCACGATTACATCCGCCCGCTGCCCGAGGAGTTCGCCAACACCGCGCTCCCCGGCGGCAAACTCGCCCCCAATCTCGTCCGCCGCGGCATCCGAGTGACCCCGGACGAGATTGCCTACACCACGTACACGACCTTCAACACGGCTGACACCATCGACGGCAAGCCCAATGTGCTGGGCGGCTTCACGCCCGAGAAGGTAGCGCTACGCCGTGCTATCGCCATGGGGTTTCGCCTCGACGAGCAGATCGCGATCCTCGACAAGGGCCAGTCCGTGCGTGCGCACACGCCGCTGCCGCCGGCGGTGTCGGGGCATGACCCGGCGTTCGTGAATCCCGTCGAATACAACCCGGCCAAGGCGAAGGCGCTGCTGGACCTCTTCGGCTACGTCGATCGAGACGGCGACGGCTATCGGGAGTTGCCGGATGGCTCACCGCTCTCGTTCGACAAAGCCTCGGCGCCCACCATCCGCGAGCGGCAGCGAAACGAGCTGTGGAAGAAATCGATGGATGCGATCGGCATTCGCGTCACCTTCAACAAGGTGGAAAAAGTGCCGGAGCTGCGTAAGCAGGCCATCGCGGGACGCGTGCAGTCGTGGAGCTACGGCTGGATCGGCGACTACCCCGATGGGGAGAATTTCCTGCAACTGCTTTGGAAAGGCTCCATCGGGCAGGTGAACTACGCGATGTTCGACCACCCAGACTACAACGCGCTCTACGAGCAGGTGAAGCGCATGCCGGATTCGCCCGAGCGCAACGCCCTCATCGGACGCATGGTGCGGCTCATCGCCGTCTACAGCCCGTGGCTGGTGGAAACCTTCAAGGCGCAGAACATCCTCATGCAGCCCTGGCTCGTGGGCTACAAGAAGCACCCGTTCTCGCACGAGCCGTGGAAGTACGTCGACATCGATGTCGGCGCGCGCGCCCGGGCGAAGTGAAGCCGCTACCATGCCCACCATGAGCACCCCCGATACGACACCGCGCCGCCAGAGCCTCTTCGCTTCGCTCGTCACCATGGCATTGGTGATCGCGCTGGGCTGGGTGCTCGCGCGCTGGACGTGGGCGCTGCTGGCCCCGTCGTCGTCGGGTATCGCCGCTGCCGCGCCTGCAACCGGGCTCGATCGCGCCGCGCTCGCCTCGCTCTTCGGCGGCACCGTGATGGCAGGCGATGCCCCCGCGGGCGGGCCCCCTGGCGGCCTGCGCCTGAAAGGCGTGGTCGCCGCCACGAAATCCGATTCCGGCTCGGCGATCTTCAACGCCGGCGGCAAGGACTTCGCCGTGCGCGCCGGCGAGGAAATCCGACCTGGCGTGAAGCTTGCGGGCGTGCTGAACGACCACGTACTGGTGGAGCGTGCAGGTGCGCCGGGCCGGGTGGACCTTGAAATCTGGGCCGCACCGGGCCGAGGGCCGGCCGGGGCGCCTCGGGGCGGGGGATTCCGCCTCGCCGTGTCGAAGACCGGCGCCAACGCCTTCGCGTTTTCTCGCAAGGAACTCGATGCCGCCCTTCGGGACCCCGGCCAGCTCAACTTCCTGGGCCAGATTGGCCTGCAGCCAGGCGGCGGCGTTCGCCTCGAGGGCGCGCCACCCAACAGCCTCGCCGCGAGGCTCGGCCTGCAGCCGGGCGACGTCATTCGCAAGGTGAACGGACAATCGGTCACGTCGGCGGGAGACCTCGCCCGCCTTCACCAGCAGTTCGCGACCACGTCCCTGGTCCAGGCCGAGGTGCAGCGGGGCGCTAGCTTGCTGCAACTCAACTACACCGTCACTCCCTGACGGCACGCAGAACACGGCATAGCCGTGTAGCCCGCTACTGGCGCTCGCTCTTCAAGCCATGGATGCACCGAGACCGCCCCCGTCGTTGCGCGTGATCACGATCGTCGACGACCGCGGTCGCTTGCCCGCGCCATCGGGCCAGGAGCCCGTAGGGTGTTGAATGTTCACGAAGAGACACTTCCCGTCGGGCGTTTCCGCGATGCCGGTGATCTCGCAGCCCCGGGGGCCGACCAGGAACCGCCGCAGGTTGTTTTCGGTCATCGGCGCGCCGACTTTGGTCGTCACCAACCTCGAGTCGGAACCCGCACGATTGAGAATGGCACGCGCCGCCCCGTCGCCCACTGCCCCCGGGAGACAGGCCAGCATCATGCAGTTCGTCACATCCGTGTAGGCGCCGTCGTCGGTCTGAATCCAGAGCACACCACGCCGGCTGAACCATAACCCGTCCGGGCTCGAGAAGTCGTTCGCAGCGGTCAGGCCCGAAACGTTGATGTTGACGTCCGCCACCGAAGCGCGGGCGCCGAAGAGAAAGATGTCCCAGCGGAAAGTCTTTCCGGCGACGCCATCGGTCTCCGCCCAGCGGACAATGTGGCCGTTCGGGTTGCCCGACTGCCCTTCCCCTGTCGTACGCCAGTCGGTGTAGGCCCGTGGATTAGCCGGGTCGGCGGTCGCCAACGTACGCGTCGAGTTATTGGTCAGCGACATGTACACATCCCCGTTCATCGGGTTGACCGCACCCCACTCCGGACGATCCATCTTCGTGGCACCCAAGGCATCGGCCGCCAGTCTCGCGTTGATCAGGACATCGGCTTGGTCCTCGAACGGATAGGCCGCATTGAATCTAATAGCCCCCGCCAGAAAAGAAAGCTCCGCCCACTCGCCGGCGCCATCTGACAGGAACTTCGCGACGAATAGCCTCCCGCTGTCGAGATACTTATCCCCTGCGGAGAGCCCCCCCGACGCGTCGGCAGGGTCCCAACCGGCATTGGACACGAACTTATAGATGTACTCACCCCGACTGTCGTCGCCCATGTACCAGACAAGCGGCTGCCCGGGCCGAACAGGTCCCAGCCACGCACCCTCGTGTGCGAACCGGCCGAGGGCAGTGCGCTTCTTAGGGGCAGAGGCTGGGTTGAAGGGATCGATTTCCACGACCCAGCCATAGCTGTTGGCGACATTGCGGTAGTCGTCGCCGCCATCCAGCGACGCGCCCACCTTCATGGCATCCCATCGAGCGTAAACACCGTCCGGGTCCGGACCGGTCACGGTGGCCCAGAGGGGGCCTCCATCCCCGGCAATGCCATAACGGGAGAAGGCGACCCGCTCCTTGGCCGTGCGCTGCGGATCATCGGTGGAGGACAGGCGCCGGAAGTAGCCGGCGAAATTCTCCTCGCATGTGAGGTAGGTTCCCCACGGGGTGTAACCGCACGCACAGTTGTTGATGGTTCCGCGGGTCCTCACACCTTCCTTCGAGTAACGCGTCACCATGTATTTCGTGGCGCGGGCTGGGCCTGAGAGCTGCATTTCCGTCAGCGTGTGAATCCGCCGATTGAAGGCCGAGTCCCGCTGGACAGCCCAGGAACCCCCCGGTGAGCGACGGACCTCCACAATCGAAACGCCGTGTACGTACATCTCCTTGAGGACCTCGTCAGAAGAGGTACGCACACCCCCGGAAACGGTTGGCCCCGCTGCGTGAAGGTAGGACGAGGACATGTTTTCATGGTTTATGGCGAGAAGCCCCCGATCACTCGCCTCAGGGCTGTGGCCCGAGTCCCCCAGGCCGAAGTAATGCATGCCGTCGTGCCAGTCGCCCGCGCGTTGACTGAAAGAAGCCGCACTGTCCGAACCGTCGTGGCGAAACTCCGCCACACCGGGCGCGATGGGATCCCCGAGGCGAAGGAGCGTCGACGCCGAGTGCGCCGTCGGCACGCTGACACCATCTTCCACGGACTTCGCAATCCCTGCGAAATTGAGCCTCCAACCACCATCGATCGGCCCGGGCTCCATGCCTTGCTCAGGGTTCATGTCGGCAGCGCGTTCCCCTTGGCCCCCGACATCACATGAGCTCAGTCCCGCCCCTAGAATGACGGAGGACGACAAAGCAGCCGAACCCCGAAGCAACGCTCGTCGCGAGACGCGCAGCTGGAGCACCTCACGAAAAGTCGGGTTGCCGGAGAGATTGGCCTCCGACTCCTCCAGCTCCGGGAAAGAGTGTTTCCTACCTCGACTCATCATTCCTCCCCGCACCTCGGGATATCGGCGGGCAGCCGCCAGGCTGGGTTTGCGGCAGGCTTAAATGCCGACCGCCTTGGTTGGCTTAAGATAGAGCCTATCAAACAATGTTGATCAAATGAGCGCCCTCCTCTTACGCGCCCTTCTCCTCGCGACTCTGGCATTAGCAGGGGCAGTCGCGTCCGCCTCTCAGCCCTCCTCGGGCGAGGACAAGGCGACCCTGAACTTCGTCAACGCCGACATCGCCTCGGTCGTCAAGGCAGTTGGCGCCCACACAGGCAAAAACTTCATCGTCGACCCGCGCGTGCAGGGCACGGTGAACGTTGTTTCCGAGAAGCCGGTGCCGAAGGACTTGCTCTATCCGATGCTGCTGTCGGTGCTGCGCACCCAGGGTTTCGCGGCGCTGGAGACCGGGGACGGCTTTGTCCGCATCGTCCCGGAAGCGGACGCCAAGACGCAATCGACTCCGGTGGGAGACGCGGCCGGCAAGGCACGCGGAGAGCGCATGGTGACGCGGGTCTTCATCCTGCAGAATGAGTCTGCCCCGCAACTCGTGGCAGCCATTCGCCCGCTGGTGCCACCCAACAATTTTCTGGCGGCTTACCCGGGGAACAACGCCATCATCATCACCGACTACGCGGAGAACGTGCGGCGCGTCGAAGCGGTGATCCGCGCCATCGACCAGCCGTCGAGCACCGAGCCGCAGCTGATCGCGCTGAAACACGCTTCAGCGATCGACGTGGCCCAGGTGCTGCGCAGCGTCGTCCCCGAGACTGCCGCGAACGCCAGCACTCCCGGAGCGAGCCCGCGCGTCTCGCTCGGCGTGGATGCGCGCACCAACAGCCTGATCCTGCGCTCGGACAGCCCGGCGCTCGCCGAGCGCATCCGCGCTCTTGCCGCTGGCCTCGATGTGCCGGGCGCCGGCGCCGGCAATATTCACGTCGTGCACCTGCGCAACGCCGAGGCCGAGCGCATCGCCGACGTCCTGCGTGGCCTCCTCTCCGGTGAGCGAGTGACGCGCACGGCAGCTGCGCCTGCTTCGTCACCGGCACCAACCACGCCAGGAAGCAATGCGCCCATGGGCGGCGCAACGCAGGCTGCAACGCTCAGCGCGCCGGCCGCCCCCGCCTCGATCATTCAGGCCTACCCGCCAACCAACTCGCTGCTCATCACCGCGCCGGAGCCCACGTATCGCTCGCTCCGTGCCGTGATCGACAAGCTCGACGTGCGCCGCGCCCAGGTCTTGGTGGAAGCGCTCATCGTCGAGGTGCAGACAGGCCGCTCAGCGGAAGTGGGCGTGCAGTTCCAGGGCCTATCGGGCCTGAACCGCGATGGGCGCCAGATCATCGGCGGCACCAACTTCTCCACGAGCCCCTCGGCCACTACCTCACCAGGCACCAACATCGTCGGGCTCGCGCAGAACCTCGCCACCCTCGGCACCGGCCTCAACGTAGGCGTGGTGAACGGCACCGTTCGCATTCCGGGGCCGAACGGCACCAGCATCGAGGTGCTGAACCTGGGCTTGCTCGCGCGCGCGCTGCAGGGCGATGCGAACGTCAACGTGCTCTCGACGCCGAACGTGCTGACGCTCGACAACGAAGAGGCCAAGCTGCTGGTGGGCCAGAACGTGCCCTTCATCACCGGCAGCTACACGCCCTCTGCCACCAGCGCCACCAACCCGTTCCAGACCATCGAGCGCAAGGACATCGGGCTCACGCTGCGCGTGCGACCGCAGATCACCGAGGCGGGCACCGTGAAGCTCGGCATCTTCCAGGAGGTGTCATCGATCTCGAGGGATGCCACGGTCAAGGGCGCCGACCTCATCACCAACAAGCGCGCGCTGGAGTCCACCGTGCTCGTCGACGACGGGCAGATCATCGTGCTGGGCGGCCTCATCCAGGACGACCAGCAGGCCTCCATCGACAAGGTGCCGCTGCTGGGCGACATCCCCTTCATCGGCTCGTTCTTCAAGTACGAGTCTCGAAGCTCCAAGAAGACGAATCTCATGGTCTTCCTGCGGCCGCACGTGCTGCGCGACGGGCCCTCGGCGCGCGCGCTCACCAGCGAGCGCTACGACTACATCCGCGGCCTGCAGGGCACCATGGGGTCGGACGCGAACCTCCTGTTGCCCGCCGTGCCGCCACAGCAACTCCCGCCAATCGGCAAGTGACCCACGCCGCGCCATGACCGCGCCGCTGCCCCGCACCGTGAACCCGCAGGACCTCGATCCCGCCACCGTACGCCTGCTGCCCTACCCATTCGCGAAGGCCAAGGGCGTGATCGCCGCGCGCGTGGCGAGCGGCGCGATGGAAGTGTGGCTGCGGCCCAACCCGCAGGCTTCAACCCTCGCTGAAGTACGCCGAATGGCCGGCAAGCCCCTGCGCGAGATGTTGCTGACCGCAGAGGAATTCGAGCATTGCCTCACGCTTGCCTACACGCGCGAGCCCAACGCCGCCGAGACCATCGTCGAGGACCTGGGCGAGTCGCTCGACCTCGCCAAGCTCTCTGAGTCCGTGCCGGAAGTCGCGGATCTGCTGGAGGCCGAGAACGACGCGCCGATCATCCGGCTGATCAACGCGCTGCTCACGCAGGCGGCGCGGGAAGGCGCTTCCGACATTCACCTCGAAATCTTCGAGCAGCGGGCGCTGGTGCGCTTCCGCGTCGACGGCACGCTCCGGGACGTGGTCGAGCCCCGCCGCGGGCTGCACCCGGCCATGGTCTCGCGCATCAAGGTCATGGCCTCGCTGGACATCGCCGAGAAGCGCCTGCCGCAGGATGGCCGCATTGCGCTCCGCGTGGCGGGCCGGCCGATCGACGTGCGCGTCTCCACCATTCCCACCGCCAACGGCGAGCGCGTGGTTCTGCGCCTGCTCGACAAGCAGGCCGGGAGATTGACGCTCGATGCGCTCGGCATGGATGAGCCCACGCGAGGCCGCGTCGATGCGATTCTCGGGCAGCCCAACGGCATCTTCCTCGTCACCGGGCCCACGGGCTCGGGCAAGACGACTACGCTCTATGCGGCGCTCACACGGCTCGACCGGAAGACCCGCAATATCCTCACCGTCGAGGACCCGATCGAATACGAGCTGGATGGCATCGGCCAGACGCCGGTCAACCCGCGCATCGACATGACCTTCGCGCGGGCGCTCCGCGCCATCCTGCGCCAGGATCCGGATGTGGTGATGGTGGGCGAGATTCGCGATCTGGAAACGGCTCAGATTGCCGTGCAGGCCTCCCTCACGGGGCACCTGGTGCTGGCCACGCTGCACACGAACGATGCCCCCGGCGCGGTGACGCGCCTGGCTGACATGGGTATCGAGCCCTTCCTGCTCGCCTCGACGCTCTCCGGAGTGCTGGCCCAGCGCCTGGTGCGCAAGCTCTGCCCGGCCTGCAAGGCGCCAGCCGAGCTCGATTCGGTCGAGCGTTCCCTCTTTGGCCCGTCGGCACCCGAGCGGGTCTACCGCGCGGTCGGGTGCGCAGCCTGCAACTTCACCGGCTACAAGGGCCGCACCGGCATCTATGAGTTGTTGGTGGCCGACGACGAGCTTCGCCGCCTCGTGCACACGGGGCTAGACGAGCGGGCGTTGCGCGAGCATGCCGTTCGCCAGGGCATGGCGCGCCTGCGCGAGGACGGCCTGCGCTGGGTCGCCGACGGCACCACCTCGCTCGAGGAAGTGCTGCGCGTCACGCGCACCTAGCCGGCCCGCACGCGATGGCGGGCTTTCGCTACCAGGCGTACAACCTCGACGGCAAGCTGCACCGAGGCGTGCTGGAGGCCGACAGCGCGCGCCAGGCGCGCTCGCTGCTGCGCGAGCAGGGCCTCACGCCGCATCTGGTCGAGGCCATCGCCGCCAACGACCCGGCGCGAGGCTCCCGATTTCGTGCCGTGTCGCTTTCCCGCGCCGAGCTCACGCGCCTCACCCGCAGCCTTGCGAGCCTCATCGAAGCCGGCCTCACGGTCGAGCAAGCGTTCAACGCGCTGATCGAGCAGGCTGAAAGCGAGCGTGAGCGGCAGGTGCTCGCCGCCCTGCGCGGCGAGGTCGTCGCTGGCTCCACAATTGCGCGCGCGCTGGAATCCTTCCCTCGCATTTTTCCCGAGCTGTATCGCACACTGATTGCGGCGGGTGAGTCGTCAGGCCAGCTCGCGCGCGTGCTGTCCCGCCTCGCCGATTACCTCGAGGAGCGCCAGGCGCTCGCCAGCCGCCTGTCGCTGGCGCTCATCTATCCGTCGATCGTGCTGATGGTCGCCGTGGCAGTCGTCGTGGCGCTGCTCGCCTACGTGGTGCCGCAGGTGGTCTCCGTGTATGCGCACGCGAAGGAGACGCTGCCACTGCTCACACGTGGGCTCATCGCGCTCTCGTCATTCCTTCAGGCTGCCTGGCCCGCGCTGGCTCTGCTGGCGGTGGCCGCGCTCGTCAGCCTGCGAATGGCTCTCAAGCGCCCCGCTCCTCGCGCACGCATTCACGAACTCCTCTGGCGCGCTCCAGGGCTGGGCAGGCTGTTGCGGCAGCTCGACAGCACCCGGCTTGCCGCCACGCTTGCGATCCTCGTCGGCAGCCGCGTGCCCCTGCTCACCGCGCTCGAAGCGGGAGGCGGTGTGATGACGCTGATCCCGATGCGCGAAGCGCTTGAGGGCGCCGCCCGAGGCGTTCGTGAGGGCATGCCACTCTCCCGCGCGCTGGCGGCGACGGATGCCTTTCCGCCGGTGATGGTTCACCTGATCGCCGGTGGGGAATCCACCGGCAAGCTCGATGAAGCGCTCGACCGCGCCGCCCGCCAGCAGCAGGCCACGCTCTCGACACGGATGGCCGCCGCCGTAGCGGTGCTGGAGCCCGCGCTCGTGGTGCTGATGGGCCTGCTCGTGCTCGCCATCGTGCTCGCCATTCTCTTGCCGCTCTTCAACCTCAACCAACTGGTGGGACGATGACCAACCGAAACGCCAATCACGGCTTCACGCTCATCGAAGTGCTGGTGGTGGTGGCGATCCTCGGCATCTTGGCCGCCATCGTCGTGCCACGCATCCTCGACCGGCCGGACGAAGCCAAGCGCGTGGCCGCCAAGACGGACGTGGGCGCCATCGTCCAGGCGCTGAAGCTCTACCGCCTCGACAACGGCTTCTACCCCAGCACCGACCAGGGCCTCGCCGCCCTGGTGCAGCGCCCGACGGCCGAGCCCGCGCCAGCGAACTGGAAATCCGGCGGCTACCTCGAGCGGCTGCCAAAGGACCCGTGGGGCAGCGACTACCAGTTCCTGAACCCGGGCGTTCGCGGCGAGATCGACGTCTTCAGCCTTGGGGCGGACAAGGCGCGCGGGGGCGACGGGCGTGGCGCGGACATCGGCAACTGGGATTGAGGCGGCCCCCCGGCCCGCGCGGGGGTTCACGCTCGTCGAGCTGCTGGTGATTCTCGTCATCGCCGGCGTGGTGCTGGCGCTGGCGGCCGTGAACCTCGCACCAAGCGATTCGGAAACAGCGCGTCGCGAAGCCTCGCTGCTGGCGCTCGACATCGAGCGCGCCCGCGACGATGCTTGGCTCGGCGGGCGGCCCACTGCCGTGGTGCTGGCCGACAATCGTCTGCAGGTGATGCGCCTCGGAGAAGGCCGCGAATGGAAGCCCGTTTCGGGCCGCGATCGCGCCCTGCCCGCCGGCCTGCACGTGGCCTCGCTCGCCATCGACGGGGAGAACGTGAATCCCCGTGAGCCGCTGCTGTTCCTGCCCGACGGCCTGGGCATTCCGTTTCGGATCGGGCTCGCGTATCGCGACGAGAAGCCCGCCATCACGGGCGATGCCGGTGGCAGCATCCGCCTCGAGGCGCGATGAGCTCCGAGCGCGGGTTTACGCTGGTCGAGATTCTCGTCGCCGTGGCGATCCTTGCTGTTGCGCTCGCTGCTGCAGCCCGCGCCGGCTCGCTCGCGACCGATGGCGCGCGAGACACCCGCGGCCGCCTCCTCGCAACCTGGGCGGCGGAAAATCGCATCGCCGAGCTCCGCGCGCGCCAGCTTTTCCCCCAGCCCGCCACGTCGACGATTTCCGTGAAGCAGGGCGCCCTCCCCCTGACCATTGCCGAAACCGTGTCTGACACGGCGAACCCGGCGATTCGGCGCATTGACCTCGCGGTGGCCGACGCCCGCGACCCGGGCCGCACGCTCGCCACGCTCACGGCGTTCATCGGCCAGCCATGAGTCGCCCCCGCGCTTTCACGCTCGTCGAACTGCTGGTAGCGCTGGCGCTTTTCGCCATCGTCTCGGCCTTCGCCTACCGCGGGCTCACCTCGCTCCTTGAGGCTCGCGAGTCGCTGGATCGCGAGGCGCGACTGTGGCGCGACGTGGCGCTCCTCGTCGGGCGGATAGAGCGCGACGTGCGGGCCACGCTGGACCGTCGGGCCACAGGGCCCTCCGGGACGACGCTCGCCCCCGTGTCCTCCCTCGTGGACCTGGGCGGCACCACGGCACGCGGGCTTGCGATCACCCGATCGGGCGCGCCGCTGCACGCCAATCCCCTCGCAGCCCCTCAACGCATCGCCTACCGCCTCGACGGTTCGCGCATCGAGCGCCTCTCGTGGCCCGCGCCGGACGCCGCGCCGCGCGCGCTGCCCGAGCCGGTTCCCGTCTTCGACGGCGCCAAGGCGCTCGCCTTTCGGTTTCTGGATGCACAAGGAGCCTGGCGCGACGAATGGGGCATGCCGGGCAGCAACGACAAACTCCCGGCTGCCGTCGAAATGACGCTCGAACTCACGACCGGCGACAAGATCGTTCGACTGGTGGACGTCACGCGATGAAACGAACCCAACGTGGCGTCGCTGCCGTCACCGCCATCCTCGTTGCCGCGATCGCTGCCGCGACCGCCGCCTACCTGCTCGCGCAGCAGTCCTCGACGCTCAATCAGGCGGCGCTGGTGAGCGGTCGGGCGCAAGCGGACGCATTCGCCCGCGCCGGCATCGATTGGGCGCGCGGGATTCTTGCCGAGGACGGCAAGCGCACCAGCATCGACGCGCTCTCCGAGCCGTGGGCTCAACCAATCGCGGGGCTACCGGTCGAGCGCGCCGTGGTGAGCGGGGCCATCAGCGACGCGCAGGGGCGCTTCAACCTGAACAATCTCGTGCGCGACGGAAATCGAAGCGATGCCGACATCGCGATCTTCCGCCGACTGCTGGAGGGGCTCGGCATCGATCCTCGCCTTGCCGACGCCGTCGCCGATTGGATTGACGCCGATTCCACGGTGGGTGGCGAGGGCGGTGCCGAGGATGCGTATTACCTCGCCGCGCCCCGCCCCTATCGCGCGGCGAACCAGCCGATGACGCAGGTGGAAGAGCTCTACCGCGTTCGCGGCTTCGACCGCGCCGTGGTGTCGCGCCTGGCGCCGCACGTAAGCGCGCTGCCGGCCCGCACGGTAGTCAACATCAATACGGCGAGCGTCGAGGTGCTGGCGGCTTATCTTGACGGGGCATCCCCCGCGGCTGTGGCGCGCATCGCGGCCCGGCGCAGCGAAAAGCCGTTCCAATCGCTCGACGAGATGTTCGAGCTGGCCGAAGGCGCCAAGCGCGAGCCTGCCCAATCGCTGCTGGGCATGCGCTCGAGCCACTTCCTGGTCTTCGTGCGCGTCGAGCAGGACGACGTGCTCGTGGGCGAGGAGGCGCTCGTGCGGCGTGGCGGCGCGGAGCCGTCGCAGCCCGCAGCTCCACCAGGGCCCACCGCTATAATTTGGCGGCGCTCGCTCTTCTGAGGGCGCTCCCGCCGCTGCCCATGCCCCTTCGCCTCCTCCTGCCACCGATCGACCGGCCCGGCGCCGACACGCCCGCGGCCTGGTGTCTTGTCGACGCGCACGGTGCGGCGAGTCGCGAAGGCATATCGGCTATTGGCTCGGTCCCGGTTGGCGAGCCCGTCGACCTGATTCTCCCCGCCTCGCGCGTGCTGTTCGCGCGCCTGAAGCTGCCCAAGGTCGGCGCCTCGACGCTACGGGAGCTGCTCCCCTATGCCGTGGAAGACAAGCTCCTTGCCGACCCTTCCCAGATCCACGCCGTGCCGGGCCCCGCAGTCGCGGATGGCGCCACGCTGGTGGCTGTGGTCGACCGCACTTGGCTCGAAGCCGGCCTGGCCTGGGCACGCTCTCACGGCCACCGCATCGCCCGTGTCGTCTGCGAATCCGCGTTGGTGCCTGACACGGATTCGGCTTGGCATGTGCGACTTGCAAAGGAGGCGGCGTTCCTGGTCGAGAGTAACGGCTACGCAACGGCATTCGACCCGCCAATGGATGGCGCACCGCCTTTTTCCGTACGGGTGGCGCTGAACGAGGCGCGGGACCGGGGCTTACTGCCCGGCAGCATTCGGGTACAGGCAAGCGAAGGCGTTGCGATTCCTGATGCCAAGGCCTGGGAGGGTGCGCTCGAGCGGCCCGTTACCGTGGAATCCCTGGGCAATGCGCTTGCCGGGCCCCTTGCTTCGCACGCAATCGACCTCCTTACCGGAGAACTGACGCGCAGCGAATCTCCGAGTCAGCGCTTTGCGCTTCCTCGGGCCACGTGGGCACTGGCCGTCGCCGTGGCCGTGCTGTCCCTTGGGCTCGTCGGATTCGACACGTGGCGGTTGGAAAGCGAGCGCGGGGCGCTGGAAACCGAGCGCGAAGCCCTGTTCCGCGCTGCGTTCCCCGAGGCGCGAACCGTGGTCGACCCGGCGCTCCAGATGCGCCGCAACCTCGCGGACCTTCGGCGATCCCGGGGGGAAGGTGCATCGAGCGAGTTTTTGTCGGCCGCTGCCGAAGCAGTGCAAGCTGGCCCCGTGCCCGTGAAGAAACTCACGTACGCCAACGGCAGGGCCGACGTGCAACGGGAGGCGCGCAACCCGTGAGCACGCTGGCCACGCTCTGGGCCGCCCGCTCTCCGCGGGAGCGAGCCGCAATCTCGATCACCGCCACTGTGCTGGCCGCCATCCTGATTGTCGCGCTGATCTGGCTTCCGCTGGAGCGCGCCCGCACGCGCCTTGCCGCCGAGCTCCCCGGGCTGCGCGCATCCGTCGCCCAGATGCGGCTGGAAGCAGACGAGGTGAAGCGGCTGCGCACGCTGCCGGCACGAGAGGCGCCCCTCGCCCCCGCGGCGCTGCTGGCCTCCGGTACGTTTACGCAGGGCCTGCCGGGCGCAGCGACAAGCGCGCTCGACACACGCCGCATCCGCCTCACGGTCGCCGATGCGAGTTGGAACGCCGTGATCGCCTTTGTCGAGCGCACGCAAGCCGCCCATGGTTTCTCGGTGGAGTCCGCCACCGTCGATGCGCTTCCGACCACCGGGCGCGTGCGCGCCGAGATCGTCGTCGCCAGGCCCTGACATGCGCGTCAAGGCGATCGTCGCCGTTGGCGCGGCGGCTTACCTGATTTCGCTGGTGGCGACGCTGCCGGCCTCGCTCATCGCCCCCCGCGTGACAGGTTGGACGCAAGGCTCCGTGGCCCTCGCGCACCCTGCGGGAAGCGTGTTCAGTGGCTCTGCCACGGTACGCCTGAGCCTGCCTGACCTCCCCCCAATCACCATCGACCGCGCTCAGTGGGATTGGCACGCGCTAGCGCTTTTTCGCGGGCAACTCGCCGTCGGCGTGCAAGCGAAGGCTGCAGGCCTTTCCGGGACACTGACGGTGGGTCGCTCACCCTTCGACTGGCACCTCAGGGACGCGACGGTCGATGGCCCCGCCAGCGCGCTCGCTTCCTTCCATTCGCTGTTGGGCTCGTGGAACCCCACGGGTCGCATTGCGCTTCGCGTTCCGTCCCTTCGCGTCGACCGCGCCGGCTTCAACGGTGGCGGCGTCGTGGAATGGGCCGATGCCGGCCTGTCGCTCTCCACCGTGCAGCCACTGGGCACCTGGCGATTGTCGCTCGCCGGCGAAGGCGGCCCGGCGAAGCTCATGCTCGCCACGCAACGCGGCCCGCTTGCCCTCACTGGCAACGGCACTTTGAGCGCGGCAGGGAAGGCCGCCTTTACGGGCGAGGCGAAGGCGGAGCCAGGCCGCGAGGCCGACCTCGCGCCATTCCTGGCCAACATCGGCGCGAAGCGCGCGGACGGCGTTCACGCCTTCAGCTTGCCGTGACTCGCAGCGACTACGAAGCGCCCGGCTGGCTGCGCAATCCGCACGCGCAAACGGTCTACGGCTCGCTCTTCGCGCGCGCCCCGGCGGTAGCTTATCGTCGAGAGCGGTGGGACACGCCCGATGGCGACTTCGTCGACATCGACCACGTGGATGGGCCTGCCGAGTCGCCGCTGCTGGTTCTGTTCCATGGCCTCGAGGGCTCGTCGCGCTCGCCTTACGCCCGCATGCTCATGCAGCACGTCGCGAACGCCGGCTGGCGGGGCGCCGTATTCAACTTCCGCGGCTGTGGCGGCGAGCCCAATCGCCTGGCACGCGCCTATCACTCGGGCGATGCCGCAGAGATTGGCTGGGCCCTGAAGCGCTTCAGCGCGCGTGCTGGCCGTGCCCGGCTGCTCGCCGCCGGCGTCTCGCTTGGCGGCAACGCGCTGCTCAAGTGGCTCGGCGAACAGGGAGCAAACGCTCATCCCATTCTGGCTCGGGCGGCCGCGATATCCGCCCCTGTCGACCTCATGGCGGCAGGTGAGGCGCTCGAACACGGCTTCTGCAAGGTGTATGCGCGGCATTTCCTCTCGACCATGAAGGCCCGCGCCGCCGACAAGCACCGTCGATTTCCGGGAAGCTTCGACGTCGAGCGCATGCATCGCGCGCGAACGCTTCGCGAGTTCGACGACGTGTACACCGCCCCCATTCATGGCTACCTCGGCACGGATGACTACTGGACTCGCGCGAGTGCCAAACCAGGCCTTCGCAACGTCGCAGTGCCGACGCTGCTGTTGAACGCAAGAGATGACCCCTTCCTGCCCGCGCACGCGCTACCGACGGCGAGCGAGGTCTCCCCTGCTGTCACGGTAGAATTCCCCTCGACCGGCGGCCACGTGGGCTTCGTCGCCGGCACCTTCCCCGGGCACATCGCCTGGCTTCCCGCGCGCCTCATGCGCTTTCTCGATCCGAGCGAGTGAACCCCATGTCCAATACGGTCGCCCCCGAGATCTTCAAGGCTTACGACATCCGCGGCATCGTGGGCAAGACGCTTACCGAAAGCGCCGTCGAGCGCATCGGCCAGGCGCTGGGTACCCTGGGCAAGGCGAAGGGCGTGAAGCGCTTCGTGGTCGGGCGTGACGGCCGCCTCTCCGGCCCCTCGCTTGTCGCCGCCCTCACCCGCGGGCTCAATGCCGCGGGCATGGATGTCACCGACATTGGCGTGTGCGCAACGCCCATGGTGTATTTCGCCACCTACGAGCTCGGCACCGGCAGCGGCGTCATGGTCACCGGCAGCCACAACCCGCCGGAGTACAACGGCCTGAAGGTGATGGTCGCGGGCGACACGCTGGCGTCCGAGGCGATTCAATCGCTGCGGAAGCTCGTCGAATCCGGCGACTTCGCCACCGGCACCGGCAAGGCCGAGAGCCTCGACATCAAGCCCGCTTATCTCGACCGCATCGCCGGGGACGTGAAGCTCGGCCGCCTGATGCGCGTGGTGATCGACTGCGGCAACGGTTCGCCGGGCGCCATCGCGCCAGATCTCTTCCGTCGGCTCGGCTGCGAGGTGCAGGAGCTCTTCTGCGACGTGGATGGGAGTTTTCCGAACCACCATCCCGACCCCTCGAAGCCCGAAAATCTCGAGGACCTCATCGCCGCCGTGCGAGCAGGCCACGCGGAAGTGGGCCTCGCCTTCGACGGCGATGGCGACCGCCTCGGCGTGGTCACCAAGAACGGACGCATCATCTATCCGGATCGCCAGCTGATGCTCTTTGCGGCGGACGTGCTGCAGCGGAACAAGGGCGCGCAGATCATTTTCGACGTGAAATGCACCCGCCAGCTGTTTCCGTGGATTCGCGCCCACGGCGGCGAGCCCCTGCTCTGGAAAACGGGCCACTCGCTCATCAAGGCGAAGCTGAAGGAAACCGGTGCGCCGCTCGCTGGCGAGATGAGCGGGCACCTCTTCTTCAAGGAGCGCTGGTACGGTTTCGACGACGGGCTCTATGCCGGCGCGCGGCTGCTGGAGATTCTCTCTCGCGCGCCGGATGTCACCCAGGCGCTTGAAGGGCTGCCGGATTCCGTGTCGACGCCGGAGCTCAACCTCGCTTTGGACAAGGAAGGCGAGAACCATGCGCTGATCAACCAACTGCAAAAGACGGCGAAATTCTCGGGCGCCACCGAGGTCATCACCCTTGACGGCCTGCGCGTGGAATACCCCGACGACTTCGGCCTCATGCGCGCCTCCAACACCACCCCCGTGGTGGTCCTGCGCTTCGAAGCAGATACGGCCGAGGCAATCTCCCGAATTCAGGGGGACTTCCGGCGCGTGCTGGGGGACGCACTGCCGGGCCGCAAGCTGCCCTTCTGACCCCGGCCTCACGGCCTCAGGCGCGTCGGAGACCGCCCTCCCGTTGCGCAAGGCAAACCCTAACCCGGGGATAGATCCGCTCTCGAAACGCCCTCCCCGAAAAAATCCCGAAATGCCCGACGCCTGGTGCAGTGAAATGGGATTTTCTGGAATCGGGAACCCCCCGACATAATCCCAGCGCCGCCTTCGTCTGCCCTGGCCCGGAAATGTCGTCCAACTCGCCCTCGATGGTGAGAAGCGAGGTGCCCTTGATTTTCTCCAGCCGAACGCGCTCGCCCGAAACGACGAGATCACCTTTCGGCAGCGCATGCCGGTGGAACACGCGCTCGATGGTGTCAAGGTAATACTCCGCCGGCAGGTCCATCACCGCGTTGTATTCGTCGTAGAAGTGCCGGTGCGCATCCGCGCCCTCGCCATCACCCGCGACCAGGTGATTCCAGAACTGCGCGTGCGAATCGAGGTGGCGCATCGGGTTCATCGCCACGAAGCCCGCGAACTGGAGAAAGCCGGGGTACACGCGCCGCATGTGCCCCGGGTAGCGCCAGGGCACGCGCTGGATCACATGCGACTCGAACCACTCGATCGGGTGCGTACGACTGAACTCGCTCACCGCGGTCGGGCCGACGCGCGTATCGACAGGGCCCCCTATCAGCGTGACCGATCGCGGCGGCTTGCGGCCCTCCACGGCATCGAGCGCAAGCGCTGCCAGCACCGGTACGGCGGGCTGGCATACAGAGACCACATGCAGTTCAGGCCCGAGCAGCGCCAGGAACTCTCGGACGTAGCCCACATAATCGTCGAACGTGAACGCGCCGCGCTCGGTGGGCACCTCCTTCGCGTCGTTCCAATCCGTGATCCAGACATCGTGATCAGCGAGGAGGGTGCGCAGAGTGTCGCGCAGAAGAGTGGCGAAATGGCCCGAAAGGGGAGCGCAGAGCAGCACCTTAGGCTGCGGACGGATACCGGCCTTCGCGAAATGCCGCAGCCGGCAGAACGTGCGCTCGGCGACGATTTCTTCGCGAACGGCCACCAGCCTTCCCTCCACGCGAACCGAGTGCACGCCAAAGGCGGGCCGCTCGTACCGTTGGGCGAGCCGCTCGAACAGTTGCAGGGAAGCCGAGGCGTGCCTAGCCGCCGGGTGCGAAGCGAGGGGATTGGCGGGGTGCGTCTGCCAGGCGCCGAGCGTGCGGGCAAGTTGGCCCCAAGGCTCCATCGCCGCGCGCTGAAAGTCGTACAGGTGATAGAGCAAGGCGCTCCCGCAAGGCTGCAATGGCCACGGAGTGTAGCGGCTTTCCCCTGTGGCTCTGATAACCTTTTGCGCCATGCCCGTGGATTCCCGTCGACCGGCCGGCGACACGCAGACGCTTTTCCCACCCATCGAGCCTCGCCGCACCGGCCGCCTCGCGGTGGGCGATGGCCACTCGCTCTATTGGGAGGAAAGCGGCCGCTCGGACGGCGTGCCAGTCGTGTTGCTCCACGGCGGCCCTGGCGCTGGCGCCTCCGCCGTGCACCGGCAGTTCTTCGACCCCACGCATTACCGGATCATCATCTTCGACCAGCGCGGCGCTGGGCGCTCGACTCCCGTGGCAAGCGTGGCCGCAAACACCACCGCCCACCTGGTCGCCGACATCGAGCGATTGCGCGACCACCTGCGCATCGAGCGATGGATCGTCTTCGGCGGCTCGTGGGGCGCAACGCTTGCACTCGCCTATGCCGAGGAGAATCCCGAGCGCGCGATGGCACTCGTGCTGCGCGGCATTTTCCTCGGCATGCCGACGGAGGTTGAGTGGTTCCTGTACGGGATGCGCTCCTTTTTCCCGGAGCGGTGGCGGGAGTTCGCCGAGTTCATCCCCGAGGCTGAGCGTGGCGACCTCCTCGCCGCCTATCACCGTCGCCTGATGAGCCCGGACCCGGCAACTCACTTGCCGGCGGCGCGGCGCTGGAGCGTCTACGAGGGCGGGTGTTCGACGCTGCTGCCCAACCCGGCGCTGCTGGCCGATTCGGCATCCGACCGCGTAGCCCTGTCACTCGCCCGAATCGAGGCGCATTACTTCACCGCCAAGTTGTTTCTGCCCGAGAACGCCCTGCTCGCGAACATCGGGCGCGTGCGCTCCATTCCCGGCGTGATCGTCCAGGGCCGCTACGACGTGGTGTGCCCGCCCGCCTCGGCAGAGGCGCTGCACCGCGCTTGGCCCGAAGCCGAATACCACGTGGTGCCGGATGCCGGCCACTCCGCTTTCGAGCCGGGCATTCGCTCTCGCCTGGTCGCGGCGATGGAAGCGCTCAAGCGGCTGTAGCTGGTCTCGGGTCTCGTCAACGGGTTGTGATGACGCGCGTTTTATCTGGGACTACGCCGAGCCTACACTAATGGCGCCTTAGCTCGGCAGCATCAAATAAGCCACATCCGCCGCATACCCCGCGATCTTCTTGCGCAGCTTCAGCCGCTGCTCGGCGGTCAACGTGGCCTCGAGGGCCACGATCATCGCAATCGTCTGCTCGTCGCGCGCCTTCACCTTGGCAGCGTACTCGGGCTTGCGCCAGGCGTCTGACTCCAGCATCAGACGGCGCAGGGACTTGATGGCCTCGTCCCGCGAGGGGCGGTTACGCATGATGGCAATCGTGTCGGCCTGTCGCTGGCGGCGATCCGCGAGCCATTCGTCGGTGATATCGGGCAGCACCGCGAGCCGCGTGCGCACCAACTCACGCTGACCCGGCGAAAGCCTGCCCGTCCAATCCTCGATGCGCTCGATGAAGCGCTTGGCACGAACCTCCTGCCGCTCGAGGGCAGACTTGCGCCCCGCCTGCTTCAGCGCCTTGGCGTTCTCGTCCGCGTACTTCTTCTCGAGGTACGCAACCTGCTCCGGCTGCATCTTCAGCAGGAACTCGGCCATGTCCGGCAACGCCTGCTCGACCGCACGGGTGGTGAGCTTGCGAACGTCGCCATAAATACGGCGCACATCCTCCTCGGTGACCCGCGTGCCCGCCTGCCCCGCCGCGTCCAGCAGCAACTTCTCGTAGGCGGGCAATTCGTTCGCGCGGTGCCACGCGAAGTAACGATTCAGCCGAGCCTTCAGCCAATCGCGCTGCTCCTCACGCAGGTCGAACCAGTCGTCGATGTACCAAATGGCGAGCGACGTGGCGTTCGAATAGGCAATGCGCGTCGCCTGGGAACAGGCGCCCAGCACAAGGACGCAAACGAGCGCCAGCAAACCGTGGCGAAGGAGTCGTTTCATGGGGGCCGGGCATGCCCGGGAAAGCCGTCAGTCGCTGCTATGATAGCTGCCCGAATCGCGCTTCGGCGCGGCGCCGCCCAAACCCATTCCAATGACCTACGCGGCCATCACTGGCTGGGGCAAGTGCCTCCCCCCGGCCAAGCTCACCAACGCAGACCTCGCCACCTTCCTCGAGACGGATGACGAGTGGATCGTCTCGCGCACGGGCATTCGCGAACGGCGCATTTCGCACGTGCCGCTCACGCAGCTTTCCTACGTGGCTGCCTCGCGCGCGCTTGCCTGTGCGGGTCTCGACGCGAAGGACGTGGATCTCGTCATTCTGGGCACCTGCTCCGAGGACGAACAGGTGCCCAACAGCGCCTCCGGCGTCCAGAACCTGCTCGGCGCGACCAACGCCGCCGCCATGGACGTGAACACGGCATGCACGAGCTTTCTCTACGCGCTCACCACCGCCACCGCCATGATCCGCACTGGTGTTGTGAGGAATGCCGTCGTCGTCGGCGTCGAAGTGCTGACGCCGTTCCTCGATTGGACTGACCGCGCCACGGCCGTGCTGTTTGGTGACGGCGCAGCAGCGGTCGTTCTACAGGCGACCGAGGAGAAGACAGGCCTGCTCGCCGAAAAGCTGGGCTGCTACGCGGACGTGCGCTCCATTCTTCGCGTGCGTGGCATGGGCGCTGCCTACGCAAACCAGGGCATCGCCGTCGGCACGACCACGTGGAACTTCGAAGGTCCGGAGATCTTCAAGCGCGCCGTGCTGGGGATGGCGGAAGCCTCCGCCGAGGCGCTGCGGCGTGCCGGCCTTGGCGTGCCGGACGTAGACCTTGTTGTGCCTCACCAGGCGAACCTTCGCATCATCGAGGCGGTGGGCAAGCGCGTCGGTGCCCCGCCGGAGAAAGTGTTTCTCACCGTTCAGCGGTACGGAAACATGTCCTCGGGCACCGTGCCGGTCGCGCTGGTGGAAGCGATCGAGGAGGGGCGCGTCCAACCGGGCTCGCGAATTCTCGCGCCCGCTTTCGGGGGCGGCCTCACGTACTGCGCGCACCTCATCCAATGGGGATCCCGCACCACGCCGCTCGGCACCACGGATGTGCGCCTCCCCCCGTGCAACAAGACAGGGCTCGAGCTGGTGCAGGACATTCTCGCTGCCAAGCGGGACGCCAAGAGCCCAGCGAGCTCAGGCAACCTCGTCGCCTGAACAGGCTCAGCGCGCCACGATGCGCTGAAACGTGACGAGCATTCCCGCCGTCGCGCCCCAGATATAGCGGCCCTCCCACGGCATCGACCAGAACTCTCGCGGCTGCCCGCGATAGAGCGCGTTCTCGCGCCGGTGGTTTCGCGCATCCAGCAGGAAGGCGAGCGGCACCTCGAAAACCTCGGAGACCTCCTGGGGATCCGGCGCAACCTTGATCGGTGGCTCAGTCCAGCCCACGATGGGATGCACGCGGAAGCCGGATGACGTAAGGTAGTGCGGCAGCTCACCGATCACCTCGACACGGCTCGCTTCCAGGCCTACCTCTTCCTCCGCCTCGCGAAGCGCGGCGTGGGCTGGCGACTTGTCGTCCTCCTCCACTCGCCCGCCGGGAAAACTCACCTGCCCTGCGTGATCCGCAAGCGAAGCTGCCCTTCGCGTCAGGAGCACCGTCGGGCCCTCAGCCTGGTTCACCACCAGCAACAGTACCGCCGCCGGCCGGAGCGCCTGGGTGGATTGGATGGTGCGCTGCCGGGCCATGTCATCGCCCGTCATCAGTCCCTCCAGCGGCGGCACGTCCCGAAGACGTGCGGCGAGCGCCTCGCGCGTCAGCACCTGGGGGCCTCGCTATAATCCGCGCGTTTTTTCCTACCGGTGGAGGCAACCATGGGCAAGGGCGACAAGCGCACGTTCAAGGGCAAGGTCTTCAAGGGCAGCTACGGCAAGACGCGCTCGCACGACGGGCGCACGCGTGCCTCGGCAAAACCGGCGCCCGCAACGGCGAGACAAGCGAAGAAGAAGTGATTCAGGCGGCGACCGGGGAATAGCCCGCGTCGCGAATCACCTTCGCGATCCGGTCGGCGGGCAATGCCGTGTCGACGCTCACCCGCTTGGCGGGGAGGTCCACTTGGCACTGGACGGCCGGATCGGCTGCCTTGAGCGCAGCGGCAATCGTCTGGGCGCAGTGGCTGCAGGTCATGTCCTGCACGGTGAATGCAACGCTCGTCACGGGAGTCTTTTCGCGGGCATACCCATTCTAGACCCGCGCCGCCTCACTTCGTTCCGGGCCTGGGCGCAAATTCCTCGACGCCGAATCGCCACAGCAGGAAGGAATAGATGTCCGCCAGCTCTTCCTCGCGCTGCGCCCGCGAGGCGCCCATGCCATGGCCGCCCTGCCAGTCGACCCGCATCAGCACCGGGTTGCCGCTGCTCGAGGCCGCCTGCAGCCGCGCCGCCATCTTGCCCGCCTGCCAGGGGTCGACACGCGGGTCGTTCATGCCGGTGGTGAGAAGCACGGCGGGGTAACGCTCCCCATCCTTCACCGCGTGGTACGCGCTCATTCTCCGAAGCGCCTCGAAGCCTGCCGAAGTGGTCGTGGTACCGAACTCCGGGATGTTTGCCGGCCCGTTGGCGGAATACTCGAATCGCAGCATGTCCAGCACCGCGACGCGCGGCACGACAGCGGCAAAGAGATCCGGCCTGCGAACCATGGCGCCCCCCGACGGGATGCCGCCGGCGCTCGTGCCCTGAATCGCCAGCCGCCTCGGGCTGGTGAAGCCGTAGCGAATCAAAAACTCAGCGCAGGCAATGAAGTCGTAAATCGTGTTTTCCTTCGTCTCCCCCTGGCCCGCGCGGTGCCACGCCTCACCGTACTCGCCGCCGCCACGAATATGGGCGATGGCGATGATGCCGCCGCGCTCGAGCCACGCAAGCCGCGTGGGGTCGAAGAACGGAACCTGGGAGATGCCGTACGCGCCATAGCCAATCAGGAGCGTCGGGTTGTCCGCCGTGAGCATGGTCTGCGTCTTGTAGAGCAAGGTCACCGGCACCCGCGTGCCATCGTGGCTCGGGCAGTACAGCCGCACCTCGTCGATCGCCGAGAAATCCGCCTTGGGCGGCGGCTGCAGGCCGGTGTTGGTGATGTCGCCAGTCTTGGGCGCCACGGTCACGACGGCGGGCGCCTCGATGAACCCTTGGGTGCGCATCACTGCGCCGGGGCGCCGCGGATGGGCGATGAGCTGCGAGATCGCCACATCGAACGCGGTCTTCAGAAACTCGGGTTTGCTGGAGGAGCCCGGCGCGAGGTTCAGGCGCTCCAGGCGCTCGAGCCCGCCCACCGTCGTGCGCAGGTAAATGCCGTCGGCTGCCAGCGCGAACGCGAGGATCACCGCGTCGCCCTCGGCAACGATGGTTCGCGCGCGCTGCACGTCGAGCCTGCCGGGCGTCGCGCGCAGGATGCGATATCGGGGCGCGTCGCGGTGCGTGAGCAAATAGAGGTCGCTTCGCCACGCCAGCATCGCCGTCACGCCATCGTCAGGCTCGACAATCTTCGTCCACTTCGGGCGCCCCGAGGCGAGCGCAGCCAGTGGCGACTCGTAGACCGACAGCTCGCGCTTGACGCCGTGGCGCGCGATGGCATACGCGTGAGCGCCCTCCTCGGGCACGACGATCGACGGGTAGACAATCTCCGGCACGTCGCGCGCGCCATCGAGCCCGGCGGCAAACACCACTTCGTTCTTGTCCGCCGGGCGGCCGATCGTGTGACGGTAGATCCGCACGCCGGCGTAGCGTCTGGCTGCATCCTTGGGGCCGCCAGCGGGAATGCGGGCGTAATAGAAAGACTTCGAGTCCGGGTGCCAGCCGAGCGAGCTGTTGAATCGCGTGCGGTCGATGGCAATGCCGAGGTCCCGGCTGGTTGCCACCTCCATCACCTTTAGCGTCGAGTCTTCCGAGCCACCGTGGGAGATCCCGTAGACGATGTAACGGCCATCGGGCGAGGGGTGGTACCAGTCGAGCGCCGCCGCCTGCCCCGCCTTGGCGAGCGCGCCCGGGTCGAGCAGCACGCGCTCCGCGCCCTGAAACCCCTCACGCACGCACAGCACGGGCACGGTGAGGCCGGGGGAAAGGCGCGTGTAGAAAACGCGGTTGCCCGCCATCGACAAACGCGCAACGGACACACCCCCTTCGGAGAGTTCCCGGATGCGCGCGAGCAGGGCCTCGCGCCCTCCAAGGCTCGACAACACGGCGCTGGCATGGCCGCCCTGCGCCCGGAAGAACGCCTGGGTCTCGACGGAGCCCACCTCTTCCATCCATCGGTACGGGTCGACGACCTCCATCCCGTGCAAGGTTTCCTTGACCTCGCGAACGGTCGCGGGTGGCGGGAGCGCAATGCTCGAGGGGCCGGGGGGGAGATACTCGGCCCAGGAGGCAGTCGTCAGCAGACAGGCCGCCAGAACCGAGGCGTGCAAGCGATGGGGTCGGGGGAGCATGGCAGGGTGGGTGTGGCGTGGGGTGCGCAGCCTACGCCAAACACCCCCTTGATTTCGCGGAAAATGCGGGTGAATCATGGCACAAGTGGCTGGGGTCACGAGCGGAGGTGCTTGTCATCGGAAAGAGGTGCTCGTGCGTTATCGATGTGGTTCAGACCAAAAGGGATAGCCATGCGCGTCCTCGCTTTTGTTGCTGCCCTTCTCCTCATGCCCGCAACGGCGTGGTCGGACCCGCCCGCTCGCGTGGGCCGCCTCGCTGCCGTCGAAGGCGAGGCAAGGGTCTTCCTGGAGGCCGACCGCGGCTGGGAGCCTGCCTGGGCCAACCAAACGCTCACCAGCCAGAACAGCGCCTGGACGGAACCCGGCGCGCGCGCGGAGGTTCGCATCGGCTCCACGGCGCTACGGCTCGCCGAGGCCACCCAACTGGACATTCCGCGCCTCGATGACGAAGCGGTTGTCGCTCACGTGGCCCGCGGCAGCCTCGCGCTTCGCGTGCGCTTCTTCGAGCGGGAGGATTCGCTTACCGTCACCACATTCAATGCGCGCGTGCAGATTCGCGGCAACGGCCGCTTTCGCGTCGATGCCGACCCGGGCGCCAGCGAGTCCCGGCTCACGGTGTTCTCCGGCGAGGCGCGGCTGGATGCGCGAGGCGGCACCGTCCAGGTGGAGGCCGGGCGCAGCCTTCGCATTGCCGGCCCCGGGGGGGAGCAACTTTCGTTCGACAACGCGTTCGAGACCGCCATCGACGGGTGGGCTTCCAGCCGGGATTCGCGCTACCACGGGTCCGATTCCTCGCGCTACTTGTCGCCCCGCATGACGGGCTGGGAAGACCTCGATACCTACGGCGAGTGGCGCACCGAGCCGGAGCTCGGAGCCATCTGGTTCCCCAGCTCTGTCGCCACGGGGTGGGCGCCCTATCGCTACGGTCGCTGGACACATGTGCGGCCCTGGGGATGGACGTGGGTGGACGATGCGCCGTGGGGCTACGCGCCCTTCCATTACGGCCGCTGGGTGCTCATCGGCAACCGTTGGGCGTGGGCCCCGGGGCGCTATGTGCCGCGGCCCATTTGGGCCCCGGCGCTGGTGGGCTGGGTGGGCGGCCCGGGATGGAGCGTCTCCGTCAACACGGGGCCCGTCGGCGTGCTCGGGTGGTACCCGCTCTCGCCCTTCGAGCGCTATGAGCCGTGGTACGCCGTGCGCCCGGGCTACGTGAACAACATCAATGCCGTCGTCATCGTCAATCGGCCGCCGCGCTTCCCGGTGCACTATCGCGACTACGCCTACACCGTGGTGCCACGCGATCACTTCGGCACTTTCCGTCCGGTGCAAGGCGTGATCGTCAACGTCCCGCCTACCGTCGTCGTGGCGCAGCCCGTGCGGCCCGGCAACGTCGCCTTGCCCGTTTGGGACAACGCGCGCCCGCCTCGGCCGGTCGGCGGCATCTCGGGCCCCGTGGTACGCCCCCCGCCTCCCGCTGGCGTGGCAACGCCACCCCCGACACCCGTGCCGGTGAAGCCGGTTGCGCCGGCCATGGGCTCGCGCCCGGTGATGCCGGAGCCCGCACCGCCGGTACCCATCGTGAAGCCAGCCCCGCTTCCACCGCCCGTGATGGCGCCGCCGGTGCCCGTGGTCAAACCGGCCCCCGCAATGCCATCGTCCGCACCGCCACCGCAGATGCCGACGGTGAAACCCGCCCCGGCCTCACCCCCGGCGTCGATCCCTCAGCTTCCCGTGGCGAAACCGCCGCCGCCGGGCGCCATCGCACCGGCGTCCCCGGCACCCGCGCCTCGGCCGAAGCCATCGCCACCGCCGCGTCCCGTGCCGGAAGAAAGCGGCAACCGGGGCTGAATTCGCTGCGGTGGGCTCGCGCGTGCGGGTGGTAGGCTCCACTCATGCGTGCGTATTGGTCGATCGCCCTCGCGGGCGCGGCGATCCTCGCGGTGACCATGGGCATCCGGCAGACGCTGGGCCTCTTTGTCTCACCGCTCAACTCCGCTACGGGCCTGGGCATCGTCACCGTGAGCTTCGCGATGGCCGTGGGCCAATTCGTGTGGGGCGCCGCGCAACCCCTGTTCGGCGCCGTGGCCGATCGCGTGGGCTCGGCCAAGGTCATCGTGAGTGGTGCGCTGCTCCTCGCCACCGGCCTCGCCATCACGCCTCTCGTCGACACCGCTTTCGCGCTCGTGCTCTTCCTGGGCGTGCTCGTGGCGGCCGGGGCAGGCGCCGGTAGCTTTTCCATCCTGATCGGGGCAGCGGCCAACCGCATCGCGCCCGAGAAGCGCGCGTCTGCCTCGGGCTTCATCAATGCGGGCGGCTCCTTCGGCCAATTCGCTGCGCCGCCGATCGCACAGGCGCTGATCGGCGCCATGGGCTGGGTGGCTGCGCTCTGGTCGATGGCGGTGGCGGCCCTCGCCACCATTCCCCTTGCCTTTGCGTTCCGAAGGACCCGCGAGGAAAGCGCTGCCGCGCAGGAGCCCTCGAGGCTTGGCGAGCAGGTGAGGCAGGCGTTTCGAAATCGCAGCTATTGGTGCCTGCACGCAGGCTTCTTTACCTGCGGATTCCACATCGCGTTTCTGGTGGTGCACCTCCCGGGCGAGATCGGTCTGTGCGGGCTTCCGGCATCGGTGTCGGCGGCGTCGCTCGCGATCATCGGGCTGGCCAACATCGGCGGCAGCCTCGCCGCAGGTTGGCTCGGAGAACGCCACCGGATGAAGTGGATTCTGTTCTGGATGTATTTCGCCCGCGCCGTCGCCATCGCCATCTACATCGCGTCGCCCAAGACGCCGACCACCTTCTATCTGTTTGCGGCGGCGCTTGGCTTCACGTGGCTTGCCACCGTGCCGCCAACGGCCGGCATCGTCGGCAAGCTCTTCGGCCCTCGCTACCTCGCCACGCTCTTCGGGCTCACGCTGCTCACCCACCAGGTCGGCGGCTTTCTCGGCGCGTGGCTAGGGGGCGTGGCCATTGCAGCCACGGGTGATTACCAATGGATGTGGTACGCGGATATTGCGCTCGCACTCCTTGCTGCCTTCGCCAACCTGCCGATTCGCGAGCCAGAGTCACCTCGAGTGGCGACGCAGCCCAGCTGAGTAGCTCCCCTACGTCCACTACGGCAAGGGGCTAGTGATGTGGGTCGTTGTCGGGAATCTTGCCCTGCGGCGGCGGGCCCAAGCGCGCGGCGAACATTCATGAGAAGAGATCCTCCGGGGGGCGCTTCGAAGTTGAGGGGGACGATACCCGTCGGCCGGGGCCGAGCTCTTCCTCGATCTCGTCGCGATAGTAGCTCGCGGGCGAGGGCGAATTCATGAGCCGCCGGAAGACCTCGGGGGAAGCGTTGGCGTACTCGAACGAGCCGGCGGTGGTTTCCACCACGAGCTTGCGAGTGCGCTCGTCATAGCCCGCCGCCCGAAGGCCAGTGGCGTTGAGCCGTTTCATTTCCATCGGGGCACCCTCCTCACTTGCCGGCCTTGTCGCCCCAGAGCTCGCGCAAGCGCGCGTCGCGACCGCAGCCGTTTCGGTACAGCTTGTAGCGAACCGAGTTCTTCAAGTAATAGTCCTGGTGGTAATCCTCCGCGGGATAGAACGCGCTCGCCATCTCGACGGGCGTGACGATCGGGGCCTTGAAGGGCTTCGATTTCTCGAGCGCCGCTTTGGAGGCCTCGGCGCTCTTTCGCTGCGCCTCCGAGTGATAGAAGATGCCCGTGCGGTACTGGGAGCCGGAGTCGCAGAATTGGCGGTCGCGCACCGTCGGGTCGATGTTCACCCAGAACACCTCGAGCAGGCGTTCGAAGGAGACCTTCGTCGGGTCGTAGACCACTTGCACGGCCTCCGTATGCCCGGTGGTGCCAGTGATCACCTGCTGGTAAGTGGGGTTGCCCGTGCGCCCGCCAATGTAGCCCGACGTGGTGGAGATGACGCCCGGCAACTCGTCGAAGGGCTGCTCCATGCACCAGAAGCAGCCACCCGCAAACGTGGCCCTCTCGGTCTTCGCCGGCTGGGCCATCGCCAGGCCGGCGGCCAGGAGGCCCACCACCCATCCCATTGCTGTCGTTCTCATGCGTTCCCCCATAGCCAGGCGGCGCCCCGCACGCCGCTCGAGTCGCCGTGTCGAGGCGGAACGAGTCGGGTGCGCACCTCGTCCGAGAACACGTGCGGCCGCCACAACTCCGGCACGCGATCGTACAGGTGCGAGAGGTTGGAGAGCCCCCCACCCAGCACGATGACCTCCGGGTCCAGGATATTGACCACCGAAGCGAGGGCAAGAGCCAGCCGCCGAGCGTGACGATCGAGGGTTGCCGCGCAGGCCGTGTCACCGCTTGCTGCGCGCCGGGCGATCGTGACCGCATCGAAGCGCTCGCCAGCCACCCTCTCGTGGTCGGCGGCCATCGCCGGCCCGGAAAGATAGGCCTCGACGCAGCCCTGACGGCCGCAGTAACACGCCGGCAGCGGCTCCCCCTCGGATCCTGCGAGGGGCAAGGGGTTGTGGCCCCACTCGCCGGCGATGGCATTCACGCCGGCAAGCACCTTGCCCTCGATCACGATGCCGCCACCGACGCCCGTGCCCAGGATGACGCCGAACACGACAGCAGCGCCCCGCCCGGCGCCATCCACTGCCTCCGAGAGCGCGAAGCAGTTGGCGTCGTTCTGCACGCGCACCTCTCGCTCGAGCAATGCCTGGACGTCTTGCAGGAATGGCCGGCCGTTGAGGCATGTCGAGTTGGAATTCTTGACGAGGCCGGTGACGAGCGAGAGGGCTCCGGGCATGGCAATGCCAACACTTGCCCTCGAGCCGATTTCCGACTCCGCTTCCAGCACCAGCATCTTGATGGTGTGGAGCGTCGCGGCGTAATCGCCAGCGGGCGTCGGCGCTCGGCGGCGCAGCGCGATGTCGCCGGCGGGGTCAAGCACCACGATCTCGATCTTGGTGCCCCCCAGATCCATGCCGATTCGATGCGCCATAGCCGGCATTATCGCAGCGCCCCGGGCCGTGGCGCGCGGGAATCTTGCTATAGTCCGGCGCCCGCTCGACTCGCTCCACTCTCCCATGGCCTCCTCTATCGACTCTCACCCGCGCGTCGTTGACGAGCTGGCGCAACGCCTGAACCACCACCCCCTGTACGAGTCGATCCAGTCGATCGACGACCTGCGCGTCTTCATGGAACACCATGTCTTCCCGGTTTGGGATTTCATGTCGCTGCTCAAGTGCCTGCAGTCCCA
>Ga0075471_10000220_pt1 | contig 31865 bp, 22 predicted proteins | sample DEB19_08_DNA_2_FD_74787 | JGI IMG/M metagenome (GOLD analysis project Ga0075471, IMG submission 74787) | Aqueous microbial communities from the Delaware River and Bay under freshwater to marine salinity gradient to study organic matter... | ecosystem: Environmental > Aquatic > Marine > Coastal ...
GGCGCTTTGATCCACGTCGCGGGCTCTGGCAAAGGCATGTTCAACCATCGCTTCCGCATGAGCACGGAGTATGGCACGCAGCACGAGGGCCATCTCTCCGGCAGCGAGTTCTTCCCGCTCGCCCCATTGCCGCAGACCGATCCCGTCACCGGTGATTCCGGCGGCTCGCTCGCCCGTTCGCGGAAATCCGGCCACACGCCACGCATCCTTTTCACACAAACCTCCACTGAATACTGGAGCCGCGGCACCTCGCTGCTGCACACCGATGTGGAAGGCAAATCCGACCTCAACTTGCCCGACGACGTGCGTGTGTATCTCGTGGCCGGCGCGCAGCATCTCGGCAAGAGCGACGGCACACCCGGCATCTGCCAGCAGCCGCGCAACACGCTCGATGATCGCGGCCCCGTGCTGCGTGCGATGCTCATGCATCTCGTCGAGTGGGTGAAAAACGGAAAAGCCCCGCCGGCGAGCCGTCACCCGCGTCTCGCCGATGAAACGCTCGTGACCTTCGACACATGGAAATCGCAGTTTCCGAAGATTCCCGGCCACAAACTGCCCACCCATGCCTACCAGCCTCCACGACTCGATTTCGGCCCGCGTTTTAACCTCGAAGGCATCGCCGACCTCATCCCGCCGAAGATGGGAAAGCCCTTCAAGACACTTTTGCCTGCCGTGAACGCCGACGGCAATGAAACCAGCGGTATCGTGCTCCCCGAAGTCGCCGTCCCTCTGGGCACCTACACCGGCTGGAACCTCCGCTCCCCTCAAGCCGGCGCTGAAACCATGCTCTCACCGCTCGATGGCATGTTCATCCCCTTCGCCAAGACCCAAGCCGAACGCGAAAAGACCGGCGACCCGCGTCTCTCCCTCGAAGAACGCTACCCCACGCAGGCCGAGTATCTCTCGCGCCTCACCAATGCCGCGAAGAAGCTCCAGGCGGACGGCTTTCTGCTCGATGAGGATGTCACGAGGATCATCGAACGTGCGTCAGCAAAATAGATCACACGCGTCGCAGCGGCTGGGAGAAGATCATGTCCACGATGGGAATCGGGGTGCGCAGCGCAGGATCGGTGCTGGCAAAGGCGGGACCGCGCAGGGCTTTTTGATCGTGAATCTGCGAGATGTCATGCACATGCATGCCGCGCAGCATTTCGGCGGTGAGCGGCTGGCCGCGTTGATGCGTCTGCGGATAGGCGAAGGCTTCCACGCGCACAAAAGCGGCCTCAAGCCGGCCGTTTGCGTCGCGTTTCAGCGGAAACGCGGCCTCGGCGGCGTCCACAATGCTGGCGATGCCTTGATCGGTGATGAAGCGGATCTGAACGTTCGGGCGCTTTGGGTCGTTGCCGGAGACGGAGATATGCAAAGCGTCGTCTTTTACGATGATGCGGCTAAAGCGAAAACTGCTGCGATCATACGGCGCGATGACTTCACCGGTCTCGCTGGCGGCGAGTGAGGCGACGGAGCCGAAGAAGGTGCCACGGCGGTAAGCACGCAAAGCTGCTGCCTCACGCTCGGTGGCGGTCAAGGCATCGAGCTTGGGCACAAGCAGCACGTTGCGACCGCGACCGTAGGTGTTGTGATCTTTGACAAAGAACCCCCAGCAGCGCCGCCCAGTGCGCAGGATGTCATCCCAGATTTGGTAGAAGTGCAGGCTGGGCTCACCGCTGTGATCGTAGAAGCCGCGGCTGGAGCCAAAGCCGGAGGTGAGTTGGTTCCACACCTCGATGCCGAGCACGCGCGGATCGAAGTCGAGCATCGGCAGGTAGTCGGCGAGCTTGCCGGTCGGATGATTCAGCGTCATGCCGCCGCCGTCGGGATGTTGCAGCTTTTCAAAGGCCTCGCGAAAGACATCGCGCCACGGGCGGTGCGTACCTTGCATGAGGCGATACTGCGTCACGCTGACGGTGTCGGCATCAAACACGAGCTTCGTATCCATGCTCGCTGCCGTGATGCGCAGGTAGAGGTTGTGATTCCCCGGCGGCAGGCTGCGGTCGCGCACGGGGCCTTTGTTGGCAAAGCGATTGCGAAAGTCGCACTCGTTCGCGCCTTCGATCGTGAGACTGGCCGTCGGTTGTCCAGCTTTCGCGGCGAGCCGCACGTCCAGTCGATACACGCCGAGCCAAGGGCTCTGCGCGTCAAACAAGTTCAAACCTTCAAAGCGGTGCATGATGGGCGAGGTAGCGCATTCCTTCGCACTCACACTGCTGCCGTAACCCGTGGCAAGCAGGCTGCCGAGCGCGTTCGCATGCAGACCCGTGTCGGTGTAGGAATGGTGTTCTGCATTCGGCGCGGCGATGAGTTGGGGATGCTTTGCGGCATAATCATGGGGCAGCGGATACGTCGGTGCGGAGGGGTAATAGTTGCTGAAGGCAAAGTGGCCGTAGCCCATGACCATAAAACCATCGCGCGAAGCATCGGTCTGTCCCTGATGCTGATGCGACATCGAGTGCAGACACTCCCAGGCGGCCCAGTCCACCTCCGCATACGGATTGTCGAGATCACGGCCCGCGCCTGCCGCCAAGGATGACGTGGCAGGCAGGGTGGCGAGCGTGGCGAGGAGTCGGCGGCGATTCACCCAAGGCAGTCGGATCGGCGGCGAAAGTCCTTTCAAGCCCCAAGAGCTGATCAACAGCCGAAGATGAGTGTACTTCTCACGTAGCGTTTCAGTATATGATCTCCTTTCCTACATCTCTCCAACCCTTGATCAAAGCCGCTGCCATGGCAGGTGCTTTTACCAAGTAAAAACATCAAAAAATAAGATAAATCCTCTGAACCATGACCCAAACCATCGACTTCACTCGTCTCACTGCCGCAGATCGTGAGCCTATCGCTCGACTGCTGCATCGCGCCCTCGTCCACTGGTATGAAAGCCGTTTGGGTCAGGGAGCACGCTTTGGCGAAAGCCACGAGCCGTTTATGCTTTTCCCCGAGGTCTATGAGGCACTCGATCCCGGCGAATGCGTCACCGCCCGTACGAGCAGCGGCGAGATTGTAGGCGTTTGCTTCTCCCACGAGCGTGAAACGCATGTTTCCGTTGGCATCGTTGCCACCTCGCCAGATGCCGGCGGACGTGGCATCGCAAAAAAAATGATGTCGCTCGTATTGGAGAAGGCGAAACGCCTCGGCAAGCCCGCACGACTGGTTTCAAGCTTGTTGAATCTCGACTCGTTTTCGCTCTACACGCGGCTGGGATTCGTCCCGGGGGCCATTTTTCAAGATCTGCTCATCACCGTTCCCGAGACCGGTTTGACGGCTACCGCACCGGCAGGCATCGAACGCGTGCGCGAGGCTGTTTTGGCCGATGCACCGCGAATCGCTGATTTTGAGCAGTCTCAGCAAGGCATCCGCCGCGAGAAGGACTTCGCGTTTTTCGTGCGGAACGAAGTTGGCGCATGGCGTGTGCTTGTCTCCGAGGACGCAAACGGCTGCATGAACGGTTTTCTGGCCATGAGCACGCATCCATTTTGCACCATGATCGGCCCTGGAGTGGCTGCCAATGAAGAAACGGCCACCGCTTTGCTTTGGCAGGCGCTGGATAGTCTGCGTGGCAAGACGCTTGTTTTTCTCATTCCATGCGCAGCCTCCATGCTCGTGCGGGCGGCCTATGCATGGGGGGCTCGAAATGTCGAACTTCACATCGCTCAGTCCACCTTACCTGTCATCGGCGCGAAAGGCATTGTCTTTCCGACTTTCATGCCCGAGACAGCATGAATGAACACGGTTTTTTCAGGAATGTCTGTGCGGCAGTCACTGGAAAATGGGCTGACGGGCGCATGAGGTTGTCGGAAATCATCAAAGTGCCGCCTCACAAAAAGAAGCCATGACATCCGATGAAAACGGCAGCTCTGAGGAGAAAATCATCAAAGCCGTGATAAGGTCACCGTGAGGAGCTTCCAAAATTTTTGCACCGAGGAGATGCTTACGCGTTCATTTTCGGAGTGGGCTTCTTCGATGTCCGGGCCGAAGGAGATCATGTCGAGACCCGGATAAGTCTGTGCGATGACACCGCACTCTAAACCCGCATGGCAGGCGCTTACGCCGACGTCATGGCCGAAGAGCTCGCGGTAGATGCCTTTCATCTGGTCGAGGATCGCGGAACTGGCACTGGGACTCCAGCCTGGATAGCCGTCGTCGTTGCGCATCTCTGCACCAATGAGTCGGAAAGGAGCTGCGAAAGCTGCTGCGACATCGTGCTTGCTGGATTCGACGCTGCTGCGTTGCAGGCCGCTCCACTCAGCGCGGCCGCTGTGGAGGTCGATGAGGGAGAGATTGGACGATGCTTCGACCAAGCCGGGCACTTCGGGACTCATGCGATACACACCGTTCACGACAGCCTGCATCGCCAAAACGAACGCTCGTTGCTTTTCGGCCGTCAGCGTCGAAACAGGCTCGTTTTCGAGATTCGTGGTCGTGATCTGCAAATCGGGCTCGATGCGTTTGAACTCGCCGCGAATGGCTTCGGCTTCCGTGGCGAGCTTTTCGGCAAAAACAACCTCATTGAGCAACGCGACGCGTGTGATGCATCGCGCTGGAATCGCGTTTCGCGCGCTACCGCCGCGCATCTCGATCAAAGCGGCCGCCTTTTCGCCGCAGGCGGCCAAAAGTCGCGCCATGAGCTTGATGGCATTGCCGCGGCCTTCGTGGATTTGCAGGCCAGAATGACCTCCGCGCAGGCCTTCGACACGGATTTCGGCGATACTAACCTTCGCATGCTTCGTTTCGGGATAACTCCAACTGGCCAGCGTGTCGATGCCGCCAGCGCAGCCGATGGTGAACTCGTCATCTTCCTCCGAATCAAGGTTCAGCATCGTTTTGCTGGTGAGAAGGCCGCTTTGCAGCATGCGGGCACCGCTCATGCCCTGCTCCTCGTCGATGGTGAGCAGCGCCTCGATCGGCGGATGCGGCAGATCTTTCGAGGCAAGCACCGCGAGGATCGCAGCGACACCGAGGCCGTTGTCCGCGCCGAGTGTGGTGCCACGCGCCCGCACCCAATCGCCATCCACCCACATTTCGATGCCTTGATTCGCGAAGTCGAAGCTCACGCCGTCAGCCGCCTTGTGTACCATGTCGAGGTGCGCTTGCAAAAGGACCGGCGCATGCCCCGCACGGTCCGCCGTGGCCGATTTCTTCACGATCAAATTGCCACCGCTGTCCTCGATGCATTCCAGCGCATGCCTAGCCGCGAACTCACGCACAAAAGCCTTCACTTTCGTCTCCTTTTTCGATGGCCTTGGCACGGCATTGAGATCGGCAAAGCAGTTCCAGAGAGCGCGGGGTTCGATATGGTGGATGGCGTCTGACATGGGGTGGGATGTATGGCGTGATTTACGTGATGAGAAAATGGGGAGATGTGGCCTCCCCGTACGTTTTTAGCCAACCATGAAGCTCCCCGCTGCGCTCATCCTCTCCGCCCTTTGCCCTCTGCTCTCCGCTTTTGCGCAGCCGAACATCATCCTCATGATGGGCGATGACCATGGCTGGGAGGAGACGGGCTACCACGGGCATCCGCATGTGAAGACGCCGGTGCTTGACGAAATGGCAGAGCAAGGGCTGAGGCTGGAGCGGTTTCACTCGGCGCATCCGAGTTGCTCGCCGACGCGGGCGAGTTTTCTCACTGGACGGCATCCGAATCGCATGGGCACCTTCGCGCCAGGCTGGTCGTTTCGGCCGGAGGAGATCACCGTGGCGCATGTGTTGTCGAAGGCAGGCTTTCAGTGCGCTCATTTCGGTAAATGGCATGTCGGCACGGTCAAAGCGGGCTCGCCGACGAATCCGGGTGCGATGGGATTTCACGAGTGGCTCTCACACGACAACTTCTTCGAACTGAATCCCTCGCTCTCGCGCAATGGCGGCCCGCCACAGGTCTTGGAAGGTGAGAGCTCCGAGATCCTCGTGCGCGAGGCGATGCAGTTCATCGACCGCGTGAAGAAGGACGCGAAGCCGTTCTTCACCGTCATCTGGTTCGGCTCGCCGCATGAGCCCTACAGCGGCCTGCCGCAGGACTTGGCGCTCTACGACGACCTGCCCGCAAAATATGCGAAAAGCAAAGTGCGTCTCACTTCGAATGAGACCGGTGCTCCTGTCACGCGACCACAAGGAGAGGTGCTGCGTGAGCGCTACGCCGAGATCACCGCAATGGACCGCGCCATCGGCACGCTTCGCAAGCACCTTGCCAGCATCGGCTTGCGCGATGACACGCTGCTCTTTTACTGCGGTGACAACGGCACCTCCGCCGATGGATCGCTCGTGCGGCCGCATCGTGGGGTGAAGGGCCAGATGTATGAAGGTGGCACACTAGTTCCCGGCCTCATCGAGTGGCCTGCACGCATTAAAGCAACGCGTGCCAGCCACGTCGTCGCCCACACGAGCGATCTGCTGCCCACGCTTTGCGCGCTCACCGGTCAGCCCTTGCCGAAGCGCCCACTCGACGGCATCGACCTTACGCCCGTGTTCGATGGCACAATGACCGAGCGCCCGGCACCCATCTTTTTGTGGGACTATAACGCTGCGCGCTTCAACGGTATCCAAACACCGCCCTACATCGACCCCAAGCAGCAGGAAGGCACCACACCGCTCGCTAAGCTCTCCGGCGGCAAAGCCACGCGCGACTTTCGCAACGTCCGCCACCCCGGCACCATCATCGATGCCGACTTCCTCGGTCCCCGCGCCATCCTCGACGGCCGCCACAAGCTCGTCATCCACGACGGCAAAAAAGCCACCGAGGCTAAAACCGAGTTGTTTGACCTCGAAGCCGACCCCGAGGAGAAAAAGGATCTTGCTAAACAGCAATCCGAACACGTGCAGCAACTCCAGGCGAAGCTGCGCACTTGGCAGCAGTCTGTTTTGAAGAGTCTCACTGGTGGTGATTACACGAATGAAGCTTCTCAAACGGATTCAACCCACAAAAGTCTCCGAGATCAGAAGGCCAGCCAGATAGAGCGGGCAGATCCAGCGCGTGCATTTCGTTGAGAAGTCCCGGTTTCATGTGCGTTTACGCCGGTCCCATCATGAAATCGCTTCTTGCTGCCTTCTTTGCCCTTGCTGCCACGGCTTTGGCCCAGCCGAAGTTCAATGTGCTGCACATTGTCTCGGATGACTTGAACACTTCCCTCGGCTGCTACGGGCATGCGCAGGTGAAATCCCCACACATAGACAAACTCGCCGCCACCGGCGTTCTCTTTGAAAAAGCTTACTGCCAGTATCCGCTGTGCAATCCGAGCCGCGCTTCCTTCATGACCGGCATGCGGCCTGGCAGCACGAAGGTGTATGAAAACAGCACGCATTTCCGCAAGAACCTACCGGACGTGCTCAGCATCCCGCAGACCTTTTCCAAGGCAGGTGCGTTCGCGGCACGTGTTGGTAAACTTTACCATTATGGTGTGCCAACGCAGATCGGCACCAGCGGCCTTGATGACGAGCCGTCGTGGCAGCAGGTCGTGAATCCTATCGGCCACGATAAGAAGATCGAGGATCAAATCCACACGTTGGTGCCCGGACAGTTCGGTGGCACGCTGAGCTGGTTTAGCGATCCGTCCGATGAGCCACAAACTGATGCTGTCGGCGCGGCGGAGGCCATCAAGCTGCTCAAAGCGAAGAAAGACGGCCCGTTTTACCTCGCAGTCGGCTTTTATCGGCCACACACACCGTATGTCGCACCCTCGAAGTATTTCGAAGGTTATCCCATCGACAAGATCCAGCTCGCCACTGGTCCGATGAAGGACGCGCCGGGTATTCCGGCCGCTGCTTACGCCAGCTACAAAAAAGATCAGGACCAACTCACCGACTCGATGCGCAAAGAGATCCTGCAGGCCTACTTCGCCTCCACCACCTTCATGGATGATCAGGTCGGGCAAGTCGTGGCTGCCGTCGAGCGTCTTGGGCTGCGTGAGAAAACCGTGATCGTGTTTCACAGCGATCACGGCTACCACCTCGGCGATCATGGCCTTTGGCAAAAGCAAAGCATCTGGGAAAATTCCGCCCGCGTGCCGCTCATCATCAGCGTGCCCGGCAATCCCAACAACGGCAAGAACTGCCCGCGCCCGGTCGAACTCGTTGATCTGCACGCCACGCTTGCCGACGTGTGCGGCCTACCGCTTCCGCCAAGCGATGGCACCAGCCTGAAGCCGCTGCTCGACCATCCACAGGCTGCATGGAACAAGCCCGCCTTCTCGCAAGTGCTCCGCGGCGCACCTCAGGGCACCACCGCACCAAACTTCAACCCGAATAGCCTCGAAAAAGGCAAGAAGGCGCAAGGAAAGGGAAAAGGCAAAGTCGGCGCTTTTTTTGGTGTCAGTGTGCGCACCGAGCAGTTTCGCTACACCGAGTGGGACGAGGGCCGCCAGGGAGCGAGCCTCTTCGATCTGCAAAACGATCCCCAAGAGTCCAAAGACCTCGCTAAAGACTCGGCGCATGCCGAAACCGTTGCGAAGATGAAGGCGATGCTCGCAGAACTGAAGAAGTGATCATAGCTTGCTAGTAAGAAATGGCATCGCCAAGGTGATTTCATAGCAGCCAGCCATGAAATACCTCCACGCTGCACTCGCCTTGTTTCCCCTAATGGGCCATGCGGCCTTGGAAGAACTCTCGCCGGGGCTGTTTGTCTCGAAAGGCACCTGCAATACCTACATCCTCCGCGATGGCGATGCGGCGTTGGTCATTGATCTAGGCGATGCGAGTGTGCTGGAGCAGATAGGCGTGAAGAATGCCGAGCAGGTGCTGCTAACCGGGCATCATCGTGAGCTGTTGCAAGGCATCCAACGCCTCGACCGCGGCATCACAAAGGTGGCTGCGCCGAAGGAGGAGCAGGAGCTGTTTGAGACGCCTGCGGTCTTTCGGAAGTGGCATCCTAGGCTGGGCGACAAGTTCAGCGTGCATGGCTCTAGTTATGTGCGGCCTCCGGCGCAGCCGGTAAAGGTGGATCGATGGCTCGCCAATGGCGATGTGATCGAATGGCATGGCCGCACGATCCGCTGCGTGAGTACGCCGGGACATTCACCCGGCGGCATGAGTTATATTTGGGAGGACAAGGTCTTTCTCGGCGGCGTGATGCACCATGCTTCGAAGATGACGAATTGGTTCGACACGGAGTGGGACTACGGTTTCGCCAAAGGACTCGACACTTTAATGGCTTCGGTAGACCGATTGATTGCGTTGAAGCCTGTTAGGGCCTTTTCATCGCAGGGGCCGCCGATTCAAAACGCCACACAACAGCTCACCGACTTCAAGGCGAAACTCGCTAACTTCCGTCCGGATTACATCCGCGGTTACCCAGTGAACGATTTGAGCAAACGCGGCCTGCATCCTGCCACTAGGCCGACGAAAGCAAACTATATCGTGCAGGTGACTCCGCATCTGTACATGTTCGGCCCAGAGATGGCTGGAAAAAATTTTGCCATTTTGATCGCCGACAGCGGCCATGCGTTGCTACTGGACTGCGGTTTGTTCCCCAAACTTGTGCTTGAGCGCATCATCAGCGACATGAAGGCGCATCTCGGGCTCAAACAGATCGATGCGTGCTGGATCTCGCATTCGCATGGAGATCACTTCACGCTCTTCCCCGCTTTGCAGGGCCATGGAGTGAAGTTTTGGACGATGGATAGCATTGCCGACAAGTGCGAGAATCCACGCTTCTACGACTACCCAGCGATGATCGGCGCCTACAACGTGGGCTTTGAGAAGGCAAAGATCGACCGCGTGCTGAAAGCGGGTGATGTGATGGATTGGGAGGGCTATCAGCTTCATATCGACTGGATGCCCGGACAGACGGAGTTTGGCAATGCGCTGTGGCTGATGCTAGATGGAAAGAAGGTGGTATTCACTGGGGACAATCTTTTTGGCGATCCAAGCGACCCTGCACAAAACGGCCACGACTGCGTGAACGCCCGCAACAGCGCCATCATCGAGGAAGGTTACCTTGTGGCCGCAAAATACCTGCAAAAGCTGCAGCCAGATATCATCATGGGAGCTCACGGCGTGCTTATGACAGAACCAAAGGCCTTCATCGACCGCTACCACGACTGGGCGCTGCGCATCATCTCCAAGTATAAAGCCCTGCTGCCCGACGCGGACTATGAATACGACTACGATCCTTACTGGGTGAGTGCATATCCGTATCGTGTCGATCTCACAAAAGAGGACACGCAGGTCGTGCAGGTCACAGTCCGAAATTTTCGAGACAGGTCGCAAAAGCATCGTGTGGTGCTGAAGACGCCACCGGGCATTGTGGCGGTGCCCGAGGTGCTCGAAGGCAGTCTTGGCGCGAAAAGCCGCGAGAGCTTTCCAGTGATGCTAAAAGTCCAAAATCGCGATCAACAGTCGGCGGGAGTGCAGATTGTGCCGTTTGACATCACGCTGGATGGCCGCCAACACGGAGAGTTGTTTGATTTCATCCTGATGACGCGTCCATGACCCCCAAAACGCCCGCCGAAGCCAGCCTATATGGCATACTCGATCTCGGCTATGTGCCGGCCGCGCATGTTGAAAGCATGACCATCGCACTTTGCGAAGGTGGAGTAGACCTTCTGCAGCTCCGGGCGAAAAAAGCCGCAAAGAGTGAGGTCGAGCAGCTCGCGCGGCGGATGCAGTCAGTGATGCGGGATTTTGATGTCTCGCTGATCATCAATGATCATGCGGATGTCGCCGCGCAGATTGCATGCGAAGGCGTTCATGTGGGTCAAGACGACGATGCGGTAGTCAAGGCACGCGAGGTTACCGGCGGGGCATGTTGGGTCGGCAAATCGACGCACAGTCTCGCGCAGGCCGTGGCGGCGCAGGCAGAGGGCGCAGACTACCTCGGCTTCGGGCCGCTCTATGCCACCGGGACCAAGCCGGACTATGTGCCCATTGGCCTTGCGGACATTGCTGAAGTGCACCGCTGCGTCTCTCGGCCCATTTTCTGCATCGGCGGGGTGAATGCCACGCGGCTCGACGAAATCCTCGCCTCTGGCGCGAGGCGCGTGGTGGTCGTCTCGGCCTTCTTGCAGGCGGTGGATGTGCGTGGTGAGGTGCGTGCGCTAAAATCGCGACTGCCTTGAGCTCGATTTTGAACTTCCAACACGCTGGCCGGGCGTCTATAAATCTCTTTTGCATGTTCCAATGCTTTCCCGTTTTATCACTCTCTCTTTTTTTGGCGCCGAGGGCTGCTGCGATTCCCCTGCCGGTCATCGTTCCGTCTTCGGTGAATGGAAAGCCCGAATGCGCGGCTCCATGGGAACATATTACTGTGGGCGCCTTCGCAGCTGCTTGCGAAAAACTGGAGCAAGCCGGGGGCACTGTGATCCATCTACCAGAGCCCCCAAGCATGCCTATCCTACCGTCTTTGCTGCGGTTTTTCGCTTTCGCGTTTGTCATCGTGCAGCTGTCCACCTTGAAGGCCGATGCCCAAGTGAAGATCGACCGAGTCAAGTTGCCCTTTGACCTCAGCGGAGCAGCAGCGCCTGTGCCAGCGAAGTCGGTGGACGCATCCACGACGCCTGCGGCTTCGACAACAGTAGCTCCTCCGCCAGCCGCCACCGTCGCAACGCTGGTCACCGGTCAAGTGGCGCATCTCTATCTGTATGTGGAGCCCTACCAGACTCGGGTGGAGGCGTTGTTCGATATGCCTGCCGTGTTCAAATGGCTTATGCCAGATGGCAGCGCGCGGCCGGAGCAATTGAGTCCTGAAAAGCAGGCTCAAATCGTTGCTGACGCCGAAAAAATCGCTGCCGATTGGTGCTCACTCAAAACGAACGAAAGTCGTCAGTCGTATGTTGCTCCAGCAGCTTTCTTTGTGAAAGGCAAGCCCGGCGCCACCATTCCAATGCAGGACAAGGAGGAGCTGTCCTTCAACCAGTGCATGCTCGGCTTTGTTTGGCAGTTCACCACCAACGAGACGCCTGACGAGGTGGAGGTGATATGGAAAGGCTGGATCAATGACCTCAAAGAGATGCCCGTTACCGTGCTTTTTGGGAATCAGAGTGAGAAGATCATCGCCAACAGCGTCACCAAGCGCATTCAATGGACCAACAAGGGACGCTTGCGCCCCTCGCCGCTTGCCACAGTGCCTACTTTTGCGCAGGCGGAGCCACTCCTAGTGCCTCTCGGTATGACAATCTGGATTGTTGCTGGAATCGGCTTTTACGGGTGGATCTGGTATCGGGACTACCGCTTACCGGGCGGAGGGCTGCCTTACTTTGGCGTATGGATTTTCGGCTTAGTGCTGTTTTCAAAGATTCTTGTCATCAAGATCCAGCGGGGCGATTCCGCGCCGGCCATTACCGAGACAACTGAAGCCCAAAAGATCGTCTCGCCACTTTTACGAAATGTGTACCGTGCCTTTGACCACCGCTCCGAGTCGCGCGTGTATGACGTGCTCGCCCGCAGCGTGGATGGGGAACTGCTGCGCAAGCTCTATCTCGAAACGATCACCGCTCTCACACTCGACGGACGTGAGGGCACTCGCGTGCTGATCACCGATTTTGAGGCTGGTGTCGATCAGGTGAGCCCGCATGCTGCCAGTGGTGGCTTCATCGCCGAGTGCAACTGGAGCGTGCTTGGCAACGTAGGCCATTGGGGGCACTCTCATCCACGTTATAACGGCTACAAAGCTAAGCTTACTGTCCAGCCAGTCAAAGGTGAGTGGAAGCTCACCGGACTCGATGTGCAGGAAGTCAGACGGAAGTAAGCCGATTGTCCAAGGTCAGCCAGATGGCTGACGTAGACACTTCGTCATGCATTGTGCGGTTCGTTAACGCAGCCCCAGCAGCGTCAGGCTGTCGCGATGGATCATCGCCTCGATCTGGTCGGTTTGCAGCCGCGGCAGCTGGGTGCCCTCCAGCATATCGTTCAGACAGCGTAGGCCGGCGATGGACGCGTTCACCGTGGTGAAAGGGAAGTCCGTCCCAAAGAGAACCTTGTGCCACACGCCGTATTCCTGCGCTAGCATCAGACTGTTGTAGAGCTGCCATGGGCGGTAGTGCAGAGCGCTGACATCCGCGAAGACGTTTTCATGCTTTCGAATGGTCACCAAGCATTCACCCTCATAAGGATGGCCGAGGTGCGCCAAGATGATCTTCACATCTGGATGCTTTAAAGCCACCGGTTCGATCAAACGCGGGAGTGTGTAGGCCAGCGGAGCTTGGGCTATGAAAGTCGTGCCTGTGTGCAGCAGTACTGGCAGCCTCTTTTTATCCGCATAGCACCACAACGGCTCCAGTTTTTCGTCGTCTGGACTGAAGCCTGCGTACATCGGCATCAGTTTGATGCCACGCAGGCCCAGTTCTTCATGGCCTGCACGCATCTCACGTTCCCAGCCATCCTGCGTCGGATCGACGGAGAGAAAGCCCGTCATCCGTGATGGATCACGTGCCACATGCGCGGCCACCGTGCGATCATCTACCCACAGTCCGCTAAGCCGTGCCTTGCCACCAAACACAATCGTGTGCGTGTCGTCTGGAGCCGTGGCGCGATAGGCCTCATAGCTGGCCGAGTAGTCTACAACCTGACCCGGTCTTGCCCGGCCCGCTTGGCGGATGAAATTTGTGGTGAAATCGGCAGGGAAGTTCCAGGCGTGCGAATGAACGTCAATGATCATGGATTGAGACAACGCTCCACCTGCGACTTTTTCGCAAGGCGCCTGCATTGCACCTTTCCGCCCGGTCGGTTGTTCTTTGCGGCTCGCTCGTGGAAGAGGTATCTCACCTGACGTTTCATGCAGCCACCATGAAATCTCAACCGCTTCGCACTTCTGTTATTGGCAGCTATCCGTTTCCAGGCTGGCTTGAATTTTCCGCGCAGCACTTGAGCAGCTTCGGGGCGGCCGACATTGCGGAAATGCAGGAGGATGCGGCGCAGGTGGCCATTCAGGATCAAATCGCCGCCGGGCTCGATGTCATCACGGATGGTGAGCAGACACGCTTCGATTTCAATCTCTCATTCTACGGTTTCATCGAAGGCATCGCGCTCGAGCCGGTCAGCCCAAGGCGTTTTGGACCTCCTGCACATGACCAACGCTGCAAACACGACATCATCAGCGAACTCCGTGCTCCCAACGGACTCGGCGTGGTGGAAGAATTTCTGCGCTTGAAGCGTCTCGCAGCCCACACCGGCAAACGTCTCAAAGTCTCCGTGCCAGGCCCCTACACCCTCAGCGGTCGACTTTCACCGAACGAGGATTACAAGGATCGTTACGCCATCACCGAGGCCTTGCTGCCCATCATAAACAAGGAAATCAGTGACCTCGTCGCCGCAGGTGTGGAGGAAATTTGCGTCGATGAGCCAAGCATGAGTTGCTACGGCTACCGCGAAGACACGAAACGCTTCGTGGATATTTTCAACCGCACCGTTGCCGGTGGTTATGGCAAGGCGCGCATCTGCACGCACCTCTGCTTCGGCAATTTCAAAGGTCATGCTGTCGGCTGGCGCAAATACGCACCGCTCTTTCCCGCCTTCCTCGATCTGCACTGCGACGAGGTTCACGTTGAGATGGCCAACCGTGAATACGCTGAGATCGAGGTCATCCAATCTATGTCCGAGTGTTATGACGTCGCCGTTGGCATCATCGATGTAAAGAGCTACCATATTGAAACGCCGAAGCAGATTGCTGACGCCGTCCGCGCCTGCCTGAAGCACGCTCCCGCCGACAAACTCGTCTTTGCCCCCGATTGCGGCCTCTCCCAAACCGCGCGCTGGGCAGCAAAGAAAAAACTCGCCAGCATGTGTGCTGGTGTGGAGATCGTGAAGAAGGAACTGGGGCTGTGACTTGTCAGCATAAGGTGTCTCGACACATTTGCGCCTCATGCGCTCCCGACTTCTCACTTCTTACGTCTCACTTCTCACTGCCGTTGCCTGCGCCGCTGACTTTCCCGCGCTCTACAATAGCGAACCCGGCAATCCATCGCCGATGTCGCCGCAGGAAGCATTGCAGGCACTTAAGCTGCCGGAGGGCTTCAAAGCGACACTCTTTGCCGCGGAGCCGGACGTGCAGAATCCCATCGCGATGGCTTGGGATAACAAAGGCCGACTGTGGGTGGCGGAAAACTACACATATGCTGAAAGCGCGAAGCGTTTTGACCTTTCATTGAAGGATCGGGTCATCATTTTGGAAGACAAGAATTGGGATGGCATCGCCGAGACGCGTCAAGTTTTCACCCAAGACGTGCAGATGCTCACCAGCGTAGAGGTCGGTCGTGGTGGTGTGTGGCTCATGTGCCCGCCGCAGCTGATTTTCATCGCGGATGTCAATGGCGATGACGTTCCCGATGGCGAACCTCAGGTGGTGATTGATGGATTCACGGTGGCAAAGGCCAATTACCATAACTTCGCCAATGGCCTGCGCTTTGCGCCTGATGGATGGCTCTACGGCCGCTGTGGTCACTCCTGTCCTGGCAAACTCGGCATTCCAGGTACGCCCGATGAGCAGCGAGTGCCAATCAAAGGAGGCATCTGGCGTTACCACCCCGAAAAGAAAATTGTCGAAGTGCTCACGCACGGCACCACGAATCCCTGGGGCCACGACTGGGATGCCAATGGCGAGATGTTTTTCATCAATACCGTCACCGGCCACCTCTGGCATCTCATCCATGGCGCGCACTTGATGGATTCCAGCACGTTGAACCCGCTCGTCTATGAAAAGCTCGATACCATCGCCGACCATTATCACTACGACCGCAGCGGCAAGTGGAGTGACTCACGCGATGGCAAGGCCAATTCCTTCGGCGGCGGCCACGCCCACATCGGCATGATGATCTATCAGGCCGATCAATGGCCCGAGCAGTATCGCAACAAGCTCTTCACGCTCAACATGCACGGCCGCCGCGCCAACGTGGAGCGCCTCGAGCGTAACGGCAGCGGCTACATCGGCAAACACGAGCCTGATGTCTTCCTCAGCGAGGATCCGTGGTTCCGCGGCATCGAAATCAGCACCGGCCCCGATGGCAGTGGCTTCATCCTCGACTGGAGCGACACCGGCGAGTGCCACGAGTCCACCGGTGTCCATCGCACGAGCGGGCGCATTTTCCGCATCAGCTACGGCAATCCCCCAAAGCCTGAAACGCCCTTTGCTTGGCGCAAACCTTGGCCGAAGCCCGATCTCAATGGTGATGAACATCAACGTGCCCTCGCCATTCGCGAGCTCGTGCAATTTTCTCCTCTCGACACGATTCCAGGCCCGCAAGCCCACGCGAAGTATCCCGCACTCGCTTTCGATCCCGTGAAACTGGCCGTTGATGAAAAATCTGCCTTCGTGCGTCTTCAACTCGCTAGTGTGCTTCAGCGTCTCCCGCTCGAAAAACGGCCTGCACTGGCCATTTCACTGCTTTCACACCCTGAAGACGCCAACGATCCGTTTTTGTCGCACATGGTTTGGTATGGCATTTCGCCACTCAAGGCCGATGCGCTGCTTGGGATCGCCAAAACAGGCTGCTGGCCTAAAGTCACGCGTTGGATCGCCCGTAAGCTAGCGACGGAGCCGGAGTCGCTGAATGGACTTCTCGCCATCAACAGTTCCGATGACGTTCTCGAAGGCATGGCGGAAGCTTTCAAAGGCATCCGTAAGGCTCCAAAGCCGACAAGCTGGGATAAAATCGTTGCCAGATCGAAATCGTCGCACCTCCGCGATCTCAGTATCCTCTTCGGTGATGGCCGGGCACTCGATGATGTGAAGAAGATCGTTTTCGATGATAAAGTGGACATCGCTGCCCGCGAATCGGCTCTCAAAACACTCATCGAAGCTCGTCCAGCAGATCTGCGCGAACTTTGCACAAAGCTTCTCGAAGTTCGCGGTCTCAACACGACGGCTGCGCGAGGTCTTGCTTTCTTTGATGATCCTGAGATCGGCAAGCAACTCGCGAAGAGCTACCGCAAGTTCGCCACGAGCATCATGGACACGCTGGTCTCGCGTCCGGCCTTCGCAGAGGCCATGCTTTCTGAAATGGCTGCCGGGCGCATACCACGTGCGGAATTGAGCGCCTTCCACGCTCGTCAGATTCGCACTTTTAATGATCAGGCGCTTTCTCAGCTCCTCGTTGAGGCTTGGGGTGAATGGCGTGAGTCTGCCGCCGACAAAAAACAGCTGATTGCGAAGCTAAAGGCCGATTTGAAGCCCGATGTCCTCAACAAGGCCAATCTCAGTAAAGGCCGTATGTTATTCACCGCCGTCTGCAGTGCCTGCCATATGATGTACGGACAGGGCGGCAAGATCGGTCCTGATTTGACCGGCAGCGGTCGCTCGAGTCTCGACTACCTGCTCGAAAACATCGTGGATCCGAGCGGCGTGGTCAGTGCTGACTACCGCATGAGTATTCTCACGCTCAAAGACGGTCGCCAGCTTAGCGGCGTCATCTCAGAGAAGAACGAGCGAACGCTCACATTGCGCACGTTAACTGAAGCCTTGGCCCTAGACCGGTCTGAAATGACTCGAACGGAAACCTCACCTCTCTCCATGATGCCTGAAGGCCTGCTGCTGGCCTTTCCACCAGAGCAGGTGCGCGATTTGATCGCCTACCTCATGCATCCTGTGCAGGTGCCGCTGCCGAAGTGACGCTGGCGGCTTTTACCCATGGCTCAAACTCTGGCGGAATAGCTGACTCGAAGCTCATCGGTTGATCATGGATGGGGTGCTGAAAGGCAAGCTTCCAAGCGTGCAGCATGAGACGCGGCACGAGCACCTTTTGACGTGAGGGATGGCCGTAGATGGGATCACCAAGAATGGAGAAGCCGAGGGTTTCCTTCATGTGGACACGAATCTGGTGTGTGCGGCCTGTGAGGAGTCGATTTTGAATGAAGGCACAACCTTGGTGCTGGCCGAGCTTGGTCCATTCGGTGACGGCCTCCTTTCCGGCACCATCGTAGAGGATGGCCATGCGTTTGCGGTCCACCGGATGTCTTCCGATCCTGTTTTGAATACGACCGCTGCTTTCCTTCGGTAAACCATTGATGACGGCGAGGTAGATTTTTGTGAGTCGACGCTCGGAAAAGGCCTCAGTGAGCCGGCGATGAGACAAGTCATGCTTTGCGACGACCATGCAGCCACTGGTGTCCTTGTCGAGACGATGGACGATACCAGGCCGCATTTCACCGCCGATGCCGCTGAGGTCATCAATGTGGTGCAGCAGGGCATTGACGAGTGTGCCATCGGGATTGCCCTCGGCCGGATGCACGACGAGGCCGGGCGGCTTGTCGATGACGACGATGTCGCTGTCCTCAAACAGAATCGTGAGGGGAATGTCCTGCGCTTTGACCTCGACGGGAACAACCTCTGGGAGGGTTACATGAATGACATCACCTTGCTTGAGGATGACCCCGGCCTTCGTGTGGCGGCCATTGAGGGTAATGTGACCCTCTTTGACGAGGTCTTGGAGTCGGGTGCGTGACAAATCTGGCAGCCTTTGGGTGAGGTGCTTATCCAATCGCAGGCCATGGTCAGTGGCTTCGGTGACGGTCCAATCCATGGTTTCATACTCAATATTCAAATTAATTAGGCAATCTGTAATTTCTGGCATACAACCGGCGTCCCTCAGCGGCGTTGAGCCGAAAAATGTCGTGACCATTGCCTCTCCAGAGCAGACTTTTCTTAGCACCTGTCCCGTATGTCAGGAGCAGATTGATGTGAGTTCGCTGGAGCCCTTCACGAAGCTCAAATGCCCTTCTTGCGGCCAGATGGTAAGGGTGCGCCGCCGCTTCGACCACTTCATGATCGTGCGCCAGATCGGCGAAGGTGGAATGAGTCGCGTTTTTGAAGCAGAGGACGAGACGCTTGGCCGTCGAGTGGCACTGAAAATTCTCAATCGCACCTATAGCCGTGATGCTGCGCGACTGGAGCAGTTCCATCAGGAGGCGCTCATAACGGCCAGCATCACGCATCCGAACGTGATCAAGCTCTACTCCGTGGGCTATGATCAGGGTTACTTTTATCTTGCGATGGAGCTGGTGGGAGGAGGCAGCCTTGAACAGCGCATCCGGCGGGAGAACAAGCTTAGCGAGGGAGATGCCCTGCGCATTGGCCACGAGGTGGCGGAAGGTCTGCGTGCCGCGCAGCACCAAGGATTGCTCCACCGTGATGTGAAGCCCGCAAACATCCTCTTCACCGAGACAGGCACCGCGAAGGTCGTGGACTTTGGTCTGGCGCTTTTCACCGACCGTGGCCCGGACAAAAGTGGCGAAATCTGGGCCACACCGTACTACGTGGCGCCGGAAAAGCTGCTGCAGAATCACGAAGACTATCGTAGCGATATCTTCAGTCTAGGTGCAACACTGTTCCACGCTCTTACGGGAGCTCCGCCACACCAAGTGGATACGCACGCAATTGAGGATCTGCGTCGGATCAAGAGCCGACGTGTCACCCTAGGCGACAGTGGGCTGCGCTTTGCGCCGCGGACTGAGCATGTCATCAACCACATGCTTAGCTTCAAGCCTGAGGATCGCTTTGCGAATTATGACGAGGTCGTTGAAGAGCTGCGTCTTGCAGATGGCTTGCTGAATCAAACCGGCATCCGTCGGCGCCTCATCTCTCGCCGCGCTCGCCTTATTGGTGCTGTGGCTGCTTCCATCATGCTGGCTTTTCTTGTGGGTTGGCTGCTGGGGGAGGGCAGACAGCGCAGCAGCACAAAAAGCATCGCGAAGCAGCTCACCACGGTGGAACCGGTTTCTCTTGTGGGTGATGGAGTAATGGTTGCAGCCGGAAGCCGGAAGACCGTCACAGAGAAATTCCTAGAAGCCCGTCAGCTAATGCTCCACGATCGGCGCTTCGCCGAGGCTATGCATCAATTTGATCGCATCGCCGACTCGAAGGAAACTCGACAGCCGACGCAGTGCTGGGCACGTTTCAACGCAGCCCTTTGCGCCCTCATGCTGGGTGATCGCAAACATGCGGAAGAGGCTTTTCGTGATCTCACAATTCAAGGTGCAGAAAAAGAAACGATCGAAGCCTCGAACGCCTTGGGTGTCTTCTTTGTCACGGTCGGTCGGCGCATGGAGAAAGGCCTCGGCATGGGCACGCCTCAAGCCAAACTCGGATATAACGCCAAGAATGAGGAGCTGCTTGGCTACTTGGTCCAAGGTCTTGCCGAGTGGCATTTCGGCGATGCTGAGGCGGGTGCACGTGAGATGGAATTTTTTCAGTCGAGCCTTGCTGAGCTCAGAAAAGGCTCGGAGACTTCGCTCACCGATTCATATGAGTGGGTGATTCTTTACAACGGGCTCGTTGATTTCTACAAGGCGGACTTTCACCTACTGCGCACTGCCTTGAAGCAGCGGAAGGTCAATACGGTGGATGAGCTCAGCGCCGCGCTCGCTGAGGTGAGGCAGACGCGGGAAAAGATCAAATCTAGCGGGGCTTTCCGCAATAGCATCGAGCAGATGGAGGCCGGTCTGAAGCGCGAACTTGCCCGCCTGCGGCTCGAAGAGCAAACGAAGCAACGCCATGTGGAAGACACACGGCGAAAGGCTGACCTTGCGCAGCTCACCGAGGTCACCGCGTTGCTGCCTTCGCTTGTGCATGGTTTTGACTACTCGCGCGCGATCGAACTTCTCAGAGGACTCAGCTTTGAGACAACCGATGTGCGCGCTGCGGTTGAAGGCAGGCTGTACCTCTACACCTCCGCCCACGACTTTATGAAGCAACTCCAGCTTGATCTTGTGGCACAAGGCTGGTCAGGCACGCTCACGCAGCGCAGCGGTGTTACGCTCACTGGCTCGGTGAGCCTCGCTGTGGGCAGCAAGGATCTTAGCATCAAGGTCGATGAAGGCACCCTGTCCATTCCATTTGACTCCATTGCGCCACATAGCCTGATTGAGATGGCGCAGAGCTTCACCGCTAAAATCACCGATTCGACCGAATACTATCGCCGCCAAGAGCTCGCCGCCACTTTTGCCCGCGCTGAAGGGCTCGACCAACTTTCCTCCACGCTGGCCGCCCAACTCATGGAGGAAAATCGCTCCTTCCGTTCCCGTTGGATGAAGGTGATGGAGGCGGGAATCTGATCGCTAAGCTGCCTGCGCGGCGGCTTGGAGAATGCCGGACGCCTTGTGGAGGCTTTCCTCATACTCCAGTTCTGGCTCGGAATCACAGACGATGCCGCAGCCAGTATGAAAACGGATTTCGGGGCCTTTTTGTAGTGCCGTGCGGATGGCGATGTTCCACTGGCTACGGCCATCAAAGCCGAACCAGCCGATGGCACCAGTGTAAATGCCCCGCTGATGTGGTTCGAGTTCGGCTATGATTTCGCAGGCCCGCTTCTTCGGTGCGCCGGTAATGCTGCCACCGGGGAAGCAGGCACGAAAAGCGCCTGCATGATCAATGTGAGGCCGCAGACGGCCGGTGACGGTCGAGACAAGATGAAACACCTGAGCAAAGCTTTCTACACGCCAAAGCTCTGGCACCTGCACACTGCCAAAGTCACACACTTGGCCTAGGTCGTTTCGCTCGAGATCGGTAATCATGAGCAACTCGGCCTTTTCCTTCTCAGAGGCACGCAGCTCATTTTGTGTGGCCACATCCCGCTGCACGTCATCGAGATAGCGTGGTCGCGTGCCCTTGATCGGTCGCGTGCTGATTTGTCGGCCGTCGAGCTTCAAAAAGGTCTCCATGGAGGCCGAGAGCACGGCGGTGCCATCGAGCTGCAAAAAAGCGGCGTTTGGCGCTGGCGACACCTCACGTAGCTTCAGATACAAACCGAGAGGATCAGCTTTCCTAGGCCATCTAGCCGTCCACGGATAGGAAAGGTTCACCTGATAGATATCGCCTGCGGCAATGTAGGCTTGAGCCTTGCGCACCATGTGAGTGAATTCGTCTTTTGTCACAAGCGAACGAAAATGGAGCGGCGGCGGAACAGCTGGCAGTTCGAAGCCTGAATCGGGCATCTTGAAATCGCCGAAGCTGCTCCAGCGGCCGGTATCGTGCTCATACAGCAAACCATGGGGGTACACGCCCAGCACAAACTGCCCGTCATAACCCACCCAGCCGTAAAGCCCGCCCAGCGTGGCTCGCGGCAGACTCAGGGCGGTCCGTACGAGTTTCCAGTCCCGCTCAATGTTTCCGCGAAGCAATTCGATGGGTTCTGCCGATAGAACGCTGATAGCTCCAGGCTGTGGAAGGGAGGAGTCCATCCAAACAAAGCCTTCCCGCTGGCTCAGCGCCGCGGCCATCTTGGCGGGCGTCATTGGGTTGGAAGCGAAGGAAGAACTCATGGACGCGATACAATCACGTAATGTCGAATAATGAACTAGGAATCAGCAACTGCGAAGGATAGGAGCCTTCAAGATTCAAGATTCCCGATTTGCGTTTCGATATTCTTTCCACCTCTGGCAGCGTCGTTGACACAACTCCGTCAAACCCATACGGTGCGGTTTCTTTTTTGGCAAAACCCCTGTTGTGAATCCCCCTTCCACCATTCTTACCCATAATCGTGAGCGTTCCTCGGCACTGGCTTGGGGTTCGCTCGGCCTGTTGGCCGTTTCGCAGCTCGGGCTGCTGGTCTGGCTTTTGGCTGTGAAAAGCCCGGAGGAGAAGAACAGCAACAGCCATAGCAGTCGCGAGGTGCCGCCACTTCCTGGGCTGGCCTCCACGGGAACCCCTAAAAGCGCGCCTGAGCCTGGTCCAAACCGCATCCCTGCGCCTGTCGTTCCAGCCGTCTCTGCTCCAGAACCCGTTTCCAGAACGGCTCCGCCTCCAATTGGGGCGTTTCGAAAAGCGCCTTCGGTGCCTGCATCGGGCGCGGTCACTGCCAGCAAAGAGCCCCAACCAGATCTTCCTGGCAGCGGCATGAAGCCGCCCCCAATCCCCGATCTATCTAAGATTTCGGCCGCCGCCAAGACTCAGCCTGAACTCCCGGGCAGCAGCATGCCCCCCCCTCCGATTCCTGCCTTTTCGAAGCTCCCGCCCACGGCTGAGCCACCGCCAGAGCTGCCGGGTTCCGGACGCCCGATGCCCAAAGATCTTCCGAAGGATCTGGATGGAACGCAAAAGCTCCCTGATACCACCAAAACTCCTAAAATGCCGCCTGCACCCAGCGGTTCAAAAGATGCTCGGCGTGATGTGAATGGTCTCTTGAACGCGGCGAAGGATCTGCGTGCCGCAGGCAACACGCAGGAGGCGCTCCAAACGCTCCAGCAGGCTGATCTCGTCGCTCCGAATCATCCGGCGGTGATGGCGGAAACCGCCGAAGTTTATGAACAGATGGGGCTCAATACAAAAGCCGTGGACATGTGGCGTGGCATCCAGCTTCAAGGCGCGGCAAAGGCCGGGCAGTTCTTCGATCTCGCGTTGCGCCGTCTTGGCAGCGTTCCAGGGGCGGATACCGTCGCCGCGCCTTCCATCGGATCACCCCCGGTGGGTGAGTCGGAGAAGCGGCTGCGGCTGGGTGCCTGCGAGATCAAGCGTGATTTCTCGGTAAAAGAAGGAGGGGAGAAATTTCTTCTTCGCGTACCGATTCAGCGCAACGGCAGCAAGTCCATCGATCCGAATGCCATTGACCTGAAGGCTTTTTTTTACCATCGTCACAACGGGCGCACTCAGCTCGACAACCATTCCGAACTCATCGAGACGTGGCAGACGCAGCCGGTAAACTGGCAGGCTACAGACTTGGAGATCGTAGATATCGTTTACACGCTTCCACCGCCCACAAAGGACGAGTTGGCTCAACGCAATCCAAAGACTTACCACGGCTACATGCTGCATCTTTACTATGACAACAAGCTCCAAGATGTCGCTGCCGAGCCGCGAGAGCTTTTGGAGCAGGCGAAATTGAGCATTCCCAGCAATGCCACGCCGGGTCATTCGCCCAACCCGCTTCTTCCGTCCATGGCCCGGCCCTGATGTAGGCCATATCCGCAGATGATTCTTCTTTTTGTCGATTCCAATGCCAGCCTTCTCGAAAGCCGAGCCGTTTTCCTGAGGGAGCAGCTTCCTGGCTTTAACATCATGCCCCTTGCTAACGCTGAGGAGGCAGCCGCATGGATCACAAAAGCGGAGGCGCTCGATGTGCTTGTGAGCGAGGCGATTTTCGATGCCGGCCATACCGGTTTTGCCTTGCGAGACGCGGCGCGGTCACGCTTTCCCCACGTGCGTGTTCTTTTCACCACGCGATTTGATTTGAGTGGTTTTGAGCAACAGATTGATGGCGGCCCAGTTCTTAAAGATGGCCCATATCCGCTAGAAAAGCTGGTTCAGCATATCCAAGCTTTGCTCGCTGAGCCGGTGGACGCTTCCGAGCCGCCGCCTGTCATGGTCCCAGGCACCGTGCTTGGCAAATATCAGGTGCTTGATCGTCTCTACATGGAAAATGAAGCGGAGACTTACCGCGCTGTGCAAGTGAGCGTTCAGCGCCCAGTAGCGCTCGTACTGCTCAAACCGGAGTATCTGAAAAAGAGGGATGTTGTCGCCAATTTTAAAGAACGCATCCGTGTCAAAGCTTCGCTTACCTTTGCTCGTATCGCGCCGCTGTATGAGGCGGGTGAGGCGAATGGATGGCTTTTCTACACGCGCGAGATACCGCGCGGCCGCACTTTGGAAGAAATTGAGGAATCGGGTGAGCGGCTCTCTGAGCGCCGTGTGATCGAGGTGCTTCACGGCATCACAGAGGCCATGGAGCATGCCACGAGCCGCGGTTACCATCATCGCAGCCTTGCGGCGCGTGATATTTATGTGGATGGCGAGCATCAGGCCAGCATCACGAACATCTTCCGCCAAGCTGGAGTCACCCAGCGCGATGCCAAAGCCGATGTGAAAGCGCTTCTGCTTCTACTGTCCCAGGTCGCTAGCGATGGCAAAGCACGGGGTGTACTTGATACGCTGCAAAACGGCCAGCATGACTGGAGCGGTCTTTTGGATGCGCTTGACGAGATTCGTGATGCCATGCGCGAGCACAGCATTGTGAAGAAAATCGAGGCCGAAACGTTGCCGGCTGCAGTCGCTCAGAATCGTCCGTGGTGGCTGTGGCCCGCCGCCATCTTTATTTTGGTTTGCGTGGCAGTTTTTGGTGCCATGACACATGGGCTCTTGCCGGCCACACCCCCCAAAAAAGCCGCGAGCACGGCTGTGACATGGCAGCACATTCCCGCCGGGACTTTTGAGTATCAGAAAAACGAGCCATACAGGCTCCCGGATTATTGGATGCGCAAAACGGAGGTCACTATCGCGCAGTATGCCGAGTTCCTCATGGAGCTGAAGAAGGGACCGGCAGACCGTTTTGACCATCCAGATCAGCCGAAGACCAAGGAAGGGCACATACCGCCCCAATGGAATGCTTACCTCGCTTCCGCTCAAAGCGGCGCCCGTTTCAATGGTGAGGCGCTGTCTTTGGATATGCCAGTCACGCAGGTGGATTGGTTTGATGCCTATGCATTCGCCCGTTGGCGCGGCGAGCGGTTGCCCACTGAGCAGGAATGGGAAAAGGCAGCGCGCGGTGAAAGGGGCTTGCGTTACCCTTGGGGTCAACAATTCCGCGCCAATGCCGCCAACCTTGGGGACGATTACACTGCCTCCCCTACTGCCAAGGGCGGCCAAGTGGATGGTTTCAATCTCATTGCACCGGTGACTCGTGAGACGCAGGATATCAGTCCCTTCGGCCTGCAGGACATGGCTGGCAACGTGCAGGAGTGGACCGCCAGCGAAAGCAGGGAAGCGATCTGGTCTCCCCATCCCGAGTTTCCTGACGTGCGCGTGCCTGTGGCTCGTGGGGGCCACTATGGCCTCAAATCCAACGATCAACTCCTCACGGCCCGCCTCTTTCCCGAATCCGCCCTTGAAAGCACGCCCGCGCGTGGCTTCCGCACCGTGCGTGATATGGCACCATGAATGGCGGATGTATTCGTAGGTCGGATTTGAGAGACCAGAAGCACACTTTTCACCTTTGCCCATACCCTTGACTCTCACTCCCTCTTCCCATCATACTGCCGTCATGCGAATCTTCCTCCTCCTCGTGCTTTTTGCCTCCTCGGCGGTGGCTCAGTACGCCACGAACCTCACGCTATCCAAAAACAATTTCCTGCAAGGTGAACCCTTGATGGCCTCCGTGACGATCACAAACCGCTCCGGTGCCGATGTGATCGTGGGCGGCAAGGGCTCGCGGCCGTGGCTGCAGTTTCACTTTGAGGATTCACAGGGTCGCCAACTCTCTCCGGTGCAGATTGGGTCAAACGACGCCTTTACGCTCAAAGCTGGTGGCACCACGAAGCACACCGTGCAGATCGAAGGTCAGTCGTCGACAGGGCAGCTCGGCACCTTCTATACAACCGCGCACATTTTCCATCCGATCAGCGGCCAATATTACACCACCAACCGCGCCCGCATCAATGTGGCGGATGCCAAGCCGATGTTTGATGACGGTTTTGGCGTGCCACCGGGCTTCCCACAATCAGGTCGATCAAGACGTTACCAAGCCATTGTGTTTCGTGATATTGACTCCATCACACTCTATGCGCGTGTGCTCGATGACCGCACTCAGGAACATCTCGTCACGCAACCGCTCGGCCCCATCATGACCTCCGTCCAGCCGCGCATTCAGATTGACGCCAAAAATCATCTTCAGCTGCTGTTTGTGGTCCAGCCCCGGCTGTTTTGCCACACCATCATCAAACCGGACGGTTCCATCGGCAAACGTGAGTACTACCGGGATCTAGAAGGCAGTCGTCCCACGCTTGTTATGACAGGCACTGGTGCAGAAGTCGTTGGTGGTGAGAACTTCGATCCCGCCAAGGCGCCGAAGACCAAAGGCTTCCGTAAGACCTCCGAGCGCCCGAAGGAATAACGCTACACCTTCATGCAAAGCGAGCTGCAACAGCTCGTCTGTGGCAGGATGGTCTGCCAGTGCTTAGGCGTGACCACGCAGCAGGCGCTAGCGGTTCGACCGCTGTTCATTCTGTCGGCAGCAGAGAGGTTTTGAGCCTTATCTACCAACGCAGGCTTCCATGGGGGTCACTTCGCCGCTTTCGCCTGCGCTTGGCTTTCAGGAGACAGGCGGGAGAGCGGCACGGCGTGAGTGGTGCCAGTGGCGGTGACGGTGAGTACAACGTTGTCGCCATCCAATCGCACAAAGGTAGCCTCGATGATCTTCCCATCAGCGCTGGTCCATTTTTGGGCTCCACCTGCTGCCGCAGGTGCAGCCGCTGTGGGCGCAGCACCACCCGCCGTGAGGCTAGCACCTTCGGTGATCCAAGTTTCGAGCATCTTCAGCTCTGCAGGCGTCAGCCGATTTTTTCCCTTTGGTGGCATGACATCCTCGTCGTCATCGGGCAGCGCGCAATAGATGAGCATGGTGCTCTTCTTGGGCTCATTCGGCACGATGTGCTTTCCGGCCCCAATACTCTCCGGCATCTTATTATCAGCAAGGTCCACGTCTCCCTTCACCTTTTTCGACGTGTGGTGGCATTCATAGCATTTCGCGCGGAAAATCGGCGCGATCTGACTGGCATAATCCACAGCGGAAGCGGTGGCAGAAGCTACGACAAGCGTGGCAAGGGCGATGGTTGCTGGTTTCATGGTGTGTATTGAGGAAAACGTTGGGTGTTTACTTCGTTTCGAGGTCATGCAGCTTGCGTAGGTTGGCCTTGATGGCAGCGGCCAAGCTGTCGAGCTCTCCAAGGCCCAGCAGCGCGCGGCGTTGGGCAAACACATTGATCAATCCGCTGTCCTCGGGGCGGGTGCTATTCCAATCCACGCCGCGCAAGGCAGAAGCATTCTCACTGCTAAGGCGTTGATAGGCTGCATTCAGGGATTGGCGTTGTGTCGTGATGGTCTGGCGTAGCATCGCAGCCTCTTCAGAAGAACTTGGCATTCGACCGGTTGAGTCCTCAGCCTGTGGACGCGAGACTTTCAATTGGCTAGCCAGAGCTTTGGCTTGGTTTAAACGGACACGCCGCAGACTGTCTGCTTCGTCTTGGTCGTCGAAACAGGCTAGCCAGCGAAGCTCATCGCCACCATGTGCCAACGGCACTTTAACGATGCCTGCCTCATGCCGAATCGATATCATATCGTCCTCTAGGGCGTTGATCTGCGCATTCCTTAAAACGCGACCGTCTCCAATGGCAACCTCGCCAAACTGTCGGCCTACCATCGCCTTGCGGCGATCGCCCTTGAACTTCTCCCAGCGCTCCTGCAACTGCCGCATTTCCTCCTCCTTCGCGTTGGTCTGTTGTTTAGCTTCCTCTAGGCGTTTTTGGAGTTCGACTACCATCGCCTGCTGCTGTTGCGCAGCAATCAACTGAGCTTGAAGCTGCCGTGTTTGCACATGCAGGGAGTCCACAGACTTCTGCAGCTCCTGATTCTCCTTTTGCAGCGCCTCGTAGTCACTGCGTGGCACACAGCCGGCGCAGCCCAGTAGGCAAACAGCCGACAAGGCCTGCCAGCGAGAGAAGAAAATGAAAGCAGGGAAGTTCACAGAATCCAAAAACTCTACCTTCCAGCCTGTGATCTGTCACGCGTGGCCTTTGGCTTTGTCACAGAATCTTGCAGGGACGGTAAGCGCCTGCCAGACTGGAGACCTTCATGCTACCCATCCCCCACGCCGCCCTGAAAGAGCACTTTGGTCATGCGGCTTTTCGTCCGGGGCAACAGCAGGTTATCGAAACCTTGCTCGCCGGTCGTAGCGCACTGGCGTTGTTTCCGACAAGCGCGGGTAAGTCCCTCTGCTATCAGCTTCCAGCGCTGCTCATGGATGGTGTGACGCTCGTTATCTCTCCACTCATCGCTCTGATGAAGGATCAAGTGGAGGCGCTGAAGGCCCGCGGCATCGCGGCGGCGCGCCTCGATTCGTCGCTCAGCCAGCAGGCGGCGGCGGAGGTGTTTGATGACATGCGAAACGGCACGTTGAAGCTGCTCTACATTGCCCCCGAGCGGCTCATGAACGAAAATTTCATCGAAAGGCTCAAGAAGCTGAAAATCGCCATGATGGCTGTCGATGAGGCGCATTGCATCTCTGAGTGGGGGCACAATTTCCGCCCCGAATACCTCCGCCTCGCCCATGTGGCTCGTGAGCTCGGCATTCGTCCCGTTTTAGCCCTCACCGCCACGGCCACGCCCTCCGTGGCAGCGGACATCCGTGCTGCCTTTTTTATCGGGCAGGCCGATCATGTCCAGACGAGCTTCCACAGGCCCAATCTGCACTTCCGCATCACGCCCTGCACCGCAAAGCAACGCCTACCCTATCTCACCCAGGTGCTGCTGAAACGCAAAGTGCCCTCCATCGTCTATGTGACGCTGCAGAACACCGCCGAAGAGGTGGCCACGCATCTTCAGAAGAATGGCGTGAACGCCCTCGCCTACCACGCCGGTTTGCCGGACGAGCACCGCCATGCCGCGCAGGATGCCTTCATGAGCGGACAAACCGATGTCATCGTCGCGACGATCGCCTTCGGCATGGGCATCGACAAATCCGACATCCGCGCCGTCTATCACTATAACCTGCCGAAGACACTGGAAAACTACTCGCAGGAAACCGGGCGCGCCGGACGCGATGGCAAGCCCTCTGTCTGCGAGATGCTCGCCTGCGCCGATGATTGCATCGTGCTGGAAAACTTCACGTTTGGCGACACACCCACGCCGCAGGCCATTCGCCAGCTTCTCGATCATCTCATGCTCAGCGGCGGCGAGTTCGATGTGTCGATGTATGATCTCTCCCACGCCACCGACATCCGTCCGCTCGTCATCGAGACCGTTATCACGCACCTCGAGCTCGACGGCGTGCTGCGTCCGCTCGGCTCTTTTTACGCCAGCTATCAGTTCCGCTTTCTCCAGCCAGAACAGCGCATCCTCTCTGGCCACAACCCCGACCGTCAAGCCTTCCTGTGCCGTCTGTTCGCCGTGGGCAAACGCGGCACCAAATGGATCACGCTAAACCCCGATGAAGCGGCCGCGGCCCTTGAAGAGCCTCGTGACCGCATCCTTAAGGCCCTCACTTGGCTTCAGGAGTCCGGCGAGATCGAACTCAAACCCAGTAGCAGTCGACAGAAGTATCGGCTTAGCGAGGATGCAAATCGTCGCGATGTGAAGGAAATCACCCAAAAGATGCAGCAGCTCTTTGCCGACCGCGAGCGCCGCGATGTCGAGCGTTTGCGGCAGGTCACCGAGCTCGCCAGCCATCGCGGCTGCCTCACCCGATGGCTCTTGAACTACTTTGGCGAGCCGATGAAGACCGATTGTGGCACCTGCACCAGCTGCCAAGAACGTGAGAAAGGCCTCAGCGACGACTCGCCGCGCGAAATCCCTCAAAGTGTCACCCCGCCCATCACCACTGGACACGTCGCTGCCATCCAGGAACTGCTGCGGGAGAAGCATCCCTCGCTGCGCACCTCACGCCAGCTCGCGCGTTTTCTCTGCGGCCTCACCAGTCCCGCCACCAGCCGTGAGCGCCTATCCCGTCATCCTAGCTTTGGCCTGCTGGAGTGCATTCCCTTTGCCGATGTGTTGGCGCAAACCGATAGCATGGGCCGTTTGTAGTCCGAGCTTGAGTCTGTGATTGGGAGATCCCAGATGAAGCTTTAAGGCATAACTACGAGCAGAGCTTCCGTGCCTCAGCGAGTGCTGCATCGACCTTCGACACATCCTTGCCACCTCCACGGGCAAAGTCGGGTTTGCCGCCGCCTTTGCCGCCGACGAGGGGGGCGATGGTTTGGATGATTTTGCCGGCCTGGACCTTGGCTTGGTGGTCTTTGCCGACGTTGGCCATCAGGGTGACGTTTCCGCCGCCGGTGGCGGCGAGGACGATGATGCCGGTGAATTGGGACTTCAGCGCGTCATTCACGGCCATGGCGTAGTCGGCATCGACGTCGCCGAGGTTGGCGATGAGGACGTGGTTGGCGGCGGTGGCGAGGAGGTCTTTGGCTTTGCCGCTGGCTTCGCGCTGCTGGGCGGCTTTGAGGGTTTTTTCGAGCTCTTTTTGCTGCGTGAGGATTTGATCGAGCTTCTTCTCGAGGTCGGCGGCGCCTTGAGCGCTGACTTTGCCGGCGAGGAGCTTCAGGAGGTCGGCATCGGCCTTGGCGGCGTTGTAAGCTTCGAGGCCGGCGATGGCTTCGATGCGGCGCACGCCAGCGGCGACGGCGCCTTCGCCGACGAGGCGGAAGAGGCCAATTTCACCGGTGTGGCGGGTGTGGGTGCCGCCGCAGAGTTCCATGCTCCAACCATCGAGTTTGTGCGGCTGGCCGCCGATCTGCACGACGCGGACGAGGTCGCCATATTTTTCGCCAAAGAGGGCCATGATGCCGTTGTTGGCCTTCGCCTCGACGTAGGGCACTTCGCTCCACGAAACGGGGTCATTCGCGACGATGCGCTCGTTCACGAGGCGCTCGATGTCGGCGAGCTGCTGTGGGGAGAGCGCGGCGCTGTTGAAGTCGAAGGTGAGTTTGTCCGGCGTGACGCTGGAGCCTTTCTGCGTGGCGTCCTTGCTGACGACTTCGTGCAACGCCCAGTGCAAGATGTGCGTGACGGTGTGGTGTCGCTCGATGGCGTGACGACGCGGCGCATCGACGACGAGCTTCACGGTGGCATCGACGGGCGGGGCTTCGTCACCGCCGAGGAAGTGGAGCCAGGTGTTGCCGACTTTGGTGGTGGCGGTGATGGGGAAAGTGTTCGCGCCGAGGATGATTTGGCCGGCATCGCCGATCTGGCCGCCCATTTCGGCGTAGCAGGTGGAGACATCGAGCACGACGGCGGTCTTGTCCTTCATCTCGACGACTTCGAGCACCTTCACATCGGCTTCGAGGTTGTCGTAACCGATGAACTTGGTCGGGGCCTTCGTTTCGATCTCGGAGACGGAGACGACGTTTTTCTTCATCGCGGCACGAGCACGGGCGCGCTGCTCTTCCATGAGCTTTTCGAAGCCGGCGGTGTCCACCGTTAGGCCGCGTTCGCGGGCCATGAGCTCGGTGAGGTCGAGCGGGAAGCCGTAGGTGTCGTAGAG
>Ga0075471_10000224_pt1 | contig 31636 bp, 36 predicted proteins | sample DEB19_08_DNA_2_FD_74787 | JGI IMG/M metagenome (GOLD analysis project Ga0075471, IMG submission 74787) | Aqueous microbial communities from the Delaware River and Bay under freshwater to marine salinity gradient to study organic matter... | ecosystem: Environmental > Aquatic > Marine > Coastal ...
TGTTGGAAATATTGTTTGCATTCCTACGGGTATTTCCGTTGCCGTACCTGCTGGTTATGAGTTACAAGTAAGGTCACGTTCTGGGTTGGCATTAAAAAATGGAATTGTTGTTCTTAATAGCCCGGGAACCGTGGATGCCGGATTTCGCGGCGAGATTGGCGTCATTTTAATCAACCACGGGTATAAAGATTTTGTTATTACTCGCGGCATGAAAATAGCCCAAGGCGTTATCGCCCCTGTGATGAAAGCTAAATTTATTACCGTTTCTGAGTTAAGCCCGTCGGATAGAGGAAGTGGCGGATTTGGATCAACAGGCGTATAGCGTAAATGATGCGGTTTGCTAACATTATTTTGATTAGCATTGCTGAGATAGCTATATTAACTATCTCAGTATTAACCGCTATTTTTTTATTGGCGTGTGAAACGGTTGATTCTTTTGTGAATGGATTATTAGACGATGAGTAGAGATGAAACAAAAGCAGAGCTAGACGAGGAATGGCTGGATAAAGCGCTCGGCCGCATGGCAACAATGAATGAAATAGATGAATTTGTTGAACGAGTAGCAATTCTGGTCTGTGATGCCAAATTTGAAGAATCTAGAGCAAGAGTAATGGCGTTAGAGGAAATTAGAAGTGAATCACGGAAATAAACACGACGATGGAAAGCTTGATTATTCATTAATGCCGTGGAAACCGCTTGATGAAGTGGTTAAGGTTTTGATGTTTGGCGCTATCAAATATGGCCGCCATAACTGGAAGCTTGTGTCTGATGCTAAACGCCGGTATTTATCGGCAGCATATCGACATATCAATGCGCATGCTGAGGGCATTGCAAATGACGAGGAATCAAATCTCAATCATCTTGCGCACGCTATATGCTGTTTGATATTTATTTTGTGGATTGATTTAACAACAAATGACAAAGCCTAAAATTATCAAATATTGCGGCCATTGGTTTTGCATAGGCAATAAAAAAGGCGTCGCAGGCTCAACACCCGCTAACGCCTATGAAAATTGGGTAAATGCTATTCTTTTACAGGACGTAAGACGTAATAAACGTGATTCCCAATAACGCGTTCAACATTGCCGCCATGCTTTGGTTTTGTTCCAGTATTCCAGCTGTCAGCTTTTTTAATAATTTGAGGAAACCTGTCAAATAAAGCCGCTCTTGCTATTGCCATGTAATAAGTAGCCAGTGATTTATCTGGTTGTTTACGATGCACACCTTTAACATCGCAAATGCTTCGCTCTTGATTTACCGCCCTATTAATTACAGCTTGCGCATTGGCTACCGCACCAAGCACAGATTCGCCGCGTGATTCAGCATAGATTACGCGAGATAAACATTTAACTTCGTCAGCATTTGCCTTATAAGCCGACAAGGCTGCAACAGCTAGTAAAAAATAAACGCTTCTCATATCGACCCCAATCTGAAAATGTAGTCGTCAGCATCATCAACATCATCGCCTGATTCGTGAATTGATTTTAATATGCGTTCTTCAATTTTTTTAATCCAATCTTCGCTGATAATATCGGTAATGTCATACCCATGCAGTTCAATGGATTCTATGCAAACCAGTTCGTTATCGCCGGGATCAAATTCAGATTCATTAGCTTCGGCTTGATAAGAAAATTCAACATATAGCGGAATGCCTTGTATCTCAATAATCATAGTTATTTACCCCGTTTCCATGTATAATACGTTAGTGATTTTGACTGCTCTAAAGCAGCTCTTTTTTGCAAAAGCTCTTGCCAAACACTAGCTGCAACAAATAACGCCAATCCAACTAATCCGGCCGACTCCTGATGGTACGTTAAAGCGCACCAAGCAGAACCAAAGCTAAAGCTAATTAGCAATAACATAATCAAAGCATCAATTTTTTTCATTTTGTAGTCCTCTTGCAAAAGTTTTAATTTTCTCAACATGCTTAGCCGGTACTCTAAGTTCCAATCTTACTAATCCGGCAGCCTTGTCCCGTTTTCGCTGGTCTTGCTTGTAATCACTATCTGTTTTCATTTAGCTTTTCCATAACTTGTTTAGGCGTCATCCAAGCATTGTCCATAAACGTAAAGTAACGATCACCTTGTCTAACATAATACGTTGTAATATTTCCCGACCAGTATTCAGACATTTGAAAGTAATCCCCATCAGGGATATTTTTCCAGTTTTCGGGAGGTAATACTTCTAGTGCGTATTCATATTTCTCTTTAATAGTTTCAGTAACCGGTGTTCTATTAGAATCTTCTAGGATCTGAATAGCCAATTCAGTATCAATGATCTCAGCATCAAAATAAGTTTCCTGAAAATCATCAAGTGATTTATGACTGTACAATCCAAGATTGTTAGCGTCACATCCATCAATAATCATTTTCTTTGATCTAGAAAAAAAACAGTGTTCGTACATAAATCTCCCCGTTTAACGATCCAAGACAATCCCGAATCTATGGCTAATATTATAGTTCTGACCGGACATAAGTCAATAGTAATTTGTGATTATTTTTTATAATTTGTGTTGGTAACTTGCTAGTCACAATTAAACATTGTTCAATTTATGATTGATTTGTGTAATAATCGCGCATAACGCTATAGCAAAACTGGCATGTCAGTCGCAACTCCTCATTGCAGCTATAGCGCCCATTTAATTATTTGGAGTTAGCATAATGAAAGTTTGCATTGAACGTAGCGACACTGGTGAATTTAGCGTTTATGAAGAAAATGAACCAGCGGCAGAAACGCAGTCTGCTGCACCGGGCCAAGAATCCGCGCCTGAATCTGCTGCTACTGAATCAGCGGAAAAACAAAATGCCCAGCCTGCGCCTGATTTAAAATCTGCTTTAATGATTGCTGCTAAATTGTTATCACGTTCTGATGAAGCGCAAAAACAGTCAATGTTTGATCAAGGCATGCAGAAAACTGCGCCAGTAAAAGGCCTAAGCCCAATGGCTGGAGGAATGTAATATGTTTGGCCCATTATTTAATAACGGTACGACCGAAAATCTTTACGACATTGATGTTAAGCAATCGCTATGGATTAATGCTGTGCAAATTATTACGCTGGCATTGACTAGCAATCAATCTGCCGCCGTTGCATCAAATACTAATCGGGTAGTGTTATCAACTACACAAGACTGCTGGATTGCAATCGGAACTAATCCGACCGCTGCAAAAGCTACTGCTGGAAGTTTCTTTTTAGCTGCTGGCGCACAAAGTTATCCGATCTCAGTACAAAACGGCGTAACTAAGATTGCTGCACTATACGATTCAACCGCAGGTTATTTATCAATTATCGAGAGTCAATAATATGACCGTGCCAGCTCAGTTTCCAGCACTACAGCAACGTGGGCTGGCCAAATCAATAAAATTAGCGCTGAATTTTATGTCGGGCGCTATTGATCCAAGAATATCATTCACACGCGCTACAACCGGCACTGTTACTGATTTTGAAGGCTTGATTAAGAACGTCAAGAGCGGTGAAGTTAGGTTTGATGGTATGCGTAGGGTTGAGAATCTGCTGACGTATAGTCAGGATTTTAGTAATGCGGTTTGGGTTAAATCAGCTGCAACTATCAGCGCAGATGCAATAGCCGCTCCTGATGGAACATTAACCGCTGATAAAATTGTGGAAAATTCCGCAACTGCAACACATTTTGTATATAACCCAATTGCAGTTAATTCTGGCAGTTTTACTTTTACTGTTTATGCAAAGGCCGGTGAAAGGTCTTGGATATATGTCAGAAATTCTATTGGTGCATACTTTAATCTATCATCCGGCGCAATTGGAACTATTGATTCTGGTGTAAATGCAGCAATCATAAATGTGGGAAATGGATGGTATAGATGTAGCATAACTAGCACACAGTCAGCAGGCACAATATTTCCAACAGCGTTTATTTCAACTGCAAACGGAACAACTAGTTATGCTGGCGACGGCACATCTGGCATTTACATCTGGGGCGCTCAGCTTGAAAACGTCACAGGCCAAGCCAATCAAAATCCGTCTGAGTATGTTTCGACCAACGTACTATCTGCGCCATACCAAGGTGCTAATGTTGACGGCGTTCAATACTTCCCTTACACAAATCCTAATTGCATCATCAACGGTGCGATTACACAGATACCAACGATTGCGATTAACTCCAGCAATAGCAAATTCGCATATAACTGCGTGGCATCTGGAGACTATTTCAGCACACCAAGCTCGACAGCTAACCAAATTACCGGCGATATATCGCTATTGGTTCAAGTAGCCTTAGACGACTGGACACCTGCTACTGTTCAAACATTAGTCGCTAAAGACGGCGTTAGTGCTGGCACACGTTCATGGGCTTTGAATATCCAAACCTCAGGCGCTCCACGGCTTAATTACTCGTTGGATGGTACTAGCATTATATCTGTGGATTGCTCAGCGTCTACAGGCTTCACAGATGGAACAGTTCATTATATTGGCGTACAGCGTGAAGCGGCTACAGGTATTATTCGTTTTTATACATCAGAGAATGGCACAACATTCACACAGCTAGGCACAGACAAGACCGGCACAGCAGGCAGCTTATACAATGCCACAAGCACACAGGTGCAGTTTGGAAGCCTAGCCTCGTCAGGTTTTGATTTGTTTGGCAAGATATACGATTCGCATGTTTATACCGGCCTTAAGTTCAGTGGTTCAAGCACAATGGTGCTGGATTTTGACCCGAGTAACTGGACAAGCGGTTCAACATTTACTGGCCTAGAAACCGGCGAAGTCTGGACACTAAACGGCAATGCTAAGATTTATCAAGGCTTATGGGATGCTGTTGGGCCTAAGTCGTGGTTGATTGAGGAGCAAAGGGTAAACCTTTGTCTGTATAGCGAACAATTTGATAATGCGGCATGGACTAAAACAAGGTCGTCAATAAGTGCAAATGCTAAAATTGCGCCAGATGGCACAACTTCTGGTGATTATTTAATTGAAGATGCAACCGCCGCATCAACGCATTTAGTTGCTGTAACTACAGCTATAACAGTAACCACTGCAACCGCATATACATTTTCTGTGTTCTTAAAAGCTGGCGCTAGAACATACGCTGGTGTTTATGAAGGCGTAACAGGTAAAGGCGTTATATTTAATTTAAATACTGGGGCTTTCTTTGCTAATTTAGTAGCCGCACCAACGTCATACACTATTACACCGGTAAGTAATGGTTGGTATAGATGTTCGATTACCGTGACTACAGCATCAACCACTGCAACACCGTCTGTTTATGTTTGTGATAATTCTGGCAATTTTTCATACACTGGCGATGGGGTGTCTGGTGTTTATGTCTGGGGAGCGCAATTAGAATGATTAATACTGAACAAGTTAAAAATTTATTTGATTATGTTGATGGCGATTTGTATTGGAAAACCTCTGCTAGACAAGGTTGGAAAGGTAAAAAAGCAGGTTCTTTAACTAATGAAGGGTATATAACTATAAAAATTGATGGTAAAGCGTATAAAGCGCATAGATTGATTATGTTATGGCATGGTTTTGAGTTGAACGAACATGTTGATCATATTGATGGCAATAGAGCCAATAATAAAATAGAAAATTTAAGGTCTTGTTTAGAATCTGATAATGCTAAAAATAGGCCTACATACAAAAATTCTACAACTAAAATTAAGAATGTTGTATGGAATAAAAAGAATAAAAATTACAATGTTGTAATTCAAGCAAACAACAAACGAAAACACATAGGCTGTTTCTACGATTTAGAGCTAGCAGAATTGGTTGCTTATGAAGCTAGAGAAAAATACCACGGCGTTTACGCAAGGCATGGGAATTAATTATGGCTAGTTTTGCTTCAAGTTATATACCAACAACAGCTTCTCAGGCAACAAGAGCCGCCGACCAAGGCAGCATGACAGGAACTAACTTTAGTAGTTGGTATAATGCTGTAGAAGGAACAATATTTGCTGAATTTGACCATGTGGTTGCGCCTTTAGGAACTGGCAACAAAGGTGTTTATTGTGCTTATCTAAATGCTTCAAATAATATTGTCGCTTATTCTACAAATAGCACCGGAAACATGGCGGATGTGGTATTAAATGCTGGAGCATCACAAGCTGCATTTACATCAGTGGCTGTTCTTAGCGCCAATACATTTTATAAAGACGCTTTTGGATATAAGGACAATTCTTTTGCTAGGTCTTTAAGTGGTGCAACTGTACAAACAGATAGCGTTGGTACTGTAACAACAGGTTTGACAACTTTTAGAATAGGTTGGGATGACGGAGCAGCTCCAACACTCAACGGCCACATCCGAACAATACGCTACTACAGTCAGCGTTTGCCTAACTCAACCTTACAATCACTAACAGCATGAGAGTCTTATATTTAGTTGCACAAGACCAAGACACACTTGAAACAGCTTTAGTTGATGCAGGTGTAGCACAATGGGTTCAACAGCCTATTTACCCTGAACCAGAAGTTATTATTAACGAGGACGGCACAAGAACTACAGTTGGCAATATCAATGCTAAACCGATAGGTACTAATCTAATATTCCAACCTGTTCAAGGTTATTCTATTGATGTTATTGGCTTCGCTGAGGGTTATGTGGGCTACATGTGTAATCTACTGGGTGAGTTTACAGATGAGCAATTAGCTCTGTTGCCTTCAATACCGTTCCCTGCTGCACCGCTTAGAATATTTGGGGGTTGGGATAATGGTGAAGCGCCGGTGATTATCAATGAACAATCAGCATTAATTTAACATGGCTAGAAAATTAACAGCAAAGCAAGAGGAGTTTGCCAAACTTGTAGCTGCTGGATCAAATTTATCCGACGCATACAGAAAAGCCTACAATGCAAATTATTCAAACAACGTTATGAAGGTGCGTGGATATGAGACGTCTACAAATCCAAATGTTGCGGCAAAGATAAAAGAATTAAAAAACGAAGTTAAGCAGCTTGAATTATGGCGAAAAGAGGATTCTATTCGAGCGTTAATTAGTGTTGTCAATGAGCCAAGCCGACCAAGCGATGTTGTTGCAGCAGTTAAAGAGCTAAATATGATGCATGGATTCAATGCAGCAATGGAATTAAAACATATTGGCGATGCTGATAAGCCAATCAAAATTGATTTGAGCATTTCACCTGCTGAAGCGTATAAGAAAATGATCGGCAAATGATTAACTGGAAAAATCCTGATTATGCGCCAATATGGAAAGAAAGGGCTGAAAGGTTAGACAGAATTCGCGCCAATCCGGAAATATTGCACGCGCTAAAATTGCATTACAAAGACAATCCTGTCCAATTTATAACTGATTGGGGCGTTACATTTGATCCTAGAAATGCTGAAATAGGTGTTGAAACAATTGTTCCGTTTCTGCTGTTTGATAAACAAGCTGAATTTGTTGAATGGGTTGTTAATTTATGGGGAAATCGTGAGGATGGTTTAGCCGAAAAATCTCGCGACATGGGTGTTTCTTGGTTATGCGTAGCAATTGCAGCTTGGATGTATTTATTTAAGCCGGGCGTAGTAATTGGATTAGGCTCACGCAAAGAAGAATACGTTGATAAAATTGGCGATCCAAAATCACTTTTTTGGAAAATCAGACAATTTATCAGCTATTTGCCTAGAGAATTTCAGCCTATTGGCTATGATGAGTGCAAACATGCGCCGCACATGCGAATAGTCAATCCTGAAAATGATTCTGTTATTGCTGGCGAGGCCGGTGACAATATTGGTCGAGGCAATAGAACGGCAATTTACTTTAAAGATGAATCAGCTTTTTATGAGCATCCGGAATCAATTGATGCTGCTTTGTCACAAACATCAAATTGCAAGATAGATGTATCAACACCAAACGGTGTTGGCAATCCATTCTATCGAAAACGGCATGGTGGCAAAATAAAGGTTTTTGTTTTTGACTGGAAAGATGATCCGCGCAAAGATGATGCTTGGTACCAGAAACAATGTGATTCACTCGATCCAGTTATTGTTGCGCAAGAAATTGATCGAAATTACGAGGCATCTATTACTGATGCATTTATTCCTGCACCAATAGTTGAATCAGCTACTAGACGAGGGGTGGCGGATATTGAAGCGCTTGGGCCAGTTCAATATGGATTGGACGTTGCTAGGTTTGGGGATGATAAAACCGTTTTAACCTGCCGACGGGGCCGCGTTGTGTTTTGGCAGAAATCATGGGGAAAAACTGACACCGAAGATACAGCGGGTCGGGTTAAATCTGAAATAGATGCATTTATGAAACCGGATCAAATAGCAATAGATGTTATCGGTGTTGGTGCTGGTGTTGTGGATAAGCTAAAGCGCATTTATCCAGAAAAAGGCTTGGTCGTTGAAGTGAATTCGGCACTCAGAGTTGATGACGGGTATAACTATAATTTGCGAGCAAAAATGTGGGATGACATGCGCGAATGGTTAAAAACACCAGTATCAATTCCTAAGGATGGATTGCTTAGAACCGATTTAACTGCATTGCGCTATAAGTTTAACGGCGGATTGCGATTGATGGAATCAAAAGACGATGCCAAAAAGCGCGGCGTCAAATCACCGGATTACGCTGATTCACTGGCGCTAACATTTGCCGAGCCAGTCAGAATTAAAAAAACATCAGCACCAATTACAATGCCTTATCGTCAATATGATATGGGCATCATGTAATATGCTATATAATTAAACAATGTTCAATTAGAGAGCCGTCATGTACAACGACATCTATCCGCAACAAAATAAAGATAATGCAAGCACCGATTATTTTGACGGTGAAGATATTGGCTTTCAACAAGAGCAAGAACGACTAGCAAGATTAAAAGCGTTTGCCGGCAAATTAACACAAAAGCGTAAAGAAGCCGAGGATGGTCGCAGGCAATCTGGCATTGAAGATAAATGGAATGAAGATGATGATCATTACAATGGCATCGACAATGCTAATCGTAAAGAAATGATGCTTAAATCACCATCGGTTGCAGGCAGTCCATATTATTTAAAGCCAATGACTGATGATCAGGTTAGATCGACTGTGTTTGTCAATATTACTGCGCCGTATGTTGACATGGCCGCTAGTCGTGTTGCTGATATGTTGCTGCCTACCGATGACAAGCCATTCATGATTAAAGCAACGCCTATTCCAGATATTGAATCAGCTATTCAAAATAATGATCCAATGCCCGGAGGCCAGCACACTGTTGGCGAAGCTGCTCAAGCATTTGTAAAAGAAGCTAACGAAAAAGCAACAAAAGCCGAAACTCAAATTTGGGATTGGCTGGTTGAATCAAATTGGCATTGCGAAGCGCGGAAAGTATTAGAACAATCTGCAAGGATCGGCACAGGCGTAATAAAGGGCCCGTTTCCAGAAGTACGAAAAAAGCGCAAGGTAACAAAAACGCCGGATGGTATTGCTCTTGAGATTGTTGAAGAAATCAAACCTGCGTCTAAATTTATTGACGCAAGAAATCTATATCCCGACCCAACATGCGGCGGATGCATTCACAACGGTTCATATATTTTTGAAAAAGACGAAATCAGTTTGCGTCAATTGCGCGATCTAAAAGGATTGCCGGGCTATATTGATTCTGAAATTGATGCTTTATTAAAAGAAGGCCCAAACAAAAAGTATATTAATACTCGCGGCGAAGCAAAAGACCAAGACAAGTTTGATGTTTGGTATTACCACGGCGAAGCAACTGCTGAAGATTTAGAGTCAGCTGGATTGAATGCTGAAGAAGGTGATGAAATTCCTGTTGTCGTTGTTATGGTCAATGATCGAGTGATCAAGGCTAGTGTCAGTATTTTTGATTCAGGGACATTTCCCTATGATGTAATGGTTTGGCAGCGTCAAATTGATCATTGGGCAGGTATTGGTGTTGCAAGGCAGATTAGAACGCCGCAACGTATTGTTAATGCCGCAACTCGCGCAATGCTTGATAATGCTGGTGTGGCAGCTGGCCCGCAAATTGTTATTCGCCGCGGCGCCGTTGTCCCTGCCGATGGTCAATGGACTATTACGCCCATGAAGCTTTGGACTGTTGATGAAGATGCGGATGTAAACGATGTTGCTCACGCTATTCAAGCTATTCAGATTCCAACCATGCAAGCTGAACTTCAAAACATTATCAAATACGGTTTTGAATTAGCGGAAAAATCAACAAACATGCCTTTGCTTATGCAAGGCAATCAAGGCAATGCTACTGATACTGTTGGTGGCATGACCATACTCGATCGAAATGCATCATCTGTTTTACGGCGCATTGCTAAAATTTGCGATGATGATTTAACTGAGCCACACATTCAGCGTTATTACGAATGGTTGCTTATTTACGGTGAAGATGATTCGTGCAAAGGTGATTTTTCTATTGTATCACTAGGCAGCACAGCATTTTTTCAGCGTGATGCGGAAAATCAGGCAATTATGCAACTACTGCCATTAGCCGGTAATCAAGGGTTTCATCTTGATCCAGATAGATTAATGGTTGAAATATTAAAAATGAATCGCATTAGTCCTGAGCGAGTTAGATACACTGATGCGCAAATCATTGAAATGCAAAAAGCCGCTCAACAAAACCCGCCTGTTGATCCTAGAATTGAAGGTCAAATCAAAGTTGAGCAATTACGGCAGCAGGGCGATATTCAACGCGAACAATTGCGCCAACAATCAACACAGGCTGAGCTTGTTCAAAAATCCCGTCTGGATGAATCTGAGATCGCATTAAAAATTCATCTAGCTCAAGAAGAAATGGCACATGCTAAAGAAATGAAACAAATGGAGCTAAATCTGGAAATGATGAAGCTAAGCCAAGCGCAAAATATTTCTTTGGATGAAATCAAGGCCAAGCTATCTAGCGACGTTATGAAGCTAAGAACGCAAAAAGAATTATCAGAACAAGCCTTAGTTGCTCAAGCTGGCGTACAAGGTAGAGAACATGCTCATGCCAAACAGGTTGCAACACCAGTAGCGGAGCCAGCTGGAAGGGCTGATAATGGTCATGCGTTTGAGCAATGATTTATTGACTTTTTAAATTAAACAGCGTTTAATTAACTACGAATATGCTATTAACTAGACTTGAAAAAGAATCCGTACTTTGGAAGAAAATAGAAGCCCGTTTAAACGAGTTGCTAGAATCTGACAGGCGAGCTTTAGAAAAGATTAGCAATAGCAATGAAATGACCGCTGTAATAAGAGGTCGAATTAAAAGAACCCGAGAGTTAATTGCTCTTGGTTCGGCCACGGAAGTGACTGAAGATTTTGATAACTAACATAAAAGGCTATCGCAATGAGTGACAATTTATTTGAATCGAACGACAACTTTGATGATGTTGACGCTATTGATCCAATAGAGCCAAACGAAGAAGAAGTAATCGAGGATAATTTTAATGAGGGCATTGCTATAGCCCGAAATGAAGAAACCGAAACACCAGTATCACAAGAAACCCCTTTTTCTTTATCCAAACAGGATTGGGAAGAAGTTGCAGCAAAAGCTAAAAGCTATGATGACTTGCAAGAAAGGCTGACTAAAACACACGACAAAGCGTTCGGAAAAATTGGCCAGTTGGAGCAGGAGTTAAAAGAGCTTAAAGCATTAAGAGCGCAGCAATTTGAACCGGTACAAATTACAAAAGATACATTTAAAAATGTAACTGAGTATTTTTCGGATGAGGATTTTGCTGAAAAGCTGGCTAGCGATTTAGCGGGTATACAATTTGGTGGCGGTACTTCATCTGCTGATCTTGATAGTATTCGACAAGAAATTGCATCGTTTAAACAAGAATCAGAAGTAAAGATATTAACAGTTTTACACCCAGACTGGAAAGACGTTGTAAATAAGCCTGAGTTTGATACTTGGCAGCAATCTTTAAGCCCAGAAGGCAAGGCGGAATTAGCCGCTTTACAATCTGATAAATGGGATGGGCTACAAGCCGCTAAAGCTATTACAGGTTTTAAAAGCTGGGAAAAGAGAAAGGCTGATGCAGAAGCAAAGAAGCAAGAAAGACTAGCTCAAGCAGTGCCATTAAAAGGTGCTGGACAATCAGCTAGAACATCTACTTTAGATTCTGAAGATGCTTTTAATGCTGGATTGGCGAATGTTCAAAAATCCAGAAAAGTATAAGCAATAAAAGGTTGGGCTACTTGAAAGCCTAATCTCAACGTCTGGCGGTCGGTGCGCTTACCGCTTGGTGTACGTTTTTATTAATAGGAGATGCTCAAATGAGTATGCAATACTTTGATACCAGCCCTGCGAGGATTGGTAAATTGGCTGGTGAAATCATCGGCCACGCAATGTGGACAGAGGTTTTAACTCCTGCCATTGATCAAAAAGAAATGCCAAAAAATAAATCCGATACCGTTATTTTCCGGTCTTGGGTTCCTTATGGCGGTACCGCTGCTAACCCTAATACATTCTTTGCTGCTAATAATGCGCAAGGCGTGCAATTAAGCGGCGATAACTTTGCCACATCACACATCACCCAAGAAGGTGTTACACCTGCCGCCGATACTATTGTGCCGCGTGATGTCACCATGATCTTGAACCAGTACATGGCGTTATACGCTTTGACTGATAAAGATTTTGACTTGTACGAAGATGACATCCCAGAAGCTATGAAAGAGCAAACTGGTGAGCGTATGGGCTTGGTTCGTGAGATGGCTATTTACGGCCAAATGAAAAACTGCACAAACAGATTTTATGCTGGTTTGTCTGGCGGTTCTGCTGTTACTACTCGCGCTGGTGTTAACTTGCCAGTTCAAGAGCGATGGGTAAGTAAAGTAGCTCGTTCATTACAAGCTAACCACGCAAAACAAATCACCAAAATTTTGTCACCTAGTCAAAACTTTGGCACAACTCCTGTTGAAGCGGCTTACGTCTGTTATGTTCACACTGATGCGGAATACGATATTCGTCGTTTACCGGGCTTTCGTGAAGTAGCGGCTTACGGCACTCGTACTCCAATCAGTGAGTATGAATTAGGTACATGGCAACGTATTAGATTTATTGTTTCTCCAGAATTGCAACCAATCTTGGCTGGCGGCGGTTCTGTTGGTACAACTGGTTTGCAATCTGTTGGTGGTTCAAACATTGACATCTACCCATTCATTTTCTTGTCAAAATCTGCTTTTGCTCAAGTTAAATTGCGTGGCGCTGCTGCGGTTGATCCTATCTGGTTGCCACCCGGTCAAAAAGACAAAAACGATCCCGGCGGTCAACGTGGCTACATTGGTGCTAAATTCTGGCACACATGCGGCGTGTTGAACCAAGGCTGGATTGCAGTTCTTGAAGCTGGCGTTTCTGCGCTTTAATTACTGATGCACATGGAAGTGCTTAACATTGGAGATTTGAAATGCCTACTTTAGTTTCTGCATTGACTCCTCAAGAGTCTGTCGATAACAGAACAAATAAGCTGTCACATCGTCGCGATGGTATTGAATTAGACGCTTTATTAGCTGCTGCGCAATATGATATTGCTGTGCTACAAGCTAATTATGCGGCGTTATTAACTCGTTTAGACACCATTGCTACAACTGCTGGCGGTACAGCAATTACCGGAACTGCTTTCGGTTCTGCAAACCGCGCAACGTATGGGCCTGATGTTCCCGGCACTACACAGCTTACAACCACTACATTCTTACCATAAAAGGAGTTACTTATTATGGCTGAAAAAAATAACTTTTACGGGTTGAATTTAAACTTCCCGACTGGCGGCATTACTGCAACTGCGGGTGCGGTAACTGTTACTGCTGGTACAGGCGGTTTAACTGCAACCAATGGCGGCTACTATGCCAACTTAACTGCTGGCGCTAAGACCCCAGTGTATGTTGACAATAATGGCAAAACATTGGCTTCAACTGGCACTCCTGCGCCTGTATTGATGTCAGGTACTTTTCCTGCATTGGTTAATGGCTCAACAACTACTGTTGCTTATGGTCAGGGTGCGATCGTTGTATTTGCATTGGCTAACTTGGCGACTGTTAGTGGTGTTGCAAATACTCCAGTAGCTTGGAACGTATCAGGAACAATCGGTTTAGTTGCTGTTGTTGGCCCTATTGCTAACATTGATGTTAACGGCGCATTGTTAGGTGCTGAAAACTCCGTTGGTCAAAACGGCGGTTCTGGTGCGCTGCAATTCCCTGATTTACCAGACCTGTTGACACCAGTAGGTTACTTTACTGTTAAAAACCCTGCTGGTTCTTCAACTGCAACATTTACCTTTGGTACAACCAACTGGAATGCGACAAGCATTGTAACAACTGCTTATAACATTACAGCATACCCATTAAGACCATTAGTTGGTTTCTAATTGGTTTGGCGGCTTGAAATATAGCCGCCATTTTTTTAACTATAGAGGAATAGATAATGGCTCGTAGAGGAAGCATTAGTACAAACGAAATTGATCAGCCTTTTGCAACACAGGAAATAGAAATTCCTGCAACTGGACATATTGATCGAACCGACTCAATGTTTGATGATGAACAATTTGAAATCATTGATGAAGAAGCCTTTAAAGAAGGCATTGAACGCGAACGGTTTATGCGCGAAGAACTTTTAGTTGAAGTTCACGAAAGCGCAAATCCTAACGCTGAACAATTTATTCAAACTTATGTAAATGGCGTTGCTCAGTTTTTTGAACGCGGCAAAACCACAAAAGTAAAGCGCATGTTTGTTGAGGCATTAGCAAGAGCAAAACCTTACACAATGCAAACTCCAGAATTTATTGATTCAAACGGAAACAGATCAACTAAGATTGTTAAAACATCGGCATTGGCTTATCCGTTTGCAGTAATTAGCGATCCAAGTGGCGAACGTGGGCGTCGTTGGTTAGAAAATATTTTAATGAGCGCATAATTTATGATGACCTACCTACAGTTAGTTCAGCAGCTTAGAATGGAAAGCGGCATAGCTGGCACAGGCCCAACAACTACTGTTGGTCAAACTGGTGAATTAGGTAGGTTAGTTTCTTGGATTAATTCCGCTTATGAAGATATTCAGAATAAACGAAATGATTGGCGTTTTTTGCGCAAAAACTTTACGCTAGCATTAGTTCCCGCGCAAAACATTTACCCAAGAACATCGCCGGCATTAACTTTATCTGGTGGTGCTGTTAAAAATTGGAAGCGTAATAGCTTAAGAATTTATACCGACACAGTTAATTTCAGCGATGAATTGTGGCTTCCTAATCGTGACTGGGATTTATTTAGGGATAACCGTTTGCGCGGTGCTAGTTCAAATCAAACTGGCAGACCAATTGAGTTTTCGTCTGATCCGTCAAAAGATGTTTATGTATGGCCAAAGCCCGATTCATCTGTGCCATATTTTATTCGTGGTGAGTATTATCAGATACCGGATGTTTTCGCTAATGATAACTCGGTTCCTATTTTTGACACCAATGAAATGGTAATTGTTTATAACGCGCTAATGCGTTATGCGGCTTATGTTAGCGAACCGGCTTTATTTACTTATGCCCAGCAGCAATACGGACGATTAATAGGCAAACTTGAGGCTGATTGGGCCGAGCCAATTACTCGTGGCGGTGCGTTAGCATGAAACTTAATAAACTGCCGATTAATCCGCATAAAGCTGATTTTATCCAGTTTAGCGGCGGTTTAGATACCACATCACCCCAAATTTTAATTCCTTCAGGATTTTGTCGCGATTGCGTGAATTTTGAAGAAGATATTCTTGGTGGTTATGTGTCTGTTACGGGGTATGAACGATTTGATGGAAGATCATCACCATCAGAAGCATTGTTCTATTATTTGCCTTATACAGGCAACTCAGGTTTGGTTCCGCTTAATATAATTATTACCGGCGCAACATCGGGCGCCACCGGATATTTACTTGCTGTTACACCAACTCAGCTTGTTTTAACCGCTGTTACTGGTGTGTTTAATGCTTCAGAAATACTTATTACTTATACAGGAATTACAGTTAATGGGCCTGTTGCTGTTGGTTCTGTTTATGATGATACAACAGCTTATTATCAATATTTAGCAAGCGAGCGTTACCGTGGCTTTATTGGAAAGGTTGGCGATGGCGCTTGTTCAGGTAGCGTATTAGGCGTTTGGTACTACAAAGGCATTGTTTATGCTTTTCGCAATCTGGTTGCTGGCGGCGTGGGAATGTTTAAAAACACATCCTCAGGCTGGTCGCAAATTAGTTTAGGCTTTGAAGTTTATTATCAGCATGGAAAAATAGCTGGCGGCATTCCTGCGATTGGCGCAACAATCACAAAAGGCACAACAACCGCTGTATTAAAAGCTATTACTATTGAAAGCGGTACATTTGCTGCTAATGACGCTGCTGGCCGATTAATATTTGCAACCATTACCAATGGCCCATTTACGGTTGGGCCGTTTACTGGCGGCATGCAAGCCGATGTTGTAAGCCAAGATACAATTACCATTCCAAATCAAAACGGTCGTTATGAGTTCGTAACCGATAATTTTACTGGCTTATCAACCACATCAAAAATGTATGGCGTTGATGGCAGAAACCGAGGATTTGAGTTTGATGGGACAACATTTGTTCCAATTAATACCGGCAATACAAATGATACGCCGTCACATTTAACCGTTCATCAAGGTTATTTGTTTTATTCATTTGATGGCTCAGTTCAGTTTAGCGCTATTGGTGATCCATATAATTGGCAAGCAATTAGTGGCGCTGCTGAAATTGGTTGCGGCGATAGTGTTACAGGATTTATGCGCCAGCCCGGTAACGAAACATCACCTGCATTAGGTATTTATTGCCGAAATAGGTCTTATGTATTATATGGAAGTAGTGCAACCACATGGCAGTTAATTAACTTTAACGATACTGCTGGCGCATTGCCTTATTCAATGCAAAAAGTAGGTGGTCACGCATTTGTTTATGATGATCGCGGAATATCCGATATTCAATCAACACTAAATTTTGGCAACTTTTTACAGGCCACCATTAGTCAGCGTGTTAAATCGGTATTAGATAGCAAGCGTAATTCATTTGTAGACTCGCACATATTGCGCGACAAACAGCAGCTAAGATTATTTTTTAATGATGGAACTGCTATGTACGCAACGCTTGGCCCCAATGTTAACTCATTTATGCCGATCTTGTTTCCGTCAACCGATGTTGTAACTTGTTCTGTATCTCAAGAAGTGTATGGCGGTGGCAATGATGTTGTGTTTGCCGGGATGACAAATGGGTATGTTATGCAAATGGAATGCGGCACAAGTTTTGATGGCGCTATTATTACTGCTAATTTAAATCTTGTATTTAATAATTCAAAATCCTACCGGATGCTTAAGCGTTACCGAAGAATTTCGCTTGAAATGTATGGTCAAGGATATGTTGAATTTAATGTCGATTATGATTTAAATTACGCTGAGCCAGATTATGCTCAGCCAGACACGTTTTTTAATTCAGCTAATACCACAAGCATTTCATACGATAGCGGCGTTTATTGGGATACCGGCTGGACATGGGATGGCACCGCATTAACCAATAAATCAATTGCAATTGAAGGCGATGGGATGAATATTTCCCTTAAAATTTCATCATCCAGCAACTATTTTTACCCAATTAATTTTAACGGCGCATTGCTTGAGTATTCGCCACAAAGAATGCTTAGATAAAAGGATAAAATATGACAGATTGGTACACAGCAAGCGGAAATCCAACGCAAGGTTCAGCTGGTGCGTCGAACGTATTGCGAAGCGAATACAATTCAATTGCCGCAGCGTTTTCAAAAATGCCGCCGCTTACTGGCTATAACGGCTTATTGGTTGGTGTTAATAGCTCAGGCACAGCATTATCAACTTATTCGTATCATGAAGTTTTGTTAGCATTAAATGCAGCTGAACTAGGAACAAATGTTTCATTTGCAACAATTAATGGTACGACAATCACGGCGTCATCTCAATTTTCTGGCCCCGGAACAGGATTAACCGGAACTGCGGCTTCATTATCAATTGGTGGAAATGCTGCTACTGCAACTAATGCAACTAATGCAACTAATGCAACAACATCAACAACAGCGCCACAATTTGACAACGATACTAGTATAGCAACAACAGCCTTTGTTCAACGGGCTTTGGGGAATTTGGCTGGCGTAGCTGCTTACGGTGTTAATACGGTTTTAACTACTGCAGACGCTGGTAAATGGATTGCTCCAACAACAACCAGCTTGACATTCACACTACCTTTGGTGAGCGCTTCTCCTGCTGGCACAACTATAATAATTTATGGTAATGCGTCTGGCGTAACTGTGCAAAGGCAAGGTACTGATACATTTTATTATGGTGGTTCACTAGTAACAAGCGTTACTTTAGCAGGGCAAGACCTTATACAGGTTATGTCAAACGGTAGTGCATGGTATCTAATTAATTTTACATCCACATTTACTGGAACAGGCTCAATTGTAAAAGCTGATAGTCCAGCCTTAACCGGCAATCCTACTGCACCAACTCCAAGCACTGGTGATAACGATACATCTATTGCTACCACTGCTTTTGTTAATGCTAATTGCGTAGGTTTAGGGCAAACATGGCAAGATGTTACTGGAAGTAGATCAGCCGGAACAGTTTATACCAACTCAACTGGTAGACCAATTCAAGTGTCAGTTATTATTGTTGGAACTGGAGCGGCTCAAGGCAGTATTACATTAAATGGAACTGCAACTGCTGTTTCAAGCATCACAGAAGCTGTCAATGCAACGCATCAATACACTTTTATTATTCCAAACAGTCAAACTTATTTAGTTACTTTATCGGCTGGTACAATTCAAAAATGGCTGGAGCTTAGATAATGCGATATTTTAAAAATCCTGAAAACCAAGTGTATGGCTATGATGTTGACCAGCAGTCATACATTGATGAGGCTTTAACTAATGGCTGGATTGAGATAACTGGCTCTTGGCCTTTACCACCAGTTCAACCTGAAATAACTGTTGTGTCAATGCGCCAATGCCGTCTGGCGTTACTGCAAGAGAATCAGCTTGATGATGTTGAGGCTTTGATTACAACTCGCGAGCAGCTAATTTGGTGGAACTATTCCACTATTGTTGAGAAAAATAACTCAATGGTTCAGGATATAGCTACAGCATTAAGCTGGACACCTGAATACTTAACTAATTTATTTGATATAGCAATTACGTTATAATTAAACAGCGTTCAATTAAAGGTAATAATTATGGCAGTAGCACCGGCAGCGTTATCAGATTGGTATCAATCACAGGTAAACACAGGAGTAGCAAATAACGGCATATTAACAACCGGCGGTATTGCTCCTGATCCTGCTGGCGCAACTCCTAGCTTAAATAGTGCGTCGCCAATTACAACAAGCAATTTGCAACCCTCTACTTATAAAGGACTGTCTACTGCTAGCACACAATTGGGTGAGCCTACAAAATGGAATGTTGCACCTGAACAAACGTCGCAAGGCCAGCTTAGCGGAATATTAGCAAGTGGATCGCCATTGATGACGCAAGCCAAAACGCAAGGTTTACAAACTGCTGCACAAAGAGGATTGCTAAATTCAAGTATTGCCGCTGGCGCCGCTGAAAATGCCATGATTGAAAAAGCCACTCCACTAGCAACACAAGACGCTTCAACCTATGCTGCCGCTGCACAGGCTAATCAAAATGCTGAAAATGCATTTAAAACAACTAATGCTGCAAATGCATTTACCGCACAGCAAAATCAATACAATACTGAAACAGCTGTTGCGCAAAATCAATATAACAAATCGCTTGAAGCGGCTCAAAATGTTTATAACCAACAAATTGCTACCGCACAGCAAGAGCGTTCAATTACATCGGCCAAAGATACAGCTACTGCAAATGCAATTGCCAGCATTACAAGCAATTTAAACAATGATATTGCGGCCGTTCAAACCAGCCAAACTATGAATCAGCAAGCAAAAGAATATTCAATTGCTCAGCTGCAAAAAGCGTATAAAAATCAAATTTCATTGTTATCTGCGGTTGGTTCAGTGCCTGATGTTTCAACACTGCTATCTGAGCCTGCAACTGTTGAAGCGCCGCCACCTGAATATGTGGCCGCCCCAGCACCAACACAACAACCAGCACAGAGCGGCGGGAAAGTAATTTGCACCTATTACCATTCAATTGGATGGATGAGTGACGAAACGTTCAAAGCTGATGATCTATATGGTCAATATAAACAAATAGAGGATATTGGCTTTATGTTTTGGTATTGGTCATGGGCTGTGCCGTTTGTTAGCAAATTATCAAATTCAATTGTTTTGACTTATTTGTGCTGGCCATTGGTTAAATGCTGGGCAGAGCAAATGCAGCATGAAGTTTATGGAAAAACCAAAAGTAATTTTATTGGAAAAGCATTGATGAAACTTGGTGATATTGCTTATAAATTAAGCCCAAGCAGGATGTTCCGGCATGTCTGATATTGGCATTATTTCACATAATTTTATTGGCGGCGTTTACGCCAAGCACATGACAATTCCTGAAGGGCATAAAGTTGTTACTCATAAGCATGAGTATGATCACATGTCGATTTTGTCACAAGGTGTTGTTGCTGTAGAGGTTAATGGTGAGACAGAAATTTATGCCGCTCCAGCAGTAATTGAAATAAAAGCTGGTGTTGAACATAGTGTTACGCCTATTTTTGGTTATGGCGAAGCTGTATGGTTTTGTATTCACAAAACAGATGAAACAGATGAGGCTAAAGTTGATAATGTATTAATTAAAAAACAGCACATGAAAAAACTGCCGTTTAGTTTTGATACACAAAATGCTTTAGATGAATTAGCTGAAAATCCTGATTTATGGAATCAAATTGATTTCAGAACAAAGCTTTACGAAAATTCGCCTCATCGCGAAGTATCGGACATTATTCTCAGGTATCGCGATTATGCTGAATTTGACGCTGACGATGCTAAGCATTTTTCAGATAAACATGAGTCTATCTGGTGGGATGCAATTGAAAAGCTACCAGAAGTAAGAAAACTGATTGATTCTATTATGTGGCAAATGCCAAGCCATGCAGAATTAGGCGGCGTATTAATCACCAAGATACCGGCAGGCAAGCAAGTTTATCCGCATTCTGATGCTGGACACTGGCATCCAGAATATTATCGTAAAAAAGTTTTGGTTTTATTGCAATCCGCCGAAGATCAATCATTTAATTTTGATGGCGAATCGCATACCGGCGTATCTGGCGAAGTATTTGAATTTGATAATTTGCCAGTTCATTGGGTAATTAACGAAAGCCCTGTTGACAGAATTTCACTAATTTTAGCTATTCGGGATGGACAGAATGATGACTAAATATGATCAATTGCGAATGGCCATTCATGCTGAAATTGCGCCATACAATGCTTTTAGCGGCGCTGCTTATGGTAAGAAAGAAATGCCTATTGCTATTACCGCTGGTATTGCTGCTGGTTCTGCAATGGCCGCTGGCGCTGCTGTTACCGCTGCCGGCGTTGCAGCTGTTGTTGCTGGTACCGCTGTTGCAGCTGGGTTGACTATGACTATTGTCGGCATGGCAACGGGTGACAAAGAATTAATAAAAATAGGTGGCTATGTTGGCTTGGCTGGTGGTTTGGCTGGTGCTGGCTTAAATATGGCTGGCTATGGAGCATCCACTTTTGCTGCGCAAGAAGCTGCTGCCGTTGCCAATGCCGCTGGAGCTGCTGAAACTGCGGCTACTGCTGGTATTGCCGCAGCGCCAATAGCATCAGGTTCAGCTTTAGCGCAATCTGTTACACCAGCTTTTGAATCAGTTGCTAATCCTATTGCGCAAACTGGCGCAACATTAGAACAAGTTGGTGGCGGTGCATTGCAACAACTTACACCTGCTTTTGAATCAACAACTGGTTCAACTGGTGCAATAACAGGTGCATTAAGAACTGCTCCAAATGCTATTACAAACGCAACTCAAAATGCTATTGCGCCAACAATGTCTGAATTAGGCGCAACAGCAATTAAAGCTGCTCCAACAATTGCTGGCGCGGCAGGATCAGTTGCATCCACAGGCGCTACTGCTGCAAAAGGCGCTGGTTCATTATTTGATTTTATTAGCACACCGGGCGGAGTAACCTTGCTAGGTAATGTTGCAACAGGTATTGGTGGCGCAATTACAGGCAGTGCGCAAAACGATATTTACAAAAACAAAATTGCTTTTGACCAACAACAAGCCGCTTATCAAGCAGCCAATGCCAATGCGATTGCGCCATACACAATGACAACAACGCCGCTTACAGATGCGCAACGTCAACAAGCTAATATTGACAAATACAATCAAGCCAAAAAAGCCGCTGGAATTTTAACTAATACTCAACAGGCAGTAGCATGAATAAAATCTTAACTGATATAGCGCAAGGCGTTACAGATAAAGTACCTGCCGAAAACAAAGAACAATTTAATCGGGTAGTATTGGCTGGTAAAAAAATTCTATTTGATCCTAAATTTCATCAAAACATGGAATTAGTTAAAAATCCAGAATCGCGCAAAAATCCTGTGGATACAATTTCAACAGGCATTGCCGGTTTAATGGAATTGATTTATTTGCAATCCAATAAAAAATATTCACCTAATGCAGTAATTATGGGTGGATGCATTTTAATGTGTGAAGTGCTTGATTTTGCTGAGCGCGCTTATAACGTTGAGATTACCAATGATTTGGTAGCGCAGACTTGGAAAATGACAATGGATAAAGTGATGCGGAGATTAGGAATTACGCCAGAAGCATTGCAACAAGCTATTCAAAAAGGCGCTAAAGAAATTGAAGATAGCAAAACCGGTATTGCGCCACAAAATCAACCAGAAGCGCAAGCGTCACAAGCAGGTATTTTGGGAGGACAGTAACAATGAATTTTGGAATCCTAGCTGCTGGCGCAGCACAAGGTTTAGGTGAAGGCTTAAAAGATTTAGGCAAGCAATGGCGTGAAGATGACATCCGCGCTGAAAATAATCGCATGGAAATGGAAAAAGAAAAGCGCATAGAAGATGCCACTATTCGCGCAGAAACTAGAAAGCAAGGATATGAAAAAGAAGCTGAACAAAGAGCTATTGCCAATAAAGCAACTATTGCTCAACAGGATATTGATATTGCTAACAAGCCTGAAAATGTTCAAGCAAAAGCTAATGCCGAAAAAACTTTAGCACAAGCTAAAATTGATGTTGAACTTGATCCTAATAACACAGCTAAAAAACTTGCACTTAAGCAGGCTGAATTGGATATGCAAACTGCCTCACAGATTAAAGTGCATCAAGCCACTGACACCACTGATTATGCTGGTAGAGATATTCAGCATAAGCTTAATAATCTTGAAATACAAACTAAAGAAGCTGAATTAAAAGGAATGCCAAAAGATGCAAAATCGGCTGTTACAGCCTATCTTGATCAAGCAAAAGCATTGCAGACACAAGCAGCTGGATATGACATTGGCTCAGCCGAAAGAATTGATTTAAACACTCAAATCCGCGAGGCTCATGATTCGGCAAATGCAATTTTGCAAAGATATGGATATGGCGCAGAAAAAAAAGACAATAAAGACCTATTAGAATTAAATCAGAAAGTCGTTGAACCTGCTCCAAACAAAAAAGAATCCGCTCCAACTGTAGAGCAAACAAAAACTAGCGGAATTTTTCCTAAGCCAAAAACTAAAGTTACTGGAGAAAACTCGCCGTTATTGTCGGGTAAGTTAAAAGATCAATATGAAGCACTGTCGCCAGAACTAAAAGGCAAGGTAGACGAAATTTTAAATATTGAAAACGCAGATTCAAATAGAAAGCTTCAACTAATTCAAGGCGTAATCAATAAATCAAAGTAAAAAAAGCCCCATCGAGGGGCTTTATTATTTAAGTTAACTGAATTGCTGTTGCTGATTTTGCTATCGGTTCTTTAAATATTTTTAATTCTTTCCACAGCGTTGGCTCAAATCTTAATGGCATAAGTGTATTTGATAGCTTAACCCTGCCAGTATCATCGCGATAAGGTAAAGCATCACTATAATAAAATCCTTCTGGAATAGGAATTGTTTCGCCGTTAACTTGGTAGCTTGATCCTTCGCCGTAATACAAAGCAATAGCAGTCATACCAATTACTTCTTTTGTTTCCGGTGACTCAAGAAATGGCAAGAAAGCAATAATTGGATCGCCTTCTCTTGGTAGCTCGTCCTCAATACGGTTAAATTCTGTAATGTTCATTTTGTTTCCTCATTGGTTAAAGTTTTGATTATAAGATTTAAAGATTGAACCTCAGCTTCAAGCGTTTGCATTGTATTTTTCAATTCTTGATTTTCGCTATCTAATAGCGCATTATCATTTTCAATCATAAAGATTTTATGTTTTAACAAGGCAATTGTTTTGTTATGCGCCCTGTATAGCTCGACAGGCTGAAGATCTTTAATCTTTTGATGCAAGTAATCATTTTGCCACATAAGCTTCATTACTTCTTCTGCTATGATGCTTGGATCATGGCTAAGAGATTTATCTATAAACTCTGATTGCCGCTCTGTAATTAATTTAAGTTTATCAATTTTGCGATTTAATAAAGCAATCTTCTTTTTGTAATTAGTTAATTGTTTTTCAGGATTTTTTTTGCATATGACTGGCAATAATTTATCGTTTGATTTCATAAACACCCCTCCGTTTAGATAAAGAACAACTATTGTAGCATCATGTTTTAATTAAACATTGTTCAATTATCGTGTAAAATCAAAGAAACTTTTTTGTAGAGATTACTAACATGGCTTTAACAATAGGCGAGTTTAAACAGGCAAATCCAGAATATGCCAGTGTTGATGATTTTGATCTTGCTAGATATTTGCATGAAAAATATTACAACAGCATGCCGTTTGATAAATTTGCCAAACAAGTTGGAGTAGAAAATCCAGAGGCGCCGGGTGATATTTCCAGAGGATTTTCAACTGGTACAGAACAGTTAAAGCAAACAGGCTATGGCATTTTGGCCGCAGCTGGCGCAATAGGTGAAAAAGCATTTGGTGAAGGCGGTTTAAGCACTGGCTTAAAAAAAGCTGGTTTAGCTGGATATAAAGAGCAGGAAGAAAAAATTGCCGAAACTGCAAAACCATCTGATGAAGCTACTTATTCTTTAGAAAAAGCTAGAGAAGGCGATTTTGGCGCGTTAGCTGATTGGGTTCAATATGGTATTGGTCAAGCTGGAAACCAAGCAATACAGGCTCTTGCAACCGCAGGCCTTGGCGGATTTATTGCTAAACAAGGCGTTCAATATGCTGGAAAAGAGTTAGCCGCAAAACTTGTTGAGGCACAGGCCGCAAAAATTGCAGAAACAGAAGCTACCAAAATAGCAGCAGGCAAATTAACAAAAGAAGCCATTCAACAAGAAGCCACCAAAATTGTCGCCGACAAGCTTGGAAATATTGGCGCAACAACCGCACTTGGCGGCTTAGCATTAACACAAGAAGGCGGAGAGATTGGCGGCGATTTAGTTGCTAAAGCTGAAAAAGAAGGTCGCACATTAACTGGTGGCGAGCTTGCCAAAGCTTTTGGGTATTCGCTTGGTGCTGGCGCATTGGAGTTTGTTGGTGATAAATTTGGCCTAGATGTTTTAACCGGTAAAACGAAATTTGGAAAAACTCTTGGTGAGATGCAAGGCGCCCCCGGGCGAATTGCCCGAGGAACTGCAGCAGGACTAACTACTGCGCCGGTTGAGGCTGGAACAGAATATGGTCAAACACTATTAGAGGAAGCCGGAAAAGGCAATGACCCATTTAGCGAGCAAGCTAGGCTAAATGCAATAAATGCTGCCGCACAAGGTGCATTAGGTGGTCATGTAATGGGTATGGCCGGCGGAATATTGACATCGCCAATTACTCAAATAGAAAAGCAGCCTGAAGCTGATCCTATTGTAAAAATTGCAACAGCAAAAAGCACTGATGAAGTGATTACTAATGCAAGCCAAGCATTAAGTGAGCCAACAAATGTAAGTCGCGAACCTGTTCCGGGAAATGCGCTTGTAAATGAAGCTGAAGTAATTCAGGATAGAATTGATAAATATGGGTTAAGCCGTGACGAAGCAATCAGAACTCTTGTTAAAGAAGGTTATTTATTACAAGCTAAGCCATTAGAGCGTGAAGCAGGTTTGCAGCCTTGGGAAACGCCAACAGCGGGAATTTTATCGGCAGCAAAACCAGAGCCAGTTATCCCAAAAACAGAAGCAGAAATTGCTGATGAATGGGAGCAGCAAGATTTAGCCAATCAAGAGGCGCAAACAAGATTAGCCGAAAAACAATTATCGGTTATTGGCGAGCCAGCGCCAGAGGAGTTGCCAACAAAAGAGCCTGAAACCTTAGGCAAAAAATATGATTTTGAAAAACCTGTTACACCGATTAAAGATTTTTCAAAGTTTTCTGATAAGGATTTAACTGATTTATATCGAGAAGCTGAGCCATATTATTACATCCCGCCAATTGATACTCCAGAATACAAAAGTAGCATGGAATCATTTATGGGTGGAATTGAAGCCGAGCAAGAGCGCAGAAAAGCTTTAAAAGAAAAGCCGCCAGCTGAACAACCCGTTGAGACAGCCAAGCCGCTACCAGAAGCTGGGACACCAGTTATTGAAAAGCCTGTTCAAGCTGTTTCCGAATTTACACCGACTCATGAGTTAAATGACGGCACTCCAGTTGTTAAGGTTGAAGGCGAAATCAATGTTTATAAAGATGCCGCAGGAAATGAATGGGAATCCGATGATGCTGAGCCAGTTAAAGAAACGCCGATAGCAGCCAATAAGGAGCCAATAGCGCCAATAACGACTAATAAACAATACGATGCTTATGTAAAAGCAATTAATCAATATATTGCTGACGGCACGATAAAAGAAAAAAGCGGATTAATTGATCAGATTGAAGTTGATGAGCGCTTAACAGATCAAGAAACGCAGGATTTAATTAAACTTGCCAAACAAGGGGTTCCTGAATTACGCAAAGGTGAAGTAGGCGGCCAATTAATGGCTGGTGAAATTGTCACTACATCATCCGGCAGGCAAACCACTCCATTTCCTAAATTTCAAACCAAAGAAGGAAATATTAAGGCGGTACATTTAAAAGCTGTTGACAAATGGCTAATGAAAAATGCCTTTGAAGAAGCTAAAGCAAGAGGCGATGAGTTTAATGCTAGACAGTTTGAGGCAAATTTAGAAAAGCCGTCACAAGCAGATAAAGATAGCGCAGAAGAATATTTGTTTGGCAAACAGCCTGAAATTAAGAAATCAATTTTAAAGCCACTAGAAACAGAAAAATTAACACCAATAAATAGCGCAGCGCTCAAAAGAAAGGCTGACAGTCTTATTGAAAAAGCAAATCGCATGGAATCTGCTGGTGGCAATAAAGATGTGATTAAAACATTACGAGATCAAGCTGAGCGCGATTATAAAGCGGCAGGAATTAAACCTGTTGCTACAGAAATGGATGCGCTAAAGGATCAGATGGGACAAGCAATTGGTGAGCTTGCTTCATTGCTTGGCGGAAAAACAAATCTAACCGAAGAAGAAGAAACAAAGTTAATTCCAATCATGTCTAAGATATTTCGCATTGCCGCCAAAATGGGCTATGTGAAATTCAAAGATGCGGCGCAGCATGTTATGGCGCAAATCAGAGAATTAGCCGGTGACGAAATTGCGGATAAGTTATCAATTGAAAACTTGCAGGCTGGTTACATTAACATTGCAAAAGAAATCGGCGGCGACAAGCTTGAAGCTTTGCAATATGAATCAATTCAAGAACTGGAGAAAGATCAAAATGCCATCGAAAAGCAAAAAACAAGCACACCTAATGCAGGCAGTAGCGCACAATCCGGAGTTCGCAAAGAAGGTGAAGATACCGCAGAAAGTAGGCAAGGAATTCGTGGAGGCGGACAAGAAGAAAGGGATATTGGCCAAATAATTCCTAAAGGATGGACAAAAACATCATCAGGAATGATGACTAATCCCGATGAAAAATCTGGAGGAATTATTGATACAAATGCCATTTCTAAAAAATGGTTTTTTGTGTCAAATAATGACGCAATCACAAATCAAGAAGGATTTGATAGCTGGCAAAACGCTTATGATGCTTTGCAAAATGCATTACAAAAAATAGGCATTAAAAAATCAGAAAATGATTTGGTGTCATTATTTAACAAACTGGGCAAGCAAGGCATTAGCAAGTCCGGTGAAAGTTTAATTAAACAGCGTTCAAATGCAGATATAATAACGGAAGTTCAAAACCATTGGCTTGATGTTCTGGCGGATATTGGTTATGAAAAAGAAAACAAATCAGATAATCCTAACGGTAAGGTGTTTATCCAATGTTAAAAAATCTTTTAAGCCATAAGGCTGGCGTTATCTTGCAAACCGCAATTGGTCAAGAGTTATATGCATCAAACCTTTATAAGCATCTAGCTAATCAATGCCAGCGACTTGGTTATTTTGGTGCTGCTAATTATTTTAAAAAAGAAAGCAATGATGAATTGGAGCATTACCAATTGATCGTTGACTATATGAATGATCTTGGCAGCGTCGCTGAAGTTCCTGATATTGATGGTTGCGATGATAAAATTTCAACATTGCTGGATGCCGTTGAGCGAGCCTACAAAGCTGAAGTTGATCTTGGTAAAAAATACACAACATGGCACGACCAAGTTGATCCAATGACTGCTCAATTTTTATTGCAGTTTTTAGAGATTCAACGGAAAAGCATTGGTGAATATGGTGATTTGTTATCGCGCCTAGAAATTGCCGATGAAAACCCAGCGGCTATATTAATCATTGATAAGGAATTAGGATAATAATATGGCATGCACCTATACATTAATCGACGCAACCGGCAAAGAGATTACTTTAAATGGCCCTGCTGAATTTAAAGCATATCTAGCAGAAACAGGATTAAACCAATTTTATCCTGATGCAAAATATCCTTGGTCGCCAAAAGCTGCTGAAATTGAACCTTCGGCTCAGATAGATTTTAAAGCGGCACAAGCATTTGCTGAGCGATTAATAAATGGTGAATCATTTAAAACCATTATCCAAGCAAGAAAAGCATTAACAACCCAAGCAATTGAATCTGGAACAGCATTAGCCAAACAAGCTGATGAAGCGATTGAGTTGGCCGGCGTATTGGCTGGGCGTAAAATTATTGATAAAGGCATGAGTCAAGCCGACACGTTTGATGCGTTAGCTAAAATTGCAGATCAAATGCCTTCGTTAAATGTAAGAACAAGCGAAAGCATTGCGCAACAAGCTTATTCTACTCCGTTGCCATTGGCTTATGTGGCATCTGTTAGGGCTGGAATTACAAAACAAACAACCGTTGTTGAGCCAACTGCTGGCAATGGTGCTTTGGTCATGGCTGCAAATCCAGAATTAACAACTGTTAATGAGCTAAATAAATCGCGATTTGATGCGCTTAAAGAGCAAGGATTTAATGCTATCAATGATGATGCGGTTGCTCATAATTTTGGTAATCGTGACGCTGATGTTGTTATTGCCAATCCGCCGTTTGGCGTTATTAAGGATGAAGATAATAAAACCATTACCTTTCATATTGCTGGCGGCTACAACACCAACGAAATTGATCACGCCATAGCGCTTAATGCTTTAAAAGCTATGGGCGAAAATGGGAAGGCTGTTTTGATTGTTGGTGGCCCATCTAAAATGCTATCTGACGAAAAGCGCTCAGACGTTTATAACGGTAAAGCCAAGCGATCATTTTATTTTACATTGTATAACCAATATAACGTCACGGATCATTTTACTGTATCTGGAGATTTATATGCCAAACAAGGCGCAGCATGGCCTGTTGATGTAATCGTTATTGATGGTGTCGGCAAATCGCAATTAAAGCTGCCAGCGGCAAATCTGCCAAGAATAATCAATTCTATTGAGGAGTTAAAGAATGAACTTGAAGGAAATAAAGTTAGCATGCAACAAGCTTCTGTTTCTGTTGAACAAGCTACCAGAAGCCAGACAGAAACAGGTGATGAAGGAAGGGATTTGGCAATTGAACCAAGCACAGATACCGAATCAGATCAGAACAGACAACCCTATAGCGTTTTGCATGGACTTCGAGGATACGCTGAAGGGAATGGAGGTGACGGTGAATATTTACGACAACAAAACAATAACATTTCAGGACGACCCGCTAGAGCTAATAAACCTACTGATACCGTAGAAAATAAATTTCAAGCCAACTATAGACCGGGAAGCAGCGTCAATCCTGTTGGTACGCTAGTTCCGGTTAACATGCAATCTTCAATTGAATCTGCTTTACAGCGGATTATTGATAAGCATGGTGATTTGGATAGTTATGTAGCTAATTTGCTTGATTATCCGTTGCAAGATATTGGCAAGTATTTTAGTGCAGAGCAAGTGGATGCGATTTCTTTAGCTCTTGATAATATTGAAAATGGTAAAGGCTTCATAATAGGCGATCAATGCGTAGCTGGCCACACAATGATTTTTGATCCCGTATCAAATACTCATAACACTATTAAATCTTTAGCTGAACAAGGAAAATCTATCAATGTTCTTGCCATGTCTAGCAATGGAGAAATGGTTCCCGCTTGGGCATCAGTACCATTCAAAAAAGGCAAGACAACACTTTATAAAATTGTGCTGGCAAATGGAAAACAAATCACAGTAACTGATCAGCACCGATTCTTATCAGCAACAGGCTGGAAATCATTAAAAGATGGAATTGTTGCTGGAGATGTTATTGCTTGCGCGCATATTGACCATTACATGAGTCACGCGGCTGATTATTATGCTGATCAAGAAAATGTAATGAATTATTTAAAAATAACTCAAGGTTTTCAGGGCTATTATCAAGACGATTTCCGTTCTTGTGATGAACAACCTCAGTTTTCTGAAGATAGCGACCAAGTATTGATTCCATCACCAAGCGATGCTCAAGAACATATCCGCCGCAAATTGAGTTTGGATGATTCGGATTCTTTATATAGCGATAACCTTTGCGAATTGTTGACCCGCCTTTCCAAAAATAATTTTTTTCCATTGGAGAGCCGTGACCACGAATTGAACGCAAACCAAGAGCGCGTTTGCGGCGAGTTATTGTTGGAACTGATACGCCAAGAGCCGCAGCAATTTGTTCAGTGGTTAAAAGATTATTCAACAGTTTTTCAAGCTCGGAATCATCAAACTGATTTCGACGAAGCGCATTGGTCGCAGATTTATTACGAATTTGAACGCCAAATTTTAGAAGGCACTGCTTCGCATGATATAGGCTCGTTTGCATTTCATGGGCAACTTGTTGAATTGTTAAGCCTGATTGATAAAGGTGAACAATTTGCAGATAACATTCATAATTTGGTCGGACTGACTTTTTCATTCGGTGATTATACTGGATGGACTAAAGTATTGTCTATTGAAGATGTTGGTGAAGATAATTTTTATGATATGTGGGTGCCGGGATACGAGAACTATACAGCCGAAGGATTAATTAATCACAATACTGGTGTCGGGAAGGGGCGCGTTAATGCAGCAATGATTCGATACGGAATCAAAAATAATATCACTCCAATTTTTGTCACAGAAAAATCAAATTTATATGGTGATATGGTTAGAGATTTAACCGATATTGGCATGGAAAATATTAAGCCTTTTGCAACTAATTCTGGCGCGTCTATTCCAATGGACAAAGATGGTAACGAATGGTTTGA
>Ga0075471_10000225_pt1 | contig 31630 bp, 30 predicted proteins | sample DEB19_08_DNA_2_FD_74787 | JGI IMG/M metagenome (GOLD analysis project Ga0075471, IMG submission 74787) | Aqueous microbial communities from the Delaware River and Bay under freshwater to marine salinity gradient to study organic matter... | ecosystem: Environmental > Aquatic > Marine > Coastal ...
CGGCACAGGCGCAGCTGCGCATCGATATCACCTCCGGCGTCACCGATCCGGTGCCGATCGCGATCGTGCCGTTCGTCGGTGCTGCGGTGGATGTGGCCGAAGTGGTGCAGGCCGATTTGGTGCGCAGCGGCCGGTTCAAGGCGCTTGCGCGTGATCGGCAACCGGGTGCGCCGACGCGAGCCGCGGACGTCGTCGCCGCCAATTGGCGCGCGGCCGGCACCGATTACGTGCTGGTCGGGCGCGTCGTGCAAGTCATGGACGGCGCGGTCGCGGTCGATTTCGAGCTCGTGAACGTCTTGAACGGACAACGCCTGCTGCTCGAGCGGCTCATCGCCCGCAGCGGCGCGATACGCAACGCGGCGCACCAAGTCGCCGATCGCGTCTACGAAAAAATTCTCGGTGTCAAAAGTGCCTTCGCCACCCGCATCGCCTACGTGTCGGTGGACGGCGCGCCGCCGACGCAACGATTCCAACTGATCGTCGCCGATGCCGACGGCGAAAATTCGCGCGTGATCCTCGAATCCAAATTTCCGCTGATGTCGCCGGCGTGGTCGCCCGACGGCGAATCGCTCGCGTACGTGTCTTTCGAAACGCGACGTGCGGCGATTTACGTGCAGCGGGTGCGTACGGCCGAGCGGCAGCGCGTGTCCGAACGACCCGGCGTCAACGGCGCGCCGTCCTGGTCGCCCGATGGGCGCAAACTCGCGCTCACCTTGTCGAGTGCGAGCGGCAATCTCGACGTGTACGTGCTCGATCTCGACAGCCGTCAATACACGCGGGTCACCGACGATGCGGGCATCGACACCGAGCCCGTCTGGTCGCCCGACGGCACGACGATTTATTTCACCTCCGATCGCGCCGGCGGACCGCAAATCTACCGGCAGCGGTTCGGTACGGCCGAGCGTGCACAGCGCGTCACCTTCAGCGGCAGCTACAACGCGCGACCGCGAGTGGCGGCCGATGGTCTCTCGCTCGCGCTCGTGACGCGCGAGGGTAGTGCCTACCGCGTCGCCGTGCAGGATCTGCGCAACGGTGCGCTGCGCGTGTTGTCGTCGGGACGCGAAGACGAATCGCCGGCGTTCTCGCCCGACGGCGGCACGCTGATTTTCGCCGGCCGCGAGCGCGGACGCGGCGTGCTCGCAACCGTTTCGGTCGACGGTTTGGTGTTGCAGCGGCTCAAAGCGGACCGTGGCGACGTACGCGACCCGTCATGGGGTCCGTTTTCACCGTAAAGCATGTGATAATCCGCACTTAACTTCTCAACTTTTGGCCTTCGAAGGATCGAACCCATGAAACGCAATCTCGTTCTCGTACTCCCGCTCATCGCTTTGCTCGGCGCCGGTTGCAGCAGCACCCGCAACGCAGCCTCCACCGAATCGGCGCCGGCCACCACGGTCGAGTCGAAAGCGGCCGCGACGGCGGACACCGGTGCGGTCGCCTCGGCGGGCGTGGTCGGCGACGACGCGAGTGCGGACGTCGGTCTGCCGCCCGAACTCGTCAACAAGCGCGTGATCTACTTTGCGTTCGACAGTTCGGAAGTGCGCGCGGAAGATCGCGCGCTGGTCGCGGCGCATGCGCGCTTCCTGGCGGGTCGCTCGAACGTGGCGGTGCGCCTCGAGGGTCACACCGATCAGCGTGGCACGCGTGAATACAACATCGGCTTGGGCGAGCGTCGTGCGCAAGCCGTGCGTGCCGCGCTCGGATTGCAGGGCGTGTCCGACGGACAGATCAGCACCGTGAGCTACGGCGAAGAGCGTCCCGCAGCCGCGGCGGATGACGAAGAATCGATGGCGATGAATCGTCGCGTCGAGCTCGTATACGGGAAGCGCTGACGGTGAGGTCGATGCGTCGTTCGTGCGGCTGGTTGGTGGCCTGCGCGCTGCTGGCGGCGCCGGCGTTCGCGCAGTCGACCAAACAGCGCCTGGACGATTTGTCGACCCGCATCGATCAACTCGAGCAGACGCTGCAAAGTCAGGCGCTGGTCGAGTTGTCGCAACGCGTCGAAGCGCTCACCGCCGAATTGCGCGGTCTGCGCGGCGAGCTCGAAGTTCTGCAGAACGAAAACGCACAGCTGCGCAAACAGCAGGGCGACGCCTTGGCCGATTTCGATCGACGGCTCGGGGCGGTTTCGACTGCGTCGTCGCCGTCGGCGGCGCATGTCGCGTCGCAGGCTCCGGCCCCGGCCCCGGCCCCGTCGCCGGTGGCCTCGGTCGAGGCACCCGCACCGGCGGCGTCCGTCAAACCGGAAGCGCCGCCCGAGCCCGTGGCGCTCACGCCCGAGCAGCACTACGGCCGCGCCTTCGATGCCTTGAAGGCGAGCGACTATCCGGCCGCCATCGCCGGGATGCGTGATTTCATTGCGCGCCACCCCGAGCATCCGCTCGCAGACAACGCCTATTATTGGTTGGGGCAAACCTATTATTTGACGCGCGACTACGCGCAGGCGATCGACGCCTTCGCGTCGGTGGGTTCGCGTTCACCCGATTCGGCCAAGGCGCCGGACGCCGCGCTCAAGCGCGGTTTGTGCGAGGTGGAACTCAAACGCACCGAGGCCGCGCGTCGCACGTTCAACGAGCTCGTCACGCGCTATCCGGCGAGCGACGCCGCGCGACTCGCGCGCGAGCAGTTGCAGCGCTTGCGCTGAGCGCGTCCCGTGTCCGAGCCCGCAGCCACGCGCCTGCGTCTCACCGAGATTTTCCGCTCCCTGCAGGGTGAGGCGGACTCGGTCGGCGTACCGACCGTATTCGTACGCTTGACCGGTTGTCCGCTGCGTTGCGTCTATTGCGACACGGCTTATGCCTTCAGCGGTGGCACGAACTGGGAATTGCCGCAAATTCTGGCGCGCGTGCGTGAGCTCGAAGCCTCGTACGTCTGCGTCACCGGCGGCGAGCCGTTGGCGCAACCGGGCGTGCACGCTCTGCTTGCGGCCTTGTGCGATGCGGGGTATCGCGTCTCGCTCGAGACGAGCGGGGCGATCGCGCATGCGAGCGTCGATCCGCGCGTGGTGCGCGTGGTCGATGTCAAAACACCGGCCTCGGGCGAGCAGCAGCGCAATCTCTACGCCGAACTCGAATCGTTGGCGGCGAAGGATCAAATCAAGTTCGTCATCGCCGACCGTGCCGACTACGAATGGAGTCGCGAGCAGCTCTTGCAGCGCCGGCTCGATGCGCGCTGCACGGTCCTGTTTTCACCGAGTCACGGCGTCTTGCCGCCCGGTACGCTCGCCGATTGGATCCTCGAGGATCGCTTGCCGGTGCGTTTCCAGATCCAGCTGCACAAATATCTTTGGGGCGACGTACCAGGGCGATGAGTATCTCGGCAGACAAGCCGCGCGCCGTCGTGCTGCTTTCGGGCGGACTCGATTCGGCAACGACGCTCGCGATCGCACGCGATGAGGGCCATGACTGCTATGCGCTCTCGGTGCACTACGGTCAGCGCCACGTCGCCGAACTCGATGCCGCGGCACGGGTCGCCCGTGCGCTCGGTGCCGTCGAGCACAAGATCATGGGCGTCGACCTCGCGGGGCTTGGCGGCTCGGCGCTCACGGACTTGGGTGTGGACGTGCCGAATGCGCCGAGCGAGGGCATTCCCGTCACCTACGTGCCGGCGCGCAACACGCTGATGTTGTCGCTCGCGCTCGGTTATGCCGAGGTGCGCGGCGCGCAGGCCGTGTACGTCGGGGTGAACGCCGTCGATTATTCGGGCTATCCGGACTGCCGGCCGGAGTTCATCGCCGCATTCGCCGAGGTTGCGCGGCTCGGAACCAAAGTGGGGGTGCACGGGGCGCCGATCGCCATCCGTGCGCCGCTCCAGTACTGGTCGAAGGCCGAAATCATCCGCACCGGGGTGCAATTGGGCGTCGATTTCGGCCTGACGGTCTCCTGTTACCGCGCGGATTTGCAGGGGCGCGCCTGCGGGCACTGCGATTCGTGCCGGTTGCGCCGCGAAGGTTTCGTCGCAGCCGGAACACCCGATCCGACGCACTATTGTGTAGAATTCGCGCCCTCGCGGACGGGTCCTTAGCTCAGCCGGTAGAGCAGCTGGCTTTTAACCAGTTGGTCGCGCGTTCGAATCGCGCAGGACCCACCACCTTCCCGCAGCGGCGACCTGCTTTGCAGGTCACTGCACCTTCACCTCGATGCGCTTCGGCGCGGCACTCGGCAGCTTCGGGATGTGTACCGTGAGCGTGCCGTCTTTCGACTCCGCGTGCACGCTGTTCAGGTCCGCCGACTCCGGCAGATAAAACGTGCGCGAGAAACCGCCGACGTAGCGCTCCAGGCGATGAAACTTCTCGCTCTTGTCCTCGTGTTCGCGCTTGCGCTCGCCCGACAGCGTCAGCATGCCGTCTTCGACGGTGACTTTGACATCCTCGCGCTTGACGCCCGAGAGTTCGGCGCGCACCAGGAATTCTTTGTCGGTTTCGCTGATGTCGGCCATCGGTGCCCACTCGAGCGAATCGCCGTTGGATTCGCCGCGCCAACGCGTCAGCGCCGGCACCATGCGGTTGATCATCTCGTCCATGTCGCGAAAGGGTTGCCAGTTCGTGATGTTCACGTCGTTCACCTCAAAAAATGGTTATGTGTCGAACCGCGCGCGAATACGCGCGACGCAGCCTCCGAGCCACGCCCGTGCAGTGTGGGGCGCACGGCAGGCCGCGGATATCGGCAGCAATGCTTAAGGTGTTGCGGGATTTCCGCAGCCGCACACGCCGAGTACGTGGCGTGCCGCGGCGGCGCCGTCATCGACGATGTGCACGAAGCGCGCATCGACGTGATCGACGTAGCCGTGGTCGGCGAGATAACCGAGATCGAACATGCGTGCCCAGTATTCGCGACCGACGAGCACGATGGGGATCGCTTCGATGGTTCCGGTCTGCACGAGGTTGACGGCCTCGTAGACCTCATCGAGCGTGCCGAAGCCGCCGGGAAAGGCGACCAAGGCACGCGCGCGCAGCAAAAAATGCATTTTGCGCAGCGCGAAATAATGGAAGCGGAAGGCGAGTCCCGGGGTCACCCAGGGATTGGGGAATTGCTCGTGCGGCAACCGGATGTTGAAGCCGATCGTCGGCGCACCGGCGTCGCTCGCGCCACGGTTCGCCGCTTCCATGATGCCGGGGCCGCCACCGGTGGCAACGACCAGACGGTGACAACCCGGGTCGTGCGTCGCGGCGCTGCTCAGATCGAAGGCGAACTTGCGGGCTTCCTCGTACCACTTCGCGTCGGGGTGCTCGGCGCCGCCACGTTCGGGTGTCGGGATGCGCGCGCTGCCGAATACCACCACCGTGCTCTCGATGCCGTAGGCCTGCAGATAGCTCTCGGTGCGATGAAATTCGAGCGCGAGGCGGATGGCACGCGCGCCGTCGCTTTCGAGAAAGTCGAGATCGTCCTCGGCCAGGCGGTAGCTCGGGCTGTCGAGGATGGCCTGCAGTCGCTCCGGAAGGGTCCCGGCCATGAGTACCTCAGCACGGGTGGTGTGGGTGGCGCTCCTTACGGGATTCGAACCCGTGTTACAGCCTTGAGAGGGCTATGTCCTGGGCCTCTAGACGAAAGGAGCGTCGGCCGAGTGTGCAGTCGAAAGGCGCGGTATTATATGCCCCATGCACGATTGCTCAAGCAGAACCGGCCTCCATTGAACCTGCCACCTGCCGCAGGGGAGGCGGGACCCCGGCTCGCCCGGGTGATCTCGCGCGATGGCCACCCGATCTCACGTTCACGCATTTCGCCCGACGCGTTGCGAGTACTCTACCGATTGAAGGAAGCCGGTTATCAGGCGTTCCTGGTCGGCGGCTGCGTGCGCGATCTCATGATCGGAATCGAGCCGAAGGATTTCGACGTCGCGACCGACGCGCTGCCCGAAGAAGTGCGGCGCCTGTTCCGCAACTGTCGATTGGTCGGCAGACGGTTTCGACTTGCGCATGTTTTCTTTGGTCAGGACATCATCGAAGTCGCGACGTTCCGCGCCTCGGCGGCACCGCCGCCGGGTGACGAGCCTGCGCCGGATATCGACGATGACGGCGAGGCGTTCGAAGAGGCGCAGGAGCCGCTGGAGTCCGATGCGCCGATCGATCGCATGGTCGACGAGCACGGCCGCATCCTGCGCGACAACGTCTACGGCAGCATCGACGAAGACGTCTGGCGGCGCGATTTCACCGCGAATTCACTCTACTACAACATCGCCGATTTTTCGGTGTGGGATTACTGCGGCGGCTTCGAAGATGTGCAGGCGCGACGCTTGCGCCTCATCGGCGATCCCGAGACGCGTTATCGCGAAGATCCGGTGCGCATGCTGCGCGCGGCGCGCTTCGAAGCGAAGCTCGGCTTCGACATCGACGCCGCGACGGCCGAGCCCATCGCCGCTTTGTCTGGCTTGCTCGCCGGCGTGCCGCCGGCGCGGTTGTTCGACGAAACATTGAAGCTCTTTCTCACCGGTCACGGCGTGCGCAGTTACGAAGTGTTGCGCGCGCGCGGACTGCTCGAAGTGTTGCTGCCGAACGTGGGCGCCTTCGTGCGGCGTCATCCGGGCAGTGCGCCCGAGCGACTGTTGCTGCGTGGGCTCGCCAATACCGACGAGCGGGTGCGTGCCGATCGACCGGTCACGCCGACCTATCTGTTCGCGTTGTTGCTCTACGGGCCGATCGGGCTCGAGATCGAAAAAATGCCGCGCGAGCGCTGGAGCGACGTCGGCTCCATTCTCGATGCCGTCGAGGCGGCCGTGCGCGATCTGTACGGTCGCGTGTCGATTCCGCGGCGGTTTTCGCTCGGCGTGCGCGACATGTTCGCTTTGCAGCCGCGTCTCGAGGCGCCGCGCGGCAAGCGCGCGCTGCGCACGCTCGAACATCCGCGGTTTCGTGCCGCGTTCGATCTGTTGCAGCTGCGCGCCGAATTCAACATGGCCGATCCGGCAATCGTCGACTGGTGGCAGCGTCTGCAGCAGTCCGATCCGCAGCAGCGTGCCAGCATGAGCGATGCGCTCGCGCGCGAGCCGGGCGGCGAGGGCGCGGGCGGTCGCAACGGCGGGGGGCGTCGGCGACGGCGTCGCGGCGGCCGTCGGTCGCGCGGCCCGGGCGGCGCTTGAGCGGCGCCGCCGCGTCCGCGTCCGTTCTTTGGCGGCCGGCCTATGTGGGGCTCGGCAGCAATATCGGCGACGCTGCGCAGCAAGTGCGGCGCGCGGCCCACGCCTTGTCCGAATTCCCCTCGACCCGATTGATCGCGTTGTCGCCGCTCTATCGCTCCGTGCCCTATGGTCCGGTCGAGCAGCCGGATTTCATCAACGCGGTCGCGGCGCTGCTCACGCGCCAGTCGCTGGATGCGTTCTTTGCGGACATGCGGGCCGTGGAACGCGCGCTCGGTCGTACTCCGGCGCGCGAGCGCTGGGGGCCGCGCGAGATCGACCTCGATCTGCTGGCGTTCGGCACGGAGATGCGGCACGGTGGCGAGCTCGTGCTCCCGCACGCCGGGATTCCGGAGCGCGATTTCGTTCTGTATCCTTTGTGTGACGTCGCACCGGAGCTGCAATTGCCCGGCATGGGCGTGGTGCGGCAGCTAGCAGCGCGCGTGCCCGACCGCGGAATGCGACGTTTGACTTAAGGCCGCGCTGCACGAGTACGCCATCGAATGTCCACCGTTCCGTCGCATCGTTTCGTCGTCGTGGAAGGCCCGATCGGAGTCGGCAAGACCACTCTCGCGCGTCGCTTGGCGGAGAACTTCGGTGCCGAGCTCGTGCTCGAACAGGCCGAGAGCAATCCGTTCCTCGAACGCTTTTATCGTGACCCGGTGGGTGCGGCGCTGCCCGCGCAATTGCATTTTTTGTTTCAACGCACGCAGCAGTTGGCGGCGCTGCGACAGGAAGACATGTTTGCGCCCGTGCGGGTCGCGGACTATCTGCTCGAGAAAGATCGCTTGTTCGCGCGCGTGACGCTGGACGAAGCCGAGTTCGCGCTCTACGAACAAGTCTATGCGCGGCTCGTGATCGATCCGCCGAAGCCGGATCTCGTGATCTACCTGCAGGCGCCGGTGGACGTCTTGCAGCAGCGCATCGCGCGGCGCGGTGTACAGGTCGAAAAGCTGATCGAACGTGCGTATCTCGAAAAACTCAACGAAGCCTACGCGCGTTTCTTCCACGACTACGACGCCGCGCCGTTGCTGATCGTGAACGCCGCGACGCTCGATCCGGTGGCGAGCGATCTAGATTTTTCGGAGTTGATCGGCGCGGTGCAGCGCATGAAGCGCGGCCGGCTGTATTTCAATCCGCTGCGGCACGCGGCTCTGTAAGCCGCGCCAGCGCCCACGCGACGTGCTCGCGTACCAGCGCCGACTCATCGTTCGCGCGCGCTCGTAACGCGGCTTTTGCATCGTCGTCGGCGGGCCCGTTGCCGAGCGCGACGGCGATGTTGCGCAGCCAGCGCTCGTGGCCGATGCGGCGGATCGCCGAGCCGCGCATGCGCAGATCGAAATCCTCTGCGCTCCAGGCGAACAAGTCGATCAGCGTCGCCGTATCCAAAGAATTGCGCAGCTGCGCGAGAGTCGGGTGCGAGGCGGCTCTTGCGAACTTGTTCCACGGACAGACGAGTTGGCAGTCGTCGCAACCGTAAATGCGATTGCCGAGCAGCGGTCGCAGCTCGACCGGAATGGCGCCGTCGAGTTCGATGGTCAGGTACGAGATGCAGCGCCGGGCATCGAGCTTCCACGGGGCGACGATCGCGCCGGTCGGGCAGGCGGGCATGCAGGCCGAGCAGGTGCCGCAGTGGCCGCTGGCCGGTGCATCGGCCGGCAAGGGCAAGTCGGTGTACAGCTCGCCCAAAAAAAACCACGACCCGGCATCGCGTGCGATCAGATTGGTGTGTTTGCCGATCCAGCCGAGTCCGGCGTTGCGGGCGAGCGCTTTTTCGAGCACCGGCCCCGAATCCACGAACACGCGGTGACCGAAAGGTCCGATGCGCTCGGCGATGCGATCGGCGAGTTTTTGCAGCGCGTTGCGCATGAGCTTGTGATAGTCGCGCCCGAGCGCATAGCGCGACACGTAGGCGCGCCGACCGTCGGCGAGCGTCTCCCAGGCATCGTCGGCCGCGCTCGGCCAGTAATCCATGCGTACGCTGATGACGCGCAAAGTGCCGGGTTTGAGTTCCGCGGGTCGCGCGCGTCGCACGCCGTGGCGCTGCATGTAATGCATTTGGCCGTGCATGCCCGCTTCGAGCCACGCGAGCAGATGGCGTTCGTCTTCTTCGAGCGCGATGTTCGCGACACCGAGCCCCGCAAAACCGAGTTCGGTCGCGTACGCATCGAGGTCGCGTCGCAAGGCATTGAAGTCTGAGTCGGGCACGGTGCTCACGGGGTCACGAGTATACTGGCCCGATGTTGCCGGTCGACTCGTACTCCGCCACGCAAGTGCGTGCCCGCGATGCCGCAGTGATTGCGGCGGGAACGCCGGGCTACGTGCTGATGCAGCGCGCCGCGGCTGCGGCTTTGCAAGTCGCGCGCGCCGAGTGGCCTCTGGCACGCGAGTACGCCGTCGTGTGCGGCGCGGGCAACAACGGCGGCGATGGCTACGTGCTCGCGATCTTGCTGCAAGCGGCGGGTTTTGCGGTGCGCGTGTTCGCGGCCACGGATCCCGCGACATTGCAGGGCGATGCGGCGCTGGCCTATCGCGCCGTGCTCGCCGGTGCTCTGCAGGTCGAGCCGTGGGGCGATGCGGCGCCGATCGCGCTCGCCCGCAGCGACGTGATCGTCGATGCCGTGCTCGGTATCGGTTTGCGCGAGGCGGTGCGTGCGCCGCTCGCGGCGGTGATCGGTGCGATCAACGTCGCGGCACGCCCCGTGCTTGCGCTCGATGTGCCGTCCGGTCTTTGTGCCGATACGGGCAAAGTGCAGGGCATTGCCGTGCGCGCCGCGGCGACCGTCACGTTCATCGGCGTCAAAAGTGGTTGCTGGTTGCAGGCGGGCCCCGAACACGTCGGGCGTTTGCATTTCGCGGCGCTCGATGTCGGCATGGAAGCGAGTGCGGTACCCGTGTTGCGTCGCATCGACGATCGATTGCGCAGCGCATCGTTGCCGCCGCGTGTTCGCGATGCACACAAAGGTCAGTCGGGTCGCGTACTGATCGTCGGCGGCAAGCCGGGCATGTCCGGTGCGGTGCGCCTTGCAGGCGAGGCGGCGTTGCGCGTCGGTGCGGGCCTGGTGTCGGTGTTGACGGCACCGGGGTCGGTGGCTGCCGTGGCGGCACGGCCCGAATTGATGGTCTACGGCAGCGACGATGCGGCGACGCTGCACGAACTCGCATCGCGTTGCGACGTGCTCGCGATCGGCCCCGGTCTCGGTCGTGATGACTGGTCCGAACGCATGTTCGAAGCGGCGCTCGCCACCCGCCTGCCGCTGGTCGTGGATGCCGATGCGTTGCGACGGCTCGCGGACGTGCCGCGACTTGAGCCGCGCGATTGGATACTCACGCCACATCCTGGTGAGGCCGCGCAGCTGCTGGGTTACGACGCCACCGGTGGCAATCTGCGCGTGCAGAACGATCGCCTCGGCGCGTTGCGCGCTTTGACCGCGCGTTACGGCGGTGTCGTCGTGTTGAAAGGTGCCGGCACCTTGGTCGGCCGTGAAGGCGACGTGCCGCAATGGTGTGCCGCCGGGAATCCCGGCATGGCGGTGCCCGGCATGGGCGACGTGCTCACCGGCGCGATCGCCGGTTTGCAGGCGCAGCTGCGCGATCCGTGGCTCGCCGCAAGGCTCGGCGTTTTCGTGCACGCTTGCGCGGGCGATGCGCTCGCGCCGCGCGGCGAACGCGGCTTGCTCGCAAGCGAGGTCGCCACCGAACTCAAACATTGGGTGAATCCGTGACCGCGCAACGCGCGATTTCTTTGCCTTGCGAGGACGACACGCTCGCCCTGGGCGCGCAATTGGCGGGTGCCGTGCCGGCGACGTCGAACCATGCGTTGTGCGTCACCTTGAGTGGCGAGCTCGGTGCGGGCAAGACCACGCTGGTGCGCGGTTTTCTGCGTGCGCTTGGCGTCGAGGGTTCGGTGCGTAGTCCGAGTTATGCGCTGCTCGAGACCTATGAGCTTGCCGCTCGTCGGGTGTTGCATCTCGATCTCTATCGACTGCGCGATCCCGAGGAGGTCACGGCGCTGGGCCTGCGCGATTACGATCAGCCTGATGCGATCTGGCTGGTCGAATGGCCTGAGCGGGCCGCCGATCGGCTGCCGCTGGCCGATCTCGCACTGCGGTTCGAGGTGGGTGACGAAGGTCATAGCGTCCGGATCGAGGCCGGGACGCCCCTCGGGGTCCTTTGGCTTTCAGGCTCGTTCTGAGTTGTCGGTCACAAAACATTAATTTCGTTGAATTTATTACCCTTAGTCGCGTACATTCGCGCCCCATGACCCGTCGTCTGCTGCGCTCGTTCTGGTTGTCCCTGGGACTGCTCCTGTTGCCGCTGCCTGCCGTGGCGGTCGAACCAGCACGGCTCGAGTCGCTCAGTTTCCGTGAGGAGCCCGGCGTGCTGCGCGTGGTGCTCGAGTTGTCGCGCCCGGTGGCGGCGGAGACGCTCGCGCTCGATGCGCCGTCGCGCGCGGTCATCGACTTGCGGTCGACGGCGGTGCCCTCGAAATCGCTTCTTCCTGCCGCCAACGGCTACGTCAAAGCGATTCGTGCGGGCGTGCGCCCTGGTGGCACGGCGCGTCTCGTGCTCGATCTCGCCCCGGGCGTCGTGTTTCGTGCACAGGCCGTCAAAGGTTCCGAGCGCAAATTCGAACTCGAATTGCGCGGCACGCCAGTGACGCGCAAGAACGAACCGGCCGGCGCCACGCCAAGCGTGGCGGTTGCGTCAAAAAGTGTTGGCGCCGAGCCGGCGCTCAAACCCGTCAACATCGCGCACGACCCCGGCAAGAAATCGCGTGACGTCGTGATCGCCGTCGATGCGGGGCACGGCGGTCAGGACTCCGGGGCGATCGGTCGTGCGGGTACGTATGAAAAAGACGTCGTGCTCGAGATCGCGCGGCAGCTTGCTGCGCGCATCAATGCCGAGCCCGGCATGCGTGCGGTGATGACGCGCGAAGGCGATTATTTTTTGACGCTGCGCCAACGCATCAAGCGGGCGCGCGAAGCCGGTGCGATGTTGTTCGTGTCGGTGCATGCCGATTCGGTGCGCGATCCGCAGGTGTCGGGTTCTTCGGTGTACGTGCTGTCCGAGAAGGGTGCGACCGACGAGCAGGCACGCTGGCTCGCCGATCGTGAAAACGCCGCCGATCTCGTCGGCGGTGTCTCGCTCGATGACAAAGATCCGGTGCTCGCGTCGGTGCTCGTCGATCTCACGCAGTCGGCGCAGATCGGCTACAGCATGCAAGCGGCCGAACGCGTCCTCACCGCCATGCGCGAGGTGCATGAAGTGCACCGTCCGCGCGTGCAGCAGGCCGGGTTCGTGGTGTTGAAGAGTCCCGACATTCCGTCGATGTTGGTCGAGACGGCGTTCATCTCGAACAATTCGGACGAGCGCAAACTCAAAGACCCGGCGCGGCAGCAGGACATCGCCACTGCAATCTTCAAGGGCGTGCGCAACTATTTCGTCGATCATCCGCCCGAAGGCACGCGCTTCGCGCTCGAGCGCAACGCCGAACGCACGGTCGTCGCGACCACCAAGGATGCCGACGGCGGCGCGCAAGGCGCGTTGTAAAGTCTTCGTCGCACGCGCTCTGTCCCCGGCGCGCGCCAGCACCTAGAATCGTCGCATGACGATTCGACTACTCCCCGGACCCCTCATCGACCAGATCGCCGCAGGCGAGGTGGTCGAGCGCCCGGCGTCGCTCGTCAAAGAACTGATCGAGAACGCGCTCGATGCGGGCGCGCAGTCGATCGACATCGACATCGAAGCGGGCGGCAGTGCGCTGGTGCGCGTGCTCGATGACGGCTCCGGCATCGATGAGCAGGAGTTGCCCTTGGCGGTGCAGCGCCACGCGACCAGCAAGATCGCCAACCTGGACGATCTCGGCGCGATCGTCACGCTCGGTTTTCGCGGCGAAGCGTTGCCGTCCATCGGCAGCGTCGCGCGCCTGCGAGTGGCGAGTCGGGCGGCGGGCGCGGTGCGCGGTGCAGAGGTGCGCGTCGAGGGCGGCGAGGTCATGCCGCTGGCGCCGTCGCCGCAACCGCGCGGCACTTTGGTCGAAGTGCGTGATCTTTTCTTCAATACGCCCGCGCGCCGCAAATTTTTGCGCAGCGAAAGCACCGAGCAGAGCCATATCGTGAAACTCGTCGAGCGCTATGCGCTCGCGCGCTTCGATGTCGCGTTTCGTCTGCGCAGTCACGGCCGCACCTTGCTCGATGCGCCGCTGGCGACTTCGGCCTCGCAGCAGCGGATGCGCATCGCGGAGGTGATGGGCGACGAGTTCAGCGTCGAGGCGCTGCCGGTCGATCGCCGGTCGGGTGGGGTGCGTCTTTGGGGTTGGATCGGCAAACCGCAGGCGGCACGCGCGAGCAGCGATCAACAATTTTGTTACGTGAATGGTCGGGCGGTGCGCGATCGCATGCTCGCCAACGCCGTGCGCGTCGGTTACCGCGACGTGCTGTATCACGGCCGACAACCGGCGTACCTGCTCTACCTCGAACTCGATCCGGCGGCCGTCGACGTGAATGCGCATCCGCAAAAACTCGAAGTGCGCTTCCGGGATGCACGCCAGATTCACGAGTTCGTGTTTCGCAGCGTGCACGATGCGCTCGGTGTCGGGGCGGGTGAGTCGCCGCCGCCGCCGATGCCTGCGCTCGGGCTGGCCGTGCAGGAGGCGCAAGCCGGCTACGCCGCGCCGCAGCAAGCCGATCTCGGTTTGCCGCTGCTGCGCGATCCGTCGCCGCGCAGTGCCGAACCCGATCTGCCGCCGCTTGCGGCGTCGACGCCATCGCAGCATGAAGACGGCGCGCTCGGCACTGCGGTGGCGCAATTGCACGGCGTGTACATACTCGCGCAGAACGCGGCGGGCCTCGTGCTGGTGGATGCGCATGCGGCGCACGAACGCGTGCTTTACGAGCGCATGAAGCGCGACTTCGGTGCGCAACCGGCGATGCAGCGTCTGCTCGAGCCGCAAATCGTGGAACTCGCGGCGCACGAGACCGATGCGCTCGCCGAGGTGATCGAGGACTTCGATCGGGCGGGTTTCGAAATCGACGTGCTTGCACCGGGGCGTCTGGCGGTGCGTGCGGTGCCGGCGTTGCTCGCCGGCGTCGCGGTGGCGCCGCTGGTACGCGAGGTGTTGCGTGATCTGCAGGGCGATGGCGGCACGCACCATCTCGAATCGGCAGCCCATGGCTTGCTCGGCAATCTCGCCTGTCGCAGCGCGATCCACGCCAATCGCAAGCTCACGCTCGCCGAGATGAACGCCTTGCTGCGCGACATGGAAGCGACCGAACGCGCGGGGCAGTGCAATCACGGGCGTCCGACGTGGACGACGATTTCGCTCGCGCAACTCGACCAGTTGTTCCTGCGTGGTCGTTGACGCGATTTTGCTCTGCGGTCCGACCGCGAGCGGCAAAAGCGATTTCGCGCTCGCACTCGCCGCGCAGCTGCCGATCGAAATCGTCAGCGTGGATTCCGCGCAGGTTTATCGCGGCTTCGACATCGGCTCGGCCAAACCCGACGCGGCCACGCGCGCAAGCGTGCCGCATCATCTGCTCGATCTGCGCGATCCGACCGAACGCTTCAGCGCCGGTGAATTCGTCGCGGCCGCCTTGGCCGCGATCGATGCGATCCGCGCGCGCGGCAAGCTGCCGGTGCTGGTGGGCGGGACGATGCTGTACTTCAACGCCTTCGTGCACGGCATCGCACCCTTGCCGGCCGCCGATGCGGCCGTACGCGCCGCGATTGATCGCGAGGCGGCGACGCGCGGTTGGCCCGCGTTGCACGCCGAACTCGCGAACGTCGATCCGGCCGCGGCAGCGCGCATCCACGCCAACGACCCGCAGCGCATCCAGCGCGCCCTCGAGGTCTATCGCAGCACCGGCGTGCCGATCAGCGTCTGGCAGCGCGATACCGCGCCGGCGCACGGACTGCATTTGCTGCGCCATGCGTTCGTGCCCGCCGACCGTGCGGCTTTGCACGCACGCATCGCGGCTCGTTGGCAGCAGATGCTGGCCGACGGCTTTCTCGAGGAGGTTCGCGCCCTGCGCAGCCGCCCCGGGCTCACGGCCCTCGCGCCGTCGCTGCGGGCGGTCGGCTATCGGCAGCTGTGGGAGCACCTCGAGGGGCGGTACGACTTGGCCGAGGCCTCGAGCCGGGCGGTCGCCGCCACCCGCCAATTGGCCAAACGCCAGCTGACCTGGATCAACTCCGACCCCGGTTGGCTCCGGTTCGATCCCTTGGCGCCCGATGCTCGGACGCGCTGGCTGACGGCGGTTTCCAGCGTGTGCAAGCCCACGGTCGGCTGAACTTTTTCAGTTAGAATCGGTCTTGAAGGTAGAGAGCTACCCAAATCGGGCGCGGGCGGGTCATGGAGGGCTGCCGTCGCCACCCGAGCGGGGTGGTCGCACGACACCAAAAAACCAAGACCCGCCGAACAATAAGGAGAACGTCATGGCCAAAGGCCAGTCCCTGCAGGATCCCTTCCTGAACCAGCTGCGCAAGGAGCGTGTTCCGGTCTCGATCTACCTCGTGAACGGAATCAAGTTGCAAGGGCAGATCGACTCCTTCGACCAATTCGTGGTGCTGCTCAAGAACAGCGTCAACCAGATGGTCTACAAGCACGCCATTTCGACCGTCGTCCCGGCGCGCAACGTGCGCTTGCCGTCGCCCGAAGAGCCCGAGGGTGGCGTGGACCCCGCGATCGAATGACCGCACGTGTTTGAGCGGCCGCGCGGCGGCGAGCGAGCCGTGCTGGTGCGCGTCGGGCTCGGTGCGCCCGTCGAGCAGGAAGACCTCGATGAGTTCGCGCAGTTGGCCGAGTCGGCGGGCGTGCAACCGGCCGCCACGGTCACCGGGCGGCGTGTTCGCCCCGATCCCAAATATTTTGTCGGCAGCGGCAAGGCCGAAGAAATCAAGCGCGTGGCCGTCGATTGCTGTGCCGAAGTGGTGCTCGTCGATCACGGTCTGTCGCCGAGTCAGGAGCGCAATCTCGAAAAATTGATCGGCTTGCGCGTGCTCGATCGCAGCGCGCTCATCCTCGATATCTTTGCGCAGCGTGCGCGCAGCCACGAAGGCAAGCTCGAGGTCGAGCTTGCGCAACTGCGACATTTGTCGAGCCGCCTCGTGCGCGGCTGGACGCACCTCGAACGTCAGGGTGGTGGCGGCATCGGCATGCGCGGCCCCGGTGAAACGCAGCTCGAAACCGATCGTCGTTTGTTGGGCGAGCGCGTGCGAGTGCTCGGGCGGCGTCTCGAAAAACTCAAGCAGCAGCGCGAGACCGGTAGGGCGCGACGCGTGGAAATCCCGATTCCGTCGGTCGCGCTGGTCGGCTACACCAATGCGGGCAAATCGACGCTGTTCCGTGCGCTCACGGGTGCCAACGCGTATGTCGCGGATCAATTGTTCGCGACGCTCGATCCGCTCGTGCGACGCGTGGGTCTGCCGGGCGGCAGTCCGATTGTCGTCGCCGACACGGTGGGGTTCATCCGCGAGTTGCCGCACGAACTCGTCGCGGCCTTCCAATCGACCCTCACCGAGGCGCGTGAGGCGACTTTGCTGTTGCACGTCATCGACGCCAGCGATCCGCGACGTGACGAGCGCATCGAGCAGGTGAACGCCGTCCTCGAGGAAGTCGGGGCGGGGGATCTGCCGCAGATTCGCGTGTACAACAAGATCGATCGTCTCGAGGTGCAGCCGCACGTCGATCGCGACGGCGAAGGCGAGGTACGCAACGTCTGGATTTCTGCCGCGCGCGGTTTGGGTCTCGACGCGCTGCTCGGTGCCGTGGCCGAGCGCCTGGCGCGCTTTGCGCGTCTGCGTCGCGTGCGGGTGCCGGCAAGACACGCGGGTGCGTTGCGTGCGCGCTTGTTCGCCGCGGGCGTGGTGCGCCGCGAGACGCCGGCCGACGACGGCAGCATCGAGTTCGTCGCCGATTTGCCCGAGTCCGAGGCTGCGGAACTCGCACGTATCCCGGGCGTCGAAGTGCTCGAGGAGGCGATGCCGGCGACGGCGCAGCAACCTTGTGCGGCAGACGGCGGGTACCTACAATTGCTCCCCTCTACGCGCCACGCGTAAGTCACTCATTCGGCGCTAAAAACTATGGCATGGAATCAGCCGGGCGGCAGCCCGAACAACCCTTGGGGTCGACGCTCGTCGAAAGACGGACGCGGGGACGACGCCTTCAAAAATTTCCAGCGCAAGCTGGAGAACATCCTGAAGGGTGCGGGTGCGGACGACGCCGGTGAGCCGCCGGGGGAGAACCGATCACAGCTCCTGATGGTGGTCGGCATCATCATCGCCCTGTGGGCGTACCAATGTTTCTTCACCATCGACCAAGCCGAACGCGGTGTCATCCAGCGTTTCGGCAAGTTCGTCTCGGTGCGTGACCCGGGTCTCGGCTTCCACATGTGGCCGGTCGAACGATTGACCAAGGTCAACACGCAGAAAGTCAGCAGCGTCAACTACACCGCCAAAGTGTTGACCCAGGACATCAACCTGGTCGACATGTCGCTCGCCGTGCAGTACCAGTTGCGCGACCCGGTCAAATATTTGTTCCAGGTGAAAGATCCCGAGCAGACTTTGCGCGACGTCGGCGAAATGGCGATTCGCGAGGTGGTCGGTCGCAGCACGCTCGAGACCATCTTCGTCTCGAACCGCGAGCAGGTGACCACCCGCACCAAAGAGCTCATCCAGCGCACCCTCGACCAGTACGGTGCCGGCATCTTCATCACGAGCGTCAACCTCACCGACATCCAGGTGCCCGCGGACGTGCAGGAATCGCAGCGCGACGCCAACAAGGCGCTCGCCGACAAAGAGCGTCTCGTGAAAGAAGCCGAGGCGTATTCGAGCGGCATTCTGCCGGTGGCCGAAGGTGCCGCTTCGCGCCAATTGCAGGAAGCCGAGGGCTACCGCGCGCAGGTCGTGGCGGTCGCCGAAGGTGAGGCGGCGCGCTTCGGTGCGCTGCTCGCCGCCTATCAAGCGTCGCCCAAAGTGACGCGTGATCGTCTCTATATCGAAGGCATCGAGAACGTTCTCTCGCGCTCGAAGAAAGTGTTCGTCGATGCCAAGGGCAACGGCAGCATGATCTATCTGCCGCTCGACAAGCTGGTCGAAAAGCAGCAGTCGCAGGCACGCGACGGCGAAACCGTCATCAGTGCGCCGCGCTCCGCCGCCGGCGGTGCGGGTGCCGATCCGGACGCCGCGTCGGGTGATCCGCGCACGCGAGTGGAGCGCTGACATGAATCAGACTTTGCAACGTACCCTCACCGTGCTCGCGGCCGCCGTGTTGCTCGGCAGTTTCTGCGTGTTCACGGTCACCGAAAACGAGTTGGCGATCCGCACGCAGTTCCGCGAGATCGTCGGCACGGGCTACGGCCCCGGCGTCCACTTCAAATGGCCGATCGACACGGTGCGCAAGTTCGAGCGCCGAATCGTCTCGCAGAGCTTCGAAGGTGAGACCTTCCTCACCAGCGAAAACCGCGGTCTGATCGTCGACTACTACGTCAAATGGCGCATCAAAGATGCCGCGCGCTACTCGCAGGCCTTCGGCATCGATCAGGGTGCGGCGGGTCAGCGGCTCTCGGACATCGTCAAAGACGGCATCAAGAACGCCGTCGCGCAGCGCACTTTGCAGCAGATCGTGTCGGCCGAGCGGACCGCGTTCACGGGTGACATGTTCGATCGTGCCAGCAAGACCGTCGAGAGCCTCGGGCTCGAATTGATCGACGCGCGCGTGCAGAAGATCGGCTTGCCGCCGGATGTCGAAAGTCGCGTGTACGCGAGCATGCAGCAGAGTTTCGGCCGACTCGCGCGCCAGTTGCGCGGCGAAGGCGAAAAGGACGCGTTGCGCATCCGCGCCGAAGCGGACCGCAAGCGCACTGAAATCATTTCGGCGGCGTCGCGCGACGCGCTCAAGATTCGCGGTGAAGGCGATGCCAAGGCGGCGTCGATCTACAACGCCTCGTTCGGTCGCAATCCCGAGTTCTACGCCTTCTATCGCAGCATCCAGGCATACAAGAATTCTTTGGGCAAGGAGGGCGACATGCTGGTCATTTCGCCCGACAGCGAGTTCTTCCGTTACCTGCGCGGTTCCGAAGGTAAGCGCTGAATGGCGCAGGGTCGCTTCGTCGTCATCATCGGCACCCAGTGGGGCGATGAGGGCAAGGGCAAGATCGTCGATCTGCTGACCGAAGACGCGGCCGCCGTCGCGCGATTCCAGGGCGGCCACAACGCGGGTCACACGCTCATCGTCGGCGGCGAGAAGACCGTCCTGTCGCTGATTCCGTCCGGAATTCTCCGCTCCGGCGTCGTCTGCTTCATCGGCAACGGCGTGGTGCTGTCGCTCGATGCTTTGATGAAAGAGTCGCAGATGCTCATCGATCGCGGCGTGCCCGTGTTCGAACGCTTGCGCATCGCGCCCAATTGCCCGTTGATCCTGCCGTCGCATGTCGCGCTCGACAAGGCGCGCGAAATCGCGCGCGGCGCCAACGCCATCGGCACGACGGGGCGCGGCATCGGCCCGGCCTACGAAGACAAAGTCGCGCGCCGCGCGTTGCGCGTCGCCGACCTGTTCCAGCGCGAGCGCTTCGCCGCCAAGCTCGGCGAAATGCTCGACTTCCACAACTTCGTGTTGCAGCACTATTTCAAGCAACCGACGATCGACTTCCAGCGTACGCTCGATGAGCAACTCGCCTATGGCGAGCGCATCAAGCCTTTGGTGGTCGACGTGGCCGCCGAATTGCAGCGTCTGCGCGCCGCGGGTCGCAACGTGATGTTCGAAGGTGCGCAGGGCGCCATGCTCGACGTGGATCTCGGCACCTATCCGTTCGTCACGTCATCGAACACGACGGCAGGATTCGCAGGCACCGGCACGGGCATCGGGCCGCGCAACTTCGATTACGTGCTCGGCATCGTCAAGGCCTACACGACGCGGGTCGGGGCGGGGCCGTTCCCCACCGAGCTGCAGGATGAGACGGGCGAACACTTGCAGCGTGTGGGTCAGGAATTCGGCGCCGTCACCGGTCGTCGGCGTCGCTGCGGCTGGTTCGATGCGGTGGCCCTGCGGCGCGCGGTCATCCATTCGAGCATTTCAGGCCTGTGCATCACCAAGCTCGACGTGCTCGACGGACTCGATTCGATCCGCGTGTGCGTCGGCTATCGCGCCGGTGGCGTCGTTTCGCAGGAGCCGCCGTTGCTGGTCGATGCGTTCGCCGACGTCGAGCCGGTGTACGAAGAGTTGCCCGGTTGGAAGGGCACGACTTTCGGCGTCACGGCCGAGGTGCAGTTGCCGATCGAGGCGCGCGGCTATCTCGCGCGACTCGAATCTTTGGTGGGCGTGCCGATCGACGTCATCTCCACCGGCCCCGATCGCGATCAGACGATCGTGCGGCGTCATCCGTTCCGATGACCGATCGCCACGACATCGTCGTCTACGGCGCCACCAGTTTCGTCGGCCGCATCCTCACGCGCTATCTGTTCGAGCAATACGGCGTCGGTCGCGACGTCAATTGGGCGATCGCCGCGCGTTCGGGTGAGCGGCTCGCCGCGTTGCGCGCCGAACTCGGCCCCGATGCGGCACGATTGCCCATCATCGTCGCCGAGGCGAGCGACGTTTCGGCGCTCGATGCGCTTTGTGCCCGTGCGCGTGTCGTCGTTTCGACCGTCGGCCCTTATGCCTTGCACGGCGAGCCCCTCGTGGCCGCTTGCGTGCGCGCGGGCATCGACTACTGCGATCTCACCGGCGAAGTGCAGTGGATACGGCGCATGATCGTGCGTTACGAAGCGGCCGCCGTGGCAAGCGGCGCGCGCATCGTCCATTGCTGCGGCTTCGACTCGATACCCTCCGACCTCGGCGTGCATTTCCTGCAAGGCGAGATGCGCCGTCGTCACGGCCGCTACGCGCAGCGCATCGTGATGCGGGTGAAAGCGATGCGCGGCAGCATGTCTGGCGGGACGGTCGCGAGTCTCCTGAACGTCGTCAAAGAATCCGTCGCCGACCCCGCGCTACGCCGCGAACTCGTCGACCCGTATTCCTTGTGCGTCGCGCGCGAGGTGACGCGCGTGCGGCAAGCGAGCTCCAAAGTCGCCTTCGATCGCGAGTTCGGCGCCTGGACGATGCCGTTCGTGATGGCGGGCATCAACACGCGCATCGTGCAGCGCAGTCACGCGCTCGCCGGCGCGCCGTACGGCGAGTTCCGTTACGACGAAGCCGTGCTCGCCGGTCGCGGCTTCAAAGGTCGGCTCGCGGCGACGTTCGGCGCGTTCGCGCTCGGTGGCTTCATGTTCGCCGCGGCGCTCGCACCGCTGCGCAAACTGCTCGAAAGGTACGTGCTTCCGAAGCCCGGCGAGGGCCCGAGCCCCGAGGCGCAACTGCGCGGCTTTTTCGATTTGCGGTTCGCCGCGCACGCCGCCGATGGCCAGACGCTGCGCGCCAAAGTCACGGGCGATCGCGACCCGGGTTACGGTTCGACGGCGAAGATGCTCGGGCAAGCGGCCGCCTGTCTCGCCTTCGATTTGCGCCACGGCGAGCGCCGCGGCGGATTCTGGACACCGGCCACCTTGCTCGGTGATCGATTGGTCGAACGGCTGGTGGCGTACGCCGGCCTGCGCTTCGAGATCGACGAAGGGCGGCGTTGAGATGGTGCCCGGGAGAGGACTCGAACCTCCACGGTGTTACCCGCTAGTACCTGAAACTAGTGCGTCTACCAATTCCGCCACCCGGGCAAGGGGGGCGGCGAAATGTACGCAGGGGCGCCCGCACTGTCAATGAAGCCGCCAAGACGACACCAGGGCAAGCGCAGCCTGCCGCCGGCTCGCAAGAGCGCACCGCGCCGCGGGGGCGGGACGGCGACTGGCAGCGTCGAGGGCGTCGTCACGGCACATCGTCACGGCTTCGGCTTCGTTCGCGTCGAAGGACAGCAGGACAGCGTCTTTCTGCCGCCGCCGCAAATGGCGACGTTGATCTCCGGTGACCGGGTGCGCGTCGAAGTCACGCGCGGTCACGATGGTCGTCTCTCCGGTGAAGTGCAAGCCGTGCTGGCGCGTGGCGTCAGCGCATTCCTCGGTACCGTCGAGGCGATCGGTCGCACGCTGTACGTGCACGCGGTCGATCGACGTCTCGCGCTGCGCTGCCAGTTGCCCGCCGAGCGCGCCGACGGCGCGCACGCGGGCGATTGGGTGATTGCGCGCGTCACGCGCTATCCCGATGCGCATCGTGGCGCAGTGGCCGAAGTCGTTCGCCGTCTCGATCCGGATCGGCCGCTCGAACTCGCCTGCGAGTCGGCGATCGCGCGACATGCGCTGCCCACCGAATTTCCTGCCGCAGTGCTGCGCGAGGCGGAAACGTTCGGCGATGCCGTCGATGCGCGCGAGGCGCAAGGGCGCGAAGATTTGCGTACGCTGCCGCTCGTCACCATCGATGGCGAGGATGCGCGCGACTTCGATGACGCCGTGTATGCCGAAGCCTTGCCCGACGGGTTTCGGCTCGTGGTCGCCATCGCCGATGTCAGTCACTACGTGCGAACGGATACCGCGCTCGATCGCGAGGCGCGCGAGCGCGGCACGTCCGTCTATTTTCCGCAGCGCGTGTTGCCGATGTTGCCGACCGCGCTGTCGAACCATCTGTGCTCGCTCGAGCCCGAAGTCGATCGCCTGTGTTTTGCGGTCGACATGGTGGTCTCGCGCACCGGCAAGCTGCAGAAATTCCGTTTCTTTCCGGCCGTCATGCGCAGTCATTTGCGCCTCACCTACACGCGCGCGTACGCGGCCTTGTTCGTCGGCGAACCGGCCGCGCGCGACGGCCTCGGCGCGATGCTGCCGAAGTTGCAGCCGCTCGTGGACCTTTATCGGGTGTTGCTGAAGGCGCGCGGTCGGCGCGGCGCGCTCGATTTCGAGAGTTCCGAGCCCGTCTACGGGTTCGATGCCGAGCAGCGCGTGAAGAGCATCGGCACCTATGCGCGCAACGACGCCCATAAGCTGGTCGAGGAGTGCATGATCCTCGCCAACGTCGCCGCGGCGCGCGCCCTGCATGCGGCCAAAGCGCAGGGCTTGTACCGCGTGCACGGCGTGCCCGAAGACAAGAAGCTCGACAATCTCATCAGCGCACTCGCGGCACTCGGCATCGATGCGGAGTTGCCGGAGGAGGTCGAGCCGCGCGATCTCAAAAAAATCACCGACCGACTCGGCAAGTCGCTGGATCTGCCGTTCGTCGAGTCGCTGGTGGTGCGTTCGATGCCGCAGGCGGTCTATCAGCCGGCCAACATCGGGCACTTCGGGCTGGCGCTCGACGAGTACGCGCATTTCACCTCGCCGATCCGACGGTATCCCGACCTCGTCGTGCATCGCGCGCTCAAACGGGCCTTGTCCGCGGCCGATGCGTCCGGCTGCCTCTACTCCGAAGGCGAGCTCGGGCCGCTCGGGCAGGATCTGTCGCGGCTCGAGAAGCGCGCCGACGAAGCCGACCGTTACGTCGACACGTTTTTGAAGTGCAGTTATCTGCGCGAGCGCATCGGTCAGACCTTTGAAGGTCTGGTCACCACGGTCGTCGAGTTCGGCTGCTTCGTGCAGTTGCGCGGCATCAACGTCGACGGCCTGCTGCACCTGCAGAGTTTGCGTGACGACGAATATCTGCTCGAACCAGGCGGGCACGCCTGGCGCGGTCGGCGCACGGGGCGACGTCTGGTGATCGGGGCAAGCGTGCGCGTGATCGTCACCAACGCGAACCCGGTCGAGGGTCTGGTCGATCTGGAGTTGGCGGAATGAGTACGTTGCACGTGCACGGTTTGCACGTCGTGCAAGCACTTTTGAAGCGCGATCCGGCACGCGTACGGCGCCTCTACATCGCGCGCGGCCGCGACGATGCGCGGATCGCGGCGCTGCTCGCTGCGGCGAATCTCGCCTCCTGTCCGCTCGAGCGAGTCGACGTGCCGCGACTCGAGCGCCTGGTCGGCGCGGTGGCCCACCAGGGTGTCGTGGCGGAAATTCTGCCGCAGGCACCTTGGAACGAAGAACGCCTGTTCGACGCGCTCACGCATCGCGCCGCCGACGCCGAGGCGCCGCTGCTGCTCGTGCTCGATGGCGTCCAGGATCCCCACAACCTCGGTGCCTGTCTGCGCACGGCCGATGCCTGCGGCGCGCTCGCCGTGGTGATCCCCAAAGATCGCGCCGCACAACTGAACGCCACGGTGCGCAAGGTTGCCGCCGGTGCCGCCGAGACGACGCCGGTTGCCGTGGTCACGAATCTCGCCCGTTGTCTGCGCGGTCTGAAAGAGGCGGGGCTCTGGGTGGTCGGCGCGGACGCCGAGGCGTCGCGTGCGGCCGATCGTGCCGATTTCAAAAGTGCGACGGCGATCGTGCTCGGCGCCGAGGGCGCGGGCTTGCGCCAGTTGACCCGCCAGCATTGCGATCTGATCGTCTCGCTGCCGATGCGTGGCGCGGTGGAGAGCCTGAACGTGTCGGTCGCGGCCGGCATGTTGCTCTACGAGGCCGTCCGGCAGCGCACGACCCCCTGACTAGCCTCGCAACCTGCTGATTCTGCGGGCTTGTTGCCCGGGCGGGGAGGTTTGGATATAGTGCGCGGCCCGATTTTTCGGGAATTCCTTGCCACACCGGCCGTGCTTCGCCGGGTGGCTTCACATCCACAAGGAGAACACATGAGGCACTATGAAATCGTATTTCTGGTCCATCCCGACCAGAGCGAGCAGGTTCCGGCCATGCTCGAACGCTACAAGGGCATGATCGCCCAAGGTGGCGGTCAGGTTCACCGTCTCGAAGACTGGGGTCGTCGCCAGCTCACCTTCCCGATCGCGAAGGTGCACAAGGCGCACTACATCCTCTTGAACATCGAAACGGATCAAAAGACCCTCGCCGAACTCACCGGCGCGTTCCGTTTCAGCGACGCCGTGCTGCGGCACCTGGTCGTGAAGATGGACGGCCCGGTCACCGAGCCTTCGCCGATGGCGCGCGCCGAAGAAGAAGAATCTTCGGGCGATCCGTCCGAGCGTCCGCGTCGTCGACGCGACGATCTCGGTGACGACGACATGTCGCTCGACAACGTCTGAACGCAGTTCACGCGGAGTACAGAATCATGAAAGATGGCAAGCAGGGCGGCGGCAGCCGCTTCACCCGCCGCAAGAAGTTCTGCCGTTTCACGGCCGAAGAAGTCAAGCAGATCGACTACAAAGATCTCGCGACGCTCAAGGGTTACATCACCGAGACGGGCAAGATCGTTCCGAGCCGCATCACCGGCACGCGTTCGTTCTACCAGCGCCAGCTCGCACAGGCCGTTCGCCGTGCGCGCTACCTCGCGCTGTTGCCGTACACGGATCAGCACTGAGAATTAGGGGACGATCATGGACGTCATTCTTTTGACCAAAGTCGCCAACCTCGGTGACATCGGTGATCGCGTCAACGTGAAGTCCGGCTACGGCCGCAACTTCCTGTTGCCGGCAGGCAAGGCGACGCTCGCCACGCCCGCCAACGTCGCCAAGTTCGAAGCGCGTCGCGCGGAACTCGAGAAGGTCGCGCGCGATCAGCTCGCGAGCGCCACCGCGCGTGCCGAGGCGATGAAGGAGTTCAAGCTCACCATGTCCGCGAAGGCGGGCAGCGAGGGCAAGTTGTTCGGCTCCGTCGGTACCACCGACATCGCCGAAGCCTGCAGCACGCAGGGTCACAAGGTCGCGCGCTCGGAAGTGCGTCTGCCGAATGGCCCGATCCGTACCGTGGGTGAGCATCAGGTCGTCCTGCATCTGCACACCGACGTCGATGTGCAGTTGGCGGTGACCATCGTCGCCGAGGAGTGATCCTCGGGTGAACGCACGCGGCGGAGAAGTTCGCACGCCGCCGCACTCGATCGAGGCGGAGCAGTCCGTTTTGGGCGGACTGCTCCTCGACTCGTCCGCTTGGGACAACGTCGCTGACGCAGTGCGCAGCGACGACTTCTACCGTCCCGACCATCGCATCATCTTCGACGCCATCGGGCAGTTGGCCACGCAGGGCAAGCCTTGCGATGCCGTCACGGTCAGCGAGCAACTCGAACGCACGGGGCAACTCGAGGCGAGCGGCGGCTTGGCCTATCTCGCCACGCTCGCACGTGACACGCCGACGGCGGCCAACGTGCGTGCCTATGCCGATATCGTTCGCGAGCGCTCGTTGCTGCGTCAGTTGCTGAACGCCGGCACCGAGATCGCCGCATCGGTATTCAACAACGAAGGCGAGACGGCGCGCGAACTCGTCGATTCGGCCGAAGGACGCGTGTTCGCGATCGCCGAACAGGGCACGCGCGGTCGCAGCGAAGGTGCGGTGTCGGTCAGCTCGATGATGCAGGGCTTGATCGACAAGATCGACGATTGGCACAACAACCCGGACGGTTTGCGCGGCCTGCCGACGGGCTTCGACGAATTCGATCGCAAGACGGGCGGTTTGCGAGCGGGCGATCTGGTCGTCGTCGCCGGGCGTCCGTCGATGGGTAAAACCACGTTCGCCGTGAACATGGCCGAGTACGCGGCGCTCAAGAGCGGCGTCAAAGCGTCGGTCGCGATTTTCTCCATGGAAATGCCCTCCGAGCAGCTGATGACGCGCATGCTCTCGTCGATCGGGCGGGTGAGTCTGTCGCACATCCGCAGCGGCAAGATTTCGGACGAAGATTGGCCGCGCATCACCGGCGCTGCGGGGCAGCTCGGTGAAGCGAAAATCTTCATCGACGAGACGCCGGGCCTCACGCCCACCGAATTGCGGGCGCGCGCGCGTCGCGTCAGTCGCGAGCACGGCCTCGGGCTCGTGGTGGTCGACTACCTGCAGCTGATGCAGGTGCCGGGCACCAAAGAAAACCGCGCCACCGAAATCGCGGAGATCTCGCGCGGCCTGAAGGCGTTGGCCAAAGAATTGAAGGTGCCGGTGATCGCGTTGTCGCAGCTCAACCGCGGCGTCGAGCAACGGGTGGACAAGAAGCCCGTGATGTCGGACCTGCGCGAGTCCGGCGCCATCGAACAGGACGCCGACATGATCCTCCTCATCTACCGTGAAGAGGTCTACGACAAGAACACCACCAAGAAGGGCATCGCCGAGATCGATCTCGCCAAGCACCGCAACGGTGAAACCGGCACCTTCCTGCTGACCTTCCAGGGCCAGTATTCGCGCTTCATCAATTACGCACCCGACTCGTACGCCGAGGGCGTGCTGCGCTGATCGTGAGTCCGATCCGCGCCCTGATCGACCGCGAAGCGCTGCGTGCCAATCTGCGCACCTTGCGCCGTGCGGCGCAGGGCGCGCGCGTGATGGCGGTGATCAAAGCCAACGCCTACGGACACGGCATCACGGACGTCGCCGCGACCCTTGCGTCGGGCGACGCCGAATCGCGCGCCGATGCGTACGCGGTGGCGCGGCTCGACGAAGCGCTCGAACTGCGTGCGGCGGGCATACATTCACCGATCGTATTGCTCGAGGGCGTCTTCGACGCAGGTCAGCTTGCCGAGGCCGCACGTCACGCCCTCGAGATCGTCGTGCACGACGAATCCCAGCTTGCCTGGCTCGAAGCGTATTCGGGCGCGCACGCCTTCAAAATTTGGTTGAAGGTCGACACCGGCATGAACCGTCTCGGCTTCAGGCCCGAGCAGCTCTCCGCAGTGCACCAACGCCTCACGCGCTTGCGCGTGCCGCTTGCCGAACTGCGATTGATGACGCATCTGGCGCGTGCGGACGAGTTGGAGGTCGACATGACCGCCGCGCAAGTCGCACGCTTCGAAACGCTGCGCAGCCACTGGCCCGGAACGCCGCCGGTGACGAGCATCGGCAACTCGGCCGGGATCTTGTTTTGGCCTGCGGCGCGCGGGCAGTGGGTGCGGCCCGGCATTTCGCTCTATGGCGTCTCGCCGAGCGCGGCGCGTGACGCCACGAGTTTGGGGCTTGCGCCGGTGATGTCGCTCGACTCGCGCGTGATCGCCCTGCGACGCGTGCCGGCGGGCGAAACCGTCGGATACGGCGGCAGTTGGCAGGCGCGGCGCGAGTCGCGCATCGCGATCGTGGCCGCAGGCTACGGCGATGGCGTGCCGCGGCATCTGCCGAGCGGCACGCCCGTGCTGATCGACGGCGTACGAGCGCCGCTCGCCGGGCGCGTCTCTATGGACATGATCGCGGTCGACGTCACCGATTTGCCGACTACGACCTGCGGCAGCGTCGCGCGTCTTTGGGGGCCGGGTTTGCCGGTCGAAGAAATCGCTGCCGCTGCGGGCACCATCGCGTACGAAGTGCTGTGCGGCGTGAGCCGTCGCGTCGTGCGCGAGTGGGTCTAGCGCTCGAGGACGTCGGCGATCGCGACGGTGACGTTGTCGCGCCCGCCGCGTGCATTGGCGCTGTCGATGAGGCGCTGCACGCGTGACTGCGGCGTTGCGTCGGCGCCGAGCAGTGCGGCGATCTCGGCATCATCGAGCATGCCGTTCAAACCATCCGAACAGAGCAGATAACGATCGCCCGCGCGCAAGGCGTGCATCGCGAGGTCGATTTCGACGTCGGGGAGCGAGCCGAGCGCGCGCAGCAATTGATTGCGACGCGGCGACGTGCGGGCGCGCTCGGGCGTGTAGAGGCCGCGGTCGATCATGTCCTGCACCCAGGAATGATCGCGCGTGAGCGCGACGAGCTCATCGCCGCGCAGGCGGTAGAGCCGCGAGTCGCCCACATGCGCGACGAGTACCGCGCCATCGACGAACCAGGCGGTGACGATGGTCGTACCCATGCCGAGTTGCTGCGAGTCGGCGGCGGCGAGGTGGATGGCGATGTTGGCGGTTTCGATGGCGGCGCGCAGTCGCGCGCTCGGTGTGCACGGCGAGTCGGGCTCACCGTGCAAGCGATCGCATAGCGTTTGCACCGCGAGCCGGCTCGCGACGTCGCCCGCGGCGTGTCCTCCCATGCCGTCGGCGATCGCGAGCAAACGCAACGTCGCGTCGCAGACGTAGTGATCTTCGTTGCGTCGGCGCATGCGGCCGATGTCGCTGTGCGCGGCGCAGTGCAGTTCGAAGGGTCGTGAATCGAAATGCATTTGCCGCGCAGTGTACTCGGGGCCGGGCGGGGCGCGTGCTAGCATCCGTTCCAAGATGGTGAGAACTCGAGTCACGTTCGTGTGCCGCGCCTGCGGTGCTGAAACCCCGCGTTGGCAAGGGCAATGCCCGCAGTGCGAAGAGTGGAATACCCTCGAGCGCAGCGAGCAGGTCGGTGCGCGCGCGGCGCCACGCGCCGCGAGCAATCGCGCGCCACTCGTGTTGACGGACGGCGCCGCACCCGGTGCGCGCATCGCGGCCGGCTCGGCCGAGCTTGATCGAGTTTTGGGTGGCGGCATCGTGCCCGGCAGCGTCGTGCTGCTCGGCGGCGATCCCGGCATCGGCAAGTCGACCTTGTTGTTGCAAGTGGCCGCTGCCGTCGCGCGCGGCGCGCCGGTGCTGTACGCGACGGGTGAAGAGTCCGCCGCGCAGGTGGGGGCGCGTGCGAGTCGGCTCGGGCTCTCGGCACCGGGGCTCGAGATCGCGCCCGAGTCGGACCTCGAGACCATACTCGACGGCGCGCGCAGTGCGCGTGCCGCGTTGCTGATCATCGACTCCATCCAGACCGTGCACTCGGCGCAATTGGCCGCAAGTGCGGGCGGCGTCGCGCAGTTGCGCGAATGCGCGGCGACCATCGTGCGCCATGCGAAATCGAGCGGCACGGCGGTGTTCATCATCGGGCACGTCACGCGCGAAGGCACGATCGCCGGGCCAAAAGTGCTCGAGCATCTGGTCGACACGGTGCTCTATTTCGAAAGCGACGCCGGCTCGCGCTATCGCATCGTGCGTGCGACCAAAAATCGTTTTGGCGCCGTGAACGAACTCGCGTTCTTCGCCATGACCGAAGGCGGCCTGCGTGAAGTGGCCAATCCCTCGGCGATTTTCCTCGCACGCTCGCAACCGGTGGCACCGGGCAGCATCGTCACCGTCGCCCGCGAGGGCGGGCGGCCGCTGCTGGTCGAGATTCAGGGGCTGGTCGACCCCATGCGTTTCGGAAATCCGCGGCGCGTGGCGCAGGGTCTCGATGCGACGCGGCTTGCGATGCTGCTCGCGGTGCTCAATCGTCACGCCGGACTTTCGCTGCAAGATCACGACGTGTTCGCGAACGTGGTCGGGGGCCTTTCGCTCGGCGAGACGGCGAGCGATCTGCCGGTGTTGTTGGCGCTCGCCTCGAGCTTGCGTGATCGCGCGTTGCCGGCGACGTTGATCGCGTTCGGCGAGGTCGGGCTCACCGGCGAGGTGCGTCCGGTGGCCTACGGCGAAGAGCGTCTGCGCGAGGCGGCCAAACAGGGATTCAAAACCGCGCTCGTCGCCGAGGACAATCTGCCGCGCAAGCCCGTCGAGGGCATCACGGCGATCGGCGTCTCACGCCTCGCCGACGCCGTCGCGCGCGCCTTCGCCTGAGCGTTCGCTGCGTCGTCGCACGCGCACCGTGCGGATCGCGTTGTCGGCGATCTGCAGCACTTCGAGTTCGAGCGCGCCGATGCGCAGCGTCGTGCCCGCTTCGGGGATGGTTTCCAGTCGTTCGAGCAAAAGGCCGTTCAAGGTCTTCGGGCCGTCGGTCGGCAGTTGCCAGCCGAGCGCGCGGTTCAATACGCGAATCGTCGCGCTCGCGTTGACGATATGCGAGTCGGCCGATTCGCGATGGATATCCTTGTGCGAAATGGTCGCCGGATCGTTGGTGAACTCGCCGACGATTTCTTCGAGGATGTCCTCGAGCGTGACGAGTCCCTGAATGTCGCCGTACTCGTCGACCACGAACGCGAAGCGTCGGCGCGCGCGTTGAAAGTTGGCGAGCTGCACGGTGAGTGACGTGCCGTCGGGCACGAAGTACGGCTCGCGTTGTTCGGCAAGGTCGCGCAACTTGCCGCGGTCGAGCGCGCCGCGCGCGAGTTCCTGCGCGACGCGCTTCATGTGCAACAGACCGACCAGCGCGTCGATGTCGCCTTCGTACACGGGCAAACGCGTGTGCGGCGTTTGGCGCAGCTGCTCGAGGATGCGCTCCCAGTCGTCCTCGAGATCGATGCCGGCGATCTCCTGGCGCGGAATCATGATGTCGTTGACCGTGATGCGCTCGAGATCGAGGATCGACAACAGCATTTGCCGGTGGCGCTGCGGCACCATCGGTCCGGATTCGCTCACCACCATGCGCAGCTCTTCGGGCGAGAGGGTCTGGTCGCCGCGCTCGTCGCCGGAGGCGACGCCGAATACGCGCAACAATCCGTAAGCCGCCCAGTTGGCGAGGATCACGCCGGGGCGCGAGATGAACACCAGTGCGCGATAGATCGGTGCCGCCGCGAGCGCGACGCCGTCGGCGTGCACGGCAGCGAAAATCTTCGGCGCGAGCTCGCAGAAGATCAGCATCACGGTGGGCACGATCAAGGTCGGCAGCAGCAAGGCGTACTCGTGACCGTCGCGCACGGCGAGGATGGTCGCGATGGTGGTGGCGCCGGCGCTCGAGAGCGTGAGTACGATGAGGTTCGCGCCCAACCAGTCGTCGGGCTTGGAGA